>VOFC01003191.1_pt1 | contig 27811 bp, 31 predicted proteins | sample 5384161 | NCBI WGS metagenome assembly VOFC01 (sample SAMN12384722, study PRJNA508395) | human gut metagenome | isolation source: healthy gut B | host: Homo sapiens | reverse complement strand
CCAGATCATCCGCATGATGATGAAGCAGCCGGGGTCGATGGCCTGCACGGCGTGCTCGATCTCGTAGAGCTGCTTGTTGGAGCAGGCGCAGAGCACGACGTCCCTTCGGCTGGCCGCCGTAGCCCCCGCGACCCTGCAAAATCGTCGAGCCGCGGTCCGCCACGCGGTCGAATTTCCGCGCAGGCGGCCGCGCCGTCGTCGGTGATAATCATTGCCAGCATCGACGACGAAGCCGAACATCATCTTGTTAATGACGGCGGACACAATGAAATTGAACATGATACCGTAGATAATAGAATCCACATCCTGGAACACCGCACCGTTGAGCAGGATGACCGCCAGCGCCGCCGCAAACGTGATGTTGCCGAACGGCAGGTGCGGATGCCGTGCCTTGATGCCCATGGTGATGAAGTCAAGGCCGCCGGTGCTCGAGTTGTTCATATAGATCAGCGCATCGCCGATACCGCCGACCACGCCGCCGCAAATCGTCGCCAACAGGCGGTCCCCCTGGTAGACCGGCATCAGCGGCAGCAGATAGTCCGTAAAGAATGCAAAGAGCACCATGCAGTAGACACTGCGAATAAAGAACGATCTTCCGAGCAATTTATAGGTGCAAAGGATGATGGGAATGTTGATCAGCACATTGCTCAGGCCCATCGGCACGCCGAACAGGCGGTACAGGATGGCGCTGATGCCCGCAACGCCGGTGACCAGGGATACCGGCCGCAACGGCAAAGCTGTAGATACCGGCCGCGGAGATAAAGCAGCCCAGGGTCTGCAAAAGCAGGTTTGTGGATTTGTTTTTCGTCATGGGGGACCCTCCTCAACAAAAAGCCGGGAGCAAACAATGCTGCTCCCGGCTGAATTTTTAAGCTCAGGCGTTCTTTTTTGATCTTGGAGGCGCTGTAGGTGTTCATGGCGGCGCTGTTCAGGTCGTGGTCCAGCGCGGCACCGGCGGCGTAGAGCTCATCCTGGATGGCGTCAGATTTCATGCTGGTCAGCAGGTCGTACATGCTGTCCAGATCCTCGACGTGTAGGTCTTGAACGGGTCGATCTTGCGGGCGACGAGAACCGTCGTGCCCAGGTCGATGGTCGTCCAGTGGTTCATACCGGCGGCATCCAGCGGGTCGGTCAGGTTGTTGTACTCGTCGCTGCCGTAGCTGCTCAGATCGCTGGGCGTGTACAGCTGGGATGCGGCGTAGTAGACGGCCTGGCTGGCGTCCATCTGCTGCCCATGGCGGCCATTGCCTCGGGCACGTAGGTCATGGCGGCGGTGTACAGGGCGCTGCTGGACGCAGTCTCGGCAGTGGCAGTCTCGTTCAGCTCGGCCATGCAGCTCTCTGCCGTGGCCATGATGGCGGCCTTCTGGTCGTCATCTGCCATCGAGTAGGTGGAGTAGTTGACCAGAGGGAACTGGACGGTCTCGACGTAGTAGCAATCGCTTTTGACGTAGTCGGTGTACTCGGCCTCGGTCACGGGGCTGGTGCCCGTCGGCGCCGTAAGTCATGTTCAGGATGGTCTTGGCCTTCTGGGCATTCAGCAGGTAGGTCTCCACCGTGGACTTGGAAATGCCGTTGGCGGTGTACAGGTCGCCGTTGGAATTCCACAGGCTGTCGGCAGAGTTGGCAGCCTCGGCGGTGGCAGCATCGTCCAGCACGCCGTTCTGCTCGGCAAACTGCTTTTCCACGGCAGCATAGTACTCAATGGCGCGGGTCGTCAGCTGGGCAACATAGTCACTGCCGACGGCGGTGACATCCTCGCCGTTGATCGTGCCGGTGCAGGTGGCCTTCAGCACGGCCTTGACGTCGGACGCGGTCTCGCCGGTGGCCAGCTCAGCAACACCGGAGGCGGTGTTGTAGGAGTTGTACTGGGCCAGCAGATAGATGCCTGCCGGGATCTCGACCCCGCCGATGGAGCCGACGGTGGACGGCGCGGACATGGCACAGCCAGCCAGCGCCAGCACCATGGAAACAGCCATAGCCAGGCTGAACAGTTTGGTTTTGATGGAACGCATGGAATTGGTTCTCCCTTTGATTGGCTTTGCGGCACAACGCCGCAGCATAAATGTTATTATACCGCATTTTTGCCGCTATTGCAAGCCCCGCGGGGGTGTGATATACTTGTGAAAAATGTGTGGGGCACCTATGTAGGGGCCGCCTATATGCGGCCCGCAGTTTTTCCCGTGAAAGGCCGACTGTTTTACACGAGCGGGTCCCGCCCCTACAAAGCTACCGAGGAGATTCACTATGCTTTTACCGCCGAACTCGACAGATTATCTGCCACCGATTGGCAGCCGTTTTTTGCGCAGGAGCGGGCAAAGCCGTATTTTGCGGAACTGGACGCCTTTGTGACGGCGGCTGCGGCGGAAAAACCGTCTACCCCGCGGCGGAGAACATCTTCGCCGCGTTCCGCGCCTGCCCGGGTGTCGGCGGTGCGGTCGTCATTCTGGGGCAGGACCCCTACCATGAGCCGGGTCAGGCCATGGGGCTGTCCTTCTCGGTGCCGGACGGCTGCAAGGCTCCGCCGAGCCTGCGCAACATTTTTAAGGAGCTGGAGGCCGAGCTTGGCCCAGGCTGTGCCGCACACACCGACCTGACCCCGTGGGCGCGGCAGGGTGTGCTGCTGCTGAACACCGTGCTGACCGTGGAGCAGGGCGCGGCCAACGCCCATGCGGGCCGCGGGTGGGAAACGTTTACCCGTGCCGCGCTGGAATACGCCGCCGCTGCCGGCACGGCCCCGCTGGCCGCCGTGCTGTGGGGGCAAGCCCGCGCAGAAGTACGCGGCGATTTTTGCGAAGGCCGCCGCCCGCCGCCCGGTGCTGGTGCTGGAATCTGCCCACCCCAGCCCGCTTTCGGCCTACCGCGGGTTCTTCGGCTCGGCGCCGTTCGGCAAAGGTAAATGCGTTTTTTAAAAAAATAACGGTGCAGCGAAAATCGACTGGCGTCTGCCCGCAAACGCAACCCACAGTTGACAGATTGACGGGGCCGACTGTATGGTGCGCAACCGGGGAATTTGGTAAGATAAGGTCAGAAAATTTCCGAAAACCCGTAGGATTCCATATCCGCCCGCAAGGCCGGCAGCCGTTGACGGGCGCATATAGAAATGCGCCCTCTCGATTGCCATAAGGCTGCCAAGGAGGAGGCAAATGACATTTTCCGATAAGCTCATTGCCCTGCGCAAAAAAGGCGGGCTGGTCGCAGGAGGAGCTGGCCGAGCGGCTGAACGTCAGCCGCCAGTCGGTCTCAAGTGGGAGAGCGCACAGTCGATGCCCGACATTGACAAAATTTTACAGTTGAGCAGTTTGTTCAGTGTGACGACGGACTGCCTTTTTAAAAACGACGCGGACGACACGCAGCCTGCCGCGGCAGACGCCCTCTCCCTGCCCCGGGTGACGCTGGCCCAGGCCAACGACTACCTTGCCAGGCCCGGGCCAATGCGCCGAAGCTGGCGCTGGCGACGGCGCTCTGTGTCGTCTCCCCCATCCCGCTGCTGGCGCTGGGGGCGGTGAGGGAGCTCGGCCTGTTCGGCATTTGGGATGACAATCTGGCGGGCGGCATCGGGATGATCGCGCTGCTGGTGCTGGTATCGCCGCAGCGGTGGCTATTTCATGCAGTGCAGCGCGTCGGTGCGGGAATATGAGTTTCTTGAAAAGGAGGCCATCGAGACCGAGCACGGCGTCACAGCGCTGGTGCGGGACCGCCGTGCCGCCTTTGCGCCGGGTATGACCGGGCCAACCGCATTGGTGCGGCGCTCTGCATCCTTTGGCGGCGGTGCCCCTGATTTGCGGCTGTGATGGTCGGTGCGTCGTTTTTGATGTCGGCGTCCATCTGTCTGCTGTTGGTGCTGGTCGCCTGCGGTGTCTACGCCTTTTTGTGCGGGTGGGCACGGTGCGGGACGCCATGGATCGGCTGCTGGAGGACGGGGACTTTACCCGCGGGCACACAAAGGCCGTGAAAGGGCGGCATGACCGCGCTGACCGCGGCCTACTGGCTGGTGGTGGTCACCATCTTCCTGTGGTACACCTTCGGCCCCAACGGAAACGGCCAGCCAGCCGCAGTACAGCTGGTTCATCTGGGCCATCGGCGGGCGTGGTGTACGCTGCGCTGGTAATTGCGGTCAAAAAGGCGTTTATGAAAAAAAAGAAAAGACCGAGTGATGGTCAGGGGCTTGCTTTGAATAAAAAATGCCTGCCCAGCTGCGGGCCATTCCCCAAGAGGTCATCTGGAAGTGCGGGCGAGCAATATCGCCCCCTTTTTTTTTCCTGGGGGAACAATTTATTCAAATCAGCCCAAAATGCGCCAGTGCCTTTGCCAAGGCCGTCTGCGGTAATGTCGTCGGTGACATAATCCGCGGCCTGCTTGGCGGTATCACAGGCGTTGCCCATGGCGACGCCGATGCCCGGCATAGTCCAGCATCGTCACATCATTGCCGCCGTCACCAAAAGCGATGCACTGCTCCCGGCGTCAGCCCCAGGTGCGTCAGCGTGTGGGCCAGGCCGTTAGGCTTGCCGCCGCCCGCGGGTAGGATATCGCAAAATCATCCTCCCAGCGCACAGCCAGGCAGCCGGGGCAGCGGCGCAGGAACTCGGCCTCCTTCTCCGGCGGCAGGAACGCGCTGAGCTGGTAAATATCCTCGTGCTGGATCAGCGCGGCAACATCCCCGGTCCCCAGCTCCAGCTTTTTGGCAAAGTCGCGGCTCCAATCATTGATAAGGTTGAACCGGCAGAAGTCCTTGCCTACAAAAACCGACGGACAGCTGTTCTTTTTCAATGTACGGCAGCAGCGTTTGCAGCGCGTTGATGCCCTCCACCGTGCCGACCTGCCGAACGGCTTCCTGCGGCGGAACCCCCTGCCCGATGAGGATGCCGCAGCGGTTGTTGCGGCTGTGCATGGATGTCGCCGTCACGATGAGGTCGCCGATGCCCGCCAGTCCGCCGAACGTGTACTCCGCGCAGCCCATTTTCAGCCCCAGACGGCTGATTTCGGCAATGCCGCGCGTGATGAGGGCGGCGCGGGCGTTGTCGCCGTTGCCCAGCCCGCTGGAAATGCCGACGGCGAGCGCCTCGATGTTCTTCATCGCGCCGCACAGCTCCACGCCGAGCACGTCCGTGTTCGTGTAGGTGCGCATACAGGTGTTCATGAACACATCCTGCACCGTTTCCGCCACCTGCATGTCCGTGCAGGCGGATACGATGGAAGTCGGCATGTCAAGCGCGACTTCCTCCGCATGGGTCGGGCCGGACAGCGCAACGAGCTTCACATGGTCATGCTGACCGTCCTTGCTCAATTCGTCGCGGATGACCTCGGTCATGGTCATGAGTGTGTCCGGCTCAATGCCCTTGGCAACATCCACGATAATCTGTCCGTCCGGGATGAACGGGCGCGCGCTTTCCGCCGTCTGCCGAATGGCGATAGACGGCCGCAGGTGAAATGCACCGTTTCGGGGATGACCAGCCCCGGCAGCGCGGGATGCGTGCGCGTAGCAGACAGATTTTCGATTTCCTTCGGGAATTTTGACCATACGGTCACATCGTGCCCGTTGCGGTGCAGCAGCCGCGCCAGCGCAATGCCGGTCCAGCAGGACCGAAAACGCTGTGAAGCCGCGGTGCGCAGGTCGGTCATGTCGCCGTAGCCGTGCAGCGGCGCGTGGGTGACCAGTATATCAATGCCGCCATGGCGGTCGATCTTGCCGCGCAGATGGTTGATGCGCTTTTTCATCTCGGCCTCGGTAAACTGCCAGGCGCCGGTGCGGTAGCGGCAGCTGCCGCCCAGCCCGGCGACCCGCAGGCCGTTGTGGACATAGACCTCGTCATCAATGCAGATGACCCCCTGCGGCGGGCGGGGTCGTAGCTCTCGTCATGGTTGCCGTGTACGTACAAAAGCGGCACGGGCGCCATGGTGGCAAGGTATTCCAGATAATGGCGGCTCAAATCGCCGCAGGCGATGATGAGTTCGACGCCCTCGAGCTTGTCGGGGTGAAGTAGTCCCAGAGGGCCTTGCACTCCTCGTCCGCGAACGGCCAGGATCTTCATAGCTCGGCCTCCTTCTCGACGGGAAGAAGATCGCGGTGGATGCCCTGCATCCGGTACATCGGCTTCGAGACCTCGGCTAGCTCGTCATATTCGGGGATGTGGCCGTCCACGGCATCGCAGAGATAGTCCATGTGGGCGATCTGCTCCAGATCCAGCCCATGGCGGCCGCTGTTCTTGACGCTGCCGTCCTGCCCGGTGATCCGGCAGTGGAACGGGTCGATCATGCCGGAGGTGACGCCGGAACGCAGGATCTGTGCCAGATGGTTGACATCGGGCGGCAGTTCGCGGCTGAGCAGCACGTCCATGACGCCGCTGTTCATGCCCCACCAATAGTTGACGGCGCGGCCATCGGTGCCGGACTTGTCCCGCACCCAGCCGCCGTTCAAAACGGTGCGGATGACGTTCTCATAGAACTGGCCCCAGTGCCAGAACGGCGTGGCCAGGTCCTGCAGCACGCCGCCCGGGGCGCACCAAAAACGTGCCGAACTCCGCTGCGGGCGGTTCGGGCATCGGTGCGTCGCGGCCCGAAATAACCGTGATGCCCTTCTGGGTGAAGGTGTGCAGCGGGTCAATCTGGTCGGGCAGACAGGTCCATTGCAGGTCGATGCGGACGTTGGGGTTCGCCATCCGCGCGCCGAGCGCGAATGGCGTTGATGTTGGCAGGCACGCCGAAGCTGGGGTAGTCGGCCACATAGCCGATGCGGTCCCCGCCCGCCATGGCACCGGCAATCGCGCCGGTGATGAACTTGGCCTCATACACGCGGGTGTAGTAGGTGCGGATGCTGGCGTAGGGCATCTCCATCGAGCAGTTCAGGATGTGTACCTGCGGGTGCCGGACGGCGGCGCGTAAGGACGCACCCACCAGCTTGGGGCTGGTGGTGAAAACAACGTCTGCGCCGTCGGCGATGGCCTGCTCGACCAAGGCATCGGCGTTCTCACCGGGGACTGCGTTGAAGTAGGCTGCCGTCTCGACCTTGCCCTCAAACACAGTGTCCAGCTGGGTGCGGCCAAACTCATGCTGGCTTGTCCAGGAGCTGGTGCCAGGGGGTGCGCTCATGCACAAAGGCAACCTTCAAATGGCTGGGCGCGGTGTGCTTGCCGGGCAGGATAAAATCCAGCAGGCCGGTCTGCTTCGGGCAGCGGGCTTGTCGCTGACCTGCACGGGGTCCGATTTCTGCAGGGCCAGCACATCGTCCCACAGGGCGTCGAGCTTTTCGCTCAGCTCGCTGGGGCTTAAATTGGCCAGCTCCTCCTTGGTGTAGACGCGCAGCAGAAGCAGCAGCACGTCGCCGACGGTACACTGCAGCCGTGCGCCGCCGTGGGCCAGAAAAGCCTTTTCGACCCAGTTGTAAAGGGATAATACCTCGGTTCGATCCTCGCCAGTCCACTTTTCGTCCGGCGCCTTGCCCAGAATTTTTTGCAGGCGGGCATAGCTGCCGGGCTTGGTGAAGGTGAGCAGATAGTTCTGTGTGATGGGGTAAAGTGCATGAACTCGTAGTACATCTGCACGGCGGGGTCGTCGCTGTACTGCGGCACGACGCGGGTGACATTGCCGGTGATGCTGCTGGCGTCAAAATATTTCAGCACGCTGACCCGCTTATTGCCCTCCTGCACATAGAATTTGCCCAGATATTCAAAGCAGATGATGGGGTCACGGATGCCCTCATCCAGATGGGACACGCACAGGTTGATCCACTTGGTGGCAAACTCGGTCTTGAGACCGAGCAGCGGCATAAAGTTGGACGCGAAACGCCGCTGTGCGGCCCGAGGTCTTGGTACCAACGAGCAGATTCAGCGGGATATCTACCTGGCCGAGCGGGATCTGGTTTTCCACAGGGACATTTTGCAGAATATCGTCCAATACGGGCAAAAACGGCGACTGCCCAGCGTTCATCTTCTCGCGGTAATCGCGCAGGCCCTGTCGCAGGGGCTTTCAGGTACAGTTCGATTCCATCTGTTGCGGTTCACACCCGGTCGCCTCCTCAAAACTTATACATTAGCTAAAAATTATTATAGCACATCTGTGCGGAATATACAAAAATTTTATTAAAGGCTTCCCCATCGGGGAAGCTGTCACCGAAAGGTGACTGATGAGGGCTGCCCCGATATGCCCATGAACGGGTTATGATGGCACACTCGCCCCTCATCCGGCCCTGCGGGGGCCACCTTCAGTCTACGCGCTAAGAGCCGCCTCCGGCGGTTGCGCTCCGACACGCGCCTGCGGGCGCAGCCCCCCAGGGGGAAGGCTTTTAGGACGTCTTGGGGTGAACCTGATACATCCGGTCATTGCCGTAGTGCCCGTCGAGATAGACCTCGACGCTGTTGGACGGGTACGCCGTTCAGGCGGTCCTTGTACCGCACAAGCGCGGCGGGAGCTGACGGCAATGTCCGCCGCCATAAAGATGCACAGTGCCCAGGTCAGCACTCTGCCGCCGCGGGGCGGCAGCTTCTCGATGCAGGCGGAGATCGGCGGGAACAGCACCTTGAACCAGGCAATCGCCGCAAAGCCCCAGAAGAAGCAGTACAGCAGATTGATACGCCCGCCCAGATTGAACGGTATGGCGCTGTAATCCCAGAACACCGCGCCGAACACGATTTCGGTAAAGACGCTGCACAGATACTCATACGCGCCGCCCAGCAGCGTGCCGGTGACAAACAGCCAGCTGGCAGGCTTGTCCTTGTAGCGGTAGAGCAGCTGGGTGACCAGTGCGATGGCGAGGCCCCACACGATGGAGAAACGGGCCCCACACCACGCTGGAACGGCTCATCCACTCGCCGCCCGTGACGCGGCAGAAAATCGTCTCGGTGATGTCGCCGAGGAACGCGCCGATGAAGAACAGTAAAATAATTTTATACGGGCTGCACCCGGCGGCAAAGGTGCCGCTCTGCGCCCGCTCTGGGCGGGTAAAGGTCAGGGCGGGGTGGGCTTTCGCCATACGGCGCTCGACGTGGTCGAGGATCCACATGCCGCCGCGGACGGTCAGGTTTGCCAGACGGTTTTCTACAGCCGCGGCGGCGTGCCAGCGGTAGCTCAGACCGGCCATGGCCAGCAGCGTGCCGACCAGATCAACGCAGAACACGACGAGCGCGGCCAGCAGCACAACAACCCATATGCCGCGCGGCACAAGGCTGTACAGCGCCAGCAAAAGCGGGTTGCCCCACTTGAGCAGCACAACGCCCAGCACGCCCCAGGTGGCCGATGCACCCAGGCAGACATAACCGTCCAGGTTGAACGGCATAGCGCTGTAATCCCACCACCGGGTATGGGTCGTGTACTCCAGAATGTGCCCGCCGATCCACTCGATGACCGTGGCATAGACGGCGCGGAATACAAGCAGGAAGAACCAGCCCTCACGGATGTCGCCGAGGGCAAAGGTGATGACCAGCCCGCCGACGCCGTACAGAAATGCAGAGAGCGGACCGCTCAGCACGCCGCGGTCCTGATATTTGCGGTGGACCGACGGCGGTAAAGAGGACCTCCCCACCCAGCCGAGGAACGAGTAGGCGAAGAAGAGAAAAAATGTCAATTTGATAGAAAGGTCATAAAGGGGGCTCCTGTATGTGACACGGTGGAATAACGTTCAGCGGCCCCGCCCGCTGACTGATGAGGGAAAGCCGCGGATATTGCCCGTAAACAGGTGGGAGGCAGACTCGCCCCCTCATCCGGCCCTGCAGTTCCCCCAAGGGGAAGGCTTTAAGAGTTTTTTCTTTTTGCTGAACACGCACCCGCAGTAATCCTGCCGGTACAGGCCGTACTCGGCGCTCAACTGTAAGCTGCGCTTGTAGCCGTCCTTTTTGCGGAACTCACTGGGCAGGAACGGCACGCCGTACTGCCTGCCCAGTTCGGTGCCCAGTCGTTCAGGCGGATGGGGTCGCTTCATGGGCGAGATGGACAGCGTCGTGCAGTACCAGTCAAAGCCGTGCGTCGGCGGCATAGCGGGCGGCCTGTTCCAGCCGCAGCCGATAGCAGACCGTGCAGCGTGCGCCCTTCTCCGGCTCATTTTCCAGTCCCCTTGACGGCGGTGTATAAACTCCTGCGGGTCGTAGGGAAGCTCAATGACCGGATAGTGGTAGCCCGCCTCCTTCACAAAGCGCTCCAGCTCGGCCTCCCGGCGGTGATACTCCTGCGGTGGGTAGATGTTGGGGTTGTAGTACAAGACGGTGATGTCGAAAGTGGGCAGCTAGCCGTTCAAACGTCGCGCTGGAACAGGGCGCGCAGCAGGCGTGCAGCAGGAGCTTTGGCCGCGTGCCGTCCAGTGTGCGCAGGACCTTTTCCATTTCAAGCTGATAGTTGATGCGGTTGGGCATGGGTAGTGACCTCGTTTACACAGTGGCGGGGTGCGGCGCTTGCGGCGGGCGAAAAACTGCGCCGCACCGATGCCCCCAGCAGGCTGACGGCGGAGATGCCTCAAACACGCGCCAAATACCCGGGGCGTGGTACCGGACACGGATCGTGCCGGTGTAGCCCGGCGGGGATCGTAAGCACAATACGCTCGTTCTCGCCGCTGGTGATGGTAAAGGGGCGTCGTTTTCGTCGGCCGCGTAGTAGTTGCCGTAGTTAAAGATAGGCAGCGAAATGGCTGCCTCGCCGCCGTCGTTCTCGTACGCTTACGTAGGCGACGCCCTCCGCTTTTCTCATAGCTGACCAGGTGCAGGTCATCGCTGCCCGGCTTGGCTGCGCCCAGATCGTCTCGTAGGAGCTGGTGCCGTCGATGAGGTACTCCCCCGTGCCGACAGGAGCTGTGGTGGTTTTCGTGGTTGAACAGGTCGCGTAGGACTTTCGCCCTGGGCGCTCATGATGTTCGTCTCGCCTGCATGGCCCCGGTCGGTCAACAGGGCGGCAGCGACAAGCCCCGGTGGCGGCCAGCTGCGGCGGGCGCTCCGTCAGCAGCTGACGGCCAAACAGCGCGCGAGGCAGAGCAGCACCGTCGCCAGCGAGAGAGAAACGCCACGGATACTGGAACATTCCCACCACCTTGCCGACGCCGTGGGCCGAACCAGGTCTGCACAAAATCCCACGGGAAGGCGTGGAGCGACAAAAGCGTCAGCGGCAAAAACCCGGTGGCAGTGTACAGGATGGACGCGGCGGGGCCGTGTGTCCCCGCGGGCCTGGGCGCGCCACAGGCAGTAAAACGCCCAGCGCAAGCCCAGCAGTCAGCGGCAGACCGAGGGGTCAGCGCCATGTCGGGGTTCGTGCCCGCGGCTGCGCCCGCCGCCGTGCCGAAGAGCTGAACAGCTGCACGGCGTACAGGCCCTGGAACTTGCATTTTACCGACCAGATCACATTGACAAGGAACGGATGGACGAAGTGGAAAAAAAACGGGAAAAGATACCACGCGCTCAGCCCCACGGCCAGCAGCGCGGCCTTGACCCAGGCCAGCAGCCGCGCGGGGCGGAGAGTCTCCCGCAGGCGCAAAAGGCAAAACAAAATCAGCAGCAGCGCCGTCAGCTCACAGGAGAGCAGATGACTCTGCACCATGGCCGCCATGCCCAGCGACATGGGAAGCCAATTGGCGAAAGCGGGGGCTTGTCCCTGGTGTAGATGCCGTACAGGCCCGCCAGCACCAGCGGGAAGAAGGCCATGGCCGTGAATTCGCCCGCAGCGGCGCGCGGGTGTAGACGCAGGTCAGCCGATAGGCGGACAGCGTGTAGAGAGCAGCGCCCCCAGCAGGCCCAGGCGGCGGCTGGCCGCGATTTTGGCAAAGCTGTAATAGGCGATGGCGCAGGTGGCCAGCGTCACAGCAAACAGGTAGATTTGGTAGCAGGTGCGCAGCGGCAGCCACAGGTTGTAGAGCAGCGCGGGCAGCAGCAAAACAGCTCACAGTAGCAAAGCGGGCTGGCGTAGCCATAGCCGTTCAGCGTGGTCGTGGTCAGCCGCACCGGGAACTGCCCGTAGGACAGCTCCGCAGCCATGGCGGCGATGCGCTGCATGTGAAATTCCAGATCATGGCCGAAGTACAGATAGTTGCTGAACAGCGGCAGACAGGCCAGCAGCCGTGATGCCCGCCAGCGCCAGCGGCAAACGCAGCGCACGGCGACGGGCAGCGCCCGCTCCCACATGGGCAAACAGGAGCAGCAGTGCGGCGTCCGCAGCGGCAAACAGCGCAAGCCAGCAGAGCAGCCGCGGTGCGCGGTAGATGGGCTGCTCGGTCAGGGTGATGCTGTAAATGTACAGCTGGCCCTGGTCGTGGTAACAGTGGCGGTCAGGTCCTCATCCGCGCACCGAAGCCGACCCAAAGCCGGGTCGTCAGGCTGCGGTGGCAGTCGTCCAGCCGCAGCGCAAAGGTCACGGCGGCGGGGCTGCGTTCACTGGCAAAGGTCAGCGACCCGGCAGCGTTGAGCATATTAAAGGTGGGCGCGTCGGGCGTCTGGCAGGAAAAATAACGGACTGTGACCTCATACGCACCGGAAGGCAAAGCAATATTGTCTGCCGAGAAAAGTCATCGGGTCGTCGCTGGTCGATAGCCGTCTGGTTCCAGATTTTTTAAGCCGTCGTCGTCCGCGGCGGCAATGTCGGGCAGGGGTTTCGTAAAGTCGGGGCGTCAGCGCCAGCTTATACGGTGCGCCGAACAGCCCGGCTGCCAGCGCGCAGACAACGGCCAGCTCGGCGGCCAGCAGCGCAGCGCAAACAGCCGGTTGCGGCAAAAAAAAAAGTGTTTCATCCGGGGATCCCTCACAGTTTATCAGCCGTCCCAGATCATGAGCTTGGCGTTCAGGATGGAGGTGTCCTCAACGGTGGCAAGGTAGTCGCCGTTGGCGTCCCGCGGGGTCGGGTGCAGTCCAGTAGGCAGATGGAACGGGGCTTCCTCGGTGCCGTCGGCCAGGCGGACTTTGTACTTGATGACTGCATTATCGGGCACAGGCGCTCTGCACATAAACCTGTGCGCCGTCCATCAGGTCACTGTCGGCGCTTTGCAGTCTGCCGCACCAGGCCAGGTCATAGCCGCCGTAGTTACGGTAGGTCTGGTAGGCGTAGGCGTCGCCGTCGGTGGCGGGGTTCTCGGTCCAAAAGGACCTGCGCGTGCAGGGCGCGCCCGGTGAACCGGCTGAAGAAGGCGGACTCGGCCTCCGCGTTGCTGTCCCAGACGTTCTCGTTGCAGAGAATCAGGTCGTCGGATTGTACGGCATCGGCCAGACCGGCCTCAATCGTGCGGACAAAGAACTGATAGGGCAGCGATTCTCGGCATGGTGGTGCGCACGACACCGCGCAGGTAGCCGCCGTTCAGGCAGAGACCCACCGCCAGCGCCGCCGTCAGGGCCCAGTCGTGCCACGGAGGGAACCTTCGGCAGCTTACAGCACAGGCCCGCCAGCAGTGCCAGCAGCGCCGCGGCGAGCAGCGTAAAGCCGATGGAGCTGGCTGCCGCGGGAATGTAGCCCCACTGCCAGGTAATGGCCTCAGGCTGCTGATAGCGGGCGGACAAAGCCAGCAGCAGCGCGGGCAGTGCCCAGACGGCCAGGCCGAACCCGGCCAGTGCGCCCAGCGTTCTGCTGCGCAGCTTTTTAAAGCGGCACGCAGAAGAAGATCAACAGTCCGGCCAGCACACCCAGCGCCAGCGGCCACAGCCGATCCCCGTTCGTGATGACCCCGCGTCCTCCTGCAAAAGGCGGGAGTTCAGCCCAGGGAGCGACGCGGCCATCTGCTGCACGAGTGACGCAGCACGGCGGGAATATCCAGAGAAAGCTCGTTTCCGGTGCCGCCGCTGCGCCGCACAGAACGTGGAACACAAGCGCCGCGCCCATGCCGCCCAGCGCGGGAGCCGTGTCCAGCAGGGCGTTTTTGACGCTGCGTCGGCGCAGCAGCCAGACGACGAGCGCCAGCAGCGCCGCAAAGACATAGCCGATCTCATAGGTGCCGCAGGCGATAAAGGACAGCACCGCGCCCAGCACAGCCCAGCGGCGGTGGCGGGTCCCCTGCCCACCCAAACAGGCAGAGCCAGGCTGCCATGGCCCAGAACAGCGCCCGCTGGGGTACGGCGTAGTAGCTGTACATACCTTCGTTCCAGATGGGGGCCGCCGCCATGGCCAGCGCAAAGCCGGCCAGCGCCAGTGCATCCCGCTGCCGAACCGCGCGGCCACCCGGCTGACCAGGAAGGCCGCCGCCCCGGTAAAGGCAATGATGTAGAGCCGGTAGTGCGTCAGGCTGGTGTAAAACAGCAGGTCGACGGCGTTCGGGGTAATGGAACGGGAAAAACCGGACCTCCTGCAGGGTAAAATATCGCAGACGGTCCTGCAGATCCTGCAGAGCATACTGCCAGAAGGGCATCCGCTGGAAGTCGTACATCCAACGGTTCAGCGTTAATTTGTCGTCCCCTCCGGCGGGATGCTGATGGTGACGCGCAGATACAGCACGCCCACGGCAAAAATACCAAGATAGGCCGCCGCCAAAAAAACCGCGGTACCGCCGGTAAAACGTCTTGACCTGTTCCATGGGGGTAAAGGCCTCCTCTTTTTGAAAAATCACACATATATTCAAGTATAGCATAAACCCCCGCTGCACGCAACGCACAGCGGGGGTTTTATGAAAGCGGATATTCTGAAGGAACGAAAAATACGAAGATTTACGAAAATTTTCACAGGCTTTTTTCAGCATACCGACCAACAGCAGGTGGTCAGCAGACTGCCGACAGCCAGGGCAATCAGAAAGCCCAGCGGATTTTCTATGACGGCAGCAAAAAACAATCCGCCGTGGGGCGCAGGGCAGCCGCAGCCCAACAGTATCGTTATGAACCCGGCCAGTGCACTGCCTGCGATGCAGGCGAGGCTGACCCGCAGCGGATCGCGCAGTGGCAAACGGGCAGCGCACCTCGGTCACGAAGGTCGCGCCCATCAGCAGGGTCTGCGGCGCAGAGCAACGCTCGGTCTGGTGAACCGCGTCGGGAACAGCAGGCAGGCCAGTGCCAGCCCCAGCGGGGAATCATGCCGCCCGCCATGACAGCGGCCATCAGGTCATACTGCTGGTCTACCAGTGCCAGCGTGCCGCTGACGTAGGCGGCCTTGTTGATCGGCCCGCCGTAGTCGGTAGCCATCATGCGCACCCAGCACGGCACCCAGCACCAGGCGGCTGCCGCCCTGCATCCCATCCAAGCGCCAGCGACATCCAGCGGTTGAAACGCCCCAGCGGCGGATTGATGACCATAAGCATCAGCCAGCCGACAAACAGCAAGACTCAACAGCGGGACCAGCAGCCCGGTTTTGATGTGATCCAGCTCCTGCGGAATGCGGCGGAACAGGTAATTCAGAAGCCGCACAGCCAGACCGGCAGCAAAGCCCGCGACAATGGCCCCCCAGAACCCGCTGGGGATCCAGCTGAGTTTGGTGGCCGTTGTCATGCCGGTCTGGGCCAGGTAGCCGCCCATCAGGCCGGGCATCAAGGCCGGGCCGGTCGGCAATGCTGTACGCGATGAACGCAGCCAGCACGGGTACATCATGGAAAGCGCGGCGTTGCCGACGTTCGTCATCATCGTGGACCAGTTCGCCGGGGCCCAAAAAAGGTGCTGCAGCAGCAGGGAGCGCCAGCATCACGCCGCCCCGCCACAACAAACGGGCAGCATATGGGAGATGCCGCTCATCAGGTGGCCGTAGTACTCGCGGCCCAGCTCCTTCCAGTCACTGGTGCGGAAGGCGTGCCCGCCGCGGTAGACGGGATGCTTTGCCGGAAACAGCCTTTTCCAGCAGGCTGTCCGCGTCGCGCACGGCATCCCCCCGCCGAGGCATAGACCAGCCGCTTGCCAACAAACCGCGCCAGCGGGATCGAGCGATCCACCGCCACGATCACGCACTCTGCGGCCTGGATCTCATCATCGGTCAGCTCGTCGTTGACACCGGCAGCGCCGTTCGTCTCGACCTTTGATGGTCAGGCCCCGGGTCTGGGCGGCCTGCTGTAAGGCCTCGGCCGCCAGGTAGGTGTGCGCAATGCCGGTGGGGCAGGCCGTCACACCCAGCAGCCGGTAGCCCGGCTCGTTGGTGCGGGCGTCGGCAGGGGCGCGGCGGCGGCTCCTGCGTCCTTCGCGCCGCGGAGATGGCGCGGCAGAAGGCCTCGGGGGTCTCACTCTCCCGCAGACTGGCGCAGAAATCGGTGTCCAAAAACAGCGTTGCCAGCTCGGCCAGCACCTGCACGTGCAGGTCGTTGGCCTCGGCAGGGGGCGGCGATCATCACCAGCAGGTCCAGCGGCTTGCCGTCCGGTGTGTCGCAGGGCAGCGGCGGGTCCAGCGTCAGCGCAGCCAGCTGCAGCTGTTCCACCGCGGTGCTCTTGGCGTGGGGATCGCCAGTCCATTGCCCACACAGACGCCGCCCAGTTCCAGCCGGGCGCGACGTCCGCAGCAAACACGCGGTGTCAGTCAGGATTGGCAGTCCCATCCAGCAGTGTAACAAGCTGCTGCACTGCACCGTGAGCGAGTCTGCCCGTTGGCGCAGTGCGACGCAGTCAGGCCGCAGGTAGTTGGCGATGCGCATGGTCGTTTGGTGCCGCTTTACTCGTCAAAAAGCGGTTCCGCCGCAACGGAACCGCCGCTACCGAATGCTTGAAGAATTAGTTGAGCAGGGTCTTCTCGGTCTCGGGATCGAACAGGTGGATCTTGTGGGTATCCATAGCGACACGATCTTGTCGCCGCGGCGAGACTTGGAGGTGGGAGCAACGCGAGCCATCAGGTTCTGGCCCTGGTAGGTCAGGTACAGGTAGATCTCAGCGCCCATCAGCTCGGAGACTTCGACCTCAGCGGAGATGTGGCTGTTGGGATGCTTCTCGAGGAATTCCTCGTCGTCCTTGATGTCCTCAGGACGGATGCCGACCTTCAGGGTCTTGCCGACGTAAGCGTCCAGCTTGCCGTCAGCGGTCTTCTCCTTCGGGCAGCGGAACCTCGGTGCCGGCCAGATCAACGACGAACTGATCGCCGGCCTTCTTCAGAGTGCCGTCCAAGAAGTTCATCTGCGGGCTGCCGATAAAGCCGGCAACAAAGATGTTGCAGGGATAATCGTACAGATTCTGCGGGTATCGACCTGCTGGATCAGGCCGTCCTTCATAACAACGATGCGGTCGCCCATGGTCATAGCCTCGGTCTGGTCATGGGTAACGTAGATGAAGGTGGTAGCCAGCTTCTTGTGCAGCTTGATGATCTCGGTGCGCATCGAGGTACGCAGCTTGGCGTCCAGGTTGGAAAGGGGCTCGTCGAGCAGGAACACGGCCGGGTTACGCACCATGGCGCGGCCCAGGGCAACACGCTGACGCTGACCACCGGACAGAGCCTTCGGCTTACGGTCGAGCAGGTGCTCGATCTCCAGAATCTTGGCAGCCTGGCGGACGCGCTTGTCGATCTCGTCCTTGGGCATCTTGCGCAGCTTCAGGCCGAAGGCCATGTTCTCGTAAACAGTCATATGGGGGTACAGGGCGTAGTTCTGGAAAACCATCGCGATATCGCGGTCCTTTCGGGGGAACGTCGTTGATCAGACGGTCACCGATGTACATCTCGCCGCCGGAGATCTCCTCCAGCCCGGCGATCATGCGCAGGGTGGTGGATTTGCCGCAGCCAGAGGGACCGACGAAAACGATAAATTCCTTATCCGCCCAGTTCCAGCTGTCGCGGCACATTTCGTCAATGCCGTACTCAGCTTCCCAGCCCAGCTCACGCTTGGCCTTGCTGGGATCGCACCAGCACTCGGCAATATCGCCGGGGCGGCGCGGGTCAATGACATAGGGCAACTCCTTGCCGCAGGCCTTGCTGAATGCATGAATCACATCCAGCACACTGTAGCCGTGGCCGGTGCCCAGGTTGCAGATGAACAGGCCGGGCTTTTCTTCCAGCTTTCTGATGGCTGCCACATGGCCGCGGGCCAAGTCCACAACGTGGATGTAGTCGCGCACGCCGGTGCCATCGGGGGTAGGGTAATCATTGCCGTACACATGCACTTTTTCCAGCTTGCCAACGGCAACTTTGGCGATGTAGGGCACCAGGTTGTTGGGGATGCCGTTCGGGTCCTCGCCGATCTTTCCGGAAGGATGTGCACCGATGGGGTTGAAGTAACGCAGCAGAGCAACGTTCAGCTCCGGGTCTGCCTTGCAGCAGTCGGTCAGGATGCGCTCGGTAAACACCTTGGTAGTGCCATACGGGTTGGTGGTTGCACCAACAGGGAAATCCTCGCGGATGGGCACGCTGGCGGGGTCGCCGTAAACCGTTGCGGAGGAGGAGAAGATGATGTTATGGCAATCGTAACGGCGCATAACATCCAGGATGTTCAGGGTGCAGTTCAGGTTGTTGGAGTAATACTCGATGGGCTTGGAAACGCTTTCGCCCACGGCCTTGTAGGCGGCAAACTGGATCACACAGTCAATGCCGGGATTTTCCGCAAAGACCTTTTCAACTGCCGCATGGTCGGTCATGTCTGCTTCCACAAACTTGAAATCCTTACCGGTGATCTCGCGCACACGCTTCAGGGCTTCGGGGCAGGAGTTGTAATAGTTATCTGCCACCACAATATCGTAACCCGCATTGAGAAGCTCCACACAGGTATGGCTGCCGATGTAACCGGCGCCGCCGCTGACCAAAATAGACATACTGATCGCTCCTTTACACAATATGGAAAGTTGTTGCCGGGATTTTGTATCTTCAACAGGGCATCCGCAGGGTTTGCTTCGTTCCCTTGTTGATTTTATTCTAACGTCTTTATCACAATATGGAAATAGATGTTTCCATGTTTGATATGTAACTTTGTTGTTACCTTTACCGTTCGCACAGATGCAGCGGGTGCGGGGCGCGGCGGTAAGCGCCGGGCGTTTGGCCGGTCAGGGCGTGGAACCGCCTGCTGAACCACGCCAGGGAGCCATACCCCAGCATACGGGCCGTTTCGCCGGGGCCGTACCCCTGGTTCAGCAGCAGCGCTGCCTGTTCGGCTTTCATGCAGGAGAAATACTCCATCGGCCCCATGCGGGTGCGGGCGCGGAACGCCTGCTGCAATGCCACGCGGGAGCAGCCATTGGCATCGCACACCTGGTCCAGCGCCAGCGGCTTTTCAATGTTCTGCGCAAAGTACAGGCGCACGCTTTCCACAAGGGCTGCCTGCTCCTGCTCGGCGCGGGCACGGGGGCTTTGTTTGCGGGTGCGCTGCCTGCGGCGGGCCAACAGGTACAGCAGCTGTGCCAGATAGATGGTTTGCAGCTCTTTGCCGCCAAACGGGATTTCCGCGCGGCGGGCGGGCATCTGGCAGGCATCCTGCACCGGCTGGAACACCTCGCGCACCGTTTCTGCCAGCTGGCGCAGGCAGCTTTTTTCGGCGTTGCCGAGCCGCATATGGCAGCTGCGGAAAGAATCCATCGCACTGCCGTCCGCGGTAAATTCCACGCGGAACACCTCCGGCGGAACTTCGCCCACTGCGCGCATGGCAAACAGCTCTGCGGGCTGGTGGAACAAAATCTGCCCGGCGCGCAGCAGCACCCGGTGGGTATCGCACAGCTCTTCCACCATACCGCTTTTTACATATACCAGCAGCCAGCCCTCACAGGTGCGCTCCGGCGTTTGCTGGCCAATGCGCCATTCGGATTCCGCCGCGCTGGCAATCCCTGTTACCCGCAGCGGCCATTCATCCCCATACATGCCTTTACCCTCCCCTGTTCAGGCTGATTCATCGCTTGCGGTCCAGTTCTGGCCTGCGCCGTTGCTGAACACACCGGGCGGGTCCTGCGTTGCCGCCGGGAACTGCTCGCTCCCGGGGAAGCTGTCCACCAGCCCCAGGCGGTAGGCCGTCAGCGGGCAGAGCGTTTTTTCGATATGCTCATAGCTGATACCGTTATCGCTGTTGTAGGTGTAATACATAATAGCATCCGGCCAGGTGTTCAGCACATACTGCGCCAGCGGCTGGGTCACAAACGCATCCCGGCTGCCGACGTAAAGGTCTGCCGCACCAAACAGATGCAGGATCTCGTGGGCATATACGGTGGGGCTGTTGTAGGTTTTCTCCCCCGCATAGGAATCATAGAGATAAAGACAGCTGAATTCATTCAGGTAATTACCGCCATCCTCCAGATAATGCAGAATGGAGTAGGAAGCCCCCTCCACCGGCAGAAAGATCAGGTAGCCAATGCTTGCCGTGCCGTATTGCTGCTGGATGAATTCCACATCCACCTGTGCGGTCAGGGTGTCCACATCGTCATAGAACGTTGTGCCGGTGGTGGTATCTTCCGTCAGACCGGCTTTGTAGGCGGCAAAGGTGCTCAGATTGTTTTCGCCGGTATCGTAATAGATTTTCGGCTGGGCGTTATAGGTCTGCGCCTGCTGGGTGATCCAGTCCACCGCCACGGCAAGGTTCTGCCGCGTCTGGGCCAGGGCTTCCTCGGTCCAGGGGTTGGCGTCGTCCTGCAGATAAATGCTGTACAGCACGCTGGGCCATGCCAGCAGCCCGCAGCTGCCGTACGCCTGCTGTAAATCTTGCTGTTGGGCAGGGGTCTGGGTGGGGGTTGGGCTGGGGGGCCACGGTGGGCTGGGGGCTGGTTTCGATATGGGGGATCGTTGCCTGTGCGGGTGCGGCAGGCTGTGCCGCGCACCCGGCCAGCAGGCAGAGCCCCATGGCAAGGGCGGCAAGGTGGAGCAATACGCGCGGCTTTTTCATTCGCGCTTACTCCGGCAGCACCAGCTGCGGCTTGCCGTCAGCATCCGCTGCCAGGGTCACGGTCTGACCACCGGTCAGGCGGCCCGCCACAATGGCTTCGGCCACGGGGTCCTCCAGCGTTTTGCGGATGGTCTTGCGCAGTTCACGCGCACCAAAACGGGTGGATGTTTCGTTCACGATGGCTGCCAGTGCCTGCGGGGTATATTCCAGCTTCAGGCCGCGGGCTTCCAGGCCGGGCTTGTACTCGTCCAGCATCAGGGCAGCGATCTTTTCCAGGTCAGCCTGTTCCAGCGGGCGGAAGGTGATCACTTCATCCACACGGCCCAGGAACTCCGGCCGCAGGAACTCCTGCAGCGCTTTCATGCTCTTTTCGCGGCTGACCTGCTCTTCGGTGCGGCCAAAGCCAGTCAGGGCGGTGCGGTCCGAAGAACCGGCGTTAGAGGTCATGCAGATCACGGTATTGGAAAAATCCACCGTGCGGCCCTGGGCATCGTTGATCTTGCCCTCGTCCAGGATCTGCAGCAGGATGTTCATCACATCGGGGTGGGCCTTTTCGATTTCATCAAACAGGACCACGCTGTAAGGATGGCGGCGCACTTTTTCGGTCAGCTGGCCGGCTTCATCATAACCCACATAGCCCGGAGGGGAACCGATCAGGCGGGACACTGCGTACTTTTCCATATACTCACTCATGTCAATGGAGATCAGCGGGTCCACGGTATCAAACAGCTGATTGGCCAGCTGCTTGACCAGCTCGGTTTTGCCCACGCCGGTGGGGCCGACAAAGATAAAGCTTGCCGGGCGGTGGCGGCCAGACAGGTCTGCCCGCGCACGCTTAACGGCCAGCGCTACGCTGTGCACAGCTTCGTCCTGGCCGATGATATGCTCTTTCAGGGCATCTTCCAGCCCCATCAGGCGGCCATACTCGGTCTCTTTGATTTTAACCGCCGGAATGCCGGTCCACAGCTCCACAACCTGGGCCACATCGTCCGCCGTTACCTGGATATCGGCCACGCGCAGCTCCAGCGCGGGCAGCTTTTGGCGCAGCTGGGCCAGCTCGGTCTTGGTTTTGGCCAGTTCCTCGTAATCAATAGCGTCATCGCCCTGCTTTTCGGGGTCGGGGTTTTCCAGGTCATGCTCTTTGGTTTCCAGCTCTGCCACCTGCTTTTGCAGGTTCAGGAACTCGGTAATTTCAGGGTGGCGCAGGTTGCAGCAGGCGCAGGATTCATCCAGCAGGTCAATCGCCTTATCCGGCAGGTAGCGGTCGGTGATATACCGTTCCGACAGGTGTACCACATCTGCCACGATGGAATCGGGCACACGCACGCAGTGGTACTTTTCGTAATAACCTTTTACGCCGCGGATAACCGCAATGGCATCATTGATGGAGGGTTCTTCCACCTTGACGGGCTGGAAGCGGCGCTCCAGCGCAGAATCTTTTTCAATAAACTTGCGGTACTCGGCAAAGGTCGTTGCGCCGATAACCTGGATCTGCCCGCGGGACAGGGCCGGTTTCATGATGTTGGCGGCGTTCATGGCGCCGTCCGAATCCCCGGCGCCGACAATGTTGTGGATCTCGTCAATGAACAAGATCACATTGCCGGCGGCCTTGATTTCAGAAAGCAGGCCCTTTACGCGCTGTTCAAACTGGCCGCGGAACTGGGTGCCTGCCACAAGGGCCGTCAGGTCCAGCAGGTAGATCTCTTTATCCTGTAAGCGGGCGGGCACTTTGCCTTCGGCAATGCGCTGGGCAATGCCCTCGGCAATGGCGGTTTTGCCAACGCCGGCTTCACCGATCAGGCAGGGGTTGTTTTTCTGGCGGCGGCACAGAATCTGCACCGTGCGGTATACCTCACGGTCACGGCCAATGATGGCATCCAGCTTGCCGTCCTTGGCTTTCTGGGTCAGGTTTTCGCAGTAGGTGTCCAGGTATTTGCGCTGGCCGCGGCCACGCTGTTTTTTGGACTTTTCGCCCTTCTCCTCAGCCTTGGGGGTTCCGCCAAAGCCAAAGGGGAACACCGGCGAACCGCCGGGCACAAAATCATCCCCGGTATCGTCGGGGTTCTGCATATCGCCGTCCATCATGGGCATCATGGCGCCGCTTTCCTGCGCTTGCTGCATCAGGTCGGCCATGTGCTCTTCCATGCTGGCCAGCTGGTCATCGGTCATATTAAACCGCTTCATCAAATCATCCACAGGCTGAATATGCAGCTCCCGCGCGCAGGTCAGGCAGTAGCCTTCCTGCACCGGTTTGCCGTTTTCCAGCCGCTGCACAAACACAACCGCCTGTCTTTTTTTACAGCGGGTACATAACATATGGTTCACCTCTCTATGGGGTATTCGATTGGATCGGGAATGCCGAAACGCGCACACAACATGCGTTTTCAGAACTTTTCCCATGTACTATTATCCCCCACCCCACTGATATTTGCAAGAGGGGCGGGGGGAATGTTCAGATATTGTTAATCAATAGCGGGTCAAAAACGGGTTCAGGTTTGCCAAAAGTCCATAGATCACGCTTCGGTTCAGGGTGGCTGTGGTCAAAAATTCCAGCTTGCCGCCGGTCAGGTTTGCCGCCACCCACAGCAGAATGGACCAGATCCAGCAGTTCAGCAAACCGCTGACAAAGCCGAATGCAAAGCCCAAAATGCGATTCAGTCCACCGATGAGCGGGATGGCGTTGATGCCGCGCAGCACCCGCCCCAGCATCCGGCAGAGCACCCGCACCACGATCCAGACCGACAAAAACACAACGGCCTGAATAACCGGCAGAAACAGCGGTTCCAGCGCATTGACCACCTGCGGCACCGCATTGCTGGACGCCGCACTGACGGTATCGATCAGCTTTTGCTGGATCGACTGCGGCAGAAAGGTCAGCGCATGGATTGCCTGGGCCAGATCTCCGCCGGTCTTTTCCAGCGTGTCAGCCACAACATCGGTAACGTGGCTGGCAACATATTTATCATAAATGCCGCCGGCCCAAACGCGGGTGCCGTAAGTGCCGCCGATAATGCCCGCCACGGAGCCGATAAGGCTCACCAGTCCGGAGGCAAAACCGCGGCGGCGGCCGGCTTCGGCCGCGCCCAGTACCAGCAAAAGAAAAATCACATCATAAACAATGCCAATATACTGTGTCATAACTCTACCATACTTTCCCATGCCGCACAGCATCATTCGTGCGGCGCATTCAGAACCTCTACCGTGCCGGAAATAAATACCAGTGTTTCGCGGGCGTTGATGACCGCCTGCGGTGCCGCACCATAATCCCGGCTCCAATTATGGGTGCCGTCATAGCCATAGCTTTCCACGCCGGACGCTGTCAGCAGATAGACCGCCGTTGCGGTACTGCTGACGCTTTTGGCCTGCCCGGCGGCAACGCTCGCCAGCTGGTTGAGCGAATCATCCAGCGTGACCAGGGTATCGCCGCCGCGCACCGCCAGCAGCAGCGCCGTGCTGCGCCCGCCGATGGACACGCTTTGCAGGGTGGCCCCGCCATAATCATAGCGGGCACTCTCGGTGCCATCGCTCACGTTGATGATGGCGGCATAGGTATCAAAAACAGCCAGCACGCGGCTGCTGCTGATCCATTTCAGCTTCAGGATCACGCTGCCGGTATCCGCCACATAAAACGGCCCGGCAGTATCCGAATTGGTGTTCATCATGCGCACGGTAGTGCGCAGCTGGCCGTCCCTCGCGGCCACCGTTGCCGCGGCAAAGCGGTGGTTATCCGTGGCAAAAGACAATGCAATGGGGGTGCCGTCGGTGCTGGTCAGCTTCCAGGTAAAGGGGTCCCCGCTGAAAGAAGCATCGTACACCATCACTTCCGCCGCATAGCGGTCAGACTCCGTCACCACGGCCAGGGTGCCGTTCTGCGCCATTTCGCACAGCATAATGGCGTTATTAAAGCTTTTGGCGTACAGCTGGCGGGTGCGGCTCTGCACCGTCAGCTCCTTGCCTGCGCGGTTATACAGCACAAAGCGGGTGTTGCCCACGGCCAGCGCCGGGCGGGCATAGCCGGGCTGGATGGTGCGGATCTTTGCGCCGTAAGCGGAATAGACCGCCACATCCTCATTATCCATTTCCACAAAACCGCCCGCCAGGGGTTCCACCTGGGTCGGCGTGCGGATGCCGGTGTTGGCGGGCCAACCCGCCCCGGCACGGTTGAGATACAGCGAGATAGAATCCGTCATATCCCCCAGCATGGCAATGGATGTACCCAGCAGGCCGCTGCCCACCGCCATAACGGCGGCAATAATCAGCACCACCAGAACAACGGCAATGCGCCTGCGGCGCTGGCGGCGGCGCAGAATAGGGCTGATGGGCCGCAGCGTTGCCGCCGGTGCCGCAGCTGCGCCTTGCTCTTTGGGCGGCAGGGTGCTGGGTGCGCTGCGCTCCGGCGCCGGGCGTTCCCGTTCCGGCTGCTGTTTGGAGGCAGGCGGCGGGGTTAGCGGGGCTTCGCCCCGTTCCCGCGCCAACATACGGCGGCGGCGTTCCAGCCGCTCTTTTTCTTCACGGTTCAAGGGCTTCGCCTCCTTCCCGTCTTGTTGTGTTACTCATTTAGGGCAATACCGCACAATTCCCGCCTAACGGCTCAAGCACCGCTCCGGCGGCTGCGGCACGGCATCTGCGTTGCCAAAATGCTCGATAAGACATCCAGTATTATCTGCGCTTTTGGCTTAGCAGCTGCCGCACCTCGCTCGCCGTATCGGCACTTAGAATCATGCGGTATTGCCTTAGTTGTTTCAGTCGTTCGGGCGCTCTAAATCCGGGTACTGCACATCCCACAAAAACAGCCCCCTGGCGGGCAGCGTGGGGCCGGCCTGGCCGCGGTTCCTGCTTTGCAGCAGAGCAGGCACAGCGGCCGGATTCATTTTGCCAAGGCCCGCCTGCAGCACCGTACCCGCCAAAATGCGCACCATGTTGTACAGGTAGCCGTCCGCTGTTACGGACAGGGTATACAGCTCGCCATCCTGCTGCACGGTGCAGGCGGTGATGGTGCGCACCGTATCGCCGTGGGCTGCGGCTGAAGAACCCGAAGCGCACAGCGCCAAAAAGTCATGCCTGCCAACAAAATGGGCAGCCGCCGCCTGCATGGCGGCAAGGTCCAGCGGGCCGTTGACCCGGTGGCAGGTCTCATAATCAAAGGGATCATCCACCGCGCTGCACCGCAGGCGGTAGTGGTAGGTTTTGGCGTGGGCGGCATAGCGGGCGTGGAAATCATCCGGCACCTGCTGCGCTGCCAGTGCCCGCACATCCATGGGCAGGCGGGCGTTCAACGCCAGCGGGATGCGCTGCACCGGGATGCGGCCATCATAATGGAAGTTCAGGGCAAACCGCCGGGCATGCACCCCGGCATCGGTGCGGGAACAGCCCTTTACATCGGGCCGGGTGCCAAACACGCTCTGCATAGCATCCTGCACCACCGCACACACCGTAACCCCATTGGGCTGCACCTGAAACCCCGAATAATTTGTGCCCTTGTAGGCAAGCCAGAGGAGAATATTCATGGGACACCTTTTGAGTTAGGAGGTAGGAGTGAGGAGTTAGGAGTTTTTGGTGTGCGCTGGCGCGCACATTTTGAATATCAGCTTTTACCCTATTCCAAAATTGCGGCGCAAGCCACACCTTCAATTCCTAACTCCTGCTTCCTACCTAATTTCAAATTCCCGCCATGAGCCAGCGGGTGGAGAGGATGACGGCGAGGCAGAGGGTGAGAACAACGGCGCATTTTACGTCCAGCGCGCCGAACTTGAGCACCTTCAGGCGGGTGCGGCCCTCGCCGCCGTGGTAGCAGCGGCATTCCATGGCCATGGCAAGCTCGTCCGCACGGCGGAACGCGCTGATGAACAGGGGGATCAGCACCGGCACCAATGCCTTGATGCGGTCCATGAACTTGCCGTTATCCAGCATTGCGCCGCGGGCTTTCTGGGCGTTCATGATCTTTTCGGTCTCATCGATCAGCAGCGGGATAAACCGCAGGGCGATCGTCATCATCATGGCAAGCTCATGCACCGGCAGGTGCAGCTTGGCAAAGGGTTTCAGCAGCGCTTCAATGGCATCCGTCAGCACAATGGGGCTGGTGGTGTAGGTCAACAGGCTGGTGCCGGCGATCAATGCCACAATGCGCACCGCCATCAGCACCGCATAGCTCACCCCCTCGCGGTAGATGTGGATAAAGCCAAAGTGTACCAGCGGTTCGCCCTCGCCGGTGATGAAGAACAGGTTGAGTACCGCGGTGAACAGCACAATGGGAACGATCGGCTTTAAGCTCTTGACGATCAGCTTGATGGGAATCTGCGCCACTTTGTACAGCAGGGCCAGCAGCGCCAGCGAAAGCGCAATGCCCAGCGGGTTGGACGCCATAAACAGCACAATGATGTAGGCAATGGTGGCAATAATTTTTAAGCGCGGGTCGCAGCGGTGCACCACCGAGTTGCCGGGGAAGTGCTGGCCAATGGTAATATCACGCAGCATCAGTCAGCGCCCCCTTCCTGTACGGTTTTGTGGTTCTGCGGCAGCGGAACGGCTTTGTCCGGGTGTTTGGCGTTCCAGGCTTTCAGCACGGTTTTGACCGCATAGGGCACGGTGTACACATCCGTGTCGATCTCCATGCCCATTGCTTTCAGCATCAAAAACACCTGGGTGACCTGCGGAACGGAAAGCCCCAGTTCCAGCAGCTCCGGTGCACGGGCAAAGACCTTTTCCACCGTGTCATACATGGCCACTTTCGCCTTGCTCATCACCAGTACGCGGTTGGCATAGCGGGCGATATCTTCCATTGAGTGGCTGACCAGAATGACCGTGATGCCGGTCTGCTCGTGGTAGTTGCGGATCTGGCTCAGGATGGTATCGCGGCCTTCGGGGTCAAGGCCTGCTGCGGGTTCGTCCAGCACCAGGATCTTGGGCTCCATGGCCATAACGCCCGCAATGGCAACGCGGCGCTTTTGCCCGCCGGAAAGTTCAAACGGGCTTTTTTGCAGCAGCGCTTCATCCAGGCCAACAAACTCTGCCGCGCGCTTGACGCGGCGGGTGATCTCTTCTTCATCCAAGCCCATGTTGCGCGGGCCATAGGCGATATCCTTCCAGCAGGTTTCTTCAAACAGCTGGTATTCCGGGTACTGCATGACCAGCCCCACAAGGAAGCGGAAATCCCGCAGGTTTTCGCCCTCCGCCCACATATCGC
>VOFC01003372.1_pt1 | contig 27825 bp, 27 predicted proteins | sample 5384161 | NCBI WGS metagenome assembly VOFC01 (sample SAMN12384722, study PRJNA508395) | human gut metagenome | isolation source: healthy gut B | host: Homo sapiens | reverse complement strand
GTCGATGCCCTGCTCGGCCAGAACCCTCCTTGGCCACGTTCAGAATCTCGGCATGGGGGCGTGGGGGAGGCAGCGACCTTCAGGGTCGTACCGGCCAGTTCGCTGGTCTCGGCGGTGGACTCGGCAGCCTCGGAGGAAGCCGAGGGTGCTCTCGGTGGAGGCAGCCTCAGAGGATGCGGCGACGGAATCAGTAGAAGCGGAGGAGCCGCAGGCGGCCAGCGACAGGGCCAGAGAAGCGGCGAGCGTTGCAGAAATCAGTTTTTTCATGGTAAATTCTCCTTTATATATTGTCAGGTGTGTTGGTTTTGAACGGTCAGCTTCCCTCAAAGCGTCACATTCGCACACCGGGCTGCTTGTAAACGGGGCCTCTTGTCATAGTTACAAACTTCCTTTCCAAACAAAAGCGGGATGTCGGCTTTCCGGCATCCCGCTGCAAAAGCTTTCATTACGCGCTGTAATTTGCGCACAAGAAAGCTGGCACAGGACGCTTACGCATCATGCACATGCACATCATCATACCAAAGCAGACTGCATTCATGGTTCTGTACCCCTTTCTTGAATCTTTGGTCGGCGTTGTTTGCCTTCCATGGCTCACAGTATACGCCTGTGAACCGGTTCTGTCAACACTTGTTTGCATAAAATTGCACATTTCGGCATTTTGCATATATCCTACTATTTTAATAGGTTGATAACTTGCAAAATTCCTAGAATTATGCTATGATTAGTGTTACTAATTCCGATAAAGGGAGCCTTACCATGAAATTTTCGACCTCAGCATACCGATAAAGTTGCCCAGCAGCCCCAAGCGGGCCAGGGTCTTCATCTGCTGGTACATGCCGTCGTCGGTGTCGCAGAACCACCAGGCGGAGCCCAGCTGGATCTTGCCGGGGATCTCGTCATCCTGGAATGCACCCAGGATGGTGCCCAGCATGTCAAAGTCGGCGGGGTTCAGGCTGTACAGGATCACCTTCGGGCATTCGCCGGTCTCGGTCAGCTTGCTCAGCAGGCTGCTGATGGCGGCGCTGCCATCGGTCACAGCGATCATATCAAAGCCAGTATCGGGGCCCAGCTTCTTGTACATCTTCTGGTTGACATTGCGCAGGCAGCTGTAATGGATCTGCATGGCAACGTTATACTTTTTGTACAGGCGGCCCAGGCTGATCAGCAGGTAGGTGGTGTATGCGTCGCCCTCTTCCTGGGTCAGCGGCTCACCGGCCATAGCCTTTTTGAAAGCTGCGGTTGCCTTTTCGGCGTTGGTCTCCACGTAAGGAACATAATCCAGCCCGTGGTCAGAAGCGCGGCAGCCCATCTCAACAAAGAACTGCAGGCGCTCTTCCAGAGCGTTGACCACACAGTTGGCGCAGGCGAACTTGCGGCCAACAACTTCTTCCAGCTTATGGATGTAATCCGCAAAGCCGTCCTTGCGGATGTTCAGGGCCTTGTCCGGGCGGAAGGAAGGTGCAACAACAACCTTGATGGTGGGGTCTTCCTTGATCTTCTTGTGCCATTCCAGGCTGTCGATGGGGTCATCGGTGGTGCCGACCATGGCAACGTTGCTCTGCTCGATCAGGCCGCGCACGGTCATCTTGGGATCATGCTGCAGCTTATCGTTGCACAGGTTCCAGACTTCCTCAGCGGTATCGCCGTTCAGAACGCCGTTGTAGCCAAAGTACTTTTTCAGTTCCAGGTGGCACCAGGTGTACATCGGGTTGCCGATGGCCATTTCCAGTGCTTCTGCAAACTTCTGGAAGCGCTCGCGGTCCGGCTTGTCACCGGTGATGTACTCTTCGGGCACACCGTTGGAACGCATCACGCGCCACTTATAATGGTCGCCGAAGTAGTAGTCAGAGCCATCGGCCAGAACCTGATGGCCGCCCAGCCATACCTGAGCGATATTTTCAAAGCGGCGGTCCTCGTAGATCTCCTGCGGGGGAATGTGGCAGTGATAGTCTACGATAGGCAGCGTTTCTGCATAATCATGATACAGGTGCTGCGCGGTGGGGGTTTCCAGCAGGAAATCCTTGTCCATAAATGCTTTCATAATTGCAAGCTCCTTCGTTGTGTGCTGTGGGTCAACAGAACGAATCATGCTGCCCCCAAACAGCAGAATAAAACATAAGCTGATATTATTATACATACTTGCAGCGGTTTGAACAAGTTGCAAATCTTGCCCTTTTGATGTAAAAAGCACTAAAAATATTGCATCCTGCTTGTGCAAAACAGGGAAAGGGAAAAAAGTCAAAAAAGGAGCGCAAAATATGTGCGCTTCTTCACGAAAGAATCTTGACGTTGCAAGCAAAAAAAAATACAATGAAGCTAAACAAGGCGCTTACGCAGCGCAGGGCGTTTTTGTTCTGGCCCTGCACACCGCCGCCGTAATTGCACACATTGCAAAGGAGAATTTCCAATGGAAACTTTGAATTATCAGGTCCTTGAAAAATCCGGTTATGATGGCTACATTCTGAAAAATGCCCCCGAAAAGGTTTTGCAGTTTGGTGAGGGCAACTTCCTGCGTGCCTTTGTTGACTACTGGTTTGACCTTGCCAACGAAAAAGCTGACTGGAACGGCAAGTGCGTTCTGGTTCAGCCCATCGCCCCCGGCCTGGCCAAGATGATCAACGAACAGGAGGGCCTGTACACCCTGTACCTGCGCGGCAGCGAAAACGGCCAGAAGGTCGATGACAAGCGCGTGATTTCCAGTGTATCCCGCTGCCTGAACCCGTATGAAAAAGCTGATTACGAAAAGATGATGGACGTTGCCGCCAGCGACGACCTGGAAATCATCGTTTCCAACACCACCGAGGCCGGTATCGTTTATGATCCCGCCTGCCAGCAGAATGACTGCCCGCCGTCCAGCTTCCCCGCAAAGCTGACCCAGGTGCTGTACCACCGCTACAAGGCCGGCAAGAAGGGCATCATCATGCTGGCCTGCGAGCTGATTGACAACAACGGCAAGGAGCTGCTGAAGTGCGTCAACCAGTACATTGACCAGTGGGGCCTGGAAGACGGCTTCAAGAAATATGTCAACGAGGACTGTACCTTCTGCGGCTCTCTGGTTGACCGCATTGTTCCGGGTCGCATCCGCGACCCGAAGGAAGTTGCCGAGCTTGAAGAGAAGCACGGTTACGCTGACCCCCTGCTGGACGTTGGCGAGGTTTTCGGCGTGTGGGTCATTGAGGGCGACACCAAGCTGAACGATATCCTGCCGTTCCGCAAGGCTGGTCTGGAAGACCACGTCTTTGTTACCCCCGATATGAGCCCGTATAAGAAGCGCAAGGTCCGCATCCTGAACGGCGCACACACCGGTTTTGTTCTGGGTGCTTACCTGGCAGGCTTCGACATTGTGCGTGACTGCATGCACGACGAAACCATCCTGGGCTACATGAACAAGATGCTGCTGCAGGAAGTTGTTCCCATTCTTCCGCTGGACCAGGACGACTGCAAGAAATTTGCTGCCGCTGTGGAAGACCGCTTCAACAACCCGTTCGTCAACCATGAGCTGATGAGCATCTCCCTGAACTCCACCTCCAAGTGGCGTGCCCGCAACATGCCGTCCTTCCTGGAATATATCGAGAAGAACGGCAAACTGCCCACCTGCCTGACCATGAGCTTTGCCGCTTACATCGCATTCTATTCCAACAACATCCAGGAACTGAACGATAAGGGCCTGGTCTGCAAGCGCGCCAAGGGCAACGAGTACACCATTTCCGATGACCGCTATGTGCTGGAATTCTACAATGCCCACAAGGATGACGACATTCCGACCTTGGTTCATGCTGTTATGACCAACGAGCAGATGTGGGGCCAGGATCTGACCAAGGTTGCCGGTTTTGAGGAAGCCACCGTCAAGAACCTGACCCTGATCCGTGAGCAGGGCGCAATGGCCGCTTATAAGAGCTGCCTGTAATTTGAGTTAGGAGGTAGGAGTGAGGAGTTAGGAGTTAGGGAGCAGCGCAGAGCCTTTGGTTATCTGCAAAAAGCCCTAAGGCAATACCGCACAATTCCCGCCTAACGGCTCAAGTGCCGCTCCGGCGGCTGCGGCACGGCATCTGCGTTGCCAAAATGCTCGATAATGTCGGGTTGCGGTACCCGCATCGTGCTTCGGGGGCAAAAGCCCCTCGCACTCTGCGACCGCTGCCCCTGCTTCGGTTCGCTGCATCCGCCGCTGGCGGCGCTCACCTTTGCAGCATCCAGTATTATCTGCGCTTTTGGCTTAGCATCTGCCGCACCTCGCTCGCCGTATCGGCACTTAGAATTATGCGGTATTGCCCTAAAAGCAGGGCTAACAATTCCTAACTTCTACTTCCTAACTCCTACCTGTTTTTATCGTAGTAAGGAGATTCTGTATGCCTCTTGCAATCAAGATCAACCCCAAGGATAATGTTGTGGTTGCCCTGCATCCCATTGCCAAAGGCACCGCTGTGCCGGTGGACGGTGCATCTGTGACCGCTGTTGAAGATATCCCCCAGGGCCACAAGATGGCCATTGCCCCCATCCACGCGGGCGAAAACGTCATCAAGTACGGGTTCCCCATCGGCCATGCCACCGCTGATGCCGTGCCCGGCACCTGGATGCACACCCACAATGTAAAAACCAACCTGTCCGGCGAGATCGAGTACAGCTACCACCCCAATGTGCACCCGCTGGCCCCCGTTGCTCCCGAAACCTTTATGGGCTACCGCCGCAAGGATGGCCGTGCAGCCACCCGCAACGAGATTTGGATCATCCCCACCGTTGGCTGCGTGAACGACTGCGCCAAAGCCCTTGTGCGGGACAATCAGGATCTTGTGACCGACAGCATTGACGGGCTGTACACCTTCACCCATCCGTTCGGCTGCTCCCAGACCGGCCATGACCACGCCCAGACCCGCAAACTGCTGGCTGCGCTGGCCCGCCATCCCAACGCCGGTGCCGTGCTGGTGCTCTCCCTTGGCTGCGAGAACCTGACCCATGAGCAGTTCCTGACCGAATTGGGCGAATACGACCATGACCGCATCAAGTTCCTGACCTGCCAGGATGTGGACGATGAGCTGGTTGCGGGTCGTGAGATCCTGAAAGAACTGGCCGCTTATGCTGCCCAGTTCCAGCGCGAGCCGATTCCCTCCAGCGAGCTGGTGGTCGGCATGAAGTGCGGCGGTTCGGACGGTTTGTCCGGCATTACCGCCAACCCCACCATCGGCCGCTTCAGCGATATGCTGTGCGCCCGCGGCGGTTCCACCGTGCTGACCGAAGTGCCGGAAATGTTCGGTGCCGAGGGCTTTTTGATGGATCGCTGCCAGAACGAAAAAGTGTTTGAGAAGGCCGTGCATATGATCAACGGCTTCAAGGAATACTTCATCAGCCACAACGAAGTTGTGTACGACAACCCCAGCCCCGGCAACAAGCAGGGCGGCATCACCACGCTGGAGGATAAATCCTGCGGCTGTGTGCAGAAGGGCGGCAGTGCCCCCATCATGGACGTTATCGGCTATGGCGATGCTGTGACCACCAAGGGCCTGAACATGCTGTACGGCCCCGGCAACGATCTTGTTTCCGCCACCGCCCTGACCGCCGCCGGCGCCCACATGATCTTGTTCAGCACGGGCCGCGGCACTCCGTTCGGTGCCCCCGCTCCCACCCTGAAAATTGCTACCAACAGCCAGCTGGCTGCCAAAAAATCCACCTGGATCGATTTTAACGCCGGTGTTGTTGCTGACGGCGAAAAGACGCTGGATGAAGCCGGTGCTGACCTGTACCAGCTGGTGCTGGACGTTGCTTCCGGCAAGCAGACCTGCGCCGAGAAGAAGGGCTTCCGCGAAATTTCTATCTTCAAGGATGGCGTTGTGCTGTAATTTTTGCACTGATGCTCTGGCTCCCGCCGCATTTTTTACCCAAAAGGGTAGAGCCGGGAACATTTTGAGAGTATAATAGAATTAAGGCAACACCGCATGATTCTAAGTGCCGATACGGCGAGCGAGGTGCGGCAGCTGCTAAGCCAAAAGCGCAGATAATACTGGATGTCTTATCGAGCATTTTGGCAACGCAGATGCCGTGCCGCAGCCGCCGGAGCGGTGCTTGAGCCGTTAGGCGGGAATTGTGCGGTATTGCCTTAAGAAGTGCCCGCCGGGAGCTGTGTCTGCCTGCGGTGCACAAAGTGGAACGGCTCCGGGCGTTCCGGGTGCTCTGGGATCAAGGCGCTGTGCGCTGCTCCAAGAATCCCGGTGCGGTCGGGCCGTTTTTGTAACTGAAGAAAGGGGACTGTAACAATGTCCAAGCTGACTGCCGGTACTTACGAAAAGTACAATGCCAAATATTCCACCCTTACCCTGACCGATGGGGAGTACGCCCTGACCGTTACACCGGAAAAGGGCGGCATGGCAACCTCCTTCACCAAAAGCGGTGAGGAATACCTCTGGCTGCGCGATAAAAACTATGAATCCTCGGACCGCCCCCGCTGCGGCGTGCCCATCCTGTTCCCCAGCTGCGGCAAGCCGGACGGCGGTGTGCACCACTTTAACGGCTCCGATTATCCTATTGAGGTCCACGGCTTTGCCGATTTGCTGCCCTGGCAGGTCAAGACCGCTGCGGATGATGAGATCGTGCTGACCCTGACCCCCAACGGCCTGACCAAGTTTGTTTACCCCTTTGATTTTCTGCTGGAAATGCGCTATACCCTGTCCGGTGCCAAGGCCGGGTTGGAACTGACCGTGCACAACACCAGCGACAAAGCCCTGCCGTTCAGCATCGGCTTCCACCCGTATTTCGCAGCTTCCAAGCTGGAGAACGTCCACTTTGACATCAACGCCGCCACCTGCTCCGAGAACGCCAAGGGCGAGCAGCCCGCCGCACCGGAAACCATCACCTTGACCCGCAAGGAAGGCTCCGCAGCGGTGGCGATAGCAAAACCGATGCCGTAAGAAGCGCCGGTGATCAGGGCAACCTTGCCGGTCAGATCAAATGATTTCGGGGTGCAGACAGACATATTTCTTACCTCCTGAAAGTGATGTTATGTAATTCAAAAGCCGCGCATAGAGCGGCAGGGGAACGAGATTGGAAATGAAGAAAGAATAAATAATAAAGAATAATGAAGGAATACCATCACTTTTAATTATTCTTTATTCTTTTTTCTTTATAAAAAGGTTTTACCGAAGATCAGTCGTAGCAATGTTATCCATGTCATCGAATTCCATGTTTTCACCACCCATGGCCCAGATGAAGGTGTAGTTGGAGGTGCCAACGCCGCTGTGGATGCTCCAGGACGGGCTGATAACAGCATCATAGTTGTGCATCACAACATGGCGGGTTTCGGTCGGCTCGCCGCACATGTGGAATACGGCCTGGCCTTCGGGAATCTCGAAGTAGGTGTAAATCTCCATGCGGCGCTCGTGGGTGTGGCTGGGCATGGTGTTCCAGTTGCTGCCCGGCTCCAGAGCGGTCATGCCCATGGAAAGCTGGCAGGTTTTCAGCACGCTGGGGTGGATAAACTGGTTGATGGTGCGCTTGTTGCAGGTTTCCAGGGTGCCCAGCGGGCGCTTGGCAGCGTCAGCCAGGGTGATCAGCCTGGTTTCGTAACGGCAGTGGGCCGGAGCACTGACCATATAGAACTTGGCGGGCTTGGCGGCATCATCGCTGGCAAAGGTAACTTCCTTGGTGCCCTGGGTGATGTACAGGCAGTCCTTATAGCCCAGGTGATAGGCCACGCCGTCTGCGGTAATGGTACCGGCACCATCACCAATGTTGAAAATGCCGATTTCGCGGCGCTCCAGGAAATAGTGGGTGCCAAAGTTTGCCCAAATGTCAATGCCCTTATCAATGGACACGACCTCGTTGACCGGCATGCAGCCCAACGTGACCATGCGGTCAACATGGCTGTAAACAGCAACCATCTCATCTGCTTTGTACAGATCGGTAATCAGGAACTCATTGCGGACTTCCTCGGTGGTATAGCGCTTGAAGTCACGCTGGTTGCAGGAATAACGAATATCCATGGGGCGGAATCCTCCTGTTTTGCTTGCAGCGGCAGCGGACTGGCGGGGTGCCAACCGTTTCGCTGACCTTGTATACATACATTATAGCCGATTCTGCAGGCCGAAAAAAGTGTATACAAGCACAAGAATACGGTGCATGTTTTGGCGGGTTTGACAGCAGAAAAACGAAAGCAGTTAGGAATTAGGGGTTAGGAGGGAGGAGTTGAAGGAATAAATAAAGAATAGAGAATAATGAATAATGAATGAATAATGAAGGTGGACCGCCGCGCGTGGCGCGGCTCAAAAAATGAGTAGAGAGCATGGCAAGAGTTTCGTGAAATTTGCAAATGGATAATATATATTAAAATATACAATCCGTATATTTCGACCGACCTTGTAACTTAATCTCTGAATGCTTTAATTTTATAATGCTTAGGCAACACCGCATAATTCCCGCCTAGCGGCTTAAGCACCGCTTCGGCGGCTGCGGCACGGCATCTGCGTTGCCAAAATGCTCGATAATGTCGGGTTGCGGTACTCGCATCGTGCTTCGGGGGCAAAAGCCCCTCGCACTCTGCGACCGCTGCCCCTGCTTCGGTTCGCTGTTTCCGCCACTGGCGGCGCTCACCTTTGCAGCATCCAGTATTATCTGCGCTTTTGGCTTAGCAGCTGCCGCACCTCGCTCGCCGTATCGGTACTTAGAATTATGCGGTATTGCCCTTACTTACAGATGGCCAACGGCCTAATATCTTTTTTGCCCGGTGCAGCGCACTGGGCTTCCACCTACTAAAACTCCTAACTTCTCACTCCTAACTCTATTTCTAACTCTCTCTTTACGAAAACTGTCCGTGACAGCCATACACATGAAAATGATTCACTTTACAAATTAAACATACTCAACTATAATGATGCACAGACTTCAAAGGCGAAGCAGAGAACACGGCGGCTCCGCGGCATATGCGGGGACCGCCGCTTGCATTGTCATTTATATGCAGGGTAGCAAAAAGAGAGGGAACATCAATGCTTACACTGGATAAGATCTACCATGCCGCGTTTGTTCTGCGTGACGTTGCACGCCGCACGGACCTGATTGCGGCATCGCGGCTGAACAGCGCGAGTGACCTGTACTTGAAAACCGAGAACCTGCAGGTGACCGGCAGCTTTAAGGTGCGTGGCGCTTATTACAAAATCAGCCAGCTGACCGCAGAGGAGCGCGCCAAAGGCGTGATTGCCTGCTCGGCGGGCAACCATGCACAGGGCGTGGCACTGGCCGCCACCAGCATGGGCATCAAGAGCGTTGTCTGCATGCCGGACGGCGCGCCGCTGATGAAGGTGGAAAGCACCAAACGCCTGGGCGCCCAGGTGGAGCTGGTCAAGGGCACTTACGATGACGCCCACGACCGCGCTGTGGAACTGCAGAAAGAAACAGGCATGACCTTCATCCACCCCTATGATGATGAGCTGGTTATTGCCGGTCAGGGTACCATTGGCCTGGAAATTCTGGATCAGCTGCCGGATGTGGAAGCTGTTGTGGTGCCCGTGGGCGGCGGCGGCCTGCTGGCCGGTGTAGCCTTTGCCATCAAGAGCCTGCGCCCCGATGTCAAGATTTACGGCGTTCAGGCTGCCGGTGCCGCCAGCATGTACAATGCGTACCGCGACCATACGTATGAAACGCTGGACCATGTGGATACCTTTGCGGACGGCATTGCGGTAAAGACCCCCGGCGAAACTACCTTTAAGATGATCGAACAGTATGTGGACGGCATCGTGACGGTCAGCGAGGATGAGATTGCTGCCGCCATCCTGGCCCTGATGGAAAACCAGAAGCTGGTGGCCGAAGGTGCCGGTGCCACGCCGGTTGCCGCCGCGCTGTTCGGCAAGCTGCCCATCGAGGGCAAAAAGACCGTCTGCCTGATCTCCGGCGGCAATATCGATGTAAACATCCTTTCCCGCGTGATCACCCGCGGCATGATCATGAGCGGCCGCAAGACCAATCTGATGATTGCCCTGGAGGATAAGCCCGGCCAACTGACCCGCGTGAGCGAGATCATCTCCGGCATGGGGGCCAACGTGGTCAGCGTGCAGTACGACCTGGCCGACCCCAACATGACCGTGACCAGCTGCTTCCTCAAGCTCGGCCTTGAAACCCGCGACCACACCCAAATCGAACAAATTAAAGCCAAACTGACCGAAGAAGGCTTTAAGCTGGTAAGCGAGAGAGCGTAATTTTGAGTTAGGAGTTAGGAAATAGGGGAAGGCACGCAGCTTAAGACTAAAGGCAACACCGCACAATTCCCGCCTTGCGGCTTAAGCACCGCTCCGGCAGCTGCGGCACGGCATCTGCGTTGCCAAAATGCTCGATAAGACATCTAGTATTATCTGCGCTTTTGGCTTAGCATCTGCCGCACCTCGCTTGCCGTATCGGCACTTAGAATTATGCGGTATTGCCTAAAGCATAGCTAAAATTAAAGAATGTATAACAAAATGCCCACGGCCTGATATCAAAATCATGCCGCAGGCATCCCAAAAACTCCTAACTTCTAACTCTTACTTCCTAACTCCCTTACAGTCTCACTCCTGCCGAAAGCAGCTCGATGAACTGGCGGGCAACACGGGGGCTGCGGCCGCCGGCACGGATGGCGAAGGCTTCGCCCTTGATGAACAGCTGATCAGACGGCATCTGCACGCCGTACTGCTTGGCAAGATCCAGCAGAATTTCTTCAAACCGAACTTTATCCGGCCGCTGGAAGGTGACCGTCAGGCCGAACCGGGCCGAAAGGCTCATCAATTCCTGGCGGGTATCTGCCTCGTGGATGTCATCACCGGAACGGTCGCTCAAGGTTTCCTTGATGAGATGGCGGCGGTTGGAGGTGGCGTACACCACAACATTCTGGCTGCGGCCGCCCACGCTACCTTCCAAAATGGCTTTCAGCGCGGCAAAGTTGTCGTCGTTGGCAGAAAAGCTCAGGTCGTCAATGAACAAAATGAACTTGAGTGGGTTCTGGGCCAGGCTATCCAGCAGGGCCGGAATCTGATACAGCTGGTTCTTTTTCACTTCCACAAGGCGCAGACCATCCGCCGCAAATTCATTGGCAATGGCTTTCACGCTGCTGGATTTGCCGGTGCCCGCATCGCCGTACAGCAAAACGTTCACGGCAGGCTTGCCGGACAGCAAAGCCTTGGTGTTGGCAATTACCTTTTCGCGCTCGTGCTCGTAACCGGGTAGCTCGCTTAAGCGCTGCGGATCCGGGAAGCGCACCGGGATCAGGCTGCCATCCTCAATGGTGAACATGTGGTGGCGGGCAAACATGCCGTAGCCCTTTTGACCAACTTCAGCCAGGCGCTCAGCGTAAGCGGCGGCAAAATCCACTTCTTCGGTTTCCCAGCGGGGCAGAAAGGCAAGGGATTCCTCGCCGCCGGTCAAATCAACCAGCGTAACGCGGCTGAGCTGCTGCAAAAATTCCAGCTCGCTGTCCATGCAGCGGGCAGCGGCCTGCCCGGCGCCGCCGCTGGCAGCTTTGCGGATGCAGATGTTCTCATCCTGCAAAACGGCGTCCAGCAGCACGCGGGTCCAGCTGCCGCCGCGTTCAAACAGCTGGTTTTCAAAATCAGCTGCAGCGCTTACAAAATCCTCGCTCCCCGCAGCGGCCAGCATGGCGCGGAACGCAGGCACAATGTTGGCCTGCAAAATACCGCGGAAAATCACAAGGCCGTCCAGCCGGGTGCGCATGGTATTCAACTTCATCATTCCCAATTCCTCCAGGAGTGCAAAAATGCTTGCTCTGTTTACTCAGTATAGCTTTTTTGCCGCTGTGGTGCAAGTGACAAAATGACCTTGTATTTACGGCAATACCGCACAATTCCCGCCTTACGGCTTAAGCACCGCTCCGGCGGCTGCGGCACGGCATCTGCGTTGCCAAAATGCTCGATAAGACATCCAGTATTATCTGCGCTTTTGGCTTAGCAGCTGCCGCACCTCGCTCGCCGTATCGGCACTTAGAATTATGCGGTATTGCCTTACGAAAGAACGCAGGACTTTAGCCTGCTAAATTCTCTATTTGTGTAATTTGTTGTTTTTGTGTTGACAAAGGCAAAAAATTGCGGTACAATCAACCACATAGCTAAATCAAATGTGTCGAAGGAAAGTTAGTAACGGCTTTTGCCGCCCCCAGAGAGCTGCCGGTTGGTGCAAGGCAGCGGGCAGGTACGCCGCGAACTGGTTCCCGAGCAGTTCTGCCGAAAGCAAAGTGAATAGGCGGTTCCGGGGGTGCCCGTTACAGCACAGGGCTTTGTTGGAAGCCTGTTGAGTGGGTATAGTACTATACCAATAAGAGTGGTACCGCAGAGAGCTTTACGCCTTTGTCTCTTGTGAAAACGGAAGCCGTTTGGCATTCCGTGCTACAAGCGGCAGGGGCTTTTTTGTTACTCAAACGCGGTGGATAGAGGCTGCCGCTTAAGAAACGGAGTTTTTTCAATGATTCTGAATGGTTCGCAGATTTTTGTCGAAGTGCTCGCGGAGCAGGGGGTCGATACAATTTTTGGCTATCCCGGCGGCGCAGTTCTGAACCTGTACGACGAACTATATAAAAACTCTGACCGCATCCGCCATATCCTGACCGCCCACGAGCAGGGCGCTTCCCATGCGGCAGACGGTTACGCCCGCGCAACGGGCCGCACCGGTGTGGTGCTGGCCACCAGCGGTCCGGGCGCCACCAACCTGGTCACCGGCATCGCCACCGCTTATATGGACAGCGTGCCGATGGTTGCCTTTACCGGAAACGTTGCTACCAGCCTGCTGGGCCGGGACAGCTTCCAGGAAGCTTACATTGAGGGCATCACGATGCCCATCACCAAGCACAACTTCACCGTGCGCAAGGTCGAAGACCTGGCCGACACCATGCGGGCAGCCTTCCGCATTGCACAGTCCGGCCGTAAGGGCCCCGTGCTGGTGGATATTCCCAAGGATGTCACCGCGAACTCCTGCGAGTTCACCCACAAAGAGCCGGAGCTGATCCGAACCGTGACCCGCTATAATGAGGAAGAGGTCAAGGAAGCCGCACGGCTCATCAATGAATCGGAACGCCCGATCGTCTACTTTGGCGGCGGCGTGCGCAGCGCGGCGGGCTGCCAGCCCCTGCGTGACCTGCTGGAAAAGACCGGTATGCCCGCCACCCACACCCTGATGGCCGCCGGCGTGCTGGGCTATGGCGAGCCGCACAACCTGGGTATGCTGGGAATGCACGGCTGCTATGCCGCCAACAAGGCTGTTTCGGAAGCTGATCTGGTCATTGCCGTCGGCGCCCGCTTCTCGGACCGTGTGGCGTTGAACCCGAATAAGTTTGCCAGCAAGGCAAAAATCATCCAGATCGATATTGACCCCAGTGAACTGGGCAAGAATGTGGATGTGGATCTGGCACTGGCAGGCGATGCTTCCTATATCCTGCAAGCCATCCTGCCGTATGTCGAAAAGACCGAACATAAGATCTGGATGGAGCAGATCCGTGAATGGCAGCGCAATGACTACCACCCGAAGGACAGCTTCACCGAGCTGAAACCCCACCAGATCATCAACGAGATCTGTGAGCAGGCCGGCCCCGAGGCCGTGTATGTAACGGATGTCGGCCAGCACCAGATGTGGGCTGCCCAGTACCTGCACCACACCAAGAGCCGCGGCTTTTTGACCAGCGGCGGCCTGGGCACCATGGGTTTTGGCTACGGCGCGGCCATTGGCGCACAGGTTGCCCTGGGCAATGACCACCGCGTGGTCATGCTGACCGGCGACGGTTCCTTCCACATGAACCTGAACGAAGGCTGCACCGCCGTCAGCTATGAACTGCCCATCATCACCGTTATTTTTGATAACCAGGTGCTTGGCATGGTGCGCCAGTGGCAGACCAGCTTTTACGGCAAGCGCTATTCCAACACCGATCCCCAGCGCCGCACCGACTTTGTAAAGCTGGCTGAAGCGTTTGGCGCAAAGGGGTATCGTGCTACTAATATTGCCGAGTTCAAGGCAGCGTTCGCCGACGCCATGAAGCAGAAAGGTCCTTCCTGGATCGACTGCCGCATCGGCAAGGATGAAAAGGTTCTGCCGATGATCCCCGGCGGCGGCGATATCAACGATATCATCATGGAGTAAGGAGGCAGCACGCAATGCAGCAAAATCAAAATCCGAACAAAGTTGCCGCAACAGAGGCACCCCGGCGGGTCATCAGTCTGCTGGTGGATAACCATAACGGTGTTTTGGCGCGCGTGTCCAGCTTGTTCTGCCGCCGCGGCTTCAACATTGACAGCCTGACGGTTTCCGCCACCAACGACCCGGCGGTCAGCCGCATTACCGTTACCCTGCATGGCGACGATGCCGCCATCAGCCAGCTGATTTTACAGACCGAGCGGCTGGAAGTGACCCGCCAGGTATTTGAGCTGACCCCGGATAAGAGCCTGCAGCGGGAACTGCTGCTGCTGAAAGTGGCCTGCAATACCGCCGAGCGTGCCGAAATGCGGGAAATCGCTACGATCTATAAATCCAAGATCATTGATCTTTCGCCGGACTCTATGGTGTTTGAACTGACCGGCCGCCCGGAAAAGATCAACGCCTTCCTGAAAATGTTCAGCGGATACGATATCCTGGAACTGTGCCGCACCGGCATTACCGCGCTGGAGCGCGGCGGCAAGCATCCCCACATGCAAAAGCCCCCGCAGGAAGTACGCGCCGCTCAGCTGCCGCTGCCCGGCACCCACTGCCCGCAGGACGAAGAATAAAGCAGCTTTTGCGGTTCAACGAACTTGCATTTGGCCCGCAGCCCTTTCAGGAATCCCCGGCGGCGGGTTGAAGATAGATACGTTTTTATTTTTACAAACCATACAAACAAAACAAAGGAGAAATTATCATGGCAATCAAAAAGTATTATGATTCCGACTGCAACCTCGGCGTGCTCGATGGCAAGACCGTTGCTGTTATCGGCTTTGGCTCCCAGGGCCATGCCCATTCCGAAAACCTGGCTGAAAGCGGCGTGAACGTTGTTGTCGGCCTGCGCAAGGGTTCTGCCCACTGGGAAAAGGCATCCGAGTTTGCTGCAACCCATGAAAACTTTAAGGTGATGGAAGTTGAAGAGGCTGCCAAGGCCGGCGATGTTGTTATGATGCTGGTTCCCGATGAACTGTGCGCTGACATCTACAACAGCCAGGTTGCCCCCTACATGACCGAGGGCAAGGCACTGGCTTTTGCACACGGCTTCAACATCCATTTCAAGACCATTGTTGCCCCGAAAAATGTTGACGTTATCATGATCGCTCCCAAGGGCCCCGGCCACATTGTCCGCCGCCTGTACACTGAAGGCGAAGGCTGCCCGTCCCTGATCTGCGTAGAGCAGGATTACACCGGCAAGGCAAAGGAGATCGCCCTGGCATACGCTTCCGGTATCGGTGCCGGCCGTGCAGGCATCCTGGAGACCACCTTCAAGGAGGAAACCGAGACCGACCTGTTCGGCGAGCAGGCTGTGCTCTGCGGCGGCGTTTGCGAGCTGATCCATGCTGGCTTTGACACCCTGGTGGAAGCTGGCTACGCACCGGAAATGGCTTACTTCGAGACCTGCCACGAGATGAAGCTGATCGTTGACCTGATCAACGAGGGCGGCTTTGACAAGATGCGCTACTCCATCTCCAACACCGCTGAATACGGCGACTACCGCACCGGCAAGCGCCTGATCACCGAGGAAACCCGCAAGGAGATGAAGAAGGTCCTGACCGAGATCCAGGATGGCACCTTCGCTTCCGAGTTCCTGACCGAGATGAGCCCGAAGGGCGGCCGCAAGGTCCACTTCCTGGCACAGCGCCGTATGCAGTCCGAGCACCTGATCGAAAAGGTCGGCAAGGAACTGCGCGGCATGATGAGCTGGATGAAGAAGTAATCGAATTCCGGACATCTGACGTAATATTTGGCCTGCATCTGCGGGCATAAACATGGGGCGGCCAGCCCTCTGGCAGCCGGGAAACCGGATGTTCCGGGGCATGGCCGCTCTGTGTTTGTTTGGTGTGACTGTCATGTTAAGGCCGCGGGCGCACGATGTGCGCCCCCTACGGGGGGCAGCTGCATACCATAAGCCCGATTTGCAGGGAACGGTCTTGACCGTTCCGAAACATGAATCTATTGCTAGTTTCAGGCTCTGCGCGGGGAACCACCCCTCAGTCTGCGTTGCAGACAGCTCCCCTCAAAGGGGAGCCAAGCACGACCTAAGGCAGGATATTGGCTCCCCTGGAGGGAAGCTGGACGCGAAGCGGCCTGAGGGGTGGTTCCTCGCGAGATAACTAAAATTTATTTATAGAGAACGGTCTATCTCCAGCCTAAGAGCCGGGGTGCTGCCCTGCGGGCCTCCGAAACGTGCCCGCGGGCGTAGCGACCGTTCCGGAACATGAATTTATTTGCTTGTTTCTGGTATTTGTGCGATACTATAAACAGCAAAGATTGCCCCTAAAAAGAACTATGCCCTTTTCCCGCTGCAAAGGAGAGAAAAATATGAGAAGTGATAACGTTAAAAAAGGCCCGGAGCGCGCCCCAAACCGCAGCCTGTTCTATGCCCTGGGCTACACCCCGGAAGAGCTGGAACGCCCGCTGATCGGCGTGGTTTCGGCTTACAGTGAGATCGTTCCCGGCCATATGAACCTGGATAAGCTGGCCGATGCCGTCAAGGCAGGCATCCGCATGGCGGGCGGCACCCCGGTGCTGGTTCCGGCCATCGGTGTTTGCGATGGCATTGCCATGGGCCATATCGGCATGAAGTACTCCCTCGCCTCCCGCGAGCTGATCTGCGACAGTGTGGAGACCATGTTTATGGCCCACCAGCTGGACGGCCTGGTTCTGGTGCCCAACTGCGATAAGATCGTTCCCGGCATGGTCATGGCCGCTGTGCGCATGGATGTGCCCGCCATTGTCTGTTCCGGCGGCCCCATGCTGGCTGGCAGTTATGGCGGCGATGAAGTCAGCCTTTCTAAAATGTTTGAAGCTGTCGGCGCTTACAAGGCCGGCATGATCGATGACGCCCAGCTGGAAGATTGCACCTGCAACTGCTGCCCGTCCTGCGGTTCCTGCTCCGGCATGTACACCGCCAACAGCATGAACTGCCTGTGCGAGGCCATCGGCATTGCCCTGCCCGGCAACGGCACCATCCCGGCGGTTTACTCCAAGCGTTTGCAGCTGGGCAAAAAGGCCGGTATGGCCATCATGGATCTGGTCAAGAACAATGTGACCGCCCGCCAGATCATCAACGAACGCTCCATCCGCAACGCCCTGACCTGCGATATGGCCCTGGGCTGCTCCACCAACACGGTGCTGCACCTGCTGGCCATCGCTTACGAAGCCGGTGTGCCCATTGACCTGAAGCTCTTCAACGAGATCAGCGCTAAGACCCCGAACCTCTGCCACCTGGCTCCCGCAGGCCCCACCCACATGCCGGATCTGTACGCTGCTGGCGGCATTCCCGCTGTGCAGGCAGAGCTGGCTAAGGCCGGGCTGCTGGATCTGGATGTTCCCACCGTTACCGGCAAAACGCTGGGCGAGAACATCGCCGGTGCCCACATCATGAACGATAAGGCCATCCGATCCATCGAGAATCCCTACAGTAAGACCGGCGGCCTGCAGATTTTGTGGGGCAATATTGCGCCGGACGGCTGTGTCGTCAAGCGCAGCGCCGTTGCACCGGAAATGCAGGTCCACTCCGGCCCGGCCCGCGTGTTTAACAGCGAGGAAACCGCAATCCAGGCCATCTATGACGGTAAGATTGTACCCGGCGATGTGGTGGTCATTCGTTACGAAGGCCCCAAGGGCGGCCCCGGTATGCGTGAGATGCTGAATCCCACCAGCGCACTGGCTGGCATGAAGCTGGACACCACCGTGGCCCTGATCACGGACCGCACGCTGCCCGCCAGTGTGGCGTTTTCGGCCACAAACGCCGCGCCGTTGTCGGCAGGGACATGGTGGTTTATTGCCAGATGAAAGCCATACTATTGCATCTCCGTTCTTTTCGCGCATTTCCGCACGTTGTAGGGGTCGGCGTCCTCGACGACCCGGGCCGTTCACGGCCACCGTCGGGTTTCCGCGGGCAAGCACTGCTCCCCCTACGAATTTATTATAACGCGCCCAAACAAAATTGCAAACACCCTGCCAAATGTGCTACAATATTCCCAACCACAAAGGAGTTGTACTATGTCCATCAAAATGATCTGCAGCGACATTGACGGTACGCTGCTGCAATACGGCCGCCAGAAGCTGGAAGGCGAAATTTTGACCAGATCCGCGCCCCTGCATGACCGCGGCATCCTGTTCTGCCCGGCATCCGGGCGGCAGTACACCAGCCTGCGCCTGCTGTTTGCGCCGGTGGCCGACTGCTGCGTTTTTCTGTGCGAGAACGGCGGCGTGCTGTTCAAAGATGAGCAGTGCATCGCCGAAAACCCGATGCCCCGCGCACTGGCGGAGAAATCGCCCACGACCTGTGGGACCGCAGCGACGGCCAGGGCGAGGTCATGCTCTCGAGAACTGCGCCTATCTATGGAGCGCGGCCTCGGTATGCTGGACCGCATCCAATTTATCGGCAACCGTTACAAAGGTCATCATCCGACCCGTCCGAGATTCCCCGAGAGGAGATCGTCAAGGTGTCGGTCTACCTGCATGAGGGCGTGGAAAAGTACGTGGACCGCTTTGTGCCGCGCTGGCAGCAGGCCAACTGCGCCGTGGCGGGCCCGTACTGGATCGACACGACCACCGCCAACAAGGGTGTCGGCGTCGAGTCCCGCTCTGCCGCGTGCTGGGCTTCGCCCATGACGAGGTCATGCCTTCGGCGACAACTATAACGATGTGGCGATGCTTGACCTTGTCGGCACGCCTCCCTACATCATGGACGGTGCCGCCGCGCCGCTGCGCGCACGCTACCCGCTGCACCGCCCCGCCCGGAGGATGTGCTGCGGGAATTTCTCCGGAAATGATGATTCAACCCATTTATGGACGAATCGTACACATTCCCACACAATTTTTATTCAAAATAACCAAAGATTCAGCTTGTTTTTGGAGCTTTTTACCGTTGACGTTGGCGGCAGTATGTTATTATAATAACAGCTTAATTATTTGCGCTGCGCCCTACCGCACCGCATCTATGGAGGAAAAAGATGAAAGAATTCACCTATACAATCAAAGAGCCCGTTGGCATCCACGCACGTCCGCCGGCATGCTGGCCAAAAGGAGGCCAAGACCTGCCAGAGCACCGTCACCATTGTTGACAAGAACGGCAAGTCCGTTGACGCCACCCGCCTGATGGCTCTGATGGGCATGGGCATCAAGTGCGGCGACACCGTCACCGTCACGATTGAGGGCGCCGACGAGGAGACCGCCGCCCCCGCCTGGAGAAGTTCTTCAACGAGCATCTGTAATTCCGGCATCATGTACGGCCGCGGCCGCCGCAGCAAGACGGCAGCCGCGGTTTTGATTTGAAGGAGGCTCCCCCAATGATCACGATTCAGGGCAAGGGCGTTTCCGCCGGTGTCGGCGTTGGCCCGCTCTACTTTTTACCGCCGTGCCACGGCGGAGATCAAGCGCTACGGTGGAGGATACCGACGCCGAGTGGCACCGCTTCAAGGGTGCGCAGACCGGCGCAATCGAGCAGCTGGGCGTTCTGGCCGAGCAGGCCCGCAAGGAAGGCCGGCGACAGAGGCCGCCATGCTGTTTGAGACCCACCAGATGATGGCCGAGGACCTTGACTACGAGGAAGCCATCGAGGACCGCATCACCAACCAGAAGATGAACGCCGAGGCCGCCGTCTCCGACACCGCCGAGCAGTTTGCCGAGATGTTCGCCTCCATGGACGATGCCTACATGCAGGCCCGCGCCGCCGACGTCAAGGATGTCAGCCAGCGCATTCTGGGCATCCTGTGCGGTGTGGTGCAGGGCGGCATCGCCTCCGACGTGCCGGTCCTGCTCTGCCCTGACGACCTGGCTCCCTCCGAGACCGTCCAGCTGGATAAAACCAAGATTTTGGGCTTCATCACGGCGGGCGGTTCCGGTTCCAGCCACACCGCCATTCTGGCCCGCACGCTGGGCATTCCCGCCATCGTCGGCATGGGCGACGCGCTCAAGCCAGAGCTGGAGGGCCGCGCCGCCATCGCGGACGGCAGCACCGGTGCGCTGGTCATTGATCCCGACGACATGACCCGCGACCGCCTGCTGAAGAAGCGGGAGGAGCAGCTGCGTCTGCAGCGCCTGCTGGAATCCCTGAAAGGCCAGCCCAACGCGACGAAGGACGGCAAGACCATCCGCATCTACTGCAACATTGGCTCTCCCGAGGATGTCCACGCCGTACAGGTCAACGACGGCGGCGGCATCGGCCTGTTCCGCTCCGAGTTCCTCTACCTGAACACGACGGACTATCCCACCGAGGATCAGCAGTTTGAAGCCTACAAGCAGGTGCTGTCTGACATGGACGGCAAGGAGGTCATCATCCGCACGTTGGACATCGGCGCGGACAAGCAGATCGGCTACTTTGACCTGCCCAAGGAGGATAACCCCGCCATGGGTATGCGCGCGCTGCGCATCTGCCTGACCCGGCCCGAGATCTTCAAAACCCAGCTGCGCGCCCTGTTCCGCGCGTCCGCATTCGGCAAGCTGGGCATTATGTTCCCCATGGTCACCTCCGTCTGGGAGGTCCGTGAGGCCAAGCGCATGTGCGAGGAGGTCCGCCGCGAGCTGAAAAACGAGGGCGTCCCCCTACAGCGAGGATGTGCAGATCGGCATTATGATCGAGACGCCCGCCGCGGCCATCAACAGTGACCGTCTGGCAAAGGAGGTCGACTTCTTCAGCATCGGCACGAACGATCTGACCCAGTACACGCTGGCCTGTGACCGCCAGAACAACGACCTGGGCCGCTTCTACGACCCGCACCACCCCGCCGTGCTGCGCCTGATCAAGCTGGTCACCGAGAACGCCCACAAGAACGGCATCTGGGTCGGCATCTGCGGTGAGCTGGGCGCAGACCTGACCCTGACCGAGACCTTCCTCGCCTTCGGCGTGGACGAGCTTTCTGTGACGCCGCGCTCTGTCCTGCCGCTGCGCAACGCCGTCCGCATGACTGACACCCGCGAGACCAGCGAGCGCATCCTGGCCGAGCTGGATTCGGATTATACGGCACGATAAAACGACAAAAAAGTAAAGAGACCGTCTGAAACAGGCGGTCTCTTTTTTGGTTTATCCAGTTGTTTGCGGGCAGCCCTCTGGCCGCCGTGAGCGCTTGCGGCCAACGGGAAAGTCCACGGGCTGCCACCGTAGGGGCGGCGTCCTCGACGCCCCGCGGAGGAACTGCTAAATGGGCAGCGACGGCAAAGCTGCGGGCCGGGCATGCCCGGCCCCTACAGCTCAACCTTTACTCCAGCTCAAAATCCCCAACTACCAGCAGTTCCAGGCTGGCATCTGGGTCGGCCACCAGCCGCTTGGACTGGTTCAAAACCGCTTTTTCCAAGGTATTGCGCGCCATACGGCCGTTGCCGTTGGTGGCAGCGTCCTCGACCTGCTTGCGGTCAAAATAGGTGACCAGCGGCAGCCCACAGGCAGCGTCCAGCGTGTAGCCCTTGATCTTGCAATCGAGCACAGAATCTTATACAGCTCCGCGCCCGTGTAGTCCGGGAACTCGATCTGATTCGGGAAACGGCTGGCCAGGCCGGAGTTCGCGCTCAAAACAGCTGCATCTTTCGTGTAGCCCGCCAGAATCACGACCAGATCATCGCGGTGATCCTCGATGCCCTTGACCAGCGTGTCGGTGGCCTCCCGCCCGAAGCTGTCCTCCCCGCCGCGGTAGAGGGCGTAGGCCTCGTCAATGAACAGCACGCCGCCCAGCGCGCTCTGGATGACCGAGTTCGTCAGCGGTGCCGTGTGGCCCACATAGCGGCCCACAAGGTCGGCACGGGTGACTTCGACCAACTGGCCGCCGCGCAGTGCGCCGATGGCCTTCAGGTACTTGGCCAGTATGCGGGCAATCGTCGTCTTGCCGGTGCCGGGGTTGCCGGTAAAGATCATGCATGTTGACCTCGGCGACCTTCAGGCCCTGGGCCTTGCGGCGCTGCTGGGCCTGCACGTTTTTGGCGATATCCCGCACATAACTCTTGATTTCATCCAGACCGATGATGCCGTCCAGCTCGGCTTCCACAGCATCCACATCGCCGCGGTACTGCTGGGGCAGCAGCGCCAGCAGGTCAAAGGAGTCGCCGCCGTTCACGGCCATGCACAGTCTGCCGTTCTCCGCCGTCAGCGCGGCGGGCGGCCGTCGGCGGGCGTCTTCGTCGGCATCCAGCACATACTCGGCAATGGCGCGGTAGACCGTCTCGCAGTAATCGCGCATGGCCTGCATACCGCTGGTCTTGCCGTACTGGGCTGCCAGCAGATCCCGTACATCCGCGCCCATGGACAGTGCCAGCCCGCACTGCTTGCGGGTGCGCTGGGCCAGATAATTCAGCTCCTCGCGGCCACGGCGGCCAGCGCCCTGGGGGTGAACCCCTCGGTGCGGCAGATGTCGCCCGCAACGGCGTCCACAAACTTTGCCCCAAAGTGGTCGGCCAGCGCGGTCTCGCCCTTGTTGGAGTAGAACACAAAAATACTTGCCGCCGGCCTGCAGCTCGCCGATGGCACCGGGGCCAGCGCTGTGCCGACATCGACAAGGATGCCGCGCTGCAAGACGTACCGGCTCGACAATGCCAGCGTGCCGTCCATCGCCAGCGTCGCCAGCATATTCAGGTAGTTGGCGGCGCAGCCCTCGTAATGCTCAAAGGCCAGCACCTCGGCATCGGACTGCAGCGCCGCGTAAAGATCCTGTAAAAAAGCTTCTTCCTGCGCGGGGGCCGGGGTAGAGAGCCAGATCGAGCGTTTCACGGCGGCGCTGTGCAGCACAATCGCGGGCGGCCAGTCTTCCACCACGCATTTCAGCGCGTAGTGGCGCCCGGTGCCGTTGGGCCCGCACAGAAGCATCACGCTGCGGGCGCGCGGTGTCCTCCGCCGTGCCCAGCACAAAGGGGCGGCGGAACGCCTTGACCAGCGCCGAGACAAAGGCATCCTGCCCCAGCACCTGGGCCTTGATCTTTTCGGTCACCCGGCAAAAATCCGGCCTTGGCGGGCACAGCCGGGGCAGGGGGGGCGCAGCTACGGTGCCGCCCAGCAGACCGTCCTGCTTGAGCGACTTCGTCAGCTCGCTGCTCATCCTGCGCACACTCTCCGCCGTGGCGGCCCCTGCCTTCTGCACGGCGTTCAGTGCGCTGCCCGCGGCAGTCTGGCGCTTCTGGGCCTCGGTCAGGGCGTCCAGCTGGGCCTGCATCTGCTGCACGGCGTCGTTGGCGTCCTCAGCCTGCTTTCGGGTCGCGGCTGTACCTGCCGCCGCCCATCAGGCCGCGGACCCAGGCATCGTATTGGTCTTCCAGGCTCATCGTTTATCGTCGAAGCCGGGCCGATGCCATCGGCCCCTACAGATTTTTTAGGAGCTTCACGGTGTAAAAATCCTTGACGCTGCACCCGGCGCGACCGCCGCCTGCACAGGCACAGGCACACGCACAGCTGGACGCACACGCAGGCACAGCTGCTGGCACAGCCGGAATGGTTGCTGTGGTGGCGGCTCACAGCCGCCGCCGCGGGTCTTGCCGCCGCCCGCCCTGAACTCCGGCGGCGGGTCCGTGCGGTGGTAGCCGCTGGGCGGGGGGTGCGGAGCGGGCGCAGCGGATCGTGTGAACGCCGTTCGTGTACCAGAACCAGTCGTCGGGGGTCGATCCCGCTGCCGAAGCCGCCGCCCCACCGGGGACTGGGAGGCTATCGCAATGATGATGACGGCAATTGCCAGCAGCACCACAACCAACGTCACCAGCATACCGATGATCTCTCGTCCAGGTCCTCGCCGCTGTCGTAGTCGTCGGTGGTCATGGCTGCATCAGCCGGCAAACGCCGCGGCGTTCGTGACAGGCACCGTCACATGCACCATGGCCTGCTGGCCGTGGCCCATCGCGCCGAAATCCCAGGTCAGGTAATCGCCGTCCACGCCGGTGTTATCGGCCACAAAGCCATCGTAATTGCGCCAGCGCACCTGCATATTCTCAACGCTCAGATCGTCGAACCAGCCGGGTGTGAAGTTGAAGGTTGCCGTGCCGTCGTCGTTTCGTGTGAACAGGTGGCTCTGATGCACGCTGGAATACAAAATGTACGCTGCTCTCACCGCCGTTCTGCGCCGCTATCGGGCGCGCGTAGTAACGCTGACGGAACACGACCTTGGCATAGCTGCCGCCGTCATCGGAATACTGCAGATCGTAGATCGTATCAGTCAGCGGGTCATCTCGTTCACGCTGGAATTGGCCAGGCCGATCTTGACCCAGCTCAAATAGTCGGTGGCGTCTCCGTCAATGACCTGCCAGTCAATGTCGTAGGTAATATCCGCCGTGCCGTCCTCCCTCGGATCCACCGTCACGATGTAGCTGCGGATATAATCCATATCGCCGCTCTCGGCGTAGGGGGCATCGGTCTGGGCGGCAGCGGCGGGCAGGACCAGCAGCATACCGCAGGTCAGCACCGCATAAAAGCGCCAACGGCGCAGAAATTGCATCTTCATCGGCAGCCCTCCTGCATCGGGGTATCGCCCAGCTGGCAGCGGCGCTGTGCCATTTTGGCGCTCTCGTCCGCGGATGGCGCGGCAGGCACCGCTGTGCCAGATGCGCGGCCAGGGGTGCGCAGCATATTGCCCAGTCCCTTGCCGGTCAGCCAGCTCTGGCAGGGCAGCACCGGCCGTCCGGCGCCACGGCCATGTTTGACAGACAGGCGCCGCAGCTGGGATCTGGGTAAAAAGCCCAGCGCCCGCAGCGTTTCCTCGGCAGCCAGCCGGGGCTTGTAAAGTTGATTTCCATGCCGTTGGCGGCGGCATAAAATCCATCGCGGGGCGCAGCGTTTCCTCCAGCTCGGCGGGGGGTCAGCCGCACGGCGCGGCTGGCGGCGGTATCGGCATTGCCGGCCGGGATAAGCCCACTGCAGGTCAGGTACCGTATGCCCAGCGTGTGGGCCAGACCACCGACAGATAGTCGCGGTTCAGGCTGCAGAGCGGCGTGTTCAGGCTGACGTTCAGGTCCGCAGCCAGCGCATTTTTGATGCCGTTCACCGTGATCGGTGTAGCCGTCCACGCCGACCAGCGCGTTATGGATCTCTGCTTCGGCGGAATAAAAGGTATCTGCACCGCATCAAGGCTGGCGGCGCGCAGATCCTTGCACATCATGCTGGTCAGCATCCGGCCGTTGGTGTTCAGCCGGGTGACGAACCACTGCGCAGCCTGCACCAGCTTGACCAAATCATGGCGCAGCGTCGGCTCGCCGCCGGTAAAGGTCAGCTGCGGGATACCCGCGTTGCGGCATTTTTTCAATCACGGCCAGCCATTGGTCTGTGTCCAGCTCCGGCACGGCGGAAAGCGGCTGGTTTGCCGCATAGCAGTGCAGGCATTTCTGGTTGCAGTGCCACGCGCCGTCCTTGACCATTGAGCTGACCATCAGATCCATACGGTGGGGCGCGGCCATCCGCGGTCGCATAATCGGCCAGACTGACCGGTTCAATCGAGCGGCGGCTCCTCGCCGCGGGCAATCGTGCACAGGCAGTCCACAAGCGTCTTTCAGGTCGCTCCTCGATCTGCGCATACTCGGTCTTGCGATAAATTTTGCGGGTGGCCGACACCGCCTGGGCCTGAATGGCCGCCAGTCTTGAGGACGTATTTCTTTGCCGGTGCAGGGATTCAGAGCTTCGATCAAGGTTGGTCAGCAGGATGGCCCAGCTGACGTTGAGCGGCAGGATGTCCTGCCCGTTCAGAATTGCTGTGAACGGCGTCTCGCGGTCGGGCCTATAGCAGGGCACCAGATGGATGCGCACCACGCCGGGGCCGTCCGGGTCAAGCGTGATATGCCGCACCCGGTTCAGCCGCGCCCGCAGGAACATACGTTCCGCGTAGGTAAGGTGTTTTGAATATCTCATAAAGAGGTTCCCTCGTAAATTTTTTGTTTGTCAGCATGGTGATATTATAGAAAGTATACCATATTTACGGAGTGATTACAACTGTATGCACAGAAAAAGCACCCGTCCAAAAAGAGGACGGGTGATGCAAAGGCTTCCCCGCGCAGGGGAAGCTGTCCGCAAAGCGGACTGATGAGGGCCGGGTTTGCCGCAATGCCCGATAGCGGGGGTGCTGCTTCGTAGGGGCCGGGCATGCCCGGCCCGCGGCCTTCGCAGGTGCGAGTCTGCCTTTCCGCGGAGGGGCGGACATGTCCGGCCCTACAGGGCGGCACAGCTTTTAACTGGCCGCCGGGGGACTCGCCCTCATCCGGCCCCTGCCGGGGCCACCCCCTCGGGGAAGGCTCTGGTTTTTCAAATTGCCCGGAAGCCCTTGCCCACGATCTCGCTGCTGTTCACAATCGTGATAAAGGCGTGGTCGTCCAGACCGCGGACGTGCAGGCGGGAGCTTCTGGGCCTGGCCGCGGGTCAGGACTGTGGTCAGCACCCATTTTTTCATCGTGGGTGTAGGCACCCTCAGCCTGTTCCATCGTGGCGGAACGGTGCAGGTCGTTCACGATAAAATCGCGCACCGGCTGCGGGTTGGAGGTGACCACCGTGCAGACCTTTTGCGCAGATTGATGCTTTTCAATCGCGCTGTCCGCGACGGTGCTTTTCAAAGATCATGCCCAGGATGCAGTACAGCCTGTGGCAGGCCCGTAGAGATACGCGCCCACCAGCACAATACCAAGGTCACTGACCATCAGCGCGCGGCCAACGGGCATGCTTGTGTACTTGTTCAGGATCATCGCCACAATATCTGTTCCGCCGTGGACGCGCCGATGTTGAACACGATGGCCGCGCCGACGGCGGACAGGAATTACCGCGAAGCAGAGCTCCAGAAACGCATCGCTCGTCAGCGGCGCGGAAAGGGGGCAGACCCGCTCACACAGGCTGACGTAGAACGACAGCGCGAACGACGAGTAGATTGTCCACCCCATGGACCTGACGCCCAGAAAGACGAACCCCAGCAGCACCAGCGCGGCGTTGACAAACCACATGAACGCGCCGACGTTGAAGCGGGGGAACAGCGTTGCCAGCACGATGGACAGACCCGACGTGCCGCCAAACGCAAAGTGGTTGGGCGTTTTGAAAACGGCGATGCCCACCGCCGTGGCGACCAGCCCCAGATTCAGCAGGAAGAAGAATTTCGCATCCTCCCACAATTCGTGCAGGGTCAGGTGCTTTTCAGCTGCGCCAGCATTGGAAATACCTCCCCCTTAGAACGTCAGGTTGCCGAACTCGGACAGCTTCAGGGGTTTCGTTATGCTGCTCGGCCCAGTTGATGCTCCACGGACTGCCGAACAGCAGCAGCGGGTTGCCCTTCATATCCTCAATGGCGCGGGTGTCGCTGGTCACGTCCAGATGCTTGATGTCCAGCTCGTCGGGGTCGTTCAGCACCCAGCGCAGATGTTCGTATGGCAGGGTCTGCATACGGATGTCTACATTGTACTCGTTTTTCAGGCGGTACTCCAAAACCTCCAGCTGCAAAACGCCGACGACGCCGACGATGACCTCCTCCATGCCGGCGCCGGGGTCGCGGAAAGATCTGGATCGCGCCCTCCTGGGCGATCTGCTCCATGCCCTTGACGAACTGCTTGCGCTTCATCGTATCGACCTGGGTCACGCGGGCGAAGTGCTCGGGGGCGAACGTCGGGATGCCCGCAAACTGCACATGCTTTTGCCGGTGCAGAGTGTGTCGCCGATGGAGAAGATGCCGGGGTCGAACAGGCCGATAATGTCGCCCGCGTAGGCCTCGCTGACGATGGCGCGGTCATCGGCCATCAGGCTCG
>VOFC01003884.1_pt1 | contig 27828 bp, 47 predicted proteins | sample 5384161 | NCBI WGS metagenome assembly VOFC01 (sample SAMN12384722, study PRJNA508395) | human gut metagenome | isolation source: healthy gut B | host: Homo sapiens | reverse complement strand
TCCAAGTTTTCCACAGCAACACGCAAATGGGGTTTATTTGGGGTTTATTTTCATCAAATCCGAAAAATCATATATAAGCTGGAATAGCTCAGTTGGTAGAGCGACGCACTCGTAATGCGTAGGTCGTCAGTTCGAGTCTGATTTCCAGCTCCAAGGGAAAAGCCGCAGGAACTAAATTCCTGCGGCTTTTTTCTGCTTCGGTGTGGGCTGCCCTTTAGGAGCGATTAAATCGCCGAAGCGGTCAAAGGTCTGGTCTGCCTTGGCCTCTGCCTCGGCAATGACGTGGGCGTAAATATTGGCCGTCGTGCTGGTCTGCGCATGGCCGAGCTTGTGGGATACGACCACCAGCGGCGTACCGTCTGCAATCATCAGGCTGTGGCGTATGTGTGCCGCAGGGAATGGATCGTCACCTTCGGCAGGCCGGTGCGCTTCACGAAGTCGGTGAACCAGTTCGTCACGGTGTCCGGAAAAAGCGGTTTGCCCTCCTCTGTGGTGAAGATGCGCCCATCGGTATCACGCCAGGCATCCCCCAGCAGCTCCCGCTGGGTGTCCTGCCATTGCTTATACTCCAAGAGGAGCAGGATGGCCGTGCGCGAGATCCGCAGCGGTCGCTCGCTGGTGGCCGTCTTCGGGGTGTCGGCATAGCAGCCCTCTGTCGGCAGATAGTTCCACGTCTGCCGGATGTAGAGAAGCTGCTTATCCAGATCCACGTCAGACCAGCGCAGGCCCAAGAACTCTGCCCGGCGCAGGCCGGAGAGCAGGTCAAAGGTGATCACCGTCCTCCAAAGGATCTTCTCCTCCTGAAGCAGCTCCAACAGACGGCGGGCGTCCGGCTCATCCAGATAAGCTGCCTTCCTGTGGGCGATGCTGGGTAGATCGGCCCGCTCGGCCGGATTTCTCTCGATGTACTTCCACTTCACCGCACGGTATAGGACAGCGGAAAGCGTGCGGTGGTAGGTGTGGATGGTACCGGGCTTCAGGGGCGTATCGTCGTGCTGCCGGATAAAGAGCTTGTTGTAGGGAACATCCAGCTTCTCGCAGATCTGCTCGGCGCAGTTCTGGGCGATCCCACGGCCATTCTTCAGCTGAGAGAAGCACCAGATCGACACGCCAGTCTGCCGGGACAGCTCTGCCTTGCAGGTCTTGCGCTCCTTCATCCAGGCGGCGAAGTCCACCTTCGGCATCGCCTTACAGCGGTTCCGCATGCCTTCCTCCTGCAGGTTGGCGTAGAAGGCGGCGATGTGTCCGGGCTTCAGATCCTTCAGCTTGATATGGCCGAGGGCCTGGTTGATGACCTTCATCGTCTGCTCGTAGCTGAAGGCAGTCTTTTTCTTCAGGTTCGGCCGGGCGTATTGCTCCAGGAAGATCTCCGTGAAGTCCACCAGCCGGATGTTGCCGTTCTGGGTCAGCTGGTGTCGCACCCGCTCTTCAAAGAGTGTGGCCTCTCGGTTCAGGGCCTTCTCGATCTGCCGCTTCGTCATCCCCGGCTCCGGCGTCCATGTCATCTTCTCGCGGATCTGCTTGCCGTTGATGTCGTACCCATTGGACACGATGATCCGGTAGCTCTCGCCTCTCTTTTCAATTGTGGCCATTAAATTTCTCCTTTCCATTCTTGCCACTCTGCTTTTCCTGTGGTAGAATGGAAAGGCAAAGTGGCCTCGTATTTTGTTTCTTTCTTGTTAAGTTGGGAACAAAGTGGCTTGGCTTTATCTTCTTTCGTGGTGGATTGCAGATAAAATACTTTGCAGTACCGTCCGGGTGTGTGGTAGCTCCCGGGCGGTTTTTTATGCTCAGATTACCTCGGCGACCAGTTTACCGGAGAGCCGACTGAAGCTGATTTTGATAACGGTGTCGCGCTGCAGATCGACATCCGCCTTGGTGGAGCGGATGGATCCGGACAGCTCGATTTTATGAGGGCCGGGCGCGAGATCTACGCGCTCGGTTCTTCCATTGTCCACCGAGAGGCGGATGCTGCCATCGATGACGACCTTGATCGGCGGGTTGGCCACGTACACCTGGCTGGCCCGGTCAAAGGTCAGGGTGTAAGTCTGCGCAGTCGGCTCCGGCAAAGCCTGTACTTTGGCGCCGCACTTTGAGCAGAACACGCTCTCATCTGGAATCTGCGCCCCGCATTTGAAACAGAACATGGTATAGCCTCCTTGCTTTTCCTAAAATCTACATGAATCACCCGAGCAGATCGTCTTTTGTACCACGCCAGGATTTCTTTATCCGCAATACTTTCTGGATTTGACCATATCGTCCAGCATGTCAATAGCTTTTGCCTGGCCTTCGGCATTCAGTTGTGCAAATAGCTTGTAGACCTGCGTATCAGCACGGCTGTGGAGCAACGCATGAAACCATGCACCGAATGTTTTCTCCCCCGCCCAAACAGAAACGGAACGCCATAGGCCTCCTCAAGAAGCTTAAATTCTTTTTTGGAGGAAAGTGTTTTTATTACAAATCAAGCGCTCAATGGTTTTGCGGTCAACTCCGAGATCCTCTTGCATTTCCGGGATATTCAGATTTAGGGCTGTTGTCACATCGACAAATATGCGGCCCAACTTGTCGGCCTTGCTATGATCTTCTACCAAATCCGCTTTCTTAATGCCAAAGCAGTGAGCAAGAATTTCTATTTTGTCAATTCTCGGATACTTTTTTCTGCGCTCAGCCATCCGCTTACTGTTGTATATTTGAAATCCAAATCTGCGCAGAGCCTATTTCTATCAATACCATGTTGGTCCATGTAGTGTTGCAGATTCTCAGCGAAGATTTTCTTATTTCCCCTAAATCATTCTTCATTTCGTATCCTCCTCTTGCTACTACGCACTTACGATTGTACTCTTAAAAGAATAAAAAATCAATAGAAAAAAATATTTTATTACACTTTTGGGGTTGACTAATTACTCTTTAAGGGTTATAGTTATAGGCGAAAGGAGGCTGAGTTTTATGCCTATCACCCTTAAAGCTGCAAGAGTAAATCAAAAACATGACGCAGGCTGAGGCCGCAAAAGCGCTCAAAATTAGCCTTGCGAGTCTGCAAAATTATGAGGCTGGACGGAGATTTCCGAATGTCGAGGTAATTAAGCGGATTGAAGATGTCATGGCGTAGAATACAAGGAACTTATTTTTTTGCATTAAATTACCCTTTAAGGGTAATTCGAAGTGAGAAGAAGGTAACTGAATGGAATTGCTTATCAAAGGAACAGCAAAAAATTGCCGACCTTGTACTTGCACTACAAGGCCGGCGAAAGCAGGACTTATTTGTTTCCAATATTGGCGACTTTAAAGTTGCTGCCGCAGCCATTCATGGTAAACCGCCAGCAGTTCCACAGCGGTCTGCCAGCAGAGACTCTGAAGCTGGAGCGGACCTCATCAAAAGGATCCAAGAGATCCTCGGCCTTGACGAGTTTCGCTGCGTTGTTTGCGTCTTTCATAATCCCTGCGACCGTTTCTTGGTTGAGCGTTGCAAGGAACTCTGCGAACGATGGCAAATTCATTTTTCACCCCCTCTGCCGCCAGTCTCCCCACACAGGCCCGGAGAGGGGCAATCCACCACGAAAGGAGACAAAACATGCCGAGAATGCGTACCGCGTCGAAGGCATACCGGCTGATCCTGGAGCAGGATCCCGATAGCGAGATCACGCTTCACTACATAAGGCATCTGATTGCCTCCGGTGCTGTCCCTGTCATCCACGTTGGGCGAAAAAAGCTGGTCGATGTGGACCAGCTGCTCGCTTACCTTGCCGCCGGCAATGAGGCTCCGACTACCACCGACCCCGCCGTCGGATACGGAAAACTGAGGAGGATCGACCTATCGAAGCGACTGACACGAGAAGAACGCCGGCGCATCCAACGCCGTGCCGCAAACATCCGGTTCCTGGCCTTTGTGCTGATCCTGCTGGCGCTGGGCATCTGCATCGGCTACACCGCCGCACACGCTCAGAACGTCTGTGAGCCGTCCGAGCCGCAGGAGGCATCCCAGCCCTCCCCTGCCGGCGAAACGCCGCAGAAGCCTGCAGAGCATCCGGCAGAGGACTATTCCAGCCTTGACCGGCTGGAACTCATTGGAACATTCACCGCTACCGCCTATTGCCCCTGTGTCAAGTGCTGCGGGATCTGGTCGGAAGACCACCCAAGCCGCAGTGAAGACTATGTGCAGAAAACGCGCGCCGGCACGATCCCCGAGGAGGGCCGCACCATCGCCGCCGACTGGGATGTGCTGCCCAAAGGCAGCGAGGTCGTGATCAACGGTCATCCGTATATCGTCGAGGACACCGGCAGCGCCGTCAAGGGCAACCATGTGGATATTTTCTTCGAGAGCCATGAGGCTGCCTGCGAATTCGGCATCCAGCAGGTAGAGGTCTACCGGGAAGCAGCCGGATGAAGCACCGTCATCCAGCCTTCTGCCGGGCGGATGCCCTTCGCTCATTTTACTCTCCTGCCGGGCGGCCCCGCTCAAATTTGCCGCGGGGCGTCCGGCAGAGGGCTGGAACCCTTATCACGCAGGAAAGGAGGCAAAACCTATGGATGAACGTCAGGAGAAGTCGATCCTCGAAATGGGACGTGGCGCGATCATGGAGCGCGCAGACTATGAGATGCGAGCCATGATCCGGAACATTCTGGATCCGAACACCTCGGCAAAAGCGGCCAGAAAGCTGAACATCACGCTCACCTTCAAGCCCGGAGATGACCGGCAGACCATTGTGGTGGAGTGCGTGGCCAAGTCTACGCTGGCATCGACCAACGCCATCACCACCATGCTGTACGTGCTGGACGAAGACACGGTCGTCGAAATGGCTCCCCAGATTCCCGGTCAGCTGGCCGTAGATGCAGGGGAGCAGGAAGCTCCGCCGAAGCTCAGGCTGATCCACTCGGCCTAATTTTAAGAAAGGAACCATATCGCCATGCTTAAAGAAGCACTTCAGTACATCCTTGATGGTATGCGGCCGGAAACGCAGGACCTCTGCGGCCGTGCATATGTCATCACACCCTCCGGTGCGCAGGAAGTCATCGAGACGCCGATCGTGCCAGCCACTCTTCAGCTCCACAGCCTGGATTCCATCGTGAAGATGATCCGCACCGAGGCTATCCATCTGGCAGATGCCAATACCCCCGCGCTCTTTGTCAACATCCCTTCGCCCACCAATGTGACCTGCTTCTCTCAGCCTGACTTCACGCAGCGCTGCGTCCGCGCAGTCTTCTATTCGGCCGACGCAACCGATGTTCCCGGTTGGGACGCAAAGGTCACGCTTGGCTTTGAGGAGGCGCAGATCGCGCTGCGTACACGCGCTTTCAGGAGACTGGCGATTCGCTCTATGCGATGAAACTGGTCAATGATATCTCCCTCGGCGCCAAGGTCATTTACAATGACAACGGCGTCGCAACCACCGTCACCACGAAGAGCGGCGTCGCGCTCCAGACCAACGAGGCGATCCGCCCAATCGTCAAGCTCCGCCCCTACCGCACCTTCCAGGAGGTGGAGCAGCCGGAGAGCATCTTCCTGATCCGCATCAATGACCGCGGCATTTCCTTCATCGAGGCCGATGGCGGTATGTGGCGCCTGACGGCCCGCAACACCATCAAGGCATTCCTGGAGGAGAAGCTCGCTGCCGAGATTGAGAGCGGCAAGCTCGTTGTCGCTCTGTAAGCATAAAAAATCCCCTGCAGGTCTCGCACACCTGCAGGGGACCGAATCGGCGGCACAAGCCAATCCTTTTCACGCGCCCCTATTTTAAGGGCAGAAAGAGAGTTTTGTCAATGAAAACCTCAAAAATCGTTATTAAGAATCTGTTCGGCATCCGTGAGACCACCCTCGACGGGAAGTCCGTGGAGATCTCCGGCCCCAAAGGGAGCCGGCAAGACCTCCGTGCTGGATGCCATCCGTTTCGCCCTCACAAACCGTTCTGAGCGGGACTGCATCGTCCACCAGGGCGCCGATGAGGGCGAAATCATCATCGAGACCACCACCGGCCTCTCCATCGACCGCAAGGCCCTGCCCGCCAAGTCTGCCGGCACGGTCAAAGTGCGTGACGGTTCCCTCCTTCAGACACGGCCGGCCGAGTTCCTCTCTCAGATCTTCACGCCCCTGCAGCTGAATCCTGTGGAGTTCACACAACTCTCCCGGCAGGAAAAGAACCGTGTGATCCTCTCCCTCATCGAGTTTGACTGGGATGTGAACTGGATCCGGGAGCAGTTCGGCGAGATCCCGCAGGGGGTTGACTACTCCAAGCATATTCTGGAGGTCCTGAACGACATCCAGGCAGAAAACGGCGTCTACTTCCAATCCCGGCAGAATATCAACCGAGACATCCGCAACAAGCAGGCCTTCATCAGCGACATCGCCAAGGATATTCCCTCCGGATACGACTATGACCGCTGGAACCAGTATCCCATCGGGGATCGTTACAGGGAGCTGGAACGGCTGCGCGAGAAGAACAGCGTGATCGAGGCGGGCTAAAGGCGTTCCGCGCCAATTTCACATCAAGCTCCGGGAACTGGAAGGTTCCGGGACGTAGAGATCGGTGCCATTGACCGGGGATATTGCGGCCGAACGCGCCGCTCTGACGGGCAGTATCGAACGGATGAAGGCCGAGCTTCAGGCTACCGAGGAGAAACTGGCTCAGCTGAGCCGCCGCCGGCAGGATCGAGTGGATATTGCCACCGCCAATTTTGAGGCAGCTAAGGCCAAGCTGGAAAAGGACGTCGGCGTGGCTGAACAGTATGCTGATCAGGAGCCTGTGGACACTACTGCGCTGGCGGCAGAGGTTACCAATGCCGAGGAGATGCGGAAGCATCTGAACGAGTACCAGCGTATGGGTGGCCATGCAAGGTGCAGGATCTGACCGACCAGTCTGCTGAGCTGACCCGCAAGATTGAACTTGCTCGTGAGCTGCCAGCAACCATCTGGCAGAGGCCCATATCCCCGTGGAGGGTCTGACCGTGGAGAATGGAATCCCGTTGATCAACGGCCTGCCCATTTCCAATCTGTCTGACGGCGAGCTTCTGGAGCTGTGCGTGGATATCTCTGTCTGCAAGCCCGGCCAGCTGGAGATTATCCTCATCGATGGCGCTGAGCGGCTGGACAAGGAGAGCCGTGAACGGTTGTACGCCAAGTGCAAGGCTAAGGGCCTTCAGCTGATTGCCACCCGCGTGACCTATTCCGAGGAGCTGGAGGTGACGGAGCTGTGACTGCTGCGGAACGTTTACAGGCTGAAAAGGAGCGCCTTCTCGCAACCACCGGTTTCTATGTCCCACCTTACAGAATGGCGAACCTGATGAAGGCTGCGGCCAAAATCATGGATATCGTCATTAAGGCGGACACCAACATCTGCTATGAAGAGTGCCGGTTCATTATGGCAATTGTGAATGCTGCTATTCCAAATGCAGCCGACCAGACGGAGGAAAGTAAACATGATGACGAAAGATAAATTGCGCCAGCTGACCGGCGATGAACGTCTCGGCCAGATGCGCGAATCCGAGTACCTGGGTGCCGAGGACATCGATGACGGCACAGAGCCGGTGCTGACCATTGCCGGCCTGTGGTACGGCTCTGTGACCCTGCAGCGCGGCAAAGAAAACAAGGACGTTCTTTCCTTCAAGGAAGAGCGTGTCCCCGGCATCCTGCAGGTACGCCCGCTGATCGTGAACTCCACCAACCGCAAGACGCTGCGTAAGCTGTTCGGCGACGCCAAGGCTTCTACGCTGGTGGGCAAGCAGATCCAGCTGTATGTAGATCACAATGTCCGGGATCCGCAGGACGGCGGCATGACCGATGGCATCCGTATCCGGCCCTACAAACCTCGTGTCCAGAAGCAGGAGCCTGTGCCGCCCTGTACGGACTGCGGCAATCCCATCGAAGCGGCTATGGGGAAAAACGCTCATTGGCTGGCGGCTTATACGACCAAGAACTACGGTGTGCCCCTATGCGCAGCCTGTGCCCAGAAGCGCAAGGAAGCCGCGGCCGCTGCAGAAATGCAGCAGGAGACCGAAAACGCTGCGGAAGTGCAGCAGGACAGCTCGCCTGAGAATTTCACGGTGGATCCTGACACCGGGGAGGTGCTGTAATGGCCCTCCCTGTTGTCACTCCGGAGAATTATTACTCTCCTGAAATGAATATGGCCTATATGGGCTCCACGCAGTTTAAGGCCTTCGAGAGGTGCGAAGCGGCGGCGCTGGCAGAACTGAAGGGGGGAATATCGTCCCCCTTCCTCCGCGGCTCTGCTGGTCGGCGGCTATATTGACGCATGGTTCTCCGGTGAGCTGCCGCTCTACCAGGCGCAGCATCCGGAGATCTTCAAGCGGGATGGAACGCTGAAGGCCGAGTACGTCAAGGCCACCGAGGTCGTTGCCCGTCTGCAGGCAGATGATCTCTATTCCCTGCTCATGTCCGGCAAAAAGCAGGTCATCCGTACCGGTACGATTGCCGGCGTTCCCTTTAAGATCAAGATTGACAGTCTGTTGGATGCGGATACCTGTGCAAAGATCGTCGCAGAATTTCCGAATGCGGCCGCTGCGCTGGGCCTGTGTGACGGCGCCATTGTCGACCAGAAGGCTATGGCCAGCATGGAATCCGTGTGGTCGGCCGAAGATCATTGCAAGGTTCCCTTCGTAGAATATTACGGCTATGACATCCAGGGAGCCATCTACCAGCACATTGAGGGCCACATGCTACCCTTTGTTCTGGCCGTCGGCACCAAGGAGACGGAGCCCGATCTCGCTGCCATGTACATTGATGACACGGATCTGGCCGCTGCTCTGGCGGTTGTAGAAGACAATGCCCCCAGATACCAGGCCATCAAGGAGGGGAAGATTCAGCCCACCCGCTGTGAGCATTGCGCTTACTGCCGTGCCACGAAGCGGCTTACATCGATTCTCAACTACAAGGAGTTTTTCTAATGCTCAATAAGATCTTCCTGATGGGCCGTCTGACTCGGGATCCGGAAATGCGACATACGCAGAACGGTACCGCTGTGGCCTCGTTCTCGATCGCAGTTGACCGGGATTTCAAGGATAAGCAGTCCGGCGAGAAAGTCACCGATTTTGTGGATATCGTGGCTTGGCGCAGCACAGCGGAATTCGTGGATAAGTATTTCAGCAAGGGCCGGATGGTCGTGGTGGAAGGCCGCCTGCAGATCCGAGACTGGACAGATAAGGACGGCAACAAGCGACGCAGCGCAGAGGTCGTAGCTGACAGCATTTACTTTGGGGATTCCAAGCGCGACGGAGACTCCGGCGGCACATACCACTCATCCGGTAGATCTTCGGGGGTAAATGTCAGCGCAAGCGACTTCACCGACCTGGGTGATGACGATGGCGAGTTACCGTTCTGATGACACAGCGAACCAGATCAAGGCTCGTCTGACGATGGACGAAGTTGCGCGGCACTATGGCTTCGAGCCAAACCGCGCAGGATTTATGCGCTGCCCGTTCCATCAGGGAGATCATACCGCATCGCTGAAGGTCTACGCAGGAGACCGCGGCTGGCATTGCTTCGGCTGCAATTCCGGCGGCTCGGTGATCGACTTCGTGATGCGGCTCTACGATATCAATTTCCGGCAGGCCGTTCTGCGCCTGGATCTGGACTTCGGCCTGGGATTGAGCCAGGCTCCCCAGCGCTCCAGGGCAGAACAGTCGGCCATCCTGGAGGCCCGCAGGCGTGAGGCCGAGAGGAGAGCTGTCTTTGAGCGGGAATATCACGAGAAGACGGTGGAGCACCGTTACTGGTGGGAAGTCCTGAAATATTTTGCGCCGACCAAAGAGGATGCCGCCGCCGGCTTCATTCATCCTCTCTACGCCGAAGCGCTGCGCCGTCAGCCGTATCTGGAATACTGGCTGGAAGAAAACTTGGGCAAGGGGTGATCACGTGAAAGAGCCTACGGTCTGGGAATATGAAAGAGAAGATTTCATGACAACTAAGCCCCTACGAGGAGCTTTATCAATTCCATGTGCAGCCATTCGTACATGCCACGCAGATGGAGTCCCTTGCGGCCTACGCTGCCTCAAAAGGCTTCCGGGGCTTCAAGTCCATGTACAAAAAATACGTGGAGAGCCTGAAGGCTCAGAGCGGCACCCTCTACATCGAAAACGTTACCCAGTTTACCAATCAGCCGCTGGAGCTTAACGCCGGCGAATGGGAAGCCGATGACCTCGGGATTCACAAAAAGAACGGTTTCAATGATGAGATAGCCTGCCCACACCCCATTATGCCGGTGGAGCGACTGGTGAATATTGATACAGGAGAAGAGAAACTGCAGCTGGCATATCGGAAGGGCGCTGTCTGGAGACATCTCATCGTCAGCAAGACCGTCCTGGCCAGCTCCAACAAGGTGACGGATCTGGCAGGCTCCGGCATTGCGGTAAACAGCCAGAACGCCAGGGCATTTATCCAGTATATCTCCGACATGGAAAACCTGAACTACGATCTGATCCCGGAGAAGAAGAGTATCGGGCGCTTCGGCTACATACCAGACGCAGGTTTTTCTCCTTTCGTGGACGGTCTGATCTTCGATGGTGACGCCAATTTTAAGGCGATGTTCCAGACGGTCCGGAGCCGAGGCTCTGAAGCTAAGTGGCTGGAGACAGCAGCTGAGGTACGGAGCATGTCCATCACAGCCCGGATCATTCTGGCTGCCTCTTTTGCCTCTGTGCTGCTGGAGCCTCTGAACTGCCTGCCATTCTTTGTCCATCTCTGGGGTGTCGATTCTGGTACCGGCAAGACGGTCGCTCTGATGGTGGCTGCCAGCGTGTGGGGAGATCCGGCTGTCGGCGCTTACGTCAAGACCTTTGACGGTACTGTGGTCGGCATGGAAAAAACAGCCGCGTTCTTGAATAATCTCCCATTCTGCCTTGATGAGCTTCCAGCTGGCCAAAGGACAACAAGGGCCGGACTATGTTCGACGTCTACAAGCTGGCGCAAGGAGTCGGCCGCACCCGCGGCAACCGTGCCGGCGGCGTGGATCTGACGCCCACGTGGAGAAACTGCATCCTGACTACGGGAGAATCACCTCTGACCGGAACGGCCAGCGGCGCCGGCGCTGTAAACCGCGTCATCGACATCGAATGCAAATCATCCCAAGCTGTCATCAAAGGATGGTATGCGCATCTCCAATTCCGTCAAACGCAATTTCGGCTTTGCCGGCCGGAAATTCGTAGATCAGCTTTACCAGCCGGGCGTGGCGGACCAGGTATCAGAGCGGTACCGTGAGCTGTTCCGGATCCTCAGCGACCGTGACACCACCGAGAAACAGGCTATGGCTGCCGCCTCGATCATTCTGGCGGATGAGCTGGCCTGTCAATGGATCTTCTCCGGTACCCAGCAGCCATTGACAATTGAGCAGATATCAGAATTCTGGCATCCAAAGCGGCGGTGTCCGCCGGTGACCGGGGCTATAAATATCTATGCGACTGGGTCACGCAGAACTCCCGAACAAGCTGTGTGGCCGGTCTGAGAATCCCAATATAGACGTGCTAGGCGCATTGGAGCCAGGACGGGCATATATCATCCGCTCTGTCTTTGAGCGCATCCTGCAGGACGCCGGATACTCGACAGCTGCCATGATTTCATACCTGAAGCAGGAGTCCTGATCGAGACCCGCGGGCGTGCCAACACCAAGGGGAAGCGTATCAATGGTATCCCCACGGAATGCTTCTGCCTGCGGCTACCCACCGTGGAGCTGGATGACGAGGAAGATCCGGATGAATTGCCGCTGTAGTGTGGAACATGAGGAACGTGCGTGGAACACAGGTTCCACGGCCCACAACCCTTGCGCCGCAAGGCTTTCAACCACTTTTTTGGTGGGGTGTGGAACTGTGGAACAAAAAATACAGCATATATAAGAACGTGCATATATATGGACGTTTGTTCGAGTGATATATATGTGTAAATTTCGTGGAAGTTTTTGAAAATTTTGTTCCACGGTTCCACGGTTGCCCTGCAACCTTTGCGCCGCAAGGCTTTCAGGTGTGGAACACGAGTTCCACGGTGTTCCACGGTTCCACGTTTTGGAGGAAATCTATGGAACTGAGAACTTATCAAACCGAGTGCATTGACACGATCGAGGCGCAGCCGCTGGCGCGTACCTCGCTCAGATGGCAACAGGTCTCGGAAAGACCGTTACCTTTGCAAATCTTCCCAGGCATGGAGGCCGAATGCTGATCCTGTCCCACCGTGAGGAACTGGTGGAGCAGCCCCGTAAATACTTTGATTGCTCCTACGGTATCGAACGTTTGCCCAGCAGCACAGCCACGGTGAGGAGGTTGTCAGCGCCAGCATTCAGACGCTGGTGCGCCGGCTGGATCAGTTCGATCCGGAGGACTTCCGGCTCATCATCTGCGACGAAGCCCATCATGCGGCCGCCAGCACATACCGGAAGATCTTCGACCACTTCCGGCCGGAGAAGCTGATTGGTTTCACCGCTACCCCGAATCGCGGGAGACAAGGTCCGTCTGGACACGGTGTTCAGCAAGATCATTTTTCAGAGAGATCTTCGCTGGGGCGTACAGAACGGATACCTCTGCAACATCCATTGTCGCCGGGTGGATATAGGCTTTGACCTCTCTGCAGTCCATACCCGCCGCGGTGACTATGCTCCCGGTGAGTTGGACGAGGCCATGGACGGAACCGCTGATGCCATCGCCGAGGCATATCGGAGCATGGCGGTAGGCGCCACGCTGATCTTCGCCGTCAGCGTACATCAGGCCGAAGAGATTGCCAAGCGGATCAAGGGTGCCGTGGTAGTCACCGGCGAAACCAAGGACCGAGCGTCCATCATCCAGGCCTTTACCGCCGGCGAGATCCCCTGCATCGTCAACTGCATGGTATTCACCGAGGGAACTGACATTCCCCGCGTCGAGACGGTCATCATCGCCCGCCCTACCCAATCAGAAACACTTTACGCCCAGATGGTAGGCCGAGGCCTTCGTCTCTATCCCGGGAAACAGCAGCTGGAGTTGATCGACTGCGTGGGTATTACCGGGAAGACGTCGCTTTGTACGGCCCCGTCTCTGCTCGGCATCGATATGGCGAATGTGCCGAAGCGGAAGGAAAACGGACATCGAGGGAGATCTTTTGAGCTGCCTGAGAAGATCGCAGCGGCATCAGACTCTCCAGAGAGCTGGGTGAAGAACATCCACCTGGTAGATCTGTGGGCACAGGAGCAGAAGTATCAGACCCATGACGTCAACTGGTTCAAGATGCCGGACGGCTCTCTGGTGTGCTCGCTATCCAACAGGCAGCGCATCACGATTCCCGTCCGGATGCGCTTGGTATGGTGAACCTGGCAAGCGGCGCCCGCTGGGGATGCAGGAAGCACTTGATCTGGCGTACCTTACGCTGATCCGTGACCATCCCAATGATCGGATGTTGTGGGATCTGCAGGCCGTGCGGAAATGGGGAAAGTCTCCTGCAACGGCGAGGCAGCTGGAAATCATCAAAAAGCGCTGTAAGGGCTTTGACACCGCCAACCTCAGCAAAGGTGACGCAAGCCAGATCCTGAACAGGCTTCTGAATGAGCCAAAGAAACGGAGGGGCGCATGAAACTGTATGTATCAAAAGCAGAAGACCGCGATCAGGTCATCGTGATCCTCGCCCGGAATGGGTACACCGTCCGTCAGGGCAAGGAGAAGGATCCAAAGAACAACAAGACCGTGACCTTCGTGGAGGTGATAGAAAATGGCAAGTGAGGCCCAGCATCAGGCTTACGTCATCAAGTGGAGCCAGCAACCCTCTATCCGCCGGCAATGGCCGGAGTTGGCCCTGCTCCATCATATACCCAACGGAGGCACCCGCGATCCGGTTGAGGCAAAGCACCTGAAGCAGCAGGGCGTGAAGTCCGGCGTGCCAGATCTGTGCCTACCGGTACCGCGTGGCCGCTACCACGGCCTGTATATCGAGATGAAGACCGAAAGCGGCCATACCACGGCCGTGCAGGAATGGTGGGGCGAACGCCTTCAGGCACAGGGCTACGCATGGCGTGTCTGCCACGGCTGGCAGGCTGCTGTAGCACTCTGGAATGGTATCTGCAGCTATGAGCACTGGGTTCTCATTCCCCGGGAGAAGGCTGCGATGCGCGGCGAGGAGCTCCCCGATGGCCTGTCCCTGCCGGATCAGATGGCCTATACCGCCCTGCGAAACACTTACCGGGCCTATTACGACAAGACCATTTCCCGTGATGCGGCTGCTGCTGAGAAGCAGCAGATCCGTCTCGCATGGGAACGAGCCGTCAGCAGAGCAGCGTTTGACCAGAGGCTGACCACCTACCATGTGAAAGTCATCCGGGAGACCGAGGCGGCCAAGAACGCCTTCAGGAAGGATCCGACGCCGGCAAATGCGCTGCGGCTCTGCAATGCGATGGACGGCCTTCCATCGCCTGATACGGAAGGGAGCCTAACACCATGAGTGACTACCGGCACTGGACCTCTGACGAAGAAAAATACATCCAAGATCATTGGCGATTACAGACCGACGGCGAAATGGCCGCTGCGTTGGATCGGTCGGAGGGTGCTGTACGTACCAAGCGCCGGGAGCTGCGCTGCTCCCCCCACAGAAGACCTGGACGCCGGAAGAACTGCAGTACCTGGAAGATCATTGGGGTACCGTGTCGATTCCTGGAATCGCCAAGAAGCTCGGGCGCACGGTAAACGCCATAAAAGTCCGGGTGGCCCGAATGGGGCTGGGTGGGATGCTGAATTCCGGTGACTATGTGACCTTCAACCAGCTGATGCGCGAGCTCACAGATAACAGCCAATCGTACAGCTACCAGATGAAAAGCTGGGTGAAAAACCGTGGAATGCCGATCCATACCAAGCGCGTGAATGCGTGCAGCTTCCGTGTGGTCTATCTGGAGGAATTCTGGGAATGGGCAGAGCAGCATCGGAGCTTCATTGATTTTTCCAAGCTGGAGCCCCGGCGCTGGGCAAGGAACCGGACTGGGTAGCCGAGCAGCGCCGCAAAGATTATCAGTCTTTTGCCCTGCAACGGAAGGATCCCTGGTCTCCGGACGAAGACAACAACCTGATCCGGCTTCTGAAGCAGCAGAAATACGGATACGCAGAGCTATCCGAAATCCTTCGTCGCTCTGAGGGGGCCATTGTGCGGCGCTGTAGAGATCTGGGGTTGAAGGAGCGGTCGGTGAGAGCGGATTCCCACCGGAAGGGTGGCAGCTGGAGCGATGAACAACACCAGATTCTCGCCGACGGCATCCGCCACGGAGACAGCTACTCCATGATCGGACGTGTGATTGGAAAATCAGAGAAGGCCCTGCGCGGCAAGATATACTTCACCTATCTGACGGAGGATGCTGATAAGGTTCGCGCCATGCTGGGTGATGGCCCGTGGGGGCACGGAGCGCCGGAGCCCACCGTGCGGCAGGGATTCAGCCTTTCCAAGACAAGAACAGAGGTCCGGAAGAACCTGTCCATCCTCGATGCACTTCTGCGGAAACGCATGAACGATCTCGGCTATGACCCATACTGGCAGCGGTTCATGTGCGCAAATTGGGATCCGGTGAAAGGCTGCTCTGCTGATTGCGCCGACTGCGATTCCTGTACCGAGTTTCAGCGAATACGTCCCCAATATTGCCGGATGTGCGGTGGGGAGTTCCTGGAACGCAAGGAACAGACTTACTGCCCGAAGTGCCGGGCCATGCGGAAGAAACAAGCCCAAAAGAAATACGCCGTGCTCCACGCTCGGGGCCGGTACTGACCATTTATCTTTGATCCACCACGAAAGGAGACGCAAGATGGCAAAATGTAAAATCTGCGGAAAGGCCGTAGTTACAGCCCATGTATTCCACCGTGAATGCTGGCAGGAGGAGGTAGAGAAGCTCGCACAGGTATTCTGCGATAACTATTGCCGCTGGCCGCGCGAGTGCCCCAACCAGGACGAGCTGGAAGATAAGCATTGCGACAGCTGTGATCTGATCCGCGTCCTGAATCTCGGATTGTGAGGTGCAGTCCATGAAGATAGAAGAATTGATTACGGCCCTTCGTCGGCTGAAGGTAGAGACTGGGAGCCTGCCCTGTCTGGGATGCGGCTATGAGCACGGCTGCTCTCTTCACGGCTGCGTGATTATCAATGAAGCCCTGGAACGGATCACGATGCTGAAGGAGCATTTCAGCGAGGAATCTGCCTTGAAGATGGCGGCACAGGCCTTGGAGACCACGCCTGAAGCGCTTCGCCAGAGCGCGCAGTTCCACGCCGGCGATACGGTGTGGGTGCTCACGAGAGACGAAGATGGTGTGCCCGATGACGTTGACGGCTATATGCTCCTTGCGGTAGCTGGGAATGCAGTCATCGTCACCTCGTTCGTTGATGACCGGGATGACCTGGACAGCACACTTGCCTATCACATCAGGGAAACTGCCGTGAACTTCGACTCTGATCTGGCTGTGTTTCCGCTCTCTGACTGCTATGCGGTCTATGAAGCGGCCAGGCTGCACTGGATGTGGAAAGTGAGGGTAGCCATGGCTGAATGCAGGAAAGACGGTGTTGACTGCCCGGACTTCTACAAATGCACCGAAAGAAGGAGACATTGTTCAGAACTCGGGCAAGAAGCTGCAGCGCTTCTGCTTTTACTGTCTCGCCACCCCACGCATCAAGAAGATCGGTACCGTTGCATCTTGGACGGGTACTACGCCGCCGTGGTGTCCAAAGGGCCGCGGCTGAAGGAGAAAGTCATGAATATCACTATTGCTTCAAAGCTCATGGAGCTGTACGCAGCCTGCCCCAAATGCGGCTGCGAGGTCATCGGGAACGGAAAAGGCTTGCTGGAATGTGATACCGCCGCCGGCTTCTTCAAGCGTTCCTGTGGCTGCGGCTGGCACGTCGAGGTCATGGAGGGGATCACAGAGGGATCGCTGACCGAGGATCCTCCGGAGCTGCCGGCCGAGGATGAGGATGAGCCTGAGCCCGTAATCTTTGCCGATCCAGAACCCGAGTCGGCGCCCGAGCCCATTTTTGAACCCGAGCCTGTGCTGGAGCCAGAGAAAATCAGACCGTGGAATGGGTTCGTACATATCCGTTGCGAGGCTTGCCACAAGGAATCCACGACCTGTCTGAGGACGCCGACCGACACCTACATCTGCAAGGAATGCGGACATGAGATGCCGCTTCCCAAGGCGTACCGTGCCTACACCAGATGCGAGTGTGGCCAGAAAGGAACCTATCTCACCAATGTCACGGATTGGGCCTTCGACATTCCCTGCGTCCGCTGCGGCGCACCGAATACCGTGACCTATAACCCGGGGCGGGACTGCTACGGCCCCGTCGGCAGCACCCATCGCAAGACCAAACCAAGAAAGAAGAAGTGAGGCGAAATGTATGAGTGAACAGAAAGATTTACAGGAGCAGCTGCTCTTGAGGGCGCAGGAGTGCCGGAAGTCGGTGCTGGTGATCACCACGAATGGTTTCCAGATGCGTGGCGTCATCGTCGGTTCTGACCGTTTTGTCATCGCTCTGAAGGGCGATGGGAGGCTGCAAATGGTTTATAAGCACGCGATCTCCACGATCGTGCTGACGGAGGAACAGTTATGAAGCGTGAGACTTACCAGCGGGGGCTGCCCGGCGTCAAGTGGGGCATCTGGAATTGCCAGAGGAAGTGCTTCCAGTTCAGCATCTGTGAGGATACGCCCATGCTGGCAGAGGCGAGACTGCACCAGAAGATCGGCGATGATGCGCGAAAGTGGCGCTTTGAACCGAGGCAGCTTCCGGGCAAATACGCAACTTTTTCACCCGTTTTATAATATCCGTTTTCGCCCCCATTTTTATGTTCAAAAACCGAATATGCCGGAATGACCATCAAACCATTGCAGGGACTATATTTCCAAGCTGCTGAATCACCAGTTTTTTACCTAAGTTATAGAAACCTACGGTAAAACTTTTTTGACACCCAACAGATTTCATAACTTTTGAGTGAAAAAACGTTCAGCAGCTAATTTGTTTCTCTGTTGGGCCAGGCCCTTGCGGTAGTAAGGCCCCAGGCTCTGAGCCGGATACATGACCTGTCTACTATGTATACCCAACAGACGGGCGCCGAAATAGTGTCTTACGCCGGCCACGGCGGAAGCACTTTTCGGCGCCACACGGCTGTAGACTGACCATGCACAAAACACCCAGACAGTTTTGCGCTACCGGATCACTACCTGAATCTGCCACCCCATTGCCGGGGCAGTCGGCCGCTGTAAAATCACTACCGATTTCTGTACCCCCGCCGAAACACTTTTTGTGTAGTCTGCTCCGACTCAAAAAGACCCTGCTTTAGGAAGCCGCCGGATCCATACCGGAATATGTGGCCCCTGTGCCTGGTTTTCAGACGCCCTCAAATTGATACCATTTTTCAGGCGCGGTTTTTATGAGATTCTGGTATCCCTTTTTCCCATCATTTTTGCCATGGAGGTATGTATGAGCACGCTGAAGGAGATGGCCCACGAATACAAGGTCGCCGCCGCCAAGCTGGCTATGGCCATTGAGCGGCATAAGAAAGAGGGCAATCTGACGCCGGATGAATTGAATTCGCTTCGGGCGGCATTAAGGGATACCCGTGCCACAGCACATCTTCTGTCCGGCTATTACGATACACCTCGCCAGGGATGACGGCCTTACGCTGCTGGGCATGACCGCAAGGAGGACGCGCGATGACCATTGATGAACTGAAAGCCAGGAAGCGGGAACTGATGGCCCGGAAGAAGTACGAGCTGGAGCTGCAGGAACGCGGCGAGGGTGACAACTTCGCCTTGTTCATGGTGAATGAGGAGCTGCTTGACGTCAACGCCCAACTGCGTGCCATAGTTCCGGCCGGGAAGAGAGTGCACTTCGGTCGCAAAGGACGTGCTTCGTCCAGCCTGGACGCTTATGCGCAAAACTCCGGTGACCGGCAGCAATTCATCAAATGGGCCAGGGCCGATGTGGATGACGCTGCTGAAGAGGCCAGAGCCGAACTCAGGAAGATGCTGCACGGTGGGATGAAGTCCGTCACCGGCCGTCAGCGGGAGATCCTTCTTCTGTACGCCGATGGGCTTACGGAGACAGCCATCGGTGCTAAGCTGGGCGTACATAAATCCACCGTCTGCCGGACGTTGAAACGGGCGAAGAAGAATGTTGCCAGCGTCGTTGAAACCCAGCAGAAAGTTGAAGCGCTGCGGGATGGGAAACCGACTGGACATGACAGATCCGGGTGTTGTCAAGCTGCTAATGGGCGCGCTGACCACACACCAGGCCACATGTTTTTTACCTGTACTATGCGGAATGGCTGACAATCCGTCAGATTGGGGGCCTGCTGAACGTAGATCACTCTACCATCTGCAGGACAATTAAGCGGGCCGTCGCACGGCTCAATGATGTTCTGGGCGGGGTCGTAGATATCCTCGACAACATCGAGGGCATGGACGACGTGCTGTTCGTCATCTATTGCGGTTTAAGCGAAAAAGACGATGAGCTGCCGCCTGCGATCCGCGACATTCTGCCGAGGAAATCACTCGGAGCACACCCTGGCCAGAGCAACAAAGAGCGGTGCCAGTCCGTAGTGCCGGAGTTCCAGATCCGTGGGAATCCTGGTACACGGCGCGGATCGGTAGAGTTGGATCAGCACGGCTATCTGTATCAAGAGCTGTATGAGCAGTACCGAAACGTCTCAGAACAGCGCGCCGGTAAATGGTCGCATCCTATTGCACGGTTGCTGGTGAAGGTGTTCCAGACTTTGTCGTGGCCGTTCAAATACTGGGGCCGAGGAGTGAAATAGCTGTGGTGCAGGAAAACGGCTTTCCCAGAAGGCTGCAGATGCTACGAGAAAAGCGGCGTCTGAGCCGGCGCACGTTGGCCGAGCTGTGCGGCCTGAGCGGAAATATGATTGGCATGTATGAGCGTGGGGAAAAGGCTCCATCTGTTGATGCTTTGGTTCGTCTGGCTGATTATTTTGGGGTGTCAACCGACTATCTTCTCGGCAGAAAAAATTTTTCAAGTGAACACCCACGGTGTGACTGAGGCTCAAAAACTGTGTTATGGTTTTATTGGGCCGATGTATGAGATCCATAGGATGCCTCCTTTCTAACCCGCCGACGCGCTGAGGCGGGCAGAGTATCAGCGCATCAGACATGAGGCCAGACCTTCGGGGGAAGGGTCTGGCCTTGATGCCTGTTAGAGATGGTTAAATGCTGAAATCGTGTAAGTATTGCGGGCGAATCCATCCGAGAGGATACATCTGCCCTAAGAAGCCGAAGCAGGCGAAGCACCGCAACAGTAAGACGTCTGGGTTCCGCAAGACGCATACCTGGCAGAAAAAAGCGGGAACAGATCGTACGGCGTGACTTCCATCTTGCAGGGTTTGCAATGAGGGAAGCTACGGTGTCTTCGGAGTGCCAGGGCTGGATCAGGAGCTGTCGGTGCATCACATTGAACCGCTGGAAGAGAGATTCGACCTGCGGCTTGATGATGGGAACCTTCTGACCTGCTGCAGCAGGCATCATCGCATGGCTGATGACGGGGACATCCCGAGAGACTACCTCCACGAGCTTGCGGGAGGCATCCCCCGGTGGGATTGAGGTCTCGGTGGATCCGTGTCAAGACCAACAGCGGCCCCCTGAACAGGATGAAGTTTAGAAATGGGAAATTGCCCGCGGGGCGAGAGGAGGGTGGAAAATGGCAAGACCGAGCAAGTCGGTTCGTGTGAAGACCGGCGCGATCGCCAGCGATGTCGAAGCAGTCCGGCAGGACGTGGAGGACAAACTGCGCGGCGAGAACGTTCCACCCGAGCCGCCGGCAGATCTGACGGATGGACAGCGCGAGATTTTTCAATTTATCGTGAGCGGTCTGGTGGCAAGCGACATCCTCGGCCAGCTTGACGTCTTCGTTCTGGAGAGCACGGCCGTGGCCATTGACCGCCTGCGCTATATCAACGGCCTGATCGACGCTGATCCGGGGCTCGTGATGCACACCGGCTTGCAGAATGCCCGGGCGAAATATCAGAGCGACCTGTGGCGAGGCTGTAATGAGCTGTGCCTCGCCCCCCAGGGCCAAGATTGGCTCTCTGGCTGCGCAGAAACAGAAGAAGGAAAAGGACCCGCTGCTGGCGGCCCTGAGCGACGATGATTGACCAGAGCCGCGCCTATCAGTATGCCAAGTGGTGTACGCAGCGCGGAAACCGGAAGGCCGGCAAATATGTGAAGCTCCAGGCGAGGAAGTGGCTGAGGATCGCCGATGGCAGGCACAAGAATGCCTATGTCAGCGAAAAGGCGTACCGGAAGATCTGCAAGCTGCTGAAGCTGATGATCCACCCAGACCTGCATTGCTCCATGTACGATGGACTGGAGGATTACGCCTGGTTCCTCATTGCGGCCGTGTTCTGCACCCGCCGTCGGGAAGATGACCGGCGCTTCTATCAGACCGCCATTCTCGAAATCGCCCGTAAGAACTTCAAGACCTTCAACTCCGCAGTCATCTTCATTCTGGGGATGCTGACGGAGCCTCGCTTTTCCCGTTTCTTCTCCGTGGCGCCGGACTTCAAGCTGTCCTCGGAGCTGCGGTTGGCCGTGCGGAAGATCATCAAGGTCTCGCCGGCACTGACAAAGTATTTCAAGATCAACAGGGATATGATCACCTGTCTGATCAACGAGATAGAATATACGCCTCTGGCGTACTCCAATGACGGCATGGACGGCCGTCTGGCAAATATCTTCCTGGCCGATGAGGCCGGCGCGCTGGACAGCTACCCTGTAGAGGCCATGCGCTCCTCCCAGATCACGCTGGTCAATAAGCTGGGCATCATCATTTCTACCCAGTACCCCAACGACAACAACGTGATGATCGACGAGGTCGACATTGCGAAAAAGGTCCTGGATGGAGTGCTGGAGAAGGAAAATGTCTTCGCATTGCTCTACGAGCCGGACGATGCGCTCCGGAAGCGGTGGGAGACGGATGATCTGGTGATCTACCAGGCCAATCCCGTGGCCGTGAACAACAAAGAGGTCTTTGACTCCATCAAGGATCTCCGAACCATGGCCATTCTCTATGAGAACAAGCGGGAGAACTTCCTCTGCAAGCACTGCAACATCATGTATAAGGGCCTGGGCGTCGAGGGGCTATATCGACGTGCAGAAGGTCAGGCGGTGCAGGGTGGCAGAGGATCTGGACTTCTGGCGCGGCCGCCGGGTGTGGGTGGGGCTCGACCTCTCCCAGTCAGACGATAACACGTCCGTGGCTATGGTGACGGAAGCGGACGGCATGATCCACGCCAAGGTGTGGGGCATCCTGCCGAAGGATCGCGTCGAGATCAAAACCAAGAAGGAAAATGTGGACTACCGGAAGCTGATCGCCGCCGGCAGCTGCTTTGCTGAGGGCGAGGAGGTCATCGACTACGGCTTTGTGGAACGCTGGATCCTCGGCCTTGAGGAGAAATACGGCGTCGAGGTCATGCAGGTGGGCTATGACCGCTACAATGCCATCTCCACCGTGCAGAAGCTGGAGGCGAACAGCATGGAATGCGTAGAGGTCAAGCAGCACTCCTCTGTGCTGCACCCGCCCACCAAGCTGCTCCGTGAGGCAATCCTGAAGAAGGAATTTGCCTACGACGAGAACCGGCTGCTGGAAATCAACTTCCAGAATGCGCGGTGCACGGAGGACACGAACCTGAATAAATACGTGAACAAGAAGAGGTCTGCCGGCAAGGTGGATATGGTCGTTTCCACCATCATTGCCGTATATCTGATGCAGCAGGCCATGCTGGACAACAGCGAGCTGGACTGGGGCATCCGGTAATTTGAGGCGAGGTGAGAACGATCGGACTCTTAGATTGGTTTAGAACAGAACACCGCTCACAGGAGCAGACGCTGGACGGTTCCCAGCTGGACACAGCTCTCCGTGCGGCGCTGGGCGGCAGCGCGGTGACGGTGCGGTCCGTTTTGAATATCCCTGCTGTAAGCGGCAGCGTCGGCTTTATCGCCGGCACGGTGGCCTCCCCTGCCCATCAGGCTTTACCGGAATAAGAATGGGCAGCCCGAGGAGGTCACAGACGATTACCGTCTGCGGCTCCTGAATGAGGAAACCGGCGATCTGCTGGACGCCTTCCAATGGAAATGCACCCTCGTGCGAGACTATCTGCTCCCCGGCAACGGCTACACCTATGTGGACTGGGTCAGCAACCGCATTGACGGCCTGTATTATGTGGATCCGATGCAGGTCAGCGCAGAGATCGGCGCCGATCCCATCTTCAAGACAGCACGTTTTTTCATCGGCGGCCGCAGCTATCGTGACTATGAGATCATGCGCATACTGCGGAACACCCGGGACGGCGTCACCGGCTCTGGCCTCGTGGCAGAGAGCCCAATCCAGCTGGAAACCATGCTGAACGCACTCAAGTATGAGAACCGCATGGTAAAGACCGGCGCAAAGAAGGGCTTCCTGAAGGTCGAAAAGGACAAGAAAGTCTCGCAGACGGTGCTGGATCAGCTCCGGAATAGCTGGCGGAAGATGTACGGGCCTGATTCGGAGGAAACCACGGTCATCCTGAATGACGGTGTGGACTTCAAGGATGCTGGCCAAACCGCCGTTGAGACCCAGCTCAATGAGAACAAGCAGACCAACGCCCACGAGATCTACCGTATTTTCAACATCGCTCCGACGATCCTGGAAGGGGATGCGACGGCAGAAGATCTGAAGAACACGGTACGGTTCGCCATTGCGCCGGTGGTGAAGGCGCTGCAGCTGGCCATCAACCGCTTCTGCCTGCTGGAGGCTGAGAAGGGCGTTCTGGCCTTCGAGATCGACATGGATGCGCTGGACGGCACGGATATGCTCGCCCGGTATCAGGCCTACGAAGTGGCCATCCGGAACGGCTGGATGCAGCTGGATGAGGTCCGCTATGACGAGGGTCGCAACCCGCTGGGCCTGAAAATTTATTCGCCTTGGTCTGGATACGGTCATTTACGATCCGGAATCCAGAATGATCTATACGCCCAACACCAAGGAATGGGCATCAATCGACCAGAAAGGAGGAGGTGAGCCGATTGCAGGTAGAGATCCGAGCGGATAAGAAAAAGCATGACTGTTGGCGGCTATGTCAATGTGGTGGGCCGCGATTCCCGTGTGCTGCACGATAAAACGGGGCCGTATGTTGAACAGATCATGCCCGGGGCATTCAAGAAAGCTCTGGCCGCAGACAGCAAGGTAGAACTGCGCTTCAACCACAAGAAGATCCTCGACAGCGAAGACTTGGAGCTCCGGGAGGATAACATCGGGCTGAGGGCCCACGCTGTCGTAACTGACAGCGAGGTCATTGCCGCCGCCGAGCAGAAAGAACTGCGAGGCTGGTCTTTCGGTTTTGTGAAGCAGAAGGATCATTGGAAAACCGATGAAGAAGGTACCGCCGCCGCTTCGTGGACGAACTGGAACTGAGGAAGTCTCCATCCTGGATAAGACGCCGGCCTACATTGCCACCAGCATTGAGACCCGCGACGATGATGAGATCCTTGTCGAGTTCCGCGCCGATCAGCCGCTGGAGGACGGCGTGGATTACATCCGTCAGACCGAAAGCACCACAGAAACCAAAACCACTACCCTGACGCCTGGGGATGAGAGCGTTATGTTCTGCGCCCAGAAGACCGTAGAAATCTACAAAATGAGAAGGAGAATGTGATTATGCCTTTCAACCTGAAAAAGCTGACCGAACGCCGTGTCGAGCTGATGACTCAGCTGGAAAACATGGTGAAGAACTGCGAGACCGAAACCCGCGCCTTCAATGAGGAGGAGCAGACCCGGTACAACGAAATCCTGGCCGAGGTTCGTTCCATTGACACCACTCTGGACGCTGCTGACCAGGGGCGCCGCTCTGCAGCAGATGGAACGCCGCAGCCGCCGGCGGCCAGAGGAGCCCCTGTTCCCAGGAGGAGCTGGAAACCCGCGCCTTTGAGTGCTATATCCGCGGTATCGCCCCCGATGTGGAGACCCGTGCGGCAACCAACATGACCGTCGGGGACAATGGCGCAGTCATTCCTACCTCCATCGCCAACAAGATCATCGAGATGGTCAAGGAGATCTCTCCCCTGTACCACCTCTCTACCCATTACGACGTGGGCGGCACCCTGACCATTCCCAGCTATGACGAATCCACCCAGAAGATCACGATGGCTTACGCCACCGAGTTCACGGCGCTGACTTCCAGCTCTGGCAAGTTCACCAGCATCTCTCTGGGCGGTTTCCTCGGCCGGTGCTCTGACCAAGATCTCCATGTCCCTGATCAACAACAGCAAGTTCGACATCGTGTCCTATGTCATCCGCAAGATGGCCGAGGCTGTGTCCGAGTGGCTTGAGAACGAGCTGATCAACGGTACGGACGGCAAGATCGAGGGCGTGTCCAAGGTCACTGCCGCCGTGACGGCCGCTGCTGCTACCGCCATTACCGCCGACGAACTGATCGACCTGCAGGAGAGCATCCCCGACAAGCTGCAGCCCGGCTGCATCTGGGTGATGAGCCGCGCGACCCGCACCGCCATCCGCAAGCTGAAGGATGGCGAGGGCAACTACCTGCTGAACAAGGACGCTACTGCCAAATGGGGCTACAGCCTGTTCGGCCACGATGTATGTCTCTCAGTGCATGCCGGACATGGCCGCGGGGAAGCGCGCGGTGCTGTACCTTGACCCCACCGGCCTTGCCGTGAATGTTGCCGAAAACCCCAGCGTGCAGGTTCTGCGCGAAAAGTTCGCCGATGAGCACGCTGTGGGTGTGATCTGCTGGATGGAGGTTGACTCCAAGGTGGAGAACAAGCAGAAGATTGCCGTGCTGGATATGAAGGCAGCCGTGTCTCCCGGCGGTTAAGGAGGAAGCGGCCATGAAGGTAAAAGCAACTACGAATTTTGCCGGTGAGATCTGCATGGCGAGGGTGATGTCCGCGACGTTCCGGAGAGCGTCGCGGCTCCCCTCTTGGAGTGCGGCTATCTGGAAGCTCTGGAGCCTGTTCAGACTTCAGGGCAGAAGGATGAGCACGATTCCGAGGCGGAAACCACGCAGGAGCCGGAAACGGAGACGAAGAAAACTAAGCGGGCCAAGGCCAAAACGGAGGGCTGATGTATGAGACCTTGTGATTTGATGGCTGTGGACATTGCTTTGTTCTCCAGAAAGATCCTCAACACGGCCGAGTTTGACGAGCTCTCTGTTCTGGAGCAGCAGGAATGCGAGGATGCGCTCGCTGCTGCGAAAGCGGCAGCAGCCGCTTATACCGGACTCGACATCGAGGCCACAGAGCAGGAAGATCTCGCTTATGCGGTGAAGGTCCTGGCGGCAGAAATGATCGACAACCACCAGATCACAACGCAGTACACCGGCAAAAATCCGGTTGCCATGCAAATCATGGATCTGCACAGCACCAACCTGCTGCCCAGCGTAGAGGAGTGATCGGATGCAGGACCACCTTTCTTCCGCTCTGCGGGATAAAATCGAGATCCTGACGCTGATTCAGGATGATGAGACCGGTAATATGGCCTGGGCACCCAGCCGAAAGCGCTGGGGCTCAGTTGAGATCGACCGGCAGAGGAACCTTTTTCCATCGCGGGCGTCGGTTCCCAGGGGGCGACGATCATAATCCGACCGGATCCGCTGCTGACGCTGCACCAGGCCATCCGATGGAACGGTGAGTTCCTGCATCTAACGTCTATCACGCTGGCTCCGGAACGGGACCGGCAGGAGATCAAAGCAGCCATCTGCCATCCGGTGACTCTGACGGCAAAGCCGCAGGCCCGGACCGGCAGGGACACGATGAATCGACCGACTGTGGTGCAGCAGGCAACATTCTCCTTCCCCAGGAATCCTGACAGAACGGTATTTCAACAGCGAAGAGGACGAAGTCTTCCGCAGGAGCACTCTGGAACGTGTCCTCGTGCCCCAAAGCCGTTGTGCTGCGTGTCGGAGACCTTGTTCAGCTGGGAGATACCGCACCGTACACCGTCCTACAGCGCATGATCTGGAATTCTACAAGAATGAATACGTGCTTGAACGCCGGGAGGATGTCTGATGCAGTCTCTGGAAATAGACGGTCTGAAGGAAGTCATCCAGACGCTGGAAACCACGCCGGAAGTCATCCGGCAGGCTCGGGCAGAGTTCTTTGATGAGGCTGGCGAGGTGCTGCTGGAAGCCGTTCAGCGGCACTATCGGTGGTAGCGGCCGTGTTGCCGGCGTACAGGAGTCACACGTTGGTAGCGGGAAAGGCTATGTGGCCGTCCGGCCTATGGCAAAGACTAATCTGGATGGCTACGCAGCGGGTTATATTACCAATGCGCTGGAAAACGGCCATGCTGTAAGACCTGCCTCCGGAAAAGCCAAAAAGAAACGGCAATCCCGGGCAAAGGCGAACCGTGTCCAAAATATATGTACCGCAACACCGGCCAGCAGGAAGCGAAACGTGCCGCCGAAGAGGGTGCTCGTATCATCGAGGCCAAGATACTTGCCCACATGGAGGGAAGAAGCGTATGACCAAAACCGAGATCCCGGACGCCATCAATCTGCTGTTGGTGTCTAAAATGGCCTGACCGCACGGTTTATGTGGACGTATGCCCATTAGACTTCAACCGCCCTTCCTTCTGGCTTACGGTGGAGAAATACGATCTGACTGACGGCAATCGCTTTCTGATCCGTCATGACCTGCAGATCCGCCTGACGCTTTATGATGAGCTGGACGAGCACTACGATGCGTCCCGGTACCGGCTTTCCCAGGAGACGGACGCAGTCACGGAGCTGCTCATTCGGGGCTGATGGTAGGCCACCGGCATCTGAAGCCGCTTTTGAAGGTGCTGCCCCGGGACCCAGACCGGGCGTATGTGCAAATCAATCTGTCCTGGATGGACAAATCGCC
>VOFC01006207.1_pt1 | contig 27836 bp, 44 predicted proteins | sample 5384161 | NCBI WGS metagenome assembly VOFC01 (sample SAMN12384722, study PRJNA508395) | human gut metagenome | isolation source: healthy gut B | host: Homo sapiens | reverse complement strand
AGCTGACTAGCTAAAGTTAGTAAGATATAATTTAATTAGTTATGAGGTATTTTTTGTATGAGTTTAGCAAATATTATTAGTGTTATTGGAGAATCTATATATAGATTGGAAAAATGTTTATTATATAATAAGTAGTGTTTAAGTGTAATGCTTGCATATAAAACATTATATTGATTATTGGTTTTTTCTTTACTAGAAAAATTTAAACCAGCAAAAAATAAGCATAAATATGGGATTGTTATTAAGCGTTAGAAAATGAAGAAAAAGTTATTGGAAATTTATTAGATAGTATTAATAAAACAAGAGATTATCCAAAAGAATTACTAACTGTGTTTGTTGTTGCAGATAATTGTACGGAATAAACTGCTAAAGTTGCAAGAGAGCATGTGGAGCAATATGTTGGTGGAAAGATTTGATGCTCGCCAGAAATTAAGGGTTGCGCATTAGAATTTTTATTTGGTTGTGAATTGAAGAAGATTATGGAAGTTTGAAGTTTTGAAGGTTATTTTGTTTTGATGCTGATAACTTACTTAAAAAAAGATTATGTTACAAAAACATCGATGCTTTTTGATGCTGGAGAAAAGATTATTACATCATATCGAAATACAAAGAATTTTGATGAAAATTGATTGCATCAACTTATGCACTACATTGATTAGGGCCAATTAGATATAATCATAGAGCAAGTAGTGTTTACATTTAGCAACAAATATTCAAGGTACTGGCTTTTTATTTACAAAATGAAAATAGTTAAAAAATGGTTACATTATACATCACTAACAGAAGATAGAGCTTTAACTGCAGATGCTGTTGCTCAAGGTTATCAAATTAGTTATCAAAATGAAGCTATGTTTTATGATGAACAACCCAAGTTAGTTTAAAAGTTGCTTTTTAAGACAAAGAACAAGATGGCAAAAGGTCATTTACAAGCATTTGGGAAAGTGGACCATATTTATTTATTAATATATTTTTAGGGTAAGTGGTATGTTAGAACTAAATGGGGAGAAAATTCTGTTAATAAAAAAAGAAAAAATCTTAAATCATTTAAAGGCTTTTATTAAATATAATTGAAAATATTAGACATAGATTTGTCATACGATACATTAATGCAACTTACAATTCATTTTCGGATGCAGCATTATTCATGCATGTTGAATGGAAACCAATACCACAGAAAGTAAAGTTACAATTGATGATTTAAATAAATAAAACTAAAGAACAAAAAGTCCTAAATTGCACATTTGTGTGAATATAGGGCTTTTTTTTTTTTTTTTTTTTTCGGTTAAATGAGATGTAAATAAAATATCAGAATTGTTAAGATGATGTAAATTGAAGAAAAATATGTTTTATTTTCTATAGTTATTGTAGTTTTATTAGTTACATTTGTTACAAGTTTTAATTATTTTAAAACTACAAATACTTATATTGATGATAGTTTTAATAATCAAACTAAGATAACTAAAGGAATATCAATGAATTTGGAACAAACAGCAGGTGCTGGTGATTATAAAACTGTAACGCAGAGTGTATGGCCAACAGAAGGTTATAATTTTAATGAGGAATTATCTAGATGTGAAAATGGTTCGAACATTAGTTGGGATGATACAAATAAAAAAGTTATTGTATCAGGTAATTTGTCAGATAAGTGTTATGTTTATTTTGATAAAGTGTTAACATTAGCAAATTATGTTATTTCACAATATACAGGTATTCAAGGAGAAAATTCTTTATATTACCATGATAGTAATTTAGCTAATGGAGTTGGCGATAATTCATATAGATATGCTGGAGGTGATTATCAATTAACATCAAAGAGCAATATCTGCAGGATTTATCTGCAGGATTTGGAAGTAAATTATTGTAATGGAATAAAACATGTTGGTGCAGCGTTTAAATATGATACAACAAACACTATTATCAATGCTATAATCTTCAATAGTAGATGGATATTTAATAGAAGATATAGTTAAAAATTTTTGTGTGTTTGGGGACAGATGTTCAACAGATAACTTATATCGAATAACTGGGATGATATAATAAAGTAAAATTATTGTAATTTATTAGGAACCAGTAAAAAAACAAATATGAACCCTAACAAAAAATTGATTATTATAAAAATTAATGTTCTAGCTGTCCACCAAATAAAACCTAATTTAAATAATGTTCTTCACACACATAATGGAAAGTATTATAGTACATTAACAGATGTATGATACAACAATGCGTCAAGTACAACATATGATGCAATATCTACCGATGTTTGGAATATTAAGTTATGGATATGTTACTTGCGTACAACGGAAAACTTTATAATGTGGCAGCGGTGCTCGCCGCGGGGAAGTGCTCGGGTTTGTGCCCAAACCTATCTTCCGAACTACAATGAATTTTACGAGGCAAGACATTTTGCCAGAGGAATGGCAGATCCGGTCGAGGTCGATTTCGAGGGAGAGTGTGTGCCGATGGGCACGAGGCTTTTATTTGTCTGTACGTCCCTGCCGGAATTAAAGATCGGCGCGGAGCTTTGCGAGGATTTGTGGACGCCGGAGCCGCCGAGTATCCGTCATGCCAGAAATGGTGCGACGCTGCTTGTGAATCTGTCCGCATCAGATGAGACCACCGGAAAGGACATCTACCGGCGGGAGCTGGTAAACGGACAGTCGGCGAGACTTCTGTGCGGCTATATCTATGCGAGTGCAGGGAGACGGGGAGTCCACGCAGGACGTCGTCTACCCGGACACAATGTGATTGCCGAGAACGGTCATATTCTAAAGGAATCGGAGCGGTTCGGAAGCGGTGTGATCTGCACGGAGATCGATGTCAAGCGGATCGAGGCGGAGCGCCGCCGGATGACGACGTTTGAGATGGCGGATGACAGCTATGTGGGAGGTGCGTTTTTCTCTTGAAACGGAGGAGACGGCTGACCCGCTTCATCGACCCGATGCCGTTTGTGCCGGGAAATGAGGCGGACCGTATCAGACGCTGTGATGAGATCCTTGCCATTCAGGCAGCGGGATTAAAAAGCGTCTGGAGCATACGCACTGTAAGACGGCGGTTGTAGGCATTTCGGGTGGTCTCGGATTCCACGCTGGCACTGCTTGTCACCGTGCGTGCGTTCGATCTGCTCGGCATCCCGCACGACCGGATCAAGGCAGTCACGATGCCGGGCTTCGGGACGACGGACCGGACCTATGACAACGCGGTGTCCCTGATCCGGTGCCTCGGCGCGGATTTTACGGAAGTCGACATCAAGGAAGCGGTGAATGTGCATTTCCGTGATATCGGGCAGGATCCGGCGTTCATGATGTGACCTATGAGAACGGCCAGGCAAGAGAGCGGACGCAGATTCTGATGGACATTGCCAACAAGGAGGGCGGCATGGTCATCGGAACCGGCGATCTCTCGGAGCTTGCACTCGGCTGGGCGACATATAACGGCGACCATATGTCCATGTATGCGGTCAATGCCTCCGTTCCGAAGACGCTGGTGCGCCACCTGGTGCGCTACTACGCGGATACCTGCGGGGATGAGAAGCTTGGCGCGGTATTGACGGATGTGCTGGACACGCCGGTATCTCCGGAGCTTCTGCCGCCGGAGGACGGAAAGATCTCCCAGAAGACGGAGGACCTGGTCGGACCTTACGAGCTTCACGATTTTTACCTGTACCACATGCTGCGTCTTGGATTTGCACCGAAAAAGGTGTACCGTCTCGCAAAAGTGGCGTTTGACGGCGTCTACGACGATGAGACGATCTTAAAATGGCTGAAAACCTTTTACCGGCGCTTTTTTGCACAGCAATTCAAGCGTTCCTGCCTGCCGGACGGACCGAAAGTCGGTAGTGTGGCGGTCTCTCCGCGCGGGGATCTGCGGATGCCGTCGGACGCGTGTGCGGCTGTCTGGCTGCAGCAGTTGGAGGAGATCGGATGATCATGCAGTATCGCAAGGATAAAAACGGAAATGAGATTTCGGTGCTCGGCTACGGGTGTATGCGTTTTACCAAGGAGGGCGGGCATGCCGATATCGATAAGGCGGAAAAGGAGGTCATGGCGGCGATAGATGCCGGTGTGAACTATCTCGATACCGCATATGTCTATGCCGGAAATGAGACGGCGGTCGGGGAGATCCTCGCGCGCAATCATTGCAGGGAGCGCATCTACCTGGCGACCAACTGCTGCCGCACTACCTGATCAAGTCGGTGGAGGGCGCCCAGAAGATGTTCGAGGAGGAGCTGCGCCGCTTACAGACAGATTATATTGATTACTATCTGATGCATATGCTGACGGATCTTCCAACCTGGGAAAAGTTAAAAAAGCTCGGCATGGAGGACTGGATCCGGGAGAAAAAGGCGTCCGGACAGATCCGCAACATCGGATTTTCTTATCATGGCAGATCGGATATGTTCATGCAGCTGATCGACGCCTATGACTGGGATTTCTGCCAGATCCAGTATAATTATATGGACGAACATTCGCAGGCGGGCGTGGATGGGACTGCGCTACGCGCATGCGAAGGGGATTCCGGTGATTATCATGGAGCCGCTGCGCGGCGGCAGGCTGGTCAATCTGCTGCCGGAGTCGGCGAAGGAACTGTTTGCACAGGATGAGGAGCACCGCACCCCGGCAGAACTGGCACTGAAGTGGCTGTACGACCAGCCGGAAGTGACCTGTGTGCTCTCCGGCATGAATTCCATGGAGATGGTCGAACAGAATGTGCGCACAGCTTCGGAATACGGCGTCGGGTGTATGACGGAGTCGGATCGCGCGCTGGTGGAAGCGGTGCGGCAGGAGATCACAAAGCACGTCAAGGTGGGATGCACCGGCTGCGGTTACTGCATGCCGTGCCCACGCGGGGTGGATATCCCCGGGAACATTCCGCTGCTACAATGCGATGTACTCCGAAGGAAAAAAGTCCGGCCGCAGGGATTATCTGCAGTGTACGGCATTCCGCAAGAATCCGGCGAGCGCCTCACAGTGTGTGGGATGCGGCAAATGCGAGCAGCACTGTCCGCAGCATATTGAGATCCGAAGGGAGTTAAAAGCGGCGGCGGGAGAACTCGAGACGGTGAAGTACAAGTTCATGAAGACGGCAATCGGCGTGCTGAAGCTCTGGTAGAAACACATAACAGGAAGAAAGCGGGTTTAAGATATGATGGAACAAATGGAAGCATTAAAGCAGTCGATCCGGGAAAAAAAGGGAAGATGGTCGTTGCATTTTCCGGCGGCGTGGATTCGACATTCTTATTAAAAGTGGCACATGACGTGCTGGGAGACGGGGCGGTCGCAGTGACGGCGCGCTCCTGCTCCTTTCCGGAGAGAGAATTAAGAGGCAAAAGCTTTCTGTGAGAAGGAGCACATAAAACATATCGTGGTGGAGTCGGAGGAATTGCAGATTGAGGGATTTTCCCATAATCCGGCCAACCGCTGCTACCTCTGCAAGAAGGAGCTTTTCACAAAGATCTGGGATATTGCAAAGGAGTACGACATCCCCTACGTGGCGGAGGCGTCAATCTGGACGACAACGGCGATTACCGCCCGGACTGATGGCGGTTGCCGAGCTTTCCGTGCTTAGTCCGCTGCGCGAGGCGGGGATGAACAAGAGCATGATCCGCGAACTCTCCCACGGGCTGGGGCTTCCGACATGGAATAAGCAGTCGTTTGCATGTCTTTCTTCCCGCTTTGTCTACGGGGAGGAGATCACCGAGGAGCGCCTTGGCATGGTGGACCGCGCGGAGCAGCTTCTGCTGGATGCCGGATTTCATCAGGTGCGCGTGCGGATTCACGAGAGCGGAACGAACACGATTGCCCGTATCGAGATCGGCACAGAGGATTTTTTGCAAAAAATGTTTGCAGACGATTTTTACCAGAAGGTCAATGCGGATGCAAGGAGATCGGTTTTACCTATGTGACACTCGATCTCGGCGGATACCGGATGGGAAGCATGAACGACGGCATCCGGAAAGCATAATATTAAAACTGCATAGAATATAGAAATAGAGTAACAGAACAAAACAGAAGGATTCTCTGACACAGAATGCTTCTGTTTCTTTTTAGAACAAAAAGAAATTATTTAATTTCCTACTTGACATATATATAAAGTAGGAGTATATTTCTTATATCATATAAAACAGCTAGGAATAATAAGAAATAAGATAGGATGTGAAAATGTGAACTGGGAAGTCATCTCGCAATACCTGCCGCTGTATCAGAAAGCCATGTGGCTGACACTCCGGATCGGCTGGATGGGAATTGCATTTTCAATCATCATTGGTCTTATATGTGCGCTGATTGTACATTATAAGATACCGGTGGCGAGACAGATTGTAAAAATATATCGAATTGTTCCGCAACACACCGCTTCTGGTGCAGCTCTTTTTATCTATTTCGGACTGCCGAAGGTGGGACTTTCCATCTCCGCGGATGTCTGCGGCGTGGCGGGTCTGGCACTCTTAGGGAGGCAGCGCTATATGGCGGAGGCGTTCCGCAGCGGACTCAGGCGATCGAGCCGATCCAGATGGAGAGCGCGTTAAGCCTTGGCATGACGAAAAAGCAGGCAGTGCTCTATGTCATCCTGCCACAGGCGGTATCCATCAGCGTACCGGCATTTGTGGCGAATGTGATCTTCCTGTTAAAAGAGACGAGTGTGTTCTCGGCGATCAGCCTGATGGATCTGATGTTTACAGCAAAAAGACCTGATCGGGCTTTACTATAAGACAGCGGGTGCCTGTTCTTACTGGTGGTATTTTATCTGATTATTTTACTTCCGGTATCCATCCTTGGAACGTTGTTAGAGAGGAGGCTGCGCTATGCCGGATTTGGGAATTAGTGTCCTGTTTAAGGGCAAGAACATGATAAGGCTTCTGGAGCGGTCTGTGGGTGGCGCTTAAGATCAGCCTGATCTCCGTGGTCATCAGTATTCCGCTCGGCATTCTGCTCGGCATCGTCATGACATGGAAGAATCCGGTGACAAAAGCAGTGACAAGAGTGTATCTGGAGATTGTCCGCATTATGCCGCAGATGGTACTGCTGTTTCTCGTGTTTTTCGGAACGACGCGGATGTTTGGCTGGAATTTATCGGCGGAGTTTGCATCGGTAATCGTATTTACATTCTGGGGAACCGCAGAGATGGGAGATCTGGTGCGCGGCGCGCTAATCAGTATCCCGAAGCATCAGTATGAGAGTGGTGCAGCGCTTGGAATGACGAGAAGTCAGATTTATTTTTACATTATTATCCCGCAGACCCTGCGGCGTCTGATCCCGCTGTCGATCAACCTGGTCACCCGTATGATCAAGACGACAAGCCTTGTGATGATGATCGGTGTAGTGGAGGTGTTAAAAGGTGACACAGCAGATCATCGAGGCAAACCGTATGGCATCGCCGAATGCGGCGTTCGGACTGTACGGAACCGTGTTTGTACTGTATTTCCTGGCATGCTGGCCGATCAGTATGCTGGCGGGACATCTGGAAAAGAAATGGAGTAACTGATATGAAGGCAGAAGCAGAAGAATTGTTAAAAATTGAACATATCAAAAAATCCTACGAGGGAAATGAGATCTTAAAGGATCTAAGCCTGACCATCCACAAGGGAGAGGTTGTGGTTATCATCGGACCATCCGGATGCGGTAAGAGCACACTGCTTCGATGTATCAACGCCTTAGAGCCGATACAGGAGGGAAGCATTACACTCCGAGGCGAGCCCATCGACGGAAAGGCGAAGAATATCGCCGGGATCCGCCAGAAGGTCGGGATGGTATTTCAGAGCTACGAGCTTTTTTCCACACAAGACGATCCTGGAAAATGTGATTCTGGCACCGCTTAAGGTGCAGAAGAGAACAAAAAGAGGACGCCGTTTCCGAGGCAAAACAGCTTCTGGAAAAAAGTAGGGCTTCTCGACAAGTGTGACAGTTTTCCGAGACAGCTTTCCGGCGGTCAGAAGCAGCGTGTTGCGATCGTGCGTGCACTGATGATGCACCCGAGATTATGCTGTTCGATGAGGTGACCGCAGCGCTTGATCCGGAGATGGTGCGCGAGGTACTGGATACGATGTTAGAGCTTGCTAAGGCAGGAAGCACTATGGTGATCGTCACACACGAGATGTCCTTTGCAAGGGCGGTTGCAGACCGTGTGGTCTTTATTGACCAGGGAGAGATTGTGGAAGAAGGAAAGCCGGATGAATTTTTTACCCATCCGACGACAGAGCGTGCGAAAAAGTTTCTGCACACATTTGAATTTGAGGCAGTCCGCGACTAGAGAGCGGCACAAAAGGTTGATTCTGAAGCTTCGATGGAAGTTTGGAATAGAAAGAGAGGACAATATTATGAAAAAAGAAAGATTAACGAAGAGACTGGCACTGTTTACAGCACTGACATTAACTGGAGCAATGCTGGCAGGCTGTGGCAATACAGATGCAGCGGAGAGCAGCAGTGATGCGCAGACAGGAGTTACCGCAGATACACAGGCAGCCGCAGGCGATGCATCCGCAGATGTGGTATACCGCACCTTAGACGAGATCAAGGAGAGCGGTACCATCAACATCGGTGTATTTTCCGACAAGAATCCATTTGGCTATGTGGATGAGAACGGAGAGTATCAGGGGATATGATGTCTACTTTGCAAACCGTCTGGCAGAGGATCTCGGCGTGGATGTGAACTTCGTTTCCACCGAGGCTGCAAGCCGTATTGAGTATTTACAGACCGGTAAAGTAGATGTCATTCTGGCTAACTTTACCGTGACACCGGAGCGCGCGGAGGAAGTTGATTTTGCACTCCCGTACATGAACGTATCCCTCGGTGTGATTTCTCCGGATTCTGCAGTGGTTGAGAGTCTGGATGATCTGACAGCGGATGATCCGGTGATCGTGATTTCCGGTACAACAGCAGAGACCTACCTGACCGAGAACTATCCGGATCTGACCTTACAGAAATATGATTCCTATGCGGCAGCAAAGACAGCGCTTGAGAACGGAAGCGGTGTTGCATGGGCAAATGACAACACAGAGGTCATTTCATTTGCACTCCAGAACCCGGCTATACCGTAGGTATACCGGAGCTTGGAAGCACAGATACAATTGCGCCGGCAGTCAGCAAGGGGCAACACGACCGTATTAGACTGGATCAATGAGGAGATCAAGGCACTCGGCGAGGAGAATTTCTTCCACGCAGATTACGAGGCAACACTGGCTGACACTTACGGCAGTGACTACGAGGATACGCTTGTGGTAGAGGGCGGCGAGACAAAGTAAGAACTGACCATGTAACGGAAGGTTCAAAGCACAGGGGACTGTATGGAAAAAGAATCGTACAATGCACTGTTTGCGGAACACTGGAAGGAGCAGGCAGGGCAGGATGCTGACGCAAAGTGATCCAGTCGCACGGAGGTTCCGGGGCGTACAAGCAGGCACTGAGGTGACAAACGGCCTGGAGGCGGATGTGGTGACGCTGGCACTGGAGGGGGGGATGTGCAGGTGGTTGCGGATGCGGGAATGATTGAGGATGGTTTTGAGGATGAATTTGATCAGGAAAGTTCCCCGTACACATCGACGATTGTTTTTCTGGTGCGCAAGGACAATCCGAAAGAACATTGCGGACTGGGATGATCTGCTCCGGGAGGACGTGGGCGTCATCACCCCGAACCCGAAGACGTCCGGCGGAGCGCGCTGGAATTATCTGGCGGCATGGTACTATTTTGAAAGTCAGGGACAGAGCGGGGAAGAGATCACAGAGAATATGAAGACACTCTATCACAATGTGCTGGTGCTGGATTCGGGTTCCGTCGCGCGGTCGTCGACGACCACGTTTGCGGAGAACTTCTATATTCCGCCCGTCGGATCCGGATGTTTTTTACCGATTATATCAGTACATCGGGGAGCGCGTCATCACGGAACTGCCGGCAGACGGAAAAATGGATCGTGGATGACATTGCACTCACGGATATTGCACACTTTTGGCGGATGGAGTGAGGCGTCGGCGAAGCATTTCGCGGACGGCGGAGTGTTTGACACGATTTATGAACAGTGATTAGGAAATTTACAGGAACGCCCGGCAGAGCAATCTGCCGGGCGTTAAATTTTGCGCTGGATTCCCGGATGATAAGTTCTGTATCCAGAATCAGAGATTTGGGAAACATATCAGGATGGTTGATGGAATCAAGAAGAAGTTCGCATGCCGAATAGCCCAGCTGAAAACTCGGCTGGTTTACAGTGGTAATCGTCGGACAGGTCATGATGGAGATGTCCAGGTTATCAAATCCGACGACAATAATATCCTCCGGAATACGAAGATCAAAGCGTTTAGCGGCACGAATGACAGCGGCGGCAAAAACGTCTGAGATAACGAAAAAAAAAAGCATTTGGACGAATTTCATTATTCAACAGACGGCAGACTGCGGAGTATGCCATCTGGTAATTTTTACTTCAGGCAGGCTGACAATCCAGTCCGGACGAACGGAAATATCTTTTTTGCGGAGCGTATCAAAAAAAACCTTCCTGACGCTTCACAGCATATTTAAAGGACATGGGACCGTTTATCATTGCGATTTTATTACAATTACAGGAAACAATATATTCTGCAGCGCTTGTTTGCGGCACTATAGTCGTCTATGCTGACATAAGGGTAATCCGCGTGCTCGTTATATTCGCTGCATTGAACTAACGGTACGACAGAGTGGATCATATCCAGCTGTTCCTTGAGACATGATTCAATAAAATGACTCGGCGGCATGTACCTGTTTTAACAGATTGATAAAAGAGTAAATAGAACTCCGGTCAAGCGGGGAGTCGTTGATCAGCAGACGATAACCGTGTGCCTTGGCGGATACAAGGGCGCCGTCGATGACTTTCAGGTAGAAAACGTTATCGAGTTCCGGGAACATTCAAAATAATAAGAGGCTGTTCGGTAGCCGCAGCTATAGTACCCTTTTCGAGAAGACATCCCAGTGCGGACATGGCATTTTTCGACTTGCTGGATGGTTTCGGATTTTACAAGTTCTCTATGACGCAACACTCGGGAAACAGTGGCAGGGGAGACCCCTGCTTTTTTTTGCGATGTCTGCGACCGTAATTTTATCTTTTTTCATATCTCTGTGAGCCTCCTGTGTATCAATATAATAATGATACACCAGTTTTGTTATTTTGTAAATATAAAATGAAACAAAATGTGAAAAGTTTTCAACTATATAAGAAATACTTTGGCGATTATTGACAAAATAAACGAAAATAAAAGAAACAAAAGCGCTGAAAATGCTTGAAATGACGATAGAATGATTGAATTGCTGAAAAAAATATATTTACTTTTTGTTTCAAGAGAATGAAAGAATGAAAGAAAATATGAAAGGAGATAACATGAAGGTTGGAATAATCGGGTGTGGAAAATTGCACAGGTTAGACATATTCGGAATACCTGGAAAATCCGGATGTAGAATTGGATATTATGACTGGAATGCTGACCGGGCAGCAGAACTGGCAGCGCAATTTGGCGGCAAGGCATAGCACGGAGGATGAACTTCTGGCAGACAAGGAGATGGATGCTGTCAGTGTCTGTGTGTGGCAAATAACGCACATGCAAAAGTTACGATCAAGGCGTTGAATGCTGGAAAGCATGTCGTCCTTTGTGAGAAACCGATGGCAGTAACGCTGGAGGAATGCATGGACATGGTAAGCGCGGATGAAAACGGGAAATATCTGATGATAGGGGCAGAACCAGAGATTTGCAAAGCACATGTAAAGGCGAAAAGAGTTAATCTCTGGGGAGTAATCGGAGACGTAATTACTTTTTAAGACGACATTCGGACATGGCGGTCCGGACATGGAATTGACGGTGCGAAGAACACATGGTTTTGACCAAATCGCGTTCCGTTATGAGCAATGGCAGACCTTGGGGTTCATAAAGACGGATCTGATACAGTTTCTGTTGATTCGAGAGTCATTGAAACAACAGCGCATATAACAACTTGACAAGAAGGACGCGCAAGGGAAATCTGATCGGTGTGGATGACAATGCAATCTGCATCTATAAGATGGAGGAGCAGGTGGTTGGAACCATGACGGCAAGCTGGACTTATTACGGGGAAGAGGATGATTCAACAATTCTTTACGGAACAAGGAATGTATGAAAATATATGATGATCCGGTTTACTCTATTAAAGTCATCACACACGCGGCGGTGAAAATTCTATACGACATAGACAAAATTCAAACCAATAATCAGACAGAAGTCCGGATCATTGATTCTTCTGTGGAAGCAGTGGTAAATAATCATGAACCTGAAGTGAGCGGAGGATGTGCTGAATGCAATGAAAGCAATATTCACAAGCCTGGAATCTGCAAAAGAAAAAAAACAATCATGATTCAATAGGAGGATACACGGATGAAACTTGGATTTGTAAGTTCGATACTGGATGGATGGTCTTTTTGAAGAAATGATCGATACGGCTGCGGCACAAGGGATTTAGATATTAACTCCTTCGAGATCGCATGCTGAAATAGTGCAGGGGACAACAGAAGAGAGAAGGTATGCAGGGGTGTGCCATATTGATACAGAGACAGCTTGATGATCAGAAGGCGGGTACATTCTTAAACTTTACTGTAAGAGCGAAAAATAGAGATATCTTCTCTTGCTTTTTATCCGAACACACGATGGATCGGACGAACAAAAACGCGAAGAGAATATTCGACATCTGAAGAGCGTGATCGATGCCAGCGCGAAGGCAACGTCAATATCAGGTTGACTTTTTATCCGGGCGGGATCAGACAAAAGCGTGGAAGAGAATTTAAAGCTGGTAAGAAAATCTGGTATTGCTATTCTGGGTATGCGAAAGAACGAAAGGTGAAGATCGCCATTGAAAACTGTCCCGATGCTCTTTGGCGAGGGACCGGTAAACCTGGGGACAGAATCTTATGACATCACCGGAGAACTGGGATAAGATTTTTGAGATCCTTGACAGCGAATATCTGGGAATCAATTTTGACCCGTCATTTTGTGGCAGATGATGGACTACATCCATCCATCTATGAATATAAGGATAAGATTTTCATGTACATTTTAAGGATATAAAGTTATATCCGGAGAAACTGGCAAAGGTAGGGGTTATGAAGCTTCACTGAAGTTTATGTCGCCCTAAGCTCCCAGGATTGGGGGATGTAAATGGGGAAAGTTTGAGTGCGCTTACGGACATTGGCTATGACGGATACGTATGTATTGAGGTAGAAGACAAAAGCGTTTGAGAGCTCAGAGAAGAGATTTTAAAAGTCTTTTAAAATCAAAGAGTATATCAGACAGTTTCAATGTAATTGGACGGTAAATACCGTTTCAATAAATAAAAAAGAAAGAAGGAAAAACTATGAGAAAGAGAATTTTGGCATTGGCAATGACAACAGCAATGGTATTGGGAGGAACAGCATGCGGAGGATCGGATGCTGCGACGGAAAGCGCGTCGACATCACAGGCAGCTACAGAAAAACAGAACACCGGAGAAAGCGAAAACAGGGGATAGCACGCATATCTATGTTTTGACAGCACCGGAGGACCATGGCTGGACAGGTTCTGTTGCAACATTTGCAAAGGAGAAAATCGAGGAAGTAAATGCAGCAGGAACATACACAAAAGCGAGCTGATTACTTCAGCGGATGCTTCAGAGCAGATTAAAATATTGAGGATATCCTCTCAAAAGGTGAGAAAAAATATCGCGATTGTTATTCAGCCAATTGATGACACAGTGCAGTCGGCGATCCAGCAGATCGTGGATGCAGAAATACCATATGTAGCATTTGACCGGATCATTGATGGTGTTGCATCGAGGCGCTGTATCGAATGTAAAAGGCGACAATGAAGGAATCGGTGTCGCCGCGGCAGCATATTTCGTATCCTGCGGAATGCAGCCGGGGATGATGAGTATATGTATATGGGGCGATACCTCTTCGGTAACAACACTCCGTGACCAGGGATTTAAAGAATATCTGTTTGGAAATGCAGAGTTCGAGGACGCTGATTGAGGATTCCTTAAAGTGGACAGAAGAGCAGGTGGAAAGTGCAATCACATATTCAGGAGCAATGAACTGGAGCAGATCAGATACAAGACCGCATTTGAGTCATTGATGAGTGATGCTGGAAACGCTGATACAAAGTGGTTCTATGCGGAAGATGATGAGCCTTTGCAATGGGTATTATCGAGGCGCTCAACGGCGGTGGAATCGATGAGAACAACCAAAGAGGCATTTCTTGCAAAATCAGCCGGTAATCAGTGGTTGTGGCGGACTGGATGAATTTTACGGAATGCTTCGCGGCGAAAATTATACAGAACTTACAGCCCCAGTTTGGAGGTCTGGTATCTGTTACATATAGTCCGTCGATGATTCAGACAGCAATTCAGGATATGGTAGATTATCTTGATGGAAAAACGGTACCGCAGGATCATGTGATTGAATGTGAAAATGTGACATCTGAGAATGTGACAGAGTACGAAGGATTCTAATTTAGTATAAACCAATGCATGTTGTCTGCCGATATGGTGGACAACATGCATGATAAAAGATGATCATTTCGGTAGAATGGAAATTTGGAAAATCTACGCTTATGAATATTCTCACAGGTGTACATGACAAAGACGCCGAAACAGTTGTGTTTGACGGAAAGAAATGAAAAATATATCCGTAAAATCTTCGGAAAACGCAGGGATTGCGTTTGTACATCAGGAGTTGAACCTGTTTAATGATTTAAAGGTTTATGAAAATATTTTTCTTTGCAGAGAATATACCAATAAATTCGGGAAAGTCGATACAAAGAGAATGATAAAAGAGTCGAGGAACTTTTCGGAACTGGGTGTGGAAATTGATCCGGAAATAGAGGTGTCCGGGCTTACGACAAACCAGAAGCAGCTTCTGGAGATATCGAAGGCATTGTTTTTTAAGGCAAAGTTGCTGATTCTTGATGAGCCGACGACAGCTTTGAACAACAGTGAGATCGAACATCTTTTTCCATATTATAGAGCGACTGAAGAAAGGAAAAGCGGGACAGCGTTTATCTTTATATCTCATAAAATGCCGGGAAATTTTCAAAGAATTTCAGACAGCTATACGATTTTCCGTAACGGGAATTTATGATTCCGGAAAAATCAGCGATAGGCGGATACAGATACCATCATACAGAAGATGGTGGGAGAAAATTATTCTTCCGGCGAGATTTATGAACCGAGACAAAAAGGCGAAGGCTGTTTTTAAAACTTGAGAATCTGAGCGGAGAAGGATTTTGTGACGTCAGTTTTGAAGTTAAAAAGGAGAGATTATCGGGCTGACGGGACATGCAGGGAGCGGGCAGCAGTGAACTTCTTCAGTGCATGTTCGGTTGCAACACCTGCATATGGCGGAAATATGTATGTAAATGGAAATTGTGTGCCCATCATTCGATTCAGGCGGCAATGAAGAACAAGGTTGCAATGCTTCCGGCAAACAGGAAAGAAAAAATTCGGTTGTTCCTGATATGTCGATTTTGGAGAATATGTACCTGGCGGAACATGTTCTTTCCAAAAAGAAACCTTGTATTTCTAAAAAACAGGAAGAGAAAAATATCAAATTTTAAAGATATATTAAATATAAAAGCAGCCGATAGTGCGGATTTTATTACGTCGCTAAGCGGTGGCAACCAGCAGAAGGTATTTCTGGCAAGATGGCTTGACACAGATGCGGATATCCTGCTTCTGGATAATCCTACACAGGGAATTGACATCGAGCAAAAGCGGAAATCTACCGGTTGATTCTGAAGCTTGCTTCGAAGGAAAAAACCATACTGCTTAACACACTTGAGATACCGGAAATAAAAAGTTGCAGACCGCTGTATCGTATTTTATAACGGAAAATTGCAGGAAGTCTTGCGCATAGCCAGATAGATGAAACAACAGTGATGAGTTATGCAACAAATGCTGTACAGTTAGAGGAGGTTTTATAATGAAGGAGAAATCAAAACGAACGAAATTCTGAGTGAATACAGCTACATTGCTGTTTATGTTATCATTTTAATCGTATATGTGATTACCAATCACGGTTTGACGATGAGTGGATTTATGAATATATTCCGGCATTCTGCAGTCATTGGAATCATTGATTCGGCATGGGACTGATCTGTTTGACCGGAGATATCGACCTTCTGTAGGTTCCATGCTTGCGCTTGTAAGCGGTTTTTCGGTAGTGATATTTAACATGACAGATAACATCCTATTGACGTTCCTTTTTGCGGTAGGGTTTGGCGCAGTGTGCGGTCTGATCAACGGTATGCTGGTCGGATATGGAAAAATTCCGGCATTTATTGCAACACTTGCGACAATGCTTATTTACCGCTCATTTGCACAGTATTGTTGCCAGCATATCGATAAGAACTTATCGGCGGCGGAAGTTCTGTTTACCGCATGGCGAATGCGAATACGCTGTATCAGGCAATGTATAATATGGAAACGGAAAAAGTGCTTACGGTTCCAATCGTGGGAATCCTCCTCATTGCAGTGACAATTATTTTGTGTATCTGACAACGGAAACAAAATACGGAAAACAGATCTATGCGGTTGGAAGCAATGCGAAGGCAGCGCGCATGACAGGAATTGACGTTGATAAGGTAAAGGTTTCTGTTTTTGTAATTGCAGGAGCGCTTGTCGGACTGGCATCGTTTGTATGGATTGCGATGAATGCGTCGGCAGACCCGGCAACAACCGGAAGCAGCTATGAGATGTATGCGATTGCGGCAGTGGTTCTCGGCGGAATCAGCATGTCAGGCGGCAGAGGAAAAATGCTTGGTATTCTCTTTGGTGCGATGTCCTACACAGTCATTGATAAAATTATAGTGGCGTTAAAGATGGATTCTCTCATCAATGACGCAATCAAAGGCATTATCCTTATTGTGGTAATTATGATTCAGATTGTAAGTCCGAGAATTAAGGGAAAAAAATTCAGAAAAGATAAAAAGGGCTTCCAGAAGGATGGAAGTTTTTCAAAAGCAGACATGGTGTTCCGATAAGCAATCGGTATCATGTCTGTTTGCGGATGTATATACAATATAAAATATAAAATTACTATTTGGTTTGTAAAGATCGGAAAAAGTGCGATGGGATTGCCAAATACGAATTGTGAAACGGAAAGTTCTGTGGCAAAATGATTTTTGTGATATTATATGATGCAGGCGATTTCCACAAATATGATGGACTGACAGGTCTGTTTGTGAAATTAGTGAATGCGGATAACGAATTATTAAAGGATGCCTACATGAAAAAATGGTATCGATTATCTGTGGGAGGGCGGTGAAAATTCATCGGTCTTGAGAAAAATAATAAAGATCGAAGCGCTGTTTTCGGTTTTAAGAAGGATGGATACAGCATCCGGCAGACATTGACATTTTAGAAGAGAGACGGGAAAAGGAGGCAATCATGTTTCAAACCAATCAGAAGAAAGACAAAAGAAATCAGCACAGAGGCGGCAAAAATATTATCCGGATGAGGCGATGATCGAGGAGGAGATGGAGCGCGTGGAAAAGCGGTGAGCGTATACGAGATTACGATCGAGCATCTCAGCGGAAAGGAAATACAGAGAGATAACACGGATGCACGACGCACGGCGTCTGCGGAATGGAGGAAGCATGGATCAGTGGATGGAGCTTGCGATGCGCGTGCAGAGCATTGCGCAGGCGGGACTTACCTACGGTGGAACCGGAATATGACAAAAGGAGCGCTACGAGGAGCCTGCGGAACATAGCGGCAGAGATGCTGTGTGTGGGGACGGAGAGTGCCGGTGGATACGGTAAAACGGTTTTTCTGCAATGAAACAGGATACCAGACGCCCAAGATTGACACCCGGCGGCTGTCTTTGTCGATGGAAAATACTGATGGTGCATGAAAAAACGGGACATGGTCGCTGCCGGGCGAAAAAGGTAGACGTGGATCAGTCGGTGGCGTCCAACACGGACCCATGAGGAAGCAGGTCTTCTCGTGAAGACCCGGAGAAAGTGATCGCGGTTCACGACTGGGCTTTATAACCGCTACAATCTGCCCTACGGCGTGATAAAAATATTTGTGCAGTGCAGCGTCACCGGCGCTTCCAGGAAAACATTGAGACGACGGAGACCGCGTATTTTTGGCAAAGGACGCCCTTCCGTCTCCGCTTGCGGAAAGAAAAAGTGACGGCGGAACAGATCGGGATGTGCTTTGCGGCATATGAGAGCAGCGGCTGGAAGACCGTGCTGGATTAGTCACATTGAAATACAGCTGGAATTGTTGCAATAAGTACAGACCTCATTTGGGTAATAAGTAATATTATCCAGAAGACCAGAGAACAAAAAGTTCCAGAATAAACAGACGGCGGCAAATTCTTTGGCAAAATTCACCGTCGCATGGTTATCTGGAACTTTAAGTATCTATTTCTGATAATATTACTTATTCACCCAAACAAGATCTATGCTTATCGCGGCAAATTCCTCTGTATCATATGTCACTTTACCACTTTATTACTAAAATTACAAAAAACATACTTTACAGTGTGTGGATAAGTAGGGAGTAAAAGTATATTTCATATAAAATAGATAGGAAAAGTAAGAAAATAGGAGGAGTGTCGCATGAGAGGGAAAAAACAGAAAACAAGAACGTGTGATTCCGGGAGTCGGACTGTCCTTTGGAATCACCATAACGATGCTGGGACTGATTGTCGTGATTCCGCTCTGTTCACTGATTATCTTCTCGGCGCAGATGTCTTTTCCTGAGTTTGTGGCGACGATCACGAACCGGCGTGTGGTATCCACTATCTGGTTAGTTTTTAGACCGCATTTTTCGCGGCGCTGGTGGACGCCGTCATGGGCGTGATTTTGGCCTGGTGCTGGTGCGGTACGAATTTTCGGGGAAGCGGATCATGAACGGAATCATAGAACTTCCGTTTGCGCTTCCGACCGCGGTGGCGGGCATTGCGCTGACGCATCTGACAACAACCAACGGATTGGTGGGCGCCTTTTTACAATAAGTTTGGAATTGAGATCGCCTACACAAAACTGGGAATTACTGTGGCGCTGATTTTCATCGGGATTCCGTTTGTGGTGCGGTCGGTACAGCCGGTGCTTGAGAAGATCGATCTCCAGTATGAGGAGGCGGCACACATGCTCGGAGCCAATACAGAGACAGACCGTGTTCCGGGTGATTTTACCCGAGATTGCCCCGGTGCTTCTGGCGGGATTTACGATGTCCTTTGCGAGGGGCTCGGCGAATACGGAAGCGTGGTGTTCATTGCGGGCAACACGCCGTATGAACGGAGATCGCGCCGTTAATGATTATGTCGAAGCTGCAGAATTTGATTACGCGTGGGCAACGTCCATCGCACTGGTGATGCTGTTTACTGCATTTGTGATTCTGTTTTTTCAACGCAGCCATCCAGAGCCGCGCGAAAATCCAAGCGGAATCGCATAGCACGCGAAGAGGTAGTTCACAAATGATGAGGGCGTGACGCAGCGAGCGATCCGCCACATCAAGAAACGGATGCCGGAGCTTCGTGATCGCGGATGTGTGTCTGTGCGAGTATCGTCCCACGGACACTGTGGCAATGTGTGTGAGGGTGAGATTTTAAATGATGAGACACTGCCGCTTTTGGCAAAAAATGTCCCGGTAAGTCTCTCGTAAAGGCAGGCGCGGACGTGATTGCTCCATCCGATATGATGGACGGAAGAGTGGCGGCGATCCGTGAGGGCTCTGGATGAGAACGACTGCAAAAATACCATGCTGATGGGCGTACAGCGCAAAGTTTGCATCCGGTTTTTACGGACCGTTCCGCGAGGCGGCAGCATTCCGTGCCGAGCTTTGGCGACCGCAGAACACCCATGGATCCGGCAAACCGCAGGAAGCCATCCGGGAATGTCTGTCCGATATTGAGGGCGCAGACATCATTATGGTAAAGCCTGCGCTTGCGTATCTGGATGTCGTAAGAGAGGTCATGGACCGTACGGATTACCCGCTGGCGGCGTACAAATGAGCGGGGAGTATGCGATGGTAAAAGGCGGCAGCGGCAAACGGCTGGATTGATGAGCGGCGGATCGTGATGGAGATCATGACCGGCATCAAAACGCGCGGGTGCGAAAATCATCATCACCTATCACGCGCTGGATGTGGCAAAGTGGCTGGACGAGGAGAAAGTAGTGGAAGAGAATGGCAGCAGTGCCGGAAATGAGGAGAAATATACAGTATACAGAATCAGAACGATTATTTGAGGCATCAAAAAATGTATTCCGGGCGGCGTCAACAGTCCGGTGCGCGCCTATCAGGCGGTTCACCGGACGCCGGTCTTTGTGGAGCGGGCGAGCGGTTCCCCATCTATGATGTGGACGGCAACGCGTATATTGACTATGTGTGTTCTTGGGGACCGTGCATTCTGGGACATGCCTATCTGCGCGTAATAAAAGCCGTGCAGGCGGCGTGCGAGAACGGGCTGACATACGGGGCGCCGACAGGAAGGAACTAAAGCTTGCAGAAGCTGATCCGTTCCTGTATCCCGTCGATGGAAGTGTCAGACTGGTAGGGAGTTCCCGGAACGGAGGCGACGATGAGCGCCATCCGTGTGGCGAGAGAATTTACGGGACGGGATAAGGTCGTGAAGTTCAGAGGATGCTATCACGGACATTCGGACGGACTTCTGGTAAAGCCGGATCGGGAGCGCTCACACAGTCTGTACCGGACAGCAAAGGGCGTGCCGGCGGATTATACGAAAAATATCAGCCATCGAGCATCATGCAATTCTTCACACAGCACAGTGGCTTGAGAAGCATGGCTTTGAGGTGACATATGTGGGTGTTGATGAGGACGGAAAAATCAAGCTTGATGAGCTTAAGGCAGCCATCAGACCTGACACAATCCTTATCTCAGTTATGGCGGCAAATAACGAGATTGGAACTATCCAGCCGCTTAAGGAGATCGGAGAGATAGCAAAGGAGCATGACATTTTGTTCCACACAGATGCAGTTCAGGCATTCGGACATATTCCGATTAATGTAGATGATATGCATATCGACATGCTCAGCGCCAGCGGTCACAAGCTCAACGGACCAAAGGGCATCGGCGTGATGTATATCAGAAAGGGTGTAAAAATCCGCTCATTTATCCACGGCGGAGCACAGGAGCGCCAGAGACGTGCGGGAACACATAATGTGCCGGGTATCGTAGGACTCGGCAAGGCAGTAGAGCTTGCAAAGGCCAACATGGCAGAGCGCAGCGCATATGAGACAAAGCTCAGAGACCACCTCATCGAGAGAGTGACAAGCGAGATTCCATATACACGCTTAAATGGACACAGAACAGACAGACTGCCAAACAATGCAAACTTCTGCTTCAGATTTATCGAGGGAGAGTCAATGCTTATCCTGCTTGACCAGGCAGGCATATGCGGCAGCTCAGGTTCAGCCTGCACATCAGGCTCACTCGACCCATCGCATGTGCTCCTTGCAATAGGACTGCCACATGAGATAGCACACGGCTCTGCGTCTTACATTATCAGAGAAGACCACTCTTGAGGATATCGACTATACAGTGGACAAGTTAAAGGAAATCATAGCAAGGCTCAGAAGCATGTCACCGTTATACGAGGATTTTGTAAAGAAAAACGGCAAATCTGAGGCATAAAAATGATCAGGTCAAAAATTATAGTGACTATCACAACATTAATATATACATGAAAATTAGGAGGAACTAAGGACATGGCATACAGTGAAAAGGTAATGGACCATTTTAACCATCCAAGAAACGTAGGAGAGATGGAGAATCCAAGTGGTGTCGGCACAGTAGGAAACGCAAAGTGCGGAGACATCATGAGAATGTACCTGGATATAGATGACAACGGCATTATTCAGGAGGCCAAATTCAAGACCTTCGGATGCGGCGCAGCAGTTGCAACAAGCAGTATGGCAACAGAGCGTCTTGCGAACGCCGAGAATCCCTGCCCCAAACAGCAGAAATGCGCGACGATCATGCTCTGGGAAAAAGTCGATAAGGCGATCCGTGACGTGGTCGATCATGTGACATTGCAGGATCTTCTGGACTGGCAGAAGCAGGAAAGGTGTTGAGTGTGAACGAATATGAAAATTTCTACAAAAGGCAGATATGCGCTGCGCCTGATGCTGGATCTGGCGATGAACGGTGAGAACAACGTTGTGCGCATTAAAGATATTGCGGAAAGACAGCAGATCTCAGACAAATATCTTGAGCAGATCATATCCGTATTGAACAAGGCAGGTTATGTGCGGAGCACCAGAGGACCGCAGGGCGGTTATTCGCTGCGGAAAGCACCGGAGGAATACACGGTTGGCGATATTTTGCGTCTGACGGAGGGGATCGCTCGCGCCGGTTGCCTGCGTGGAGGAGGAAGGAAGTTGCGAACGCGAAGTGGATTGCGTTACCGTGGAGGTGTGGAAGCGGCTGAACCAGGCGATCAGCGATGTCGTGGATCATATCACACTGGCGGATCTGGTTGCACTGCAGGAAGAGAAGCGCGAGAAGAGCGGGCTTGACTTTGGAAAAAGATATCTGAGTTATCATATGATACATAAAATAAGAAGAACCCCTGTTATGGTGTTTGCAGCCACCGTAGCAGGGGTCTTCGCTTAAGAAGGGGTTTTCTCGGTTTATTCACCAAAACCCATGCCGATAAATATCGACGTTGATATCATATCATATTCTGGGGAAAAATCCAGTGTAAAATTGTGAAATTTTGCTCATATATGCGCGGTTTGCAAATAAATTGCGTGGTTTTTGCGAACCGCGATTCCCTTGACGTTTTCCGGTTTTATCCCTTATAATATTGCAGATAAGTGATGCGTGTGGCTGCCGGAGGGCAGAAGTGATGCGCACCGGGCAGGAGGAAATGAATGTCGATTGACCAGAGTAAAATCAGAAATTTTTGTATCATAGCACATATCGATCACGGTAAATCTACACTTGCCGATCGTATTATAGAAAAAACAGGAACCTTGACCAGCAGGGAAATGCAGGCGCAGGTGTTAGATAACATGGATCTGGAGAGAGAGCGCGGAATTACGATCAAGTCGCAGGCGGTCCGCATTATCTACAAGGCGAACGACGGCGAGGAATATATTTTTAATCTGATCGATACCCCGGGACATGTCGATTTTAACTACGAGGTATCGAGAAGCCTTGCGGCATGCGACGGTGCGATTCTGGTCGTGGATGCGGCGCAGGGCGTGGAGGCACAGACCCTTGCGAATGTGTATCTTGCGTTAGACCATGATCTGGATGTAATGCCGGTCATCAACAAAGGTCGACCTGCCGAGCGCGCAGCCGGACGAGGTCGTAAAGGAGATCGAGGACGTCATCGGAATCGAGGCGGAGGATGCGCCGCGCATTTCCGCAAAGACAGGACTCAATGTCGATCAGGTGTTAGAGCAGATCGTACAGAAGATTCCGGCGCCGGCCGGCGATCCAAAAGCGCCGCTTCAGGCGCTGATCTTTGACGCACTCTATGATTCCTACAAGGGTGTCATCGTGTTCTGCCGGATCAAGGAGGGCACGGTGCGGGTCGGCGATCCGATCCTTATGATGGCGACCGGGGCGCAGTCCGGAAGTTACCGAGGTCGGTTACTTTGGAGCAGGGCAGTTCATTCCGTGTGACGAACTGTCTGCCGGCATGGTCGGCTACATCTGTGCGAGCATCAAAAATGTGCGGGATACCCGCGTGGGTGATACGGTGACGAACGCCGCACATCCGTGTGAGGAGCCGCTTCCGGGTTATAAAAAAGTCAATCCGATGGTATACTGCGGCATGTATCCGGCGGACAGTGCCAAATATCCGGATCTGCGCGATGCGTTGGAAAAGCTGCAGATCAACGATGCGTCGCTGCAGTATGAACCGGAGACGTCGCTGGCGCTGGGCTTCGGATTCCGCTGCGGTTTCTTAGGACTGCTTCATCTGGAGATCGTGCAGGAGCGTCTGGAGAGAGAGTTTCATCTGGATCTCGTGACGACCGCACCGAGCGTTATCTATAAGGTTCACAAGACCGACGGAACCGTCATTGACCTGACCAACCCGTCCAATCTGCCGGATCCGTCCGAGATTGAGTATATGGAGGAACCGGTCGTTTCGGCGGAGATCATGGTGACGAGCGAGTATGTCGGCGCGATTATGACGCTTTGCCAGGAACGGCGCGGTGTATACAACGGTATGGAGTATCTGGAGGAGACCCGTGCGCTCATCAAGTACGATCTGCCGCTGAATGAGATCATCTACGATTTCTTTGACGCCTTAAAGTCCCGCTCGAGGAGGATACGCTTCGTTCGACTATGAGCTGAAGGGCTATGAGCGTTCCGAGCTTGTGAAGCTGGATATCCTGATTAACAAGGAAGCAGGTGGACGCGCTCTCGTTCATCGTCTTTAAGGACAGCCTTACGACAGGGCAGAAAAAGATGTGCGAGAAGTTAAAGAAGAGATTCCGAGACATCTGTTTGAGATTCCGATCCAGGCGGCAGTCGGCGGCAAGGTGATTGCCCGTGAGACAGTCAAGGCGCTGCGCAAGGATGTGCTTGCAAAGTGCTACGGCGGCGATATTTCGCGTAAGAAAAAAGCTTCTGGAGAAGCAGAAGGAAGGCAAGAAGCGGATGCGCCAGGTCGGAAATGTAGAGATTCCGCAGGAGGCATTCATGAGCGTCTTGAAGCTGGATGAAGATTAAAGGAACAGATCGGAAAAAATGCAGCGTCAGTGATGGCAGTGTCAGGAATATTTTTGGGAAAGGAGCGGCGTGTGGAGTGAGTCAGAAAACAATGGAATTGTACATTCATATTCCGTTTTGCGTCAAAAAATGCCAGTATTGTGATTTCCTTTCCTTTGCGGCGGACGAGGCAACGCAGGCAGCCTACGTGGAGGCGCTGCTCCGGGAGATTGCGTATTACGGACCGCATTGCAGCGACTACCTGGTATCGACGGTATATATCGGCGGCGGCACGCCATCGTGGCTCACAGAGGAGTGGATGGCACAGATTATGTCGGCGGTTCGCCGGTCGTTTCGTCTGGCGTCGGATGCGGAAATATCCATTGAGTGCAATCCGGGAACCGTCACCGATCACAAGTTTGCCGGCTACCGGAATGCGGGAATCAACCGGATCAGCATCGGCCTGCAGTCGGCTGTGGATGAGGAATTAAAGATTCTCGGGCGGATTCACACGTTTGACCAGTTCCTGAAGACTTACGAGCTGGCGCGCAAAAACGGATTCGACAATGTCAATGTGGATATTATGAGTTCTCTTCCGGGACAGACGGCAGAGAGTTTTGCCCGCACCCTGCAGCAGCTTCTGTGGCTGAAACCGGGAGCATATTTCCGCCTATTCCCTGATCATTGAGAAGGGGACGCCATTTTACGATCTGTATAAGTTTGACGCGGTCAAGCAGCAGGCGGGAATGCAGACGGTGGCGCTGCCGACGGAGGATGAAGTGTACCGGATGACCAAGCTGACCGAGCAGGTGCTCGCGGAAGCGGGATATGTGCACTATGAGGTTTCTAATTTTGCAAAACCGGGTTATGCGTGCCGGCACAATATCGGCTACTGGGAGCGGGAGAATTATCTGGGACTGGGGCTTGGCGCGTCGTCTCTGATGGAGAATATCCGCTACAGCAACACGCGGAATTGTATGTGTATCTGGAAGAAAACCAGACATATTCGTGAGGGTATCTGGGAGAATGAGATAACGGATAGCCAGGGAGCGGCGCATCCGGCAGGGTGGAACAGCTTCCGGCCACGAATCTGCATGCTTCGGCAGAGCGCATTACACGAAAAGGGGCAGATGGAAGAGTTTATGTTTTTAGGACTCCGCATGATGGAGGGAATTTCCAGGAACGTTTTGCACAGACGTTTGGAACACAGATTGAGGCAGTGTATCAGGAGGTGCTGCTGCATCTTACGGAGGAAGGACTGCTCGAAAAACGCGCGGGGAGGATTTATTTGACGGAACGCGGGCAGGATGTGAGCAATTACGCTCTGGCACAGTTTTTACTTTAGAACGATGAATCGGACGGATTCATATTAAGAAATTCTTCATAAAGATTCATTCGCGTTTTCACGGAAAGAGGACTAAAATAGAATCGTAGGAATCCAAGGAGTGAAGTGATGTGAATGTAACAAAGAGACAGAAAAGACGAATCCGGAATCTGGTATGTATACAGTACAGTATTGTGAAAATGCTGCTCGTGATCGCAGGGTTTGAACTGTTGGGACAGGGGGCTGTCCCTGATGCAGGAACGCAGTCTGCAACGCAGGAGATTGAGGGAGAGGTAATCTGGTCGGAGGAGACGAAAACAGAGGAGAAATCCCCTGATCGTGTGCGTGGATGCCGGACATGGCGGAAAAGACAACGGCGCCGATTATAAGGGGCGTTATGAGAAGGATGGTAATTTAAAAGCTGGCAAAGGGTGTGTCAGCTTATTTGGCTGATAAAAATGTAAAAGTGGTTATGACGAGGTCGGATGACACGTTTTTGCGCCTGTCAGAGGCGGTGCGGGATTGCCAAGCAGAGCGGTGCGGATTATATGCTGTCGCTGCACCGCAATGACGGCGAGGGTAACGGCGTAGAGACCTGGATCTCGGCGAGTGGTTCGGAGGAGACGGATGCCCTCGCAAACCACATTATGGAAGTGCTGGATACGGCGGGAATCCAGAGAAACCGCGGCGTGAAAAAGGGAACCCAGACTGGAGAATCCTCCAATTATTATATCAATGTACATTCGGACATGCCGTCCTGCATCGTCGAGATGGGATTTATCAACGATGCATCCGATAACCAGCTTTTCGATGAAAAGCTGGATGCGTACGCTGCCGCCATCGGTGACGCAGTGCTTGCAACGGCGGAGACATACCGTGCCAACAAGGTTACGGATGGAAACGGTCAGGGCGCAGGCGAAGCGGGAAGCGGCACCGGAGACGGTCAAGGTACGGATGGAACGGGAGACGGCGCCGGAGACGATCAGGGCACGGATGGAACGGGAAATGACACCGGAGACGGACAGAGGGCGGACCAAACAGGAAGCAGCACCGGAGACGGTCAGAGTGCTGCAGGTGGAAATGCGGCGGTGCAGACGATTGCGCTTGACGGGCTGGATACCACCGTGCAGAGCTGGGGGCTGGGAAGCCACACCGATGCGGACAACCGCCCGAACGATGCAGTCAGTGCGCAGCAGAAGTATGGGGATTACCATGCGCTTTTCATTGGAGAGAATACAAAGACCATCTATCTGACCTTTGATGAGGGATATGAATACGGGTACACGGAATCCATTCTCGATACGTTGAAGGAAAAGGGCGTGCATGCCGTCTTTTTTTGTCACGGAGCCTTATGCAAAGGCGGAACCGGCACTGGTGCAGCGCATGATTGACGAGGGGCATGTAGTCGGCAATCACAGTGTGACGCACCCGTCGGCGGGATTCCTTCGCTGACAGTGGAACAGCAGCAGGAAGAGGTCATGGGAAATCATCAGTATATCAAAGATACCTTTGGCTATGAGATGAATCTGTTCCGCTATCCCGCGGGAAAGTTCAGCGAGCAGTCATCGCCGTTGTAAATAACTGCGGATACGAGAGCGTGTTCTGGAGTTTTGCCTATCTGGATTACGATGTGGACAACCAGCCGGATCAGGCGGAAAGCCTGCAGAAGATGAAAAATAAGATGCACCCGGGAGCCATCTATCTGCTGCATGCGGAGTCGGCAACAAATGCGGCGGTGCTGGGAGATCTGATCGATGCGGCGCAGACGCAGGGGGTATTCGTTTGAACGTTGTAATGCGTGGCGCGTGAAAAAAGGTTTACATAATGACGGAAAACGAGCTTTGACGGGCTGTGTGACTGATT
>VOFC01006262.1_pt1 | contig 27853 bp, 53 predicted proteins | sample 5384161 | NCBI WGS metagenome assembly VOFC01 (sample SAMN12384722, study PRJNA508395) | human gut metagenome | isolation source: healthy gut B | host: Homo sapiens | reverse complement strand
GTCTAAAAAGAAAAAAACAATTGTAATTGTCTAAATTATGGGAAGGAGTTTTTTTATGATGAAAGCTAAAAAAATTAGTGGTCGGTATTTTTATACTTCCCTGAGACAGCTCAGATTCGTTATAAATGGGAGCGGCAGAAATGCAGAAAGCCCCTTCTCTTGAATGAAATTCAGCCCTTTCTGGCTTACGCCAGCCAAAAGATCATTCACGACAAATGGTCTCCTGATGCAGTAGTGGGTTATTGTCAGAACGCACCGGAATGGCAGCAGAAAAGAATTCCGTGCACCAAAACCTTGTACAATTACATGGAATTGGGCTTGCTGGAGGCGAAGAATATGGATCTGCCGCTTAAAGTCACCAGAAAGGCGACAAAAAGCACAGTCACGAGCATAAGCGCATTTACGGCAAAAGTATCGACCAACGGCCGAAACATGTGAATGACCGTTTGGAGGTGGGGCATTGGGAGATAGACACTGTCCTGGGCAGGCAGCAGAGGAATGCTTAAGCGCGGAGTTAGATAAAGCAGAGAATGAATTTGCCTGTTGAGGCAACGGTCCAGCTGCTGCTGTTGATGAATGAACGTCTGCTGAAAATCGACGATAACATTATGCGTCAGTTAACAACAAAAGTCGGCGATCACTTCTTAATGGAGAGTTTACTATGAACAAAATTATGTTAATTGGTCGTCTGACAAAAGATCCAGAATTGCGTTATACGCAGAGCGTGCCTGCTGTTGCCAGTTTTACATTAGCTGTAGACCGTCGTTTTCCTAATCAAAATGGAGAACGGAAGCAGATTTTATTAACTGTGTAGTTGAATAAATCGGCTGAATTTGTAGCCAATTATTTTCATAAAAAGGCAAGCAGATGGCTTTAGAAGGCAGACTGCCTTCCGTAGTTATGAAGGCAATGATGGACAACGACGCTGGGTGACAGAGGTTGTGGCAGAACAGATTGAATTTGTTGGTTCCTAAGAATGAACAATTCTGGAAGCACAGACAGGATTATCAGAATAATAACAATGCTTCTGCAGGCTCCAATCTGGGTCTGGGTGAAATCGTGATGATAATGACTTACCTTTTTGTAAAGGAGGAAATAAATCATGGCAAAACGTGAACGTAACCCAAAAATGAAGAAAAAAAGTTTGCGCTTTCTGTGTAGATAAAAGCTGAAAACATTGATTATAAAGATGTTGCAAAATTGAAGAAAAAACGTTACTGAAAAGAGGTAAAATTTTACCAAGACGTATCTCTGGAAACTGTGCAAAACATCAAAGAGCTCCTGACCGTAGCTATTAAACGGGCTAGAGTGATGGCTTTATTACCATACACCACTGAATAAGTTTGTATTCCCTGTACCAATTGCGGTGCAGGGTTTTTTATTTATGGCCCCAATAAAAGCAGTGATCAATATAAAACGTTGCGCTTGCAACATTACAAAAAAGTACTAGCTTTATCTATAATAGCTACAAGCTAAACAAAAAGTAAAACGAAGGAGCGCATCATTATGATTCGTAAAATTGTGAAAATAGATACTGAAAAATGTAATGGCTGCGGCGCCTGTGCCCAAGCTTGTCTGGAGAATGCAATCGGTATCATTGATGGGAAAGCCGTACTCCTAAGAGATGATTATTGTGATGGTTTAGAAACTGTTTGCCAGTCTGTCCGATGGACGCTATTTCGAGAAGCTTTTGAAGAACGAATCAGGCGCAGAAGAAACTGCTGCCTTTGATGAAGAAGCTGTAAAAAAATGCGCAATTGCAATGGCGGTGCAGATAAAATTGGCTCCATTAGTAGCGCCTTATTTTAATCAAGCGGATATGCTGGTTGCCGCTGAATTGCAGCGCTTTCGCATATGGTAATTTCCATGCAGAGTTTATCCGTGGTCATATTACCTTGATTGGCTGTCCTAAACTGGATGGAGTTGATTATGCAGAAAAATTAGCAACTATTTTCAGTCAGAATTTGATTAAAAGTCTGTTGGTGGTACGTATGGAAGTACCTTGCTGTGGTGGATTGCAAAAAGCTGTGCAGACTGCCCGCGACCAGAGTGGGAAACAAATCCCAGTGCGCGTGGTCGATTTCTGCGCATGGGCAAATCGTGGGTGAGGATGTATCGTGAAACTGTGTAAGATTGTATAATACTTAAATAGTATTCTAATTTTAAAAAATAATTGAATTTGCAAAATAAAAGCCCAATGCAAGCCTTGAAATAGGCTGTACATTGGGCTTTCCATTTTTGGGGCAGGCAAGGAGAATCGAACTCCCATATTCAGCTTGGGAAGCTGATGTTCTACCACTAAACTATGCCCGCATAAACATCTGCAAGATATTATAGCATATCCTACAGAAAAAAAAGAAAAAAATTAAAAGAAGCTAATGGGGGAATCGAACCCCCCGACCTACTGATTACGAATCAGTTGCTCTACCGACTGAGCTACATCAGCGACTTTTATTATTATAACGGCTGCGCGTTGAAAATGCAATATTGTATTTTTTAAATTCTGCAAATTTATTGAAATCCTTTTTGTCGGCGGTCTCTTTTCTATGTTATAATTTATGCTGTAAAAGAAAAAAAATTTGGTTTGTTGGACAATAACGGGGGGATTGCAATGGATTGGCGTACAGGTAAAAAATAAAGGAGCCTAATAGTATTGCGGCTAAAAAGAAAGGCTTATTATCAGATTTTAGAGTTACTACAGGAGAAAAAAATTCCAGAATGTTATCCTGATGCAGAACCAGGAGGACATCAACTTGGGCGGGAATCCTTAAATATTCGCAGTCAGTTGCAAGGACTGTGTGGTTATTGTTTGCTGGCTTATGATTGGATTGGGCCGTTGGCAGAATGGATTGGTCAAAAGAAAGTGTCTTGAAATTATGTGCGGTTCTGGCGCTTTTATCTAAGGCTCTACAAAACTGTGGTGTAGATATGAAAGCGACGGATGATTTTAGCTGGAATGATAATCATGCAGTACCTTGGTTTCGTGATTCGTGGACAGAAATTGAGCAATTGAACGCCCTGCAAGCGATTGAAACCTATGGCGCAGAAGTTGATTTGGTGGTATGCTCCTGGCCTTTTTGAGCGATGATTGCTATCATGCGTTGTTAAAAATGCGAGAAGTAAATCCAGCAGCTACCATGCTTTATATCGGCGAGTGGTATGGCGCCACAGCCAGCGATGCTTTTTTTAAAGCAGCACGAGTGATGAAAGACGATGCTTTTGCGCAGGCAATCAAAAATTTTAAATCGTTTTATGATATCCATGATTGGCCGTATTTGGTTAAATGAAAATAAAAAAGTCTATACCATTGATTCGACAGGTATAGACTTTTATTTTTTTGCAAAATTGATACTATGCGATATGGATGTATATTGTCAATATTGGTTTAAATATATTTTGAAGACTCCTTGAGCAGCAAATTAAAAAAGACTTGTGCTTGAGGAAATTGGTGAAAATTAATTTGATTGTAGGCTACATAGTGATGAGAAATGAAAATCTTCAAATCAATGACTGTACAAAATTCAAGATAATCTTTATATGGACGGATAAAATTTTGTGGTAAAAGGGCAAAACAAGAGCTATCCAGTTTCACGTAATTTAAAATATCATCATAATGAATGGTGTCCATATATATTATAGGTTTATTATAAGAAAAACCTAAAGCTTTTAAATGGTTTATAACTTTTTTTCATCATAGATAGGCATATTTTTTATAGACTCAATTGAAAATAGTGTACCAATTTTAATATGTGTTTTTAGATTTAAGTATATTGAGATGTTGTTTATTGTAAATTAAGCAAAAAAAGAATCAGTTATGATTTCTTTAGTTTTTAAGTGAGGAATTTGACGTATCCACTTGCAGTTATGAATGATTTGAGGCGAAAAACAAGTAAAGAAATATTGATTTGGGTCAGGAATAATGTTAAAAGCATATTCATGAATATTAATGTTAATGCTTGGATAAAGCTGATTAAAAAGCACTTTCGATAAGTAAAAAAATTGATTTGTGTAAAGGCAATGGTAGAATGGCAATATCGATTGTATCATAATTTTGACTAGATGACATCGAAATAAAAAAGTTCGTTTTGCAATTTAAGTAACTCTTTCACTAAAGGGTATAGTTTTGCGCCAGCATTAGTTAAGTCAAGAGAGTGCGGCCCACGGATAAGTAAGATAGTATCAAAATAGTTTTCGATTTTTTTTAAAGAAAAACTAATCGCAGGTTGAGAAATAAACTGTTCTTCAGCCGCTTTGGAAATTGATTTTAAGCGGACGGCAGATTCGAAGTATTGTAAATCTTTAAAAGTTAACAAAGAATTCACTCCTTAAAAGTAGATAGGATATAGTTCAAATAATTTGAAACAGCAGGGTATTCAAGTATCTCTGTACGTACTAGTAAAAAAAGCTTTAAAAACTTAAACCTAAATTTTTAGTTTTAAGTGAAGTTATTGATGAAATAAAAGGTGAACTAATATGCTTTAGAAAGATTTCAGGGATTAAAGCAAGACAATCGCTGGTTGATATAATGCGTTGTAAAGAAGAAAAATTATTAATTGATTGATAGTTATAGCCTTGCAACGGTTCATCAGATAGCGAAATTATAGGATAATAAATTTCTTCAGGAGTTAGCTCAAGAAAATTTTTTTTGAGCCAGTGGATGTGTGTTTCGTAGGCAAATACAATAAGGTGAATCAAATAATTGGTATTGATTATAATTTTCAGATAAATTTGTCGGCAACTCCATAGTAAAGATGAAATCAGTTTCTGCCGAGTAGTTCATGCTCATTTGAACTATCGGTTTCTTTTGTTTGTTGTAAAGAAAAATAAGAACTATTTACTCTTTCTATTAAAGAGATGAGAATAGGAGAAGAAGAAAAAATCCGAGTTATGTTTTTTTGTGTCAATTCTTGTTGTAGAGTTTCTATCTCCTTAATTTTTTCCTGCATTTTTTGGATGATACCAAATAAATCAGATTGTTCTTCTATTAAGGTTGTGCCGTTTTTCCGCCTAAGAAGAATATTTTGTCCTAATTCATCTTCTAAAGCATTTAAAGACATCAGTAAAGTTGTGCGTTTGATACCCAAAATTTCTGCTGCCTTTTTTATAGAACCACAGTTAATTACCTGTATTAAATAATTAATTTGATTTAAATTCAAGGTTTTCAGCTCCTTTTATATCTTAAATAATTGATACGAAATACAATCTACCACTTGATATGTCAAAAATAATTATATCAATAAATTGCGTTCTTGCCAATTAATAAAATAAAATTTTTATTATATTTTACTATAAGATTATACGCGAAAAGGTTTTTTGTAGTTTTTATTGTCAAAATAATTAATAATAGATTATGGGTCAAAATTAAGTATTTGTCTTTTGAAAATAATTTTAATAAAATGGGCTTATAAGACATAAATGTACTGTTTTAAAAATAATAAGAAAAAGGAGATATTTTTTAAGGTGAAAACTATTTTAATTTAAATAGTAAAATATAATATACATAAAGGAGTGGTTATTATGATTGAACAATTATTGAAACCAGGACGAATTGGAAATATGGAATTGAAAAATAGAATTATATACTCTTCATGTCCTTTCATCTTCCCCATCATAATGGACTTTTAACGCAAGCAGAAATTGATAGTTTAGTTTATCGTGCTAAACAAGAATATTCCCCTGGTTTAATTAGCTTTCCAACGATTGACAATCGTCCTCCTAGTCCGAAAGGAGCAAATTTGACAGCAACTGTTTACAATGGGAGTCTGCATTAGCTATGCGTAAAGCCGTTGAGCAGGTAAAGGAATATGGCTGTAAAGTGATGGCGCAGTGTGTTGGCTATGGTCCACAAGGATTGGGACCTTCGGATATTTTGAATACGAATACTGGGAAACCAGTTCGTGGTATGCATGTAGAGGAAATTAAACGATATGTTGAGGAAGTAGCCATTGGTGCAAAAAAAATGTTAGCAGAAGTAGATTTGATGCTTTGGAACTTCATGCTTGTACTGGAAAGTTTTTAAGTTCATTCCTTTCTCCGTATACCAACCATCGCACAGATGAATATGGAGGCTCGACTTATAATAGAGCACGGTTTGTTATTGAAATTTTACAGGCTATGCGTAAGGCAATAGGTGACGATATAGCTCTGGTTGTGCGTTTGGGTGTGGACGATTTGATGGGAGATGACAGCTTGACCATTGAGGAGGGCAAATTAATTGCACAGCACATTGCACCTTTTGCAGATGCCATTCAGCCGTCCACAGGTTTTAATGAATTTAAGTGGACGATTACTCCGGCGTATTTCTATCCTTCAGGTTATATGTTATCCTATACGAAAACTATTAAAGAAAATGTAGATATTCCAATTATTGCTATGGGTAAATTGGGAGATCCGGTTTTAGCGGAGCGGGTAATTGCCGATGGAAAAGCTGATTTTGTATGTTTGGGACGTCCTTTATTTGTAGATCCAGAATGGATCACGAAAGCAGTGAAAGGTGAAAATAGTAAGATTTTACGTTGTATTGGTTGCGTGAATTGTTTTATGGAAAATAATCGCCGCGAAATTGTTCCTTCACAACGTTCATGTACATTAAATCCATCACTTTTAAGGGAGGAATCATTTAATACACTGATTCCTGCAGAAAAGCCAAAGAAAATTTTAGTTGCTGGTGGCGGATTGGCTGGTATAGAAGCTGCTATTACGTTGGCAAAGCGTAATCATGATGTTTCATTGTGTGAGAAAACTGGAAAATTAGGTGGTCAATGGTTAATAGCTTCGCATGGAATGGATAAAGTTGATTATCGAACTTTGTTGCCATATAAACAACAGCAACTAGTAGATGCTGGCGTACAAGTGAATCTAAATACTATCGTAGACAGAACATATTTAGATGAGGTGAAACCAGAGGCTGTTGTAATAGCTACTGGTGCGGTACCCAAAATAATTCCTATTGGCCGTAGTGATTATCAATTCAATGTTGTACAAGGTAATGATGTTATTATGGGTACAGCTGAAGTGGAGAGAAAGTAGTAGTAATTGGCGGACGTTTTATTGGTATGGAAGCGGCAACAATTTTAGCAAATCAGGGGAAGCATGTTTCCTTGGTGGACATGGCAGAGATTGGTCAAAATTGTAATCCACGATTAGGTGGTGTTTATCGGAATCGTTTAGTAGAAAGTGGCGTGTATTTATATTCTGCTTGCCCAGTACGTCGTTTTACGAAGGATGGTGTAGAAATCACTCATATGCATTTGCCATTAAGGTTAAAGGCAGATACTGTCGTTTTTGCTATAGGAACAACGCCGCAGAATAGTTTAAAAGATGTTCTGGATGAGATGGGAATTTTCCATGTAGAAGTAGGCGATTGTAAACGTATTGGAGATGCATTGTTGGCAATTCGTGATGGCGCGGAAATCGGTCGTTTGTTATGAAAATAAAGTAAGGAGGAAAGCAATGATAGAACATCTTTTTACAACCAGGTGATTTTGGCAAATTAAAAGTAAAAAACCGTATTGTTTATCCAGGTATGACATTTAAATTAGGGGACAATAAAGGACATTTGACACAAGCGGAAGTTGACAGTATGGTATATCGTGCCAAGCAGGAATATGGTCCTGGTATTATCACATTTCAGGATTAAATGAGTCGATGTTTGGCCAAGTAAAAGCAGTCAATATTAATAGCGATGAAGCTATGTATGTGATGGCAAAACAACTGGAACAAATTAAAGTAAATGATACAAAAGCGATGGCCATTTTAGGAGTTTTGAGCATTAAAAATACTGATTACTCTGAAATCAAAATTTAGGTGCTTCGACTCTCACCTATCCGTATAGCACTATTGCGATGACAAAAAAATGAAATTGATACGTTCATTTATAAATTTGGGCAAAATGGCCAGAAGAGCAAAGGAAGCAGGATTTGATGCGATTCGTATTCAAACAGGTGTAGCGAAAAAAGCAATCGATTTGTTTTTGTCTCCATATACAAATAAACGTACGGATGAATATGGCGGAGACTTAATGGGTCGTACTCGTTTATTAAGAGAAGTTCTGACAGAAATACGAAAACAGGCGGGAGAAGATATGCCAGTTATGTTAGAACTGCGTATGAAGGAACTGGTAAACAATGGCATTATACTGGATGAAGGTTTGGAGTTAGTAAAAATTCTAGCACCTTATGTAGATGTTTTTGAACCAACAGCTGGACGTAATATAAAGGAATGTGCTTTAAGCGGTACAGAGCCATTTTATGTCGCTTCAGGTTCTTTGTTGCCATATGTTAAAGCGGTGAAAGAAGCGGTTCCAGATAAAACAGTAATTGCTACTGTAAAAATGGGGAACCCACAATTGGCAGATCGTGTTATAGCAGAAGGACAAGCGGATTTTATTTCCTTAGGAAGACCTCTTTTTGTAGATCCTGAGTGGATTACGAAAGCTGCAAAAGGTGAAGATAGAAAAATTTTAAAAATGTATTGGTTGTATGAACTGTTTTACTGAGCAGATACGCAAGGAAATATCGCCAGCACGTCATAGAGCTTGTACTGTAAATCCTAATAACTTACGTGAAGAAGAATATTATAATCCAAAACCTACTAAAGAAGTAAAGAGGATTCTTGTTGCTGGCGGTGGGTTAGCAGGAATGGAAGCAGCAATTACTTTGGCTAAAAAGGTCATGATGTTACATTGTGTGAAAAACAGTCAAAACTAGGTGGCCAGTGGCTTGTTGCTTCCTACGGTGCAGAGAAGGGCGATTATCGTACTTTGATTCCCTACAAAGAAGATTCTTTGAAAGAAACAGGTGTAAAAGTCTTATTAAATCAAGAAGTTGATAAAGACTATTTGCAAGTGTTTGATCCAGATGTGGTTGTTTTAGCGACAGGTGCTGTTCCAAGGAACTTACAATTTGAGAAGCCACTAGGTGAAGTTAATGTAGTACAAGGCAATGATGTTTTAATGGATCAAGCTACAGTAGGACAACGAATTGTAGTGATTGGTGCAAGATACATTGGTATGGAAGTTGCAGCAAAATTAGCTAAACAAAGGGAAAGATGTATCTTTGGTGGACATGAATGAAATAGGAAAAGGAACAAATCCGATCTTATTTGACTGGTATATCCGCGAAGCAATTGATAATAAGGTTCGGTTATATCCAAATTGCACAGTTATGGATTTTAGCTCTTTTTTGGCGTAGATATTACTTATCAATATAGTTTAATAACTTTGCCAGCAGATACGATTGTTTTGGCGATCGGGACAAAACCCGAGAACAGTTTGATAAAGGTTTTGGAAGAATTAGATATTCCATATTGTGTAATTGGTGATTGTAAACGTATTGGCGATGCGTTATATGCTATTCGTGATGGGGCAGAAATTGGTCATACTCTTTAATAAGTGCGTATATTGAGATACTAAAATGTTATTTTGAGGAGGAGCTATTATGTCAGAAAACACGTTAACAAAGATGAGTAATGGTGAAAAATTTAAATGGGGGATTTTATTAGTAATTTTAGCAGCCTTATATTTGATACCTGAAGGAGAAATTTATACAGCTGCAATCAAAGGTTTTTGTGTGATAACAATAGCAGGTATTTACTTGGTTGCGTTTGAATTAGTACCAGCATTTATTGCAGCTACATTAATTCCTGTAGGTTATTGGGTATTAAAGGTTGTTCCGGCTGGAGTGGCTTTTGGTTCATGGACACAGCAGTTTCCTTGGATTATCTTGGGGGCTTTTTATGGTTGCGCACATTATGCAGAAAACAGGTGTAAGTAAACGTTTAGCCTATAGATTGATGCTTTTAGCAAGGGGGAATTTTTATATTGTAGTTGCGATGCTAATTATAGCGGGTGTAATTATGGCTATGTTTGTGCCAGCAGCGATTGCTCGTGTTGCTATATTTGGTGCAATCGCTTTAAGTATCAGGGATGCAATGGGTTGGAAGGATGATACCCAAAAAGACGATTATATTAATTATGGGTGTGTTTTTTTTGCAGCAAGTGCAGCTTCTTACTTATGGTATACCGGAAGTAATGGGAATGTGATTGTGGCGGGCATGTTAGAAAGTGCTGGCTATGGTGTTACCTGGACGGAATGGGCCTTATACAATGCGTTACCAGGTTTAGTTGCTATTGCAGTTCAAATGATTGCAGTTATATTTTTTGCGAATAAATTCTGTAAAGATGATGGACAATCTTTAAATTCTGCAGAAATGAATGCCTATATTAAAGAAGAAAATATGAAATTAGGCAAAATGAGTTCCTCTGAAATAAAAAGCAACGATTATGTTAATTGTACTTTTTATCCTTTTATTGACAAATGGCCAGTTACACAACTGGAATCCTGGACAAATATTTATTGTTATTGCTTTGATTGCTTACTTGCCAGGTATTCGATTGCTGGAAAGTTCGGATACAAAACAGATTAACTTTTCTGTAGTGTTTTTGATTACTGGTTTTATTGCTATTGGAGATGCTGCAACTAATTTGGGTCTGGGAGATATTTTTTGTAGAGAAGGCATTACCTTATTTACCACACTCGATTTATGGATTGTCTGCAGTATCATTCTTTATTGCTTTCTTTGGGAATATGTTGATGACACCTTTGGCAATTGGGTCTGCATTTACTGTACCAATGGTGAATATTGCTATAACGCTTGGAATTAATCCTACTGGCTTAATTATGATTTTTTGGAACTCTTGTGTTGCTACCTTATTTCCTTACGAGGTAAATGCAGATATTCTTCTTTTCAGTTATGGTTTGGTTTCTATGAAAAATTATATTAAAATCGGCGTGATTCGTTCAGCTCTGACGTTAGTTGCATTGTTTGTAATTTATATTCCTTGGTTTAAAATTATTGGGATTATGTAAATAAAAATTTAAATAGTTTGATGATTAATATTAAAGAGGAGAGAATACTTATGCCACCTATGATTAACGAAGAAAAAAATGCATCAAATGTATGACATGTGTACAGATTTGTGGAATGGATGTTTTTGGTCCTATAGATACGAAAGAACCGAATGTGTTATATCCAGAAGAATGCTGGCATTGTCGCGCATGTGTGATAGACTGTCCAGCAGAAGCAATTACAATGCGTTATCCATTACCGATGTCCATGCTTTTTTCAAGAAGTGCCATCTGATAATGAAATGAGGTGTAGATAATGATTACTATAGAAAAAAGATATTCAGGATTGTGATGTATTAGTTGTTGGCGGTGGAATTGCCGGATTGATGGCTGCTATTGCAGCAGCTTCACAAGGTGCTAAGGTGATTGTTTCAGAAAAAGCAAATAGTCGGCGCAGTGGCTCTGGCGCTACAGGCAATGATCATTTTGGATGTTATATTCCCGAGGTGCATGGTGATATAGAGGCATTTGTGCAAGAACTGGGGCAAAGTATGTGTAAAGAGGCAGTAGACACTAGTATGCAGCATGTATTTGCAAAGCGTTCTTTTGAAGTTGTGAAGGACTGGGATAGTTGGGGGATTGAGATGCGGCCGCATGGTGAATATGAATTTAACGGACATGCTATGCCTGGTCGTTTACGGTGTTTTTTAAAATATAATGGCGAAAATCAGAAACCCATACTTACAAAAAAAGCATTAGAAGTTGGAGTTAAAATTGATAATAAGGTTGCCATAAGCGAATTCATTACAAAAAAGATGGGAAAATTATTGAGCGGTAGGCATTAATATTTCGAAAACTCTACCTAGTGTAAAACTATACCGTACAAAAAGTATTATTACTGCAACAGGAATTGCCATGAGACTTTATCCATCTATTACACCAGGCTGGATGTTTAATCTTTGTAATTGTCCAGCTGGAACGGCAAGTGGTCGAGTTGCAGCTTATAAAGCTGGTGCTACGTTGGTGAACATTGATGCCTTTTACTCATGCTGGTCCTAAATATATGGAACGATGTGGAAAAGCTACTTGGATTGGTATCTTAGAAGATTATACCGGAAAACCAGTTGGCCCATTTATAACGAAACCAAATAAAGAATTGGGGAGACATCACTGCTGATGTTTGGCAGGAGGTTTTCTTAGAGAAAAAAAGCAAATGGAACCGCGCCGATCTATATGGATTGTACAAAAACGTCACCACAAGATATAGAATATATGAAGTGGGGGTTTCAATGTGAGGAGATACTTCTCTTTTTTAGAAGCATTGGAAACGCAAGGAATGGCATTCAATAAACACATGGTAGAGTTTGATAAATATAATCCAAATATGCAAGGACGTGGCATTGAAATTAATGAACGTTGTGAAACAGATTTGCCTGGTCTATATTGTGCTGGAGATGAGTGTGGTAATTTTAACGTAGGTATAGCAGGCGCTGCCGTTACTGGTCGTATTGCTGGTGAGAATGCGGCTTCCTATGCGCAAAGAGTGGAACATGTTAGTGACGAAGATATTTTAAATAGTGCAACAGTACAGACGGCTTGCGAGTTTTATATACAATTAATGAAACGTCAAGATGGTGCCACATGGAAAGAGTTAAATATTGCAGTACAGCAAATCATGAATGATTACTGTGGTATTATCAATCCACGTTCAGAATCTATGCTCTCTGCTGGCTTAAATAATCTAGAGCTTTTTAGGAAAAAGGGCAAAAGAAAGTATTTATTGTACAAATTCTCATGAATTGATGCGGGCTCTGGAAGCATTTGATTTATTAGAAATGGGTAAGCTAATTATTACTGTTTGTCGTGAACGGCGTGAGAGCAGAGGTATGCATAAGCGCAGTGATTATACGTTCACAAATCCGCTCCTAAATAATATGTTTATGACGGTAAAAAATGTTAATGACAATCCGCAAGTTAGTTGGCGTAAGAAAAATTAATATGATAATATAAAGTAGAATCCTATACAATAGGGCTGCTATTAGCAACATTATAACAGCCCTATTTAGTTGTTATTTATTTTGCACAATAAAGTTATAGACATCTCGTTTGCTGAGGTTAGCTTCTTTGGCAGCCTGTTTGATGGCATCTTTTTTGCGAAATGCCGTTTTGCTCTAATTGGGCGACGCGATTGACGGCCCAATCTAAGTCTTTTTTCTTCTGGCAGAGCTGGCTCTGCGCCATGCAATAACAAGACAAATTCTCCGCGGATACCTTCTGTGGTAAAGTGATTCAATACTTCAATCGGTGTGCCCCGCACGATTTCTTCAAATTTTTTTGTTAATTCTCGCGCTGCAGCCATCTGACGTTCAGGAAAAATGTCTGCAAGTGCTTTTTAAAAGTGTCCTCTAAGCGATGGGGCGATTCATAAAAAATCATGGTGCGTTCTTCGGTAAGCAGGTTTTGCAAAAATTGCTGCCGTTCTTTTTTTTGCCGCGGAATAAACCCTTCAAAGGCAAAGCGCTGTGTAGGCATACCGGATAAGACCAATCCGGTGACTGCAGCAACAGCACCAGGCAATACTGTAAAAGGGATATCTTCCGCTAGACATTGCTGCACCAAATCATAGCCGGGGTCAGAAATACCTGGCATGCCAGCGTCGGATACCAATGCGATATTTTTTGCCTTCTTTTAATTGCTGTATAATCACATCACCTTTAGTCATTTTGTTGTGCTCGTAATAACTGGTGACTGGTTTAGAGATAGCAAAATGATTGAGCAGTTGTAAGGTTTTGCGGGTATCCTCACAGGCGATGAGATCTACCGTTTTTAAGGTTTCCAGCACACGCAGCGTAATATCTTGCAGATTACCGATGGGTGTTGCACATAAATATAATGTTCCGTAGGGCATGGCGGCCTCCTTATGGATTTGTTTGATAATAAGATAAAACCTCATCTGAATAGGTTGCCTTATCGCTGGTGATTTTTTGCAACAGCTCGATAGATGGGTAGCGGCGGCAGAACTGTCACGTTATTGCGGCCATCTTTAATTGCTTCCAGCAGCACTAAATTGGCTGGCTGTTCCATGGTCGGATGTACCATACGCAGCCGATAGGGAGCCAGTCGATGCTGCATACAGCAGGATAAAATTTCTGGCAGTCGTTCTGCACGATGAATTAAAGCGAAATGACCGCGAGATTTTAAACAACGGGCGCTGCATTGCACCAACTGTTCCAGATTGCAGGCAATCTCATGGCGGGATAAGGCAATTTGTTCGTTAGGGTTTTGTTTGCCGGTGCCAACAGGAAAAAAAAGGCGGATTGCTAGTAACCCAGTCATATTGTTGCTCATATTGTTTCGGCAGTTTAGTCAAATCGTATTGTATGATGCGAATTTGCTGCTGCAACTGATTATATTGTACAGAGCGTTGTGCCATAGCGGCGATAGCGGGCTGTAGCTCAATTCCGTCAATGGGTACATCGGGGTGGCGGGCCGCTACTAATAAGGGAATTACCGCCGAACCAGTGCCTAAATCAAGCAGACGCTGTTTTGTTGCCGGTTGGATAAAGTGGGCCAGCAGCACAGCATCAATAGAAAATCGAAAGCCCTGCTTTTTTTGCAGGACTTTCCAGTGATTGATACATAAATCTGTGAGTTCTTCATCAGGGAGAATGTTATTTGGCAACATTCTTTAATACCTCCATACAAAAAAAGACAGCCTCCATCATGCTCCCGGCCAAAATATGTCGGACAAACATGATAGCCTTCCTCATAAAGCTGCTGCAGCGCTTTTTGACCGCCGGCAGTATCTTGATTTTTGTTGATAACAGGTGTAATCCGTTGGCGGAGCCGTTCATTTTCCTCTTCCAGCTTAGCCGCTTGGGCCTGTATTTCTGTTAGTTGGGAAGATAATTGCTGTAACGTGTTTTGCATTGCTGCTAATTGCTCACTTAAATTCATTTCTATCACCTGCATTTCTTGTAGCTGCTTTGTTAATCTTCTAATTTATGCAAATCAAAGGCGTCGCCGTCTTCATCCACATTATTTAACGCTTCCAAATTTTTTTACTTTGCAGTTACATTTCCTATTTTCTACATAGACATCATTTTCATATTTTAAACAGCATAGCAAGCGGCCACAGATACCAGAAATTTTGGAAGGATTTAAAGAAAGATTTTGTTCCTTGGCCATTTTAATGGATACTGGCGCAAAATCTCCCAAAAAGTGTGACAACATAGTTCACGGCCGCAAAAGCCAATGCCGCCCAGCATTTTGCCTCATCACGGACACCGATTTGCCGCAGCTCAATGCGAGTACGAAAAACGGTAGCCAAATCTTTTACCAATTCGCGGAAATCCACACGGCCATCGGCTGTGAAAAAGAAAATAATTTTGCTGTTATCGAAGGTGTATTCCACATCGATGAGCTTCATAGGTAAATTGTGTTGCTCGATTTTTTCTAGGCAGATAGAGAACGCTTCTTTTTCCCGGAATGTATTTTCTTCTACGCGGGCGTCATCGTCAGCATTGGCAATGCGGATGACTTTTTTTAGCGGCGGGACCACTTCCGTGTCATCCACCTCTTTTAACCCCACTACGACGCTGCCATATTCGACGCCGCGGGCAGTTTCTACAATAACGTGATCGTTGGTAGTGATTTCCAAATTTCCAGGGTCAAAATAATATATTTTACCGGCTTCCTTAAAACGGACGCCAATAACGGTTACGGACATAATGAACCTCCTTGTGGTTATGCAGTGAAAGCGTTTTGCGTTTTCAACAGCGCAATCTCTAGGACCAGTCTTGGCGAGGCATTACTTTCCAACTGCGCCATGCCGGTTTGAAAATATTGCAAAACTGTTAAAAGCTGCTGCGGTTTGGTTTGTTGTGCTTTGAGCGCTGCCAGATAATCTTGGTTGACCAGCAAATCCCATTGCCCTGCTGTATTGGCCAACAGCAAGTCGTGATACCAAAGCTGTCCCAATTCTAATAATGCTTTCACCATTTTTTTATTTTTATCCCATTGCTCGCACCAACTGATGATTTGCGCCGGGCGCAGCGTGGATATTTTATCGAGCAACTGATAAAAGTTCTGTCGGGCAGCAGAGATTTCTTCATTGGCCAATAGCGCCTCTGCTGTGGCAATAGAGCCTTGAGCCAGAGCTGTTACCAGACCAATTTGAGATTGCCGTTCTGGATGTAACTGCTGCAAAATTTCTTGCAGACACGTAGGTGGCAATAAATTGAATTGGATTTGCTGACAGCGGGATAAAATGGTGATAGGTAAATTTTGTGCCTGTGCGGTAATTAAAATAAAGACGGTATGTTCTGTCGGTTCTTCCAGTGTTGTCAGCAGACAATTGGCCGCCTGTTCCGTCATCAGATGGGCGTCATTGATAACAATCACTTTGTAGGCGCTTTCGTAATTGCACCGCGATACTTTGCTTAAGAGATTGCGAATTTGCTCAATTTTAATACTGGCGCCGTCCGGTTCTAGCAGCATAATGTCAGGATGACTGCCCGCCATAGTCTGCATGCAAGACGGACAATGCTCACAACTGCTGAAGGTTACTGTATTTGCTGCTTCGCAGTTGAGATATTGGGCCAATGCCAACGCCGTTTTTTCTTGCCGACACCTTCTGGACCAGTAAATAGATAGGCATGGGCAATATGCTGATTTTTAATGGCGCATTGCAAAATATGAATGGCTTTTTCTTGTCCTTTGATTTCTGAAAACTGCATAGCAAACTCCCGATTTATATAAAAATAACGCTTTATGCCTGATATAAAAATAAACTCTTATAAAATCTTAACCCTAATTGTAGCGTATTAAAGTTAAGAAATCAACCGTTCAAATGGCGGAAAATCGGCAAGAATTACATTGTAACAAAAAAATACCATAGTTTCGAGAGGAACAACGGTGTTCCAATTTGTCAGAATATGATATAATCACGATAAAAAACGAACTGCAAAAAAATTTCGTAAAAATTTTCTTGGAAAGGGGACACGGTATGCAAACAGAAGAATCAAAACAGCGGATGAAGAACAGCATTGGCCGTGCTTTTTTGGTTTTGCTTGCGGTGTTGCTGCAGGTGATTTGGATTGTAGGCTTTGCCATCAAATTAACACAGTATTACGCTTATATTTCTACAGCAGTCAGCGTTTTGGCCTTGATTATTGCCATGCGGATTTATGGAGAGCACATCAACTCCGCTTACAAATTTTCTTGGATTATTGTTATTATGGCTTTTCCTATTTTAGGTCTGTGTCTGTTTTTGCTCTTTGGGCGGGAAGGCGCGTCTCTGTTGATGAAAAAAACGGCTCTATGCAGTGGAGCAAAATTTAGGGGCAATATCTTCCAGATAACGAAGTTGTTTTGGACAAGCTGCGGCAAGACAATTTGGCAATTGGTAATCAGGCGTACTATATTCAATACAGCGGCGGATATCCGGTTTATCAAAACACAGACATTGCCTACTATGGCGATACCACAGAGGCTTTGACAGAGTTAAAAAGCGGAATTGCGCAAGGCAGAAGCATTTATTTTTATGGAGTATCACGCCATTGAGGATTCAACAGCCTGGGCTGGCATTGAAGTTATTTTAAAAGAAAAGGCAGCACAGGGCGTAGATGTGCGTGTGTTTTATGATGATATGGGCAGCATCGGTTTTTGAGTAAGCCCTTTACAAAACGGCTGCAAGCCGAAGGCATTCAGTGCAGAGTGTTTAATCCGTTGATGCCAGTGCTGAATGTTTGTATGAACAATCGGGACCATCGAAAAATAACGGTGATAGACGGTAAAGTGGGATTTACCGGCGGTTATAATTTGGCAGATGAATATTTTAACATCACCCATCCTTATGGTAAATGGAAAGATTCCGGCATTAAGCTGACAGGAGAAGCTGTCCGCAGCTTAACATTAATTTTTCTGGAGCTTTGGAACGCCACGCAAAAAATGGAGGAAAATCCCCAATTGTTTTTGCCCGATCTGCAGTATCAAGCCAAAGAAGATTGTTTTGTACAGCCCCTATGCCGATACGCCGCTGCGCAAAGACAGCGTGGCCGAAAATGTGTATCTGAACCTGATTAAAAATGCCAAGCGCTATGTTTACATCACCACGCCCTATTTAATTATTGATGATGAGATGCAGAAAAAGAGTTGGAGCTGGCAGCACAGCGTGGTGTAGATGTACGTATCGTTACGCCGGGCATTCCCGATAAAAAAATTAATTTTTAAGGTCACGCGCAGTTACCATGCGCGGCTGGTTGTTTGCGGTGTGCGCATTTATGAATATACACCGGGATTGATGCATGCCAAGCAATTTGTTTGTGATGACGAGGTGGCTGCGGTAGGCACCATCAATTTGGATTTCCGCAGCTTATATCTGCATTTTGAAAATGGCTGCTGGTTCTATGGCTGCAAGGCTGTACAGGAGGTAAAAGCAGACTTTGAAGCAGTTTTTGCGGAATGCACAGACGTAACGGCGCAATACAGCGGCAAGCGCAGCTTGGCACTAAGGGGCTGGCAATGTATCTTGCGACTGTTCAGCCCGTTGATGTAAGCGTATAGCAGATTATAAAAAAGAAAAGCATACAGCATTGTTGCCAATAAGCAACGTTGCTGTATGCTTTTTATTATTCTTCCTCTGGCTCGGCAGAGATTGGCGTATCCTCCGCCAGCAACTGTTCCCGGCATTTTCCCAGCAGGGCTCGTTTTTCTGCGGGCAGCTCAGGATATTGCGGATTGATTTCCTGCAAGGTATTCACAATAATTTGCGAGATGAGCAAGCGGGCAAACCATTTTTTATCGGCGGGCACGATATACCACGGCGCATTTTTGGTGCTGGTTTCGCGGATAGCGTCTTCGTAGGCCCGTTGATAATCGTCCCAGTAGGTGCGTTCCTCAATATCGGATTGCGAAAACTTCCAGTTCTTTTCCCGGATTTTCAATGCGTTCTAAAAATCGTTTCTTTTGCTCGTCTTTGGAAAGATGGAGAAAAATTTTCACCACACGAATGCCGTTTTGATACAGATATTTTTCAAAGTGATTGATTTGCTGATAACGCTGCTTGAACAATTTATCGGTTTTTACAGCGGTCGGGTAACTGGTAGGTTTCATGCAGATTATGCACCTTTACGACCAACACGTCTTCGTAGTAGGAGCGGTTAAAGATGCCGATGTCGCCCCGGGCTGGCAGCACACGCATGGCACGCCACAGATAATCATGGTCCAGTTCTTCCGAGCTGGGCTGTTTAAAGTTGCTTACCGTAACGCCCTGCGGATTTATGCCGGAAATCACGTGTTTAATAGCGCCGTCTTTACCGGCAGCGTCCATAGCCTGAAAAATAATCAAAATGGCTTCCTTATTTTCCGCATATAAGCGGTCTTGCAGTTCAGCCATTAATTGCTGGTTTGCTGCTAATAGCTGCGCAGCTTCCTCTTTGATGCAAATTCAGCGGTATCGTTGGTGCTGAAATCTTCCAGGCGAAATTTTTTTCTCCGTTGTAGCAATACTTCTTGATGTTCATAATACGAGCCCCAGTTTTGTTTAATAACGATAGATGTTAACTTCTTTGCCGAGTTTTTGTAATTGAGCAGTTAATTTTTCAATGACAGCGGCGCGCAGGCGAATGCCCGGTTTAATTTGCTCGTAAGCCTCGTTGAGTTGTGTGCCGAAGAAAATGTTAATGCGGTCGGCATACAATAATTCGTGCAGCAGCATCGTAGCGCCGTTCTTTGGCAACTGTTCCTGCTGCTCTTTTTCCAGTAATTCGGTGCAGCGATTCATGGTGATGATACCTTCGGTCACCAAATCAACACCGTTTATTTTGGAGATTGGCGGAATATCGTCAACCGATAAGTTGTCGTCCACGTTCTCTAATTCACGGCCTGTTTCGCGGGCAAAGACTTGCGCGGTGGTGCCGCCACAAATAATTTTATGCCCTTTGCTTTTTAAGAATTCCTCAACCATACGAGCGTCGTCTTTTTTTTTGTCAACAGGCAAGCCGGTTAGCAGAGCGCATTCACGGGCTTGACGCATGTGTACGGCTACTGCGGTGGTATCATCGCCTGGCTGGCTGATATAGTAGCTCATGCAAATACCGATGACCTGGTCCACCAAATCCTGGGCGGAATGATTGAGCTTTACATTTTCCTTTAACGCTTTTACCAAGCCGGAGGTTTGCAGCCCTAACGGTAAGGTTAAGCCTAAGCCCGCTTCCGTTACGCCGTCGCTGGTAATCAGCAAATAGTCGTCCTCTTTTAATTGCAGATGGGCCTCGTTGATTTTTTGCCTGCCACTTCCCGGCTGGTGCGTTCCACCACATTGACAAAGCCTTTAGAAATATGGATAGGCGGCAGACCGTCGAAATCGATGATATCCACTTGTCCGTCCGGCGTAATCTTTAAGATGGTGAAGGTAGAATAGGCAACATGACGCACAGAACAGACTGGCAGCGTGCCTACAATGGTTTCTACAATATCCTCCAGCGATACATGGCTGCTGACCATTTTGGAAATAATCTTCGTTGTCAGATTAGAAAGAATATTGGCTTTTACACCGCTGCCCAAACCATCTGAAAGCACCACGACTGTTTCGTCGGGGTCACGGACAATTTCTACCGAGTCGCCGCAGGTGACTTCCCCGTGTTTGATTAATTGGGTTTTCCCAACTTCGCAGATTAAACTCATTGATCCAGCTCCTTCTCTTGATTGAACTGTTTGATTAAATCAAGCAGAATGATTTTTGTATCCGCAGTGGTTTCGCCTAATAATCCCGCAATCTGCTGGGCCACAAACATCTGGTTATTGATAACCTGATTGGCCTTGCTGAGCGCTTCTTCCTTCATTTTTTCCAGCTCGGCCCGTTTCTTTTCTTCTTCGGTAATATCGGTGATGGTGGCCATGTACAGATTTTGTGTGCCCTGCATGCGCACCACGTTTTGACGGGTTACTAAGCCGATGTCGTCATAATGCACAATCAAATCCTTCATGCCGCGGCCCGTTTCCACCACCTTTTTCAAAATCGCGGTGGTCGATATATTCAAAGATTGCACTGCCTACTTGCAGATTATAGGCTTTAAACATATCGCGGGCAGCCGGATTGAATTCCTGAATGATAAAATCCTGGTCAAAAACAATGATGCCGCTGGGGTTGCTGCGAATGGCAGTATTGGCCGTAGATTCGGCGCGCCCCCGCATATAAGTCATGCACATTTTTTCTTCAGCCTGACCGCGGGCAACGGCAACCGCTTTTTTTCATAGCAGCTATCAAAACCGCAGGCGCCGCAGTTCATAACCTTTTTGTTGTACTGCTTTAAATTGGATAAAATTTCGCGAATTCGCGCAGTTTCTACCTTAGTCGGTTCCACATAGCGGTTTTCAAAAAGTACGGCTCATATCAGGTACTTGGGCAAAATGGCGGATAGGCTTATTACCATATTGATGATAATAATTATTGATTTCAATTTTCTTTTCCAGAATTCCTCGTTTTTCTAAGCCGAAGCCTCCGACGCAGCCGTTACGGCAGCCGTCCAATTCGATAAAGCGGCTGCTGAAATTGGCGGTCTTCTCTAATTCTTTTAAGGCTTCGATGCAGGTGCTCAAGCCGGATAAATATTGTACCTCTGTGCCTGTCAGCACACCGCGGTCCACCATCATTTGCATCAGATTGCCGGCCATTGCCAGCGGAACGCCCAGCGGCTTAAACTGCGTCAGTTCCACTTCTATGTTAGCCAGCGTTTCTTTATCTACCTTATGGCTGAAAATAAAGTCCAGCGCCTGGTCTAAGGTTAAGGTCAAGTCGATGTCGGACTCTTTGCCCACCATGCTGAGGCAGGGCGAGATATGCACGACTTTAGCGTCCTGCCCGTATTTCTGCTTTAATAGGCGGGCATGAATAACCGCTTCATTTTCAATTGGCGCCAAGTGTTCCAGCAATTTGGGAAATTTTTGTTCAATCAAATTGACTACAATCGGGCAATGACTGGAAATAATATATTTGTCAGTGTTTTGCAGCAGATTGGCATAGGTATCCAGGAACGGTTCTGCATTGACGGACATCTCCTCAATGGCGTAGAAACCGATATGCTTTAAGCGAGCCCATAATTCCTGTTGGGACCATTGATTAAAATGATTGACAAAGGTTGGCGGCAGACTCAAAATGACCCGTTCATTCTGTAAATATTCTTCTAATTTTGGAATCTGGTCAATGATGCTTTTGGTATACTGTGGACATTCTTTGACACAGCGACCGCATAAGACGCATTGGTCTGTCATAATTTTTGCCTGACCTGTACGGAAACTGATGGCCTTTACATCACAAGTGCGCAAGCACCGGTAACAGTCGCGACAGTTACCAGTATTATTAATGATTGGAAACATAGATTAGTCCTCCTGTAGACAGATATTGAGCAATGAAGGGACATCGGCCACCGTTACATGCTTGTACGTTTCACCGTTCACACGCACAATCACACCGTCGGCACATTGGCTTTGGCAAAATGCCCCCGTCAGTTCAAATAAAACATCGCCGGACTGCTGTCGTTTCTCCAGCTCTACCTGGAACGCCTGTGCAATCAGCGGAGCGCCTTTTTAGATGGCAGGCGCTGCCCATGCAAACTTGAATTCTTTTTCCATATTTTCGTCCCCTTTAACATTTTATCTGATAAATTAATTATACTTATTCATTGCGATTGGGGCAAGGGGGTAAATTACTTTCCAGCCATTCCCTAATGCAATACTGTTTTCCATGGGCTATACTGACAAGGACGAAAACAAGGAGGTATGAAATGTTAAAACGAGTAAAAACCTTGACGGTAGTCACAGCATTATCTCTTTGCTGTAGCCTTATGACTGGTGGCGGAACAGCCCTGGCGGACACATATCAAGTGAAAGCAGGCGATTCCCTGTATCAAATCGCCAGCAACCATAAGATTACCGTAGAAGAACTGAAGGCGGTCAATTCTTTGCAGGGAGACAAAATCCTGGTAGGACAAACCCTGCAAATTCCGGCCAACTATGCGACCCATCGGGTTGTTATTGGAGAATCGTTATATCAGCTAGCACAGCGTTACGGCTGTACAATCAGCGATATCAAAAATTTAAACGGTTTATCCAGTGATGTCATTCAAGCTGGCACAGTTTTAAAAATTCCGTCCAGTGCCAGCGCCTATAGTGATGGGATCAATACCAGAGTCACTTCCTCAAGAGGCGGCAGCTATCAGCGCACCTATACCCAAGAGGATTGGGATATGCTGGCGCAGGTGGTGTACGGCGAAGCCCGCGGTGAAATTTATACCGGTCAGGTAGCAGTAGCAGCCGTTGTGTTAAACCGTCTGGAGGATGCGGACTTCCCCAACACCCTATACGGCGTAGTATTTCAAAAAAATGCGTTCACCTGTGTCAACGACGGCCAATATTATTTACAGCCAGACCGCACCGCCTATGAAGCAGCATTAGAAGCCATGCAGGGCAATGACCCTACCAACGGCTGTCTGTATTATTGGAATCCAACTACAGCCACAAGCCGTTGGATTTGGACGCGCCGGATAGAGACGCGGATTGGCAATCATGTTTTCGGCAACTAGACGTTTGTCTTTTTTGTGCCTGACTGTGTTGTTTTCAAATTTGTTTGCTTGCGTACGATGAAGTACGCGGCGCTGCTCAAATTTGAAAGCCGCCTGCCCAAAAGAAAAAATGCCTGCGCTCAGGATAGCGAACGGCTGATGTTGTTTTCAAATTTGTTTTGCTCGCTGGAAGATATGATAAGCTTCTGTGAAAAATTTTAGAGAAAAATTGTTATCGTCACAAAATGACCTGAGTAAAAATGTTTCACGTGAAACATTTTGCTCAGGTCGTTTTTTATCTTCAGTTTTTTGACTTCTTGTATTTCCGATACCAAATCTGCGCGGTGCAGAAAATCAAGACTGCCAGCGTCAGGGGCTTCCGCCCAGGCAATTAAGGCATGGATTTCCAGCCCGTTTCTATATATCCACGGCAGGAATATCCACCAGAAACGAATACCGGTGGCATAGCGCAGATAGACGTAAAAGAGCAGCCATAGCATCCAACCGCACTTTAACAGGTCATAGCTTTTTTTTGTGGCTAGGTAAAGCAACAGCGCAAGAAGTAATGTAAGAATTAATAAACCAATAGCTAGAATGCCATTTATAAATACGCCGCTAAAGAGGCCGAACATACCGCAGGCTAATAAAATAATAATGGCAATTTTTGCCACGATAGAGTTTTTGGGACTGCGGTAGGTGCCGGTTTGGTTTCTGCACCACTTGCAGCGGTATGCGATAGCGCGGACGTTTCCCGTGAAACAGCTTCTGTTTCTGTCATGTAGGGAGGCTTGTCCCCTTTAATCAATTCATCCAGCGATATTTCAAATAGCTCGCCCATTTTAATCAGTTTATCCAATTCGGGCACGGAAGCGTCTGTTTCCCATTTGGAAACAGACTGTCGGGATACTTCCAGCAATTCAGCCAGCGTAGCCTGCGATAATTGCTTTTGTGTGCGATAGGTGTAGATGCGTTGGCCAAGTGTCATAGTCGTACAGTCCTTTCTTTATGAGTTTTGTTAGATTTATTATAACGGCAGATGACAGATTGGGCAACCAAGCGGACTTTTTTCATGGCCGCAACTGACAGTTGCACTTAGGCTGACAGGCTGTATTTTCTATTTTACGGCCCGTTTCGGTAGCCCAGATACTGCACACCGTTTTCTTCTCTGGTGATGGGCTGACGGCAAATATACTGTCTGGCAGCAATGCAATCGCCGATGATGGTATCGGCAATTTTTTGATTGTGTGCGTCGCCCCGCTGCTGTGAGCTCCACTGTTCATTGGACAAACGGGCGGCCACGCGAATTTTCAGCCCGGCTTCGGCAGCTTTGGCCAGCATCAGCGGCGGTATGGACAGGCAATCGGTGCCTACCGTTTCCAATAGGCGGCGGGACAGGCAATGGGGGCCGTGGGAAGGCGTGGCCAGCCCAATGGAAGAAAACAAACCTAGCTTACGGTTTAGTTGCTCTCGATAAAAAAGCACCGCCTTGGCAGTTTCCGAGCGATAGCCAATATAGGGATAGCAGTTGGTAAGAGCCAAATCACAATCTTTATAAGCTACCGCGCAAAGCAAATCCTGTAGGCAGGCAGAAAATTCCCCCTGTAAATCGCCGTCCACAAACAAGATTTGGTCGGCGCCTAATTTTAGCGCGCAAGCGGCGCCCCAACTGCGGGGCACATCAATGCCCAGCGGCAGCGGATATTCAATCAGTGCCAAACGAGAGGCCAACGGATGATTTAACACCATCTGGCGAGTGCAATCGGTGCAGCCGTTCAGTACCGGAATGACAACGTCTAACGTAAAAAGATGGGCCAGATTATCCAGCACATGCACAATGCCCGCTTCCTCATTGCAGGCAGGAATGACAGCAGCAATCATAAACAATCCCTCCTACTATAAAATATGAAAAAATGATGTGAAAACACAGAAAATTGCAAGAGTAAAAGTAAAACTCTGGAAAGCCTATTGGTTGAGCAGAAAACTAGCATTTTGCTTGTATTGTCTACCCCTAATAGAGCTACCAATACAGAAAACGCTGAAAAAAACAAAAAAATTGGAGCAGAAAATGTTTCACGTGAAACATTTTTGCTCCAAACCGAGAATATTTGTTTAAACCAACGCACTATTAAAGAAGCGATGAGGGGCGTATCGCCTCCCCCATCTGCCATGGCTAACGCCTTATTATGAACCGTTGCACAACGATTGGTTACACAACGTCTGAAAAGACGACTCGCCAATTTACAGACTCCTTACAGGCCAGAGCGGTACAGACAGACAAAGATTTCTCCAGATGCCCGACGCTTTTCTAGTCGGGTACGGAGGAACGGGCGAAAGGTAGCAAATAAAACCTATATAACCAGCAGAAAGGGGTCGGTAAATGGCCGACTCCTATACGGAAAAACTCCAGTATCGGGTATGGCCATTGTTTCTGTATTGACATTCCTAATAAGCGCTGTATATAATAGATACCGTATTTTGACGGAAAGAAGAGAAAATCATGTCTTTGTTGGAAATGCTGCTGGTGGTTTGTCCGCTGGTGTTTTTGCGTCTTTTTGTGGACGCCATTGCGGGCGGAGGCGGGTTGATTTCTCTGCCTGCTTATTTGTTGACGGGGATGCCGGCCCACATGGCCATCGGCTCCAATAAATTGTCGGCGGCGGTGGGTACGGCCATATCGACTGTGCGGTTTATCAAGAGCGGCAGCCTGCATTTGAAGGTCGCTGTAAAAACGGCGGCGGTTGCTTTTTGTGGGTTCGGCGCTGGGCGCTCAATTGGCGTTACATATCAGTGATTATTATCTGCGTGTTGTGATGATGATTTTGTTGCCCTGCGTGGCGGTGTTTGTGTTGTTTAACCGACGGCAGATAGGGGGATGAGAGCCGCTTTGAGCAATATTCCCGCAGCCGGATTTTTTGCGGCATGGTGGCGGCTGGGTTATTGATTGGTATGTATGATGGCTTTTTCGGCCCCGGTACAGGAACATTTTTGATTATCGCTTTTACAACGGTGCTGGGCTTTGATTTAAAGCGGGCCTGCGGCAATACCAAAAAATTGTCAATCTGACGACTAATGTGGCCGCGTTATGGATGTTTATTTTGGCGGGGCAAATTTATTATGAGGTTGCCATTCCCGCCACCCTATTTTCCATTTTGGGGAACTGGCTGGGCAGCGGTTTAGCGATCAAGAACGGCGCCAAGTTTATTCGTCCTGTGATGATTTTTGTGCTGTGTCTGCTATTGTTCAAGCTGGCATACGATTTATTTTCTGCAGCGCTGTGATGCACAGCGCTGTTTTTTTGCGCATAAGCTATTATATTTGAAAGCTGAGGTGTGCAACAATGAGTGAACGATTTCAAGTGGGCGATTTTGTAACCCGAACGTCCCATAATAAAGATGTGTTGTTTCGCATTGAAACGATGCAGATGCAAAACGGCAAAAAAAGCAGGCGTTATTAAAAGGTGTGGATTTGCGTTTGTGCGCCGATGCACCGTTAGAGGATTTGGTAACGCCTACGGCTCAGGAGATTCACCGTTACCGGCAGGTGTATTTGAAGCGCAGCGCAGATTTAATGCGGGGCATGGAGAAGCGGCACAAGGAAACTGTGGGCAGCTTTTTATCGCGGGCAAAAATCAATTATAAGAAGAACGAGTGCAATCAACTGGAGGTATTTGAAATTCCCGGCACTGTGCTGCATTTAGACGGCGATAAAGAATATCTGGATTTGTGTCTGTCTACCTACAGGCAGTTGAATATTCGCGCGACCGGCTTTTTATGTGCCGGAGTGTGAACAGGCAGACCGGGTGAAGGAATATTTGATGGAATTTACGCCCGATATTTTAATTTTAACCGGTCATGATGGACTTTTGAAAGGCAAAAAGGGCTTTTCTAATCTGGACAGCTACCGCAACTCGCGGCATTTTTGGCGGGCTGTGCGCAAAGCCCGGGAGTTTGAAGCGGGCCGCGACGATTTGATTATTTTTGCCGGCGCCTGTCAGTCCCATTATGAGGCGTTAATTCGCGCCGGCGCCAATTGTGCCTCTTCGCCGCGTCGTGTGCTCATTCATGCCTACGATCCGGTGTTTATTGCCGAAAAGGTGGCCTTTACGCCGTTCAATCAGATGGTGCCCATCAAAGAGGCGTTGAACGATACTGTAACTGGTGTGGATGGCGTGGGCGGCATTGAGACGAGGGGAGGCTGAGGATAGGGTATCCGAAATCGCCCTATTGATTAGGGCGGGCATGTCTTTTTATATCTGACGGCGTTGTTTTTGATTTTTTCGCCTTGCGTACGCAAACAGTACGCGTCGCTCAAAAAATCAAAAAGCCGCCTTGTCAGATATAAAAAATCCGATGCCCTTAGGATGGTGGAGTGCTGCGTAAAATTTCCGGTATTCCCTATCATCTGCCTAGCTATGCGAAAAATTTCCTGTACGCTGTTGTGTAG
>VOFC01002458.1_pt1 | contig 27871 bp, 38 predicted proteins | sample 5384161 | NCBI WGS metagenome assembly VOFC01 (sample SAMN12384722, study PRJNA508395) | human gut metagenome | isolation source: healthy gut B | host: Homo sapiens | reverse complement strand
TGGATCAGGCCATCGACACCCTCCTCGAGCTCTACGAAGATACCGAAGTTGGTGAAGTTGCGCACCTTGGCGGTGTGCTTGCTGCCAACGGGGTACTTCACCTCGATGTTCTCCCACGGATCCTCCTTGAGCTGCTTCAGGCCAAGGCTCATCTTGCGCTCGTCGCGGTCGAGGGTGAGGATGACGGCCTCTACCTCGTCGCCTACCTTCAGGAAGTCCTGAGCGGAACGCAGGTGCTGGCTCCAAGACATCTCGGAGACGTGGATCAGACCCTCGACACCCGGCTGGATCTCGACGAAGGCACCGTAGTCGGCCATGACGACAACCTTGCCCTTGACATGGTCGCCGACCTTGAGGTTCTGGTCGAGGCTATCCCATGGGTGCGGGGTGAGCTGCTTCAGACCGAGGGCAATGCGCTTCTTCTCCTGGTCGAAGTCGAGGATAACGACATTGATCTTCTGGTCGAGCTCCACCACCTCGTGAGGATCGCTCACGCGACCCCAAGAGAGGTCGGTGATGTGGATGAGTCCGTCAACACCACCGAGATCAACGAAGACGCCGTAGGTCGTGATGTTCTTGACAGTACCCTCCAGAATCTGACCCTTCTCCAGGTGAGAGATGATCTCCTTGCGCTGAGCCTCCAGCTCGGCCTCGATGAGGGCCTTGTGAGAGACGACAACGTTGCGGAACTCCTGGTTGATCTTGACGACCTTGAACTCCATCGTCTTGCCGACGAAGATGTCGTAGTCGCGTATGGGGTGAACGTCAATCTGGCTGCCGGGGAGGAAGGCCTCGATGCCAAATACATCAACAATCATGCCACCCTTCGTGCGGCTCTTGATGTAGCCCTGGATGATCTCGTCGCCCTCCATGGCCTTGTTGATGTTGTCCCAGCTCTTCTGAAGACGGGCCTTCTTGTGAGAAAGCTCCAGCTGACCATTCCCGTCAGAGCCGCTCCGTCGCGGCACGGACAACCCGCTGCCGGGGGCGGTTGTCGGCATGAGCGGATGTTGCGCATCGGTATCCTCCAGCTCCTCGAGCAGCGCATCGGCCACCCGCTCGCCGGTAACCGCCCCGTCCGAATACGACAGATCGCGGTAGTTGCGGGAAGGCATAGTCGCTGATCGCCACGCGGTAGGGCGGCCCTCGCGCAGAGCCGAGAAGCGCACGTCAAACGCACGGTCCTCACCGTCGGTGATGATCTCGTAGGGGTGTTGTCGAGACAAGGTCGATGCGGTGCCCCTCGCGGGTCGATTCGTTGTACTTGGCCACGATCATGCGGCGCATCTGGGCGGGGGTCATGCGCATCACGGCAATGTGCGAGTCGAAGGGTTCCAGGTCGTAGATGCGGGCCGTGCCGACACCGCCCGCCGCCAGGGGAGTCGAGGTGCACGCCGCCGATGTGGTAGAAGCCCACCTGGGCATCCTCCTCGTCGGCCACCGCGGCGGCCATCCAGTTGGCCAGCCCCCCCTTGTCGGCCGTGCGCCCCAGCACGCCTACGGGCCGGTTGAGCACCGGATCGGCGTAAAAGCGCTCCACCTCCGTGCGGAAGGCCTCATCAGGGGGCATAGCCGTCGAGCGGCACGAGGCGGTACTCCACCGACACCACCCGCTTGCCGCGCAGGCGGATCACCGTCGCCCCGACGTTGTGCAGGTCCTTGCCCGTCTGCGTGAGCAGCGTACCGTTCACCACCGTATCGCACATGACGTGCGTATGGCCGCCGATCACCACGTCGAAGAGCTGTGTCTTCGCGAGCAGTTCCCGGTCGCGGTCGTCGCCCATGTGCGAGAAACGAGCACCAGCACGTCGACCTCGGGGCGCAGCGCTTCGGCGGCGCGCACCGCCTCCTGCTGCGGATCGGGGAATCTGACCCCGACAAACGAGGATTCGTTGCCAGCCGGATGCCCCGGACCCTCGTAGTTGGTGATCACCCCCCACGAAGCCGACCTTCACGCCGCCTCGCTCGATGACCGCCGCGGGCGCCAGGTGCGGGAAGGTGCAGGTGTCGCTCAAGGCGTTGGCGCAGACAACCTCGAAGTCCATGCTGTCGATCATCCGGCCCAGGTAGGCCTGGCCGTAATCGAACTCATGGTTGCCGAGCGTCGCCGCATCGTAGCCCAGGCGGTTCATCAGCGTAATGACCGGTCTACCCGGCACGGCGCACTTGTCCACGTAGGCATTGCCGTCCAGCGGTCGCCGGCATCGACCAGCAGGGCGTCGGGCAGCGTGTCGCGGCACGCCGCAACGGCGGCGGCCAGCTGCGGAAAGCGCTGGATCTTGGCGTGCATGTCGTTCGTGGAGAGCAGGACGAGCGTCCGCTCGCGGGGGGCGCAGGAGGCCGTGCAGGCGACAACGGCAAGCAGCGTCAGGGGGAGCCATCTTTTCATCATGGGTTCTCGAATTAAGTTGTCAAAGTTACAAATTATTTCTACCTTTACCCTGCATTAAGCGCAAAAAACACCTTATGACCGATCCGATCCGCATCATCTGAGAACCTCGGCGGCGAGCTGGAGGTCCCGATGGGCACCACCCTGCTCCAGATCGCCGGGCAGATCACCCCGGGGCCCCGGCCGTTCCTGGCCGCCCTGGTGAACAACCGCATCAAGGAGCTCAACTACAAAATATATACCCCGGTGACGGTCCGCTTCGTGGACATCACCTCCTTCGCCGGCATCCGCGTCTACCAGCGCACCGCCTGGTTTCTGCTGCAGAAGGCCGTGCGCGACCTCTATCCGGGGAGCACGCTCCATATCCGCCACTCGATGGGCCAGAGCGGGTTCTACTGCGAGATCGACGGCATCGAGGCCTTCACGAAGGAGCAGACCGGGGCCCTGAAGCGGCACATGCGGGAGCTGGTCGACGAAGACCTCCCGATCCGCCGCACGAAAGCCCTTACGAGCGAGGTCCGCGCCCGCTACGCCGCGGAGGGCTTCACGGACAAGATCGAGCTGCTCGACACCCGTCCGCGGCTCTACAGCGACCTCTACACGCTGGACGACACGGCGGGTTACTTCTACGGAGCGCTGGCCCCCTCGACGGGCTACATCCGCCATTTCGATCTGGAGCCCTACTACAACGGATTCTACCTCTCGCTGCCGCTGCGCACCGACCCCCGACCGGATCGTCCGTACGGTCCATCAGGAGAAGATGTTCGGCATCTTCCGCGAATACCAGTCGTGGGTCCGGATCATGGGCGTTCCCACCGTCGGCGACGTCAACGCCAAGGTCCTCGCCGGGGACGCCGGCGGCATGATCAAGCTCGCCGAGGCCTTCCACGAGCGCAAGTTCGCCGAGGTGGCCGACGCCATCCTCCAGGCCAACCTCTCGCGCGGCACGCGCATGGTGCTGATCTCGGGCCCTCGTCGAGCGGCAAGACCACCTCGGCCAAGCGGCTGGGCATCCAGCTCCGGCGTGCTGGGCCTCAACCCCGTGCTCATCTCGCTCGACGACTACTTCGTGGACCGCGAAAAGACCCCGAAGGATGCCGACGGCGAATACGACTACGAGGCGCTCGAAGCCATCGACCTGAAGCTCTTCAACGACCATCTCGAACGGCTGATGAGGGGCGAGAGCGTCGATATCCCGCGCTACGACTTCATCACCGGACGCCGCACCTGGCACAACGCCCCGCTGACGCTCGACGCCCGCTCGAGCCTCATCATCGAGGGCATCCGCGGCCTCAACCCGCGCCTGACACCCGCCATCCCCGAGGAGCAGAAGTTCCGCATCTACATCTCGTGCTTCACCTCCGTGGCGATGGACAACCTCGCGCATCGCCACCACGGACAACCGCCTGCTGCGCCGCCTCACGCGCGACTATACGCAGCAGGGGTGCCGATGCAGGCAACGCTCTCGCGCTGGGCCTCCGTGCGCCGCGGCGAGGAGAAGCACATCTTCCCCTATCAGGAGAACGCCGACATCATGCTCAACTCGTCGCTGTTCTACGAGATTTCGGTGCTGCGGCCCTTCGCCGAGAAGATCCTCCGCGAGGTGCCCGACACGGTGCCCGAATTCAACGAGGCGCGCCGGATGCTGAAATTCCTGGACAACTTCATTCCGATCCCTGCGGACGAAATCCCGCCGACGTCGATCCTGCTGCGAGTTCATCGGCGGCAGTTCGTTCAAATACTGACCCGGACCCGACACCCCCGACCATGAAACCGCCCCGCATTCTCGCCCTGGCCGCCGCGCTGCCCCTCGCCGCGCCGGGATCGGCACGGACACCGCAGCAGCCGGCCGCGGCTGCCGACACCCTGCCGCATCCGAACATCCTCCTTTCTGGTCGATGACATGGGCTGGCAGGACACCTCCTGCCCTTTTGCGAGACCCGGACGCCGCTCAACGACCGCTACCGCACTTCAACATGGAGCGGCTGGCCGCTGGGCGTGCGTTTCACGCAGGCCTACGCCTGCGCCGTTTTTCGTCGCCCTCGCGCTGCAGTCTGCTCTCGGGCATGAACGCCGCACGCCACCGCGTCACCAACTGGACGCTCGACTACGGGCGGCCGACCGACGACCCGAGCGACGTACTGCTCCTTCCGGAGTGGAACTGCAACGGAATCCAGCCCGACACGGTAACCTCGGCGCACAACACCCGTTGCGCCACCCCGTAACGACGCTCCCGCTGCTGCGCACACACGGATACTGGACGATTCACTGCGGCAAGGCGCATTTCGGCGCCAAGACCACCCGGGGCCGATCCCCGGGCGATGGGCTTCGACGTCAACATTGCCGGCGGAGCGAACGGCGCTCCCGGAAGCTACCTCGCCGAGCGCCATTTCGGAGAGGATCGCCGCAGGAGGTGCGGGGGCTGGAGAAATACTACGACACGGACCTCTTTCTGACCGAGGTGCTGACCCGCGAGGCGATCGAGGCGCTCCGGGAGCCCATCGCCCGCCGCCAGCCCTTCTTCCTCTACATGGCCCACTATGCGGTGCATGTTCCCTACGAGGAGGACAAGCGCTTCACGGCCTCTACCGGGGCAGTTACGACGCGCAGCTGGGCGCCGCTCACGCTCAACGAAAACGAGGTGCGCTACGCCGCACTGGTCGAGGGATGGACCGCAGCCTGGGCGACCTGCTCGACTTTCTCGAAGCATCGCCCGAAACGGCCCGCAACACGTTATCCTCTTCATGTCGGACAACGGCGGGCAGGGACTCAACAACGCCCGCCAGGGGGTTGAGAACCGCGATCAGAACTACCCGGCCCGCGCCGGAAAGGGTTCGGCCTTCCTCGGCGGCGTGCGCGAACCGATGCTTGTCGTCTGGCCCGGCGTGGTGCAGGGCGGCTGACGTGCGAGCAGCGGGTGATGATCGAGACTTCTTTCCCGACGATTCTCGAAATGGCGGGGGCTACCAAACGCGGCAGAGGGTCGACGGCGAGAGCTTCGTCCGCGCCCTGCGCAACCTCGGCACTCCGCGAGCGGCCGATCGTCTGGCACTTCCCGAATCTGTGGGGCGAGACGCAGGATCACGAAGAGGGGCTACGGCGCCTACTCGGCCTACATGGAGGGGGACTACCACCTGATCTACACCTGGCAGACCGGGCAGTTGCGTCTCTACGACATCCGCCGCGACATCGGCGAGCAGCACGACCTGGCGGCGGCGGAGCCCGCGCGGGTGCGCCGCATGGCCCCGCCGCCTTTCGGGCGGCTGCGCGAAGCCGGGGCCCAGCGACCCGCGTTCCGCGCCACGAGACTCCCTGCCCGTGGCCCGACGAGACGGCCGCGGCCGACCGATAAACCATGAAGCATACAGACAGTTAAACCCAAGAATATATGTTCGACAAATTTTCCGAACGCCACATCGGCGTCAACAGCAACCCGCCGAGCTACAGACCATGCTCGACGTGATCGGGGTCAAAACGGTCGAGGAGCTGATCTCGCAGGTCATTCCCCAGTCGATCCGCCTCAAGAAGCCGCTGGCTCTCCCCGAAAAGGGGATGAGCGAGTACGAATTTGCCGCCCACATCCGGCAGATCGCCTCGCACAACCGCATCTTCCGCTCGTTCATCGGCATGGGCTACTACCCTGCGCCGTGCCGGCCGCCGTGGCGCGCAACGTCTTCGAGAACCCCGCCTGGTACACCTCCTACACGCCCTACCAAGCCGAGATCTCGCAGGGACGGCTCGAAGCGCTGCTCAACTTCCAGACGGCGCTGATCTCCCTCACGGGCATGGAGATCGGCAACTGCTCGCTGCTCGACGAGGGCACGGCGGCGGCCGAAGCCATGCTCATGATGTTCGCGCTGAGCTCGCGCGAGGCCGTCAAGGAGGGCCGCAACCAGCTCTTCGTGGACCGCAACCTCTTCCCGCAGACGCTCGACGTGCTGCTCACGCGCAGCGAGCCCCTTTCGGCATCGAGATCATCGACGAATACGACGAATACGAATTCACGGGCAAGGAGTTCGGCGCCATCGTCCAGTACCCGGCCGCCGACGGCGCGGTGCGCGACTACGCCGACTTCACCGCCGCGGCACACCGGGGCGCCCCTCGTTACGGCCGTCTGCGACCTGCTGTCGCTGGCCTGCTCAAGGCACCGGGCGAGTGGGGCGCCGACATCGCCGTGGGCTCCACGCAGCGCCTGGGCATCCCGATGGGCTTCGGAGGCCCCGCAGCGGGTTACATGACCACGCGCGAAGCCTTCAAGCGCAACATGCCGGGCCGCATCATCATCGGCGTCTCGGTCGACCGTCTGGGCAACAAGGCCCCTGCGCATGGCCCTGCAGATGCGCGAAGCAGCACATCAAGCGCGAGCGCGCCACCTCGAACATCTGCACCGCCTCGGCCCTGATGGCCTCGATGACGGGCTTCTACTGCGTCTATCAACGGCCCCGAGGGCTGCTGCGCGCCACGCACGGCCCACCGCGCCGCCGTGACGGTGGCCCGCGCCCTGGAGGCGATGGACTACAGGCTTACCGCGCAGAACTTCTTCGACACGCTCGAGGTCGAGGCCGAAGCCGCCGTTGTGCAGTCGCTGGCCCTCGACGAGGGGATCAACTTCTACTACCCCTCGGAAGGCTCGGTGCGCCTGTCGTTCGACGAGGTTACGACCCCCGCGGAGATCGAGACCGTCATCGGCATCTTCAGCGCCGCGAAGGGCCGCAAGGCCAAGGCCGTGAAGGCCGCCGACGGAGGACACGATCCCGCCGCGCTGCGCCGCCGCTCGGCCTTCCTCACCGAGCCGGTCTTCAACCGCTACCGCTCGGAGAGCGCCCTGATGCGCTACATCAAACAGCTGGAACTGCGCGACATATCGCTGGCCAACTCGATGATCTCGCTCGGCTCGTGCACGATGAAGCTCAACGCCGCGGCGCTCATGCAGCCGCTCTCGCTGGCCGAGTTCCAGATGATGCACCCCTTCGCCCCCGCCGACCAGACGGAGGGCTACCGCGAGCTGATCACGGAGCTCGAAAGGACCTCGCGACGATCACCGGACTGGCCGCCTGCTCGCTCCAGCCCAACTCGGGCGCCGCGGGCGAGTATTCGGGTCTGATGGTGATCCGCGCCTACCACCAGAGCCGCGGGCCAGGGTTACCGCAACGTGGTGCTGATCCCCGCCTCGGCCCACGGCACGAACCCCGCATCGGCCGCCATGGCCGGAATGAAGATCGTAACGGTGGCCTGCGACGCAAACGGCAACATCGACGTCGCAGATCTCGAAACGAAGGCCAAAGGAGCACGCCTCGGGCTGTGCGGACTGATGGTAACCTACCCCTCGACGCACGGCGTCTTCGAGAGCCGCATCCGCGAGATCGTCGATGCCGTGCACGACGCCGGCGGACAGGTCTACATGGACGGCGCGAACATGAACGCCCAGGTGGGCCTGACCAACCCGGGATACATCGGGGCCGACGTCTGCCACCTGAACCTCCACAAGACCTTCGCCATGCCGCACGGAGGCGGCGGCGGGTGTCGGCCCGATCTGCGTCGCCGAGCACCTCGTCCTTCCTCCCGACGCACCCGATCGTTCCAACGGGCGGCGAAGAGGGCATCACGGCCGTCGCATCGGCACCCTGGGGCAATGGCCCTGCTGCTGCCCATCACCTACGGATACATCAAGATGCTCGGCGAGGAGGGGCTGCGCCACGCCACCGAGATGGCCATCGTCAATGCCAACTTCACATGGTCGGCCCTCAAGTCGAAGATACCGCACCTACTACACCGGTGAGACGGGCCGCGTGGGCCATGAGATGATCCTCGACCTGACGCACTTCAAGAAGGAGTACAACATCGACTGCGGCGACATCGCCCACCGTCTGATGGACTACGGCTTCCACGCCCCGACGCTCTCCTTCCCCGTGCACGATACGCTGATGGTAGAGCCTACCGAGTCCGGAGCCCAAGGAGGAGATGGACCGCTTCATGGAGGCGCTCGTCAGCATCAAGCGCGAGTGCGAGGCCGCGGCGGCTGCCGGACAGAGCGAAAAACATCGTAACGAACGCCCGCATACGGCCGTCGAGCTGGCAGGCGAATGGCCGCACGCCTACACGCGCATGCAGGCCGCCTTCCCGCTCGAATGGGTGCGCCACGCCAAGTTCTTCCCCTACGTCTCGAAGATCGACAACGGCTACGGAGACCGCAACCTCTGCTGCCGCAACGACGCATAGCGCCCGCCCGAACGGAAAATGCCGGTGCGAAGAGCGCTTCGCCCGGCATTTTTCCCCGCAGCGGGGCACGGGATTTGACAATCCCGAAAATATGTCGTACATTTGGCCGGTTTTACCGGCTGTCGCCTGCCGAAGCACGGCGACGGCGGAGACCGCGGAACACGAACACGGAAATACCAAAATTCAACACATCGCATGAAAGTAGAAAAGAACAAGATGGTCGGCGTGGACTACAAGCTCACCGTCGATGGACAGATCGCGGACCAGTCGCGTCCGGGACAGCCCCCTGGAATTCATCTTCGGCACGGGCATGCTGCTCCCGAAGTTCGAGGAGGCCATCGAGGGGCAAGGAGCCCGGCGAGAAGGTCTCGTTCACGCTGGAGCCCAAGGACGGCTACGGCGAGCTGATCGCCGAGGCGATCGTCGATCTGCCGAAGCACATCTTCATGGTGGACGGCAAGCTCGCCGAGGATATCCTCTTCGTCGGCAGCCAGGTGCCGATGAGCGACTCCCAGGGCAACCGCATGATGGGCACGGTCAAGGAGGTCGGCGACGAGCACGTCAAGATGGACTTCAACCACCCGATGGCCGGCAAGACGCTCCACTTCGACGTCGAGGTCGTTTCGGTGCGCGACGTAACACCCGAGACCTGCAGGGACACTGCTCCTGCGGTTCGTGCGGCGACGGTTGCGGCGACGGCTGCTGCGACGACCACGGACACGGACACGGACACGGGCACTGCGACTGCCACTAAACACACCGGCGGGCCTCCGGGTCCGAAGGACGTAACGACGCGGGACCTTCCTCGGGGACGGTCCCGCGTTCCCGTCGAAAGCCATGCGCACACTCCGCCAATACCTCTTCACGCTCACCGATCCCGAGGGTCTCACACGACGGCTCGGGGGAGATTGTCCTGTGCCGTGATGCCGTGGGGCGGCCCGCATGCGCCGTCGGGAACTCGGCGATCGTCTTCCGTGTGTGTCATGAAGGACGGCTGCGCGCCCTGCGCTGCTTTCTGCGGCCGATGCGCCACCTGCGGGAGATCTACGGCGAGCGCCTCTTCGAACGGGAACTCTACCTCTACACCTCCCCACGACGGGCGAATGGGTCGATGTCGTCCTCGACGAGTGGATCGAGGGCCGAACACTCCGCGAGGCGGTCCACCGCGCCGGATGGCGACCGGGAGCAGCTGGCGGCACTGGCGGCGGCCTTCGACCGGCTGGCGCTTGCCATGGTCACGGACGACCGGGCCCACGGCGACCTGAAGCCCGGAACTCTGATCGTCGATCCCGCGGGCCGCCTCCATCCGATCGACCATGACGCAACGTTCCTTCCCGCCTTTGCCGGGGCCGAGTCCCGAGCTGGGCACCGCAGCCTACCAGCACCCGGCCCGCACGGCGGCCGACTTCGACGCCTCGCTGGACGACTACCCCGCGGCGCTGATCTCCACGGCGCTGCACGCCCTGGCCGAGGCGGACTCTACGCCCGCTACGGCGCGGGCGACGGACTGCTCTTCACCCGTCGCAGATTCCGCACGAGACGCCCCTACCGGGAGGTCGTGGCGCTTTTCGAACGGCGCGGAATGGCCGTCGCCTACCGGATCGCGCGGCTGCTCACCGCACCGACGCTGCGCCTGTTCGGCCTCGAAGAGCTGCTCCGGGAGGCCGTGCGGGAGGCAGACGGAGGCAGAGCGGGCGGAGGAGCCCGACGAAGGCCCCGCACCCGAACTGTTCGAACGCGGCGGACTGTGGGGCTACCGCACCCAAACCGAGTGCGTCATCGCACCGCTCTACGACAATGGCTTCGAATTTTCCGAAGGGCTGGCGGCCGTGCAGCTCGGAGGCACCTGGCACTTCATCGACCGCCGGGGCCGCACGCGCATCAGCTGCCCGGACTGCGAGGCGGTCAAGCCCCTTCCGCAACGGCCGCGCCCGGATCATCCGCCGCGGCATCCGTTCGGAAATAGATCCTGCGGGCCGCGAATTTGCCATTTAGGGAGCAAATCGCTATATTTGCATATCCCTTTTGCAACTACGACCCGAAGAACATGTATACGCAAAGCATCACCCGCAACCACCGGACGGCCTTCTTCATCGCCATCGACTGCTCGGGCTCCATGTCCGAGCAGCTCCCTTCCGCGGACGTACCGCAAGCAAGGCCGAAGCCGTGGCTTCGATCACCAACGGACTGCTTTTCGAACTGATCGAACGGGCTCGCCGCAACGATGGCGTACGCAATTACTACGATGTAGCCGTCCTCGGCTACTCGGGCGACGACGAGGTCCACTCCCTGCTCCCCGACGGCCGGGAGATGATCTCCATCACAGAGCTTGCCGCCGTCGAGCCGGCCATCCGCCGGGAGGTCGTCGAATGCCGGACCCCGACGGCGGCATCGCCCTGCGTGAACTGCCCGTCCCGATCTGGGTCGAGCCGCATGCCGCGGGGCAGACGCCCATGTGCGAGGCACTGCGCCGCATCCGCGACCTGGCGGCGGCGTGGTGCGCCGAAGCGGCCCATGCCGCAAGTTTCCCGCCCATCGTCTTCAACATCACCGACGGCTAGGCAACCGACTGCGACGAGGAGGAGTTGCGCACGGTCTCCGACCAGATCAAGTCCCTCGGCACGGCCGACGGAAGATCCTGCTGGTGAGCATCCATATCACGGCGGGCGAGATGCCGCAAACGGCCTTCTTCCCCTCGGAGGAGGAGCCGCGCATCCCGAACCGCTATGCCGCACTGCTCTACGACTGTTCGAGCGTCATGCCCGCCGTTTTCGACGAGGCGATCCGCGCGGTGAAGGGGCCCGGCGCCCTGCCGCCCTTCCGGGCGTGAGCTACAACGCCTCGGCCGACGAGTTGGTCGCCATGCTCAACATCGGCTCCATCAGCGTCAAAACCGAATAAGCCATGACCGCCACACTGCAAACCTTCACACGGGCGCTGCTGACTCCCGACCTCTCGTTCCGCACACTCACCGACGCCCGGGCCGTATGCGGTGCGGGACGGGCTGCCGCAGCTGATGCGCACGACGCGCTTCGCCGAGGCGGAGATCACCCACGACGGCCGGCGCTGGCTCCTCTTCCTGCCCCTCACGCCGGCGGCGCTTTACGGCGTCGAACGGATTGAATCGCGGCTGCGGAAGCTCCGCACGGACTTCCTGACCGAATACCGCATCCTGCCCGACGAACTGCTCTGGTACGACACTACAGGGAAAACCCTGCCGCACGTCGCTTGTCATCGAGCCCCCTGCCCGCCGGGCGCAGCTTCGACGAGGCGCTCGGCAGCGTCCCCGCCGAGGAGCTGCTCCGCGCTCTCGACACGCTGCAGCAGGCGCTCCGCGAGCTGCACTTCTCGCACAACAACCTCCGCGCGGAGAATCTCCGCTGGGCGGCGGGACGCTTCATCCCGATCCGCTACCACGACGCGCGTTTCGACACCCCGGGCCGCGACGACGAAGCCTTCGGGCAGTTGCGGGAACGGATTTTGCAGTGCACGGGAGGTCCGCAGGTCTCGGACGCGGCAGCCGCCTACACGGCCCTGCGCCCGCTCGACGGACACCGCTGGACGAGCCATCTGTTCGAAGGGCTGCGTCTGCGTCGAGGACGACGCGGGCTACGGCTATGTCGATGCGCAGAACCGCCCGGTCATCGCCCCGCGATTCCGCTGGGCCGGGGACTTCCACGAAGGACGCGCCGAGGTGGAGACCGACACGGGCATGGGACTCATCGACAAGCAGGGTCGCTATATCATCCCTCCCGAATACGAAATCGTGGAGTACGACCCCGTGGAGAGTATCGTCCGCGTACGGCTGCACGGCCGCTGGGCCCTCTACGACTACCTCGGACGGCGCCTTACGGAGTTCGGCGCCGCGGAACCGTAACGAAAACACAAAACAAGCAGATAAAAATGGAACACATCAAAGTACTGATCATCGGCAGCGGCCCCGCAGGATATCGGCCGCCATCTATACGGCACGCGCCAACCTGCAGCCCGTACTCTACGAAGGCATCGAGCCGGGCGGACAGCTCACCACGACGACCGAAATCGAGAATTTCCCGCTATCCCGAAGGGGTGGACGGCAACCAGATGATGGCCGACCTGCGCCGTCAGGCCGAGCGTTTCGGCACCGACATCCGCTCGGGGCAGATTACGCGGATCGACCTTTTGAAGCGTCCGTTCCACGTCACGGTGGACGGCCGACGGAGCTGGAGGCCGAGGCGGTGATCGTCGCCACGGAGCTTCGGCCAAATACCTCGGACTGCCCTCCGAGACGAAGTTCCGCGGACAGGGCGTCAGCGCCTGCGCCACCTGCGACGGCTTCTTCCGCAAGAAGGACGTGGCGGTGGTCGGCGGCGGCGACACGGCCTGCGAGGAGGCCACCTACCTGGCTTCGCTCTGCCGCAAGGTCTACCTGATCGTCCGCAAACCCTTCCTGCGCGCCTCGAAAGCGATGCAGGAGCGCGTCTTCAACACCGGAAACATCGAGGTGCTCTTCGAGCACAACACCGTCGAGGTGCTGGGCGACGACTCCGGCGTAACGGGCGCCCTGCTGCGCCGGACCGACGGGGAGGAGTGCACGATCGACATCTGCGGGCTTCTTCCTGGCCATCGGACACCATCCCAACACGGAGCTCTTCGCCGGACAGCTCGACCTCGACGCCGAAGGCTCATCCGCACCGAACCGGGCACCTCGAAGACCTCCATCGAGGGTCTCTTCGCCGCGGGCGACGTGAAGGACCCCAACTACCGCCAGGCCATCACCGCCGCCGGCTCGGGCTGCATCGCCGCCCTCGACTGCGAACGCTTCCTGCTGAAATAAAAATGACAAACCGAAAAAGCAACGCCATGAAACGCCTCCTGCTGATCCTGTGCGCCGCATGCAGCCTGTGTGCCTGCGCCGTGGGACCACCTACATCGGCAAGACCTATCCCGCCACCGGGAATCCCGAGCTCTTCTTCAGCTGGAACGATGTGCCCGGGGAGTACGAGACGATGGGGGGCACATTACGGCCGCACCGCAGCTCTTCGGCAACCTGGAGGATGCGCAGAAGGCCATCAAAAGCGCGCCCGCGAGAAGGGTGCCGACGCCGTGGTTTTCGAGGGATCGGCCATACGGCTTCCGCGCCGACCTACACGACGACCGAGCGTGTCGAGCACAACGACGACGGCAGCAGCACCCGCACGGCCACGACCCAACGCAACGTTACGGTAACGAACCGGCTCGAAGCGACCTTCATCAAATACAGGAAATAGCTCCATGAGTTTTGCGGTAACCATCCTCGGCAGCTCCTCCCGGCCAAGCCCACGCCCGACCGGCATCCGTCGGCCCAGGCGGTGAACATCCACGAACAGTACTACCTCGTGGATGCGGGCGAAAAGGGGTGCAGCAGCAGCTCATCCGCTACGGGATCAATCCGCTCAAACTCCGCGCCGCGTTCATCTCGCACCTGCACGGGGATCATGTCTACGGGCTCTTCCCGCTCATCTCGACCCTCGGGCTTTACGGACGCCGGACCCCGCTGGAGGTCTATGCCCCGGCCCCCTTCGGCGAGATCCTCGAATGCCACCTGCGCTACTTCGACACGGGCTCCCCCTACGAAGTCGTCTGGCACGAGGTGCGGACCACCGAACACGCGCTGCTCTACGAAAACCGCACGCTCGAAGTGTGGAGCATTCCGCTGCGCCACCGGGTGCCGTGCGCCGGTTTTCTCTTCCGCGAGAAGGAGCCGGGGCTGAATGTCGACAAGTTCAAGATCGGGAAATACGGACTCTCGATCGCGCAGATCACCGCGGCGAAGCGCGGCGAGGCGGTGCGGCTCGACGACGGCACGCTCCTCGAAAACGGCGAACTGACCTACCGGCCCTACGCGCCGCGGTCGTACGCCTACCTCTCGGACACGAACTACTCGGCGAAGGCCGCCGGGCTGTGCCGGGGCGTTGATCTGATGTACCACGAGGCGACCTATGCGGCCGCCGAGCAACGCGCGGCCCGCGACCGCGGACACGCCACGACGGTCGATGCCGCCAAGGCGGCGCTCCGGGCCGGGGCGCGGCGCCTGGTCATCGGCCACTACTCGTCGCGCTACAGGGATGAGGCGCCGCTCGTCGAGGAGGCCCGCACGCTCTTTGCGGAGAGCTACGCCGCCCGCGAGGGCACCACCTTCACGATCGAAAAGAGACCATGACCCGATCCGACATTCAACTCGTACGCTCGTTGTCCGACAAGCGGGGACGCTCCGAACACGGGCTCTTCGTCGCCGAAGGGCGCAAGCTCATCGGCGAACTGCGCCGTTCGAATCTCCGCATCCGCAGGATCTTCGCCACCGAAGGGGCTGTTCGAAGGTCCCGAGGTCGAATGCGTTACGGAGAAGGAGATGGAGCGGCTGTCGCTGCTCAAGACCCCCTCGAACTCGCTGGCAATCGTGGAGATCCCCCGCTACCGGCTCGATGCGGCACACGTCGGACAGCGCCTCACGCTGGCGCTCGACGACGTGCAGAACCCCGAAACCTGGGGACGATCATCCGCCTGGCCGACTGGTTCGGCATCGGGAGATCCTCTGCTCGCCCGCAACGGCCGACTGCTTCAACCCCAAGGTGGTGCAGGCGACCATGGGGCCATCCTCCGCGTCAGGGTCCACTATGTGGAGCTCGCGCCGCTGCTCGCGCAGGCCGCAGCCCGCGGCGTGCCGGTCTACGGCACCTTCCTTGAGGGCGAAAACCTCTACGACGCGCAGCTCACCGACGGAGGATCATCGTCATGGGCAACGAGGGGCGCGGCGTGCGGCCCGACGTGGCGCAGACGGTAACCCGCAAACTCTTCATCCCGCCCTTCCCGGCGGACCGCCGCGCCTCGGAGTCGCTCAACGTGGCAATGGCCACGGGCGTCGTCTGCGCCGAGTTCCGCCGCCGCGGCATCCGGTAACCCTCCCGAAAACAGCCCCGGCGGATACGGCTTCGGCTGCCGCCCGCAGGCTCCGAAGCCGTCGGGCACGCCGGCACCGACGCCCCTTCCGCGCGGGGTCCGATTTTTTCACGGAAAACCCCGCGCAACGCATTGCTTATTCTGAATATTTTATACCTTTGTGGGTTGAAACATACCTGTCTATGTCTGAACAGAAGCTCAAAGATAGGGCCTTACGCAAGGCGACCCGAACGGAATCGGCTGGGAAGTGCTCCTCAAGGCACTCGCCGATCCGCGCATGACGGAGCTCTTCACGCCCGTCGTCTACGGCTCGCCGAAAGCCGCGGCCTTCTACCGAAATACGCTCCGCGACACCGAAAACGTCGCCTTCAACCAGGTGGTCTCGGCCGCCGAAGCACGCCGCGGCAAGGTCAATCTCGTCGCCTGCGGCGAGGTGGCGGCCGTGGAGCCGGGGCATCCGACCCCGAAGCGGGGCCGTGCCGCCGTGGAGGCGCTGCGCGCCGCCGCGGCCGACCTTCAGGCCGGTGCGATCGACGCCCTGGTAACCGCCCCCTTCGACAAGGAGACCGTCCAGAGCGACGACTTCCGCTACACGGGCCACACCGAATTTTTCGGCGCCGAATTCGGGGAACGCCCATGATGATCATGTGCAGCGAGATCCTCCGCGTAGGGCTCATTACGAAGCATATTCCCGTGGCGGAGATCGCCCGCAGCATCACCCAAGAGCGGATCGTGGAGTCGATCGCCACGCTGCGCCGCTCGCTTGTCGAGGACTTCGGCATCGTCGAGCCCCGCATCGCCGTGATGGCCCTCAACCCTCACGCCGGAGACGGCGGACTGCTGGGCCGCGAGGAGCAGGAGATCATCCGTCCGGCCATCGCCGAGGCCTTCGAAAAGGGAATGCTCGCCTTCGGGCCCTTTGCCGCCGACGGGCTCTTCGCCGGAGGGGCGTACGCCCAGTACGACGGCATCCTGGCCATGTACCACGATCAGGGACTGGCCCCGTTCAAGAGCCTCTCGCCCGACGGCGTGAACTTCACGGCCGGGCTTTCGGCCGTGCGCACCTCGCCCGACCACGGCACGGCCTTTGACATCGCCGGGAAGGACAAGGCCGATCCGCAGTCGATGCGCAATGCGATCTACACGGCCATCGACATCGCGGAGCACCGCCGCGCATGAGCCGAATGGACGCGCAATCCGCTGCAGAAGGCCGAGCGCGAGAAGTCGAACCGCGACGTCTCCGCCAGGGAGCTGCCGCACACCGAAAAGGAGGAGTAGCCGACAATACCGCGGCGGGGAACGAAGAAACCATGAAAAAACCGGGCAAACCGGAGGCGTATTCCGTCTCGTAATTGTGGAAGCGCCGAAGGCCCCGAAAACTTAAATTTTATAAACTGTATGATCCAGATCACTTTTCCCGATGGCTCGGTAAAGGAGTATGCCAAAGGGACAACTGCCTACCAGATCGCGGAGAGCATCAGCCCTCGTTTAGCTGCTGACTCGCTGGCGGCCTCGGTAAACGGCGCAACGGTGGACATGATGCGTCCGATCGAAGAGAACGCATCGGTCAAGTTCTACAAATGGGACGACGACGAAGGGCAAGCACGCCTTCTGGCACACCTCGTCGCACCTGCTGGCCGAGGCGCTCGAAGCCCTCTACCCGGGCATCAAGTTCGGCATCGGCCCGGCCATCGAAAACGGCTTCTATTACGACGTCGATTCCCCGACGCCCATCACCGAGGCCGACCTGCCGAAAATCGAAAAGAAGATGGAGGAGCTTGCCCGTACCAAGGAGCCGCTCGTGCGCCGCGAAGGTTCCCAAGGCCGAAGCGCTCAAAGAGTTCACCGAGAAGGGCGACCCCTACAAGGTCGAACTGATCGAGGCCCTCGAAGACGGCACCATCTCCTTCTATACCAACGGTGCGTTCACGGACCTGTGCCGCGGCCCGCACATTCCCAACACGGGATATATCAAGGCCCTGAAACTTACGTCCGTGGCCGGAGCCTACTGGCGCGGCAACGAGAAGAACAAGATGCTGACGCGTATCTACGGCATCTCGTTCCCCAAGAAGTCGATGCTCGACGACTACCTCAAGATGATGGAGGAGGCCAAGAAACGCGACCACCGCAAGCTGGGCAAGGATCTCGAACTGTTCACCTTCTCGCAGCGCGTAGGCCCCGGACTGCCGCTCTGGCTGCCGAAGGGCGCCGCCCTGCGCGACCGGCTGGAGCAGTTCCTGCGCAACGTCCAGAAGGAGTACGGATACCAGCAGGTCATCACCCCGCATATCGGCAACAAGGAGCTCTACGTCACCTCGGGCCACTACGCCCACTACGGCAAGGACGCCTTCCAGCCCATCCACACCCCGGAGGAGGACGAGGAGTATATGCTCAAGCCGATGAACTGTCCGCACCACTGCGAGATCTTCGCTCGCAAGCCGCGCTCCTACAAGGACTGCCGCTGCGCATCGCCGAGTTTGGCACGGTCTTCCGCTACGAGAAGAGCGGCGAGCTCCACGGACTGACGCGCGTGCGCACCTTCACGCAGGACGACGCCCACATCTTCGTGCGTCCGGATCAGGTGAAGGCGGAGTTTGAGAACGTCATCGACATCATCCAGAAGGTGTTTGCCATCTTCAAGTTTGAGGACTTCGAGGCGCAGATCTCCCTGCGCGACCCGAAGGACACGGAGAAGTATATCGGCAGCGACGAGATCTGGGAGGAGAGCCAGAACGCCATCCGCGAGGCTTGCCGCGAGAAGGGTCTCAACGCCCGCGAGGAGATCGGCGAGGCCGCCTTCTACGGTCCGAAGCTCGACTTCATGGTGAAGGACGCCATCGGCCGCAAGTGGCAGCTGGGCACGATCCAGGTCGATTATAACCTGCCGCAGCGCTTCCACCTCGAATACACGGCCGAGGACAACTCTAAGCAGACGCCGGTGATGATCCACCGCGCGCCGTTCGGATCGCTGGAGCGCTTCACCGCCGTGCTCATCGAGCACACCGCGGGCCACTTCCCCCTGTGGCTCACGCCCGACCAGGTGGCCATCCTGCCGATCTCGGAGAAGTATAACGACTACGCCGAGAAGCTCCGCAAGTATTTCGACCGCAACAACGTGCGGGCCTACGTCGATGACCGTAACGAGAAGATCGGCCGCAAGATCCGCGACAACGACGCCGAGGCCGTTCAACCCCGGGAAATAACAAACCGGAAACAGGACAACCGCTTCGGGCGCAGACTGCCCGAAAGGAGAACCCGCACCGCATCAACGAGCAGATCACCGCACCCGAGGTGCGCGTGGTGGGCGACAACGTGGAGCAGCCGCAGGTCGATGCCGATCCGCGACGCCCTGCGCCTGGCTGACGAGCTGGAGCTCGACCTGATCGAAATCTCGCCCAAGGCCGAACCTCCCGTCTGCCGCATCGCCGACTACCAGAAAGTTCCTCTACCAGCAGAAGAAAAAAGGCCAAAGAGCTGAAGGCCAACCAGGCGAAGGTTACCGTCAAGGAGATCCGCTTCGGACCGCAGACCGACGACCACGACTACAACTTCAAGCTCAAGCACGCCATGAACTTCCTCAAGGAGGGTTCGAAGGTCAAGGCCTACGTCTTCTTCCGCGGTCGCTCGATCGTCTTCAAGGAGCAGGGCGAGATCCTGCTGCTGCGCTTCGCCACCGACCTGGAGGAGGTGGCCAAGGTGGAGATGATGCCCAAACTCGACGGCAAGAAGATGAACATGATGCTGGCGCCCAAAAAGGGCAAAGAAGTAGAGTTTTTGCACATGCTGTGCATCCGGCCGCGGCCGGGTGCCGTACGACCGAAACGGCGGTTGCAGGGGAGACCCGATGCAGCCGCCGTTTCCTGTCTGCCGCGGAGTAATAAGCCGCAGGCGGGGAGGTGCCGCGGAAAGGCGGCCTGGAGCCGGCGGGAACGCTGGCGGAGGGACCGGCAGAGAAACAGCCGGAAGGATAGTCGGGGGCGCTGGCGGAGGAACAGCCGGAGGCGCCGGCAGGAAGGCCGCATCGCTACACCGGGGAAAAAGCCGCCGGAAATGTTGTTTCTGCCCGCCGTTTGTCGTATCTTTGTCCGTGATGACAGGCCCCCCGAAGCGATATTCGGAATCGACAACCGCACAACGTTCGAGCGGCTGGCGCTGGAAGTTTTCCGACGCCAGGCCGCCGCATGCGCACCCTACCGCGAGGTACCTCGCCCTGATCGGCGTCGATCCGCAGCAGGTACGGCATTCCGACGAAAATACCCCACCTGCCCATCGAGCTCTTCAAAGCCACGAGGTCTATTGCGGCGACCGGGAGCCCGAGGCGGTCTTCACGTCGAGCGCCACAACGGGCATGACCTCCTCGCGCCACGCGATGCAGTCGCTGGCCCTCTACGAGCGGGCGTTCCGCGGATCGTTCCGCACCTTCTACGGCGATCCGGCCCGGTGGAGCCTCTATGCGCTGCTGCCCAACTACCTGCGCCGCAAGGTTCGTCGCTGGTCTACATGGCCGACCGGCTGATCGCCGGACTGCGGTTCGGGCGGCTTCTACTTGGACGACTACGACGCGCTGCTGCGGACATGCAGGCCGATCCGAAGCCCAAAATCCTGCTGGGCGTCAGCTACGCGCTGTGGGACCTCGCCGAGCAATATGCCCCGAAACTGCGCAATACCGTCGTGATGGAGACGGGCGGCATGAAGGGCTACCGGGAGGAGATCCCCAAGGAGGAGTTCCACCGCATTCTGTGCGACGCCTTCGGGGTGGAGGCGATTCACTCGGAATACGGCATGGCCGAACTCACCTCGCAAGCCTACTCGCAGGGAGGCAACCTGTTCCGCTGCCCGGGCTGGATGCGCGTCACGGCACGCGACGTCAACGACCCGTTCTGCACGCTGCCGGCGGGAAGCCGCGGCGGACTGAACATCACCGACCTGGCCAACTGGTGGTCCTGCGCCTTCATCCAGACGGCCGACACGGGGCGCGTCGCCGCCGACGGATCGTTCGTGATCGAGGGGACGCATCGACCGCTCGGACATCCGGGGCTGCAACCTGCTCGTACAGTAAAAAAATCCTATCGCATGAAAACCGTTGCGTTCGTTCCGATCCGGCTCAACAGCCAGCGCGTCGCAGGCAAGAACCTGCGGCTGCTGGGCGGCGAGCCGCTGATGTGCCATATTCTGAAGACCCTGACGGCGGTCCGCAGCATCGACGAGGTCTACGTCTTTTGCAGCGACGAGAGCATCCGGGGCCTGCTGCCCGAGGGGGTGCGCTTTCTGCGGCGCAGCAGGAGCTGGACCGTGACACGACCCTGGGCCGCGAGATTTACGACCGCTTTACCGCCGAGGTCGGGGCCGACCTCTACGTCCTGGCCCACGCCACCTCGCCTTCATCCGCGCCGCGACCCTTGCCGATGCGCTCGGCAAAGTGCGTTCCGGCGAATACGACTCGGCGTTCAGCGCCGAGCGCATCCAGACCTTCGCCTGGTACGAGGGGCATCCGCTGAACTACTCGCTGGACAACATCCCCCGCACGCAGACCATCGAGCCGGTTTACATCGAGACCAGCGCCTTCTTCATCTTCCCGCGGGCGCTCTGGTGCGAACGCCACCGCCGCATCGGCGACCGTCCCTGGATGGCCGTCGTGGACCGTATCGAGGGGATGGATATCGACTATCCGGAGGACTTCACCATGGCGGAGATCATCGCCGCCAGCCGCAACCTCCGCCGATAACGCCGGAAACGCCGGCAACGCCCGAATAGGAAAAGGGACGACCTTGTGCGAAGGCCGTCCCTTTTTTCTATCGGTCGGATAAGGCCGGATCACTCCCCGCGTCGCTCGTAGGCGTCGATCATCGACGAGCGCGTGCAGTTCACGATCCGTGCGCCGAGCCACCGGGCATAGTCGCGCAGCACCTCGTGGCCGCGGAACAGCTCGGCAACCTCCGCCAGGTAGGAGGCCATCGTATAGGGCACGGGCGGCACCTTCTGGCAGATGGGCTGCGGATCCCGCGTCGGCTCCCTCGTCGTAATAGTGGCGGTCGCTGCGGCACAGCCGGTTGTCCGCATCCACACAGAGCCCTTCGAGCAGCGTGTGGTCCACGCCGTAGAGCTCCACGCAGCGGTAACCCAGCAGCAGGCCGATGTATTCGCCGACCTGCACCACCGTGCCGAAGTTGGCGCTTCCCAGCCCGTGGCGGTAGAGCCAGAACTCCAGCGAGCGGAAGCCCCGGAACATCGTGGTATGGAAGGGCACGATGCGGATCAGGGGATTGGGCAGCGCGGCCCGGTAGTCGAAATGCTCGGGATTGTAGTACTGCACATAGAGCGTCATCGGCCATGCGACACGCGCCGCGAGCACGCGGTACAACTCCGCCACGCGGTCGCGGCAGGCGCTGTCGCGGAAGAACATCGGGTCCGAAAGGACGTAGTAGGCCGGGCGCAGGGAGGTGAAACGGTCGTCAAGCGCGAAGTAGTTGACTGCCATCCCCAGGTCGCGCGGCGCCGCATCCTCCATCAGAACGGGAAGTTCACGGGCCAGCGAGGGGCCGTTGCCGAGATCGCCAGCGTCGCGGCATCCGCCCCGGGAGTGCGGCCAGCGCGTCCCACATAGTTGCGGAAATTCTCCTGACGGCCATCACGGCGAAGTAGAGCGCCGTCTCGAAGCTGTTGCGGGCAAAGCGGAGGATCTTCTCGAGAGGGTCATGGAACGCGGTTTTATTTGCAAAAGTAGCAAAAGATCAATATCTTCGCAAAAAACCGCAAGCCCATGTCCGAACCGGTCATCTCGGTCATCATTCCCCTCTACAACAAGGAGCGCGAAATCGCGGGGACGCTCCGCTCGGTGCTGGCCCAGACGCGCCAACCCGACGAAATCGTCGTCGTGGACGACGGATCGACCGACGGCAGCGCCGCGCGAAGGCGTCGAAGCCTCCGCGCGCGCCGCTTGTGCGCCTCGTCCGGCAGCCGAATGCCGGGGAGGGCGCCGCCCGCAACCGCGCCATCGCCGAAGCCCGGGGCGAATATGTCGCGCTGTTAGACGCCGATGACGAGTGGGAGCCGGGATTCCTCGAAGAGATCGCCGCACTGATCGGCCGGTACCCCGGTTGCGGCCTCTACTGCACGGGCTTCCGCATCGTCAGCCACGACGGCATCTTCCCGGCCGAAGGGCCCGCGACACGGGGCGTCGTCGGGAACTTCTTCCGCGACTCGGCCCACCGCTATATCGCCATTCCGTCGGCCTGCTGTATCCCCCGGTCGGTGTTCGACGAGGTGGGCGGATTCCCCGAAGGGATGAAGATCGCCGGCGACCTCTACATGTGGATCAAGATCGGCCGCCGCTACCGGGTCTGCTACTCTCCCGAGAAGCTCGTCCGCTACTCGAAGGTGGCCTCGAACCGCTCGGCATCGAGCTACACGCCCGAGCGGACCGCCTACTCGTTCGAGGCGCTCTACGACCCCGCGGCACCCGTCGAGGAGCGCGAATTCATCGCCCGCGCCGCCTGGGCAAGGCCCTCATCCTCTCGGCCAAGGGGCGACACGGAGGCCGCCGCGCGCCGTGCGCTGCTTCGGCTATACGAAAACCTACCGCCGCACGCTGCACAAGGTGCGTCTCTTGAACCGCCTGCCCGTCCGGTGGCGCGCGCCGCTGCTCGGCCTCTACAACACCCTGGCGTGGCGCCTGGCCCGCAAGGGACTGTAAAACACTTCAACTTCCAGATCATGAAACCGTTTTTCCGGATGCTGCTCCCGACACTGCTGCTGCTGATTCCGACCATCGGGTGCGCCCAGGAGGACCGCACCGAGACCCTGCGTTCGGGCGGCATCGACCGCACCTACCACGATCCATCTCCCCAAGGACCTGCCGCCCGAAGCGCGCCGCTCGTCATCGTCCTGCACGGCTACGGCGGTTCGGCCGACCCGGCGGCCTTCGGCATGAATCCGACGGCCGACCGCCACGGTTTTGCCGTCTGCTACCCGCAGGGCGAACGCGACGGACGCGGCAAGAGCTGCTGGAACGTGGATATCCCTTTCAGGCCGACATGCCAGTCGACGACATACAGTTCCTCGACGAGCTGATCGGCCACCTGCACCGGCGCTACGGTCTGAGCCGCCGCAACGTCTTCTGCACGGGGATGTCCAACGGCGGGGACATGTGCTACCTGCTCGCTTCGCGCCGCCCGGAGCTCTTTGCGGATGGTCTTCTTGAGCATCTCCATCACCTTCGTCTTCGTCTCCTCGACCACCATGGCGCGGTTGGCGGCACTGATGTGCTCAAACTGCTGCTGGATGTACTGCGATCCGAGGTTGGAGGTCATGATGATGATGGTGTTCTTGAAGTTGACCGTGCGGCCCTTGTTGTCCGTCAGTCGTCCGTCGTCGAGCACCTGGAGCAGGATATTGAAGACGTCGGGGTGGGCCTTCTCTATCTCATCGAAGAGAACCACGGAGTAGGGCTTGCGCCTGACGGCCTCGGTCAACTGGCCACCCTCGTCGTAACCGACGTACCCCGGAGGCGCGCCGATGAGGCGGGAGACACTAAACTTCTCTTGGTATTCGCTCATATCGATACGCGTCATCATCGTCTCGTCGTCGAAGAGGTATTCGGCCAGCGCCTTCGCCAGCTCGGTCTTACCCGTACCCGTTGTGCCGAGGAAGATGAAGGAGGCTATCGGCTTCTTCGGATCTTGCAGTCCGGCGCGGCTGCGGCGCACGGCGTCGGCCACGGCCGTAATGGCCTCGTCCTGGCCAATCACCCGCTTGTGGAGCTCTTCCTCCAGGTGGAGGAGCTTGTCGCGCTCGCTCTGCATCATCCGCGTCACGGGGATTCCCGTCCAGCGGCTCACCACCTCGGCGATATCGTCGGCAGTCACCTCCTCGCGGATGAGTTTCTCGCCACCCTGCGTCTGGTCGAGCTGCTTCTGTATGGCCTTGATGTCGGCGTCTATCTGCTGCAGTTTGCCATAGCGTATCTCCGCCACGAGCTGGTAGTTGCCCTCGCGCTCGGCGCGCTCGGCGTCAAACTTCAGTTGCTCTATCTGCTGCTTGTCCTGCTGGATCTTGTTGACCAGGGCCTTCTGGGCCTCCCATTTAGCTCGGAATCCCTTCACCTTGTCCTGCAGTTCGGCTATCTCGCGCTCGATGTTGTTGAGTTTTTGCAGGTCGGGGTCCTTCTCGGTCGCTCCCGGCTGCACCTCGCGCTTCACCGACTCACGCTCGATCTCCTTCTGCTTCAACTGTCTCTCCAGTTCGTCCAGTTCCTCCGGCACGGAGTCGCGCTCCATACGGAGTTTGGCAGCAGCCTCATCCATGAGGTCGATGGCCTTGTCGGGGAGGAAACGGTCTGTGATGTAGCGTTCAGAGAGTTGCACGGCAGCGATGCAGGCGTCATCCTGGATACGCACCTTGTGGTGGTTCTCGTAGCGCTCCTTCAGTCCACGTAGGATGGAGATGGCGTCGGTCTCGTCCGGCTCCTCGACCATGACGGTCTGGAAGCGGCGCTCCAGGGCCTTGTCCTTCTCGAAGTACTTCTGATACTCGTTGAGCGTCGTCGCACCGATGGCACGCAGTTCGCCACGTGCCAGAGCCGGCTTGAGGATGTTGGCGGCGTCCATGGCGCCCTCGCCACCACCGGCTCCCACGAGCGTGTGGATCTCGTCGATGAAGAGGATGATGTTGCCTTCGGCCTTCGTCACCTCCTTGATCACCGATTTCAGGCGCTCCTCAAACTCGCCCTTGTATTTGGCACCCGCCACGAGTGCGCCCATATCGAGGGAGTAGAGTTGCTTGTCCTTCAGGTTCTCGGGCACGTCGCCACGCACGATACGCTCGGCCAGTCCTTCGACGATAGCCGTCTTGCCCGTACCCGGCTCACCAATGAGGATCGGGTTGTTCTTCGTACGCCTGTTCGTTGAGGTTGATGGCGTACTTGCCCAGGGCGTCGAACTCCTGCGACGCAGTCTGCGAATCGACGGTCGCCCCCTTTGCGGAAGGTGCGGATCGCCTCGATGAGCTCCTTCTCGGAGGCTCCGCTTCGCTTGAGCAGATCGGAGGCCTCTCCGCGTTCGGCCAGAAGGCCCAGCAGGAGATGCTCGACCGAAGCGTACTTGTCGCCGAAGTTCTTCGTGAAATCGACCGCACGCTGGATCACGCGCGACGCATCCTGCGAAAAATACTGCTCGTCCGAGCCTGCGACACGCGGCAGCGTACCCACGGCCCGGTTCACCTCTTCGCGCAAACCGCGCACGTTCACGCCGACACGTCCCAAAAGAAACGTTCCGAGCGAATCATCCTCGCAGATGAGGACGCTCAACAGATGGAGCGGATCGACAGCCTGCTGTCCGCGCTCCCGCGCCAGGGTGAGCGCTGCCTGCAGCGCCTCCTGCGCCTTGATGGTTAAAGTGTTGATGTTCATATCCGTTTGTTTTTACTTGTTTTCATTTCGGTTTTTCGACCACCTTCTCCGCAAAACGCCTGCCACAACCGGCAGGAAGACATTTCGGCGCATTTTATCGTAAAATGTCATGAATTGACAGCCCTACGCTGACACGCCGCGCCATTTCGGCAGAAAAAAGGGGAGGCCGCGAAGCCTCCCCGAAGATCTCGGCCCTCACGCGCGGCAGTCAGTTGCCGCGATAGGTCGCATAGCCGTTTGCCGACATGGTGATCGGGATGTGGTAATGACCGCTTCCCTCGATGCGGAAGACCACCTCGACCCAGGGATAGATCGACCGCTCGCCGAGGGCCTCGAAGTAGGGTGCCGTCTCGAAACGAAAGCCGGTAGACCCCGTCGTTGGGCTGCCCGCCGAGGGGCAGCAGGTCGGCAATGCGGCCGTTGCGGTCGGTGCGCCGCTCGGCGACCGGCTGCCACGAGCCATCCTCCGCAAGCCGCGAGCGTTACGCGGACATCCGCTGCCGGCACTCCGCGCGAGGTATCGAGCATGTGCGTGCTCAACTGACAGGTGGGTTCCTGCGCCGACGCCGTGCCGGCGAAACCGAGGGCCAGGAGCAGCAGGGCTCCCGCCAGAATCCATCTTCTCATAACAGTACGTTTTACGGGTTACACATCTCCGAATACCCCACCTGCGCCCCTCCGCCGGAAATCCATCCTCCACATCGCCCTGCAGAAGCGGACCTCGGGCGCCGGCGCCCGGGGAATCCATCACTCCTCCGAGAGGAGTTTCGACAAATATAGGCCGTGCGCCCGGAATATGCAAAAATAATTTTTTTATCTTTGCGTCATCATGAGGATTTCATCGTCAGCGCACGCAAATACCGGCCCGCGACCTTCCGCTCGGTCGTCGGACAGAAGCACATCACCTCCACGCTCCAGAATGCCATCGAGCGCGGACAACTGGCCCATGCCTACCTCTTCTGCGGACCCCGCGGCGTAGGCAAGACCACCTGCGCCCGAATCTTCGCCAAGGCGATCAACTGCCTCTCGCCCCACGGCGCCGAGGCCTGCAACGAATGCGAATCGTGCCGCTCGTTCAACGAGGGTCGCTCGCTGAACATCCACGAGCTGGACGCCGCATCGAACAACTCGGTGGAGGACATCCGCTCGCTCATCGAGCAGGTGCGCATCATCCCCAGGTGGGGCGCTACTCGGTCTTCATCATCGACGAGGTGCACATGCTCTCGGCCGCAGCCTTCAACGCCTTTCTGAAGACGCTCGAGGAACCGCCCGCCCATGTCATCTTCATCCTCGCCACGACCGAGAAGCACAAGATCCTGCCCACCATCCTCTCGCGCTGCCAGATCTACGACTTCAACCGCATCCGCGTCGAGGATTCGGTCGAATACCTGAAGTACATCGCCTCCGAGGAGGGCATCTCGGCGGACGAAGAGTCGCTGAACCTCATCGCGCAGAAGGCCGACGGCGGCATGCGCGACGCGCTGTCGATGTTCGACAAGGCCGTGTCGTTCTGCGGCACGGCGCTGGACTACCGCAACGTGGCCCAGACGCTGAACGTGCTGGACTACGACACCTACTTCCGGATGACCGACCTGCTGCTCGCCGGCAACTACGTCGAAGCGCTCGTCGCCTTCGACGAGGAATGCTCTCGAAGGGCTTCTCGGGCCAGACCTTCATGGCAGGGCTCAACCGCCACATGCGCGACCTGCTCATGGCCAAGCGCCCCGAGACGCTGCGGCTCATCGAGATGACCGGCACGCTGCTGGAGCGATACCGGACGCAGGCGGGCGCCTGCAGTGTCGAGTTTCTGTTCGGGGCAATCGCCCTGCTGACGGAACTCGACGGGAAAATACGACAGTCGTCGAACCAACGGCTGCTCGTCGAGCTGGGACTGATGAAAATCGCCGGTCTCGGCCAAAAAAAATAACCCCTGACATCTT
>VOFC01003550.1_pt1 | contig 27884 bp, 55 predicted proteins | sample 5384161 | NCBI WGS metagenome assembly VOFC01 (sample SAMN12384722, study PRJNA508395) | human gut metagenome | isolation source: healthy gut B | host: Homo sapiens | reverse complement strand
GACACGTTGATGCCCTTGCCCCCCAGCTGGATCTCCTCCTGGGCGGTGCGATTGACCTCGCCCACCTGGAAGTGGTCCATCCGCACCACATAATCCAGGGCCGGATTGAATGTGACGGTATAAACCATATTTATGAAACCTCCTTGACGATGGTATGCTCCAAATAGGCCCGATCCGGCAGCCGGTCGGTGATGATGCTGGCCTTTTCCAGGGGCAGCACCGAGGCGGCGGTCACCGTCTCAAACTTGCTGCTGTCGGCCAGGATGTAAAGTCAGATAGGCCCGCTGGGCGCCTTCCGCTTTACCGCCGCCTCCTCCGGGTCCGGGAGGTGGTAAAGCCCTGGCGGACGGTGATGCCGTTGATGCCCAGAAAGGCCTTGGTAAAGTTGTAACCTTCCAGCGCCCCCAGGGCGTCGGCCCCTCACCACGGCCGGTGCCCGGCTTCAGGGAGCCCCCCAGCACATAGCCCCGGGCCCCCCAGCTCCAGCAGCCGTAGGGCACAGGGCACCTGTTGGTGACAAAGGTGGCTTTGGACTGCTTAGATGCTCCACCATCCGGACGGTGGTGGTGCCGGCGTCCAGATAGACCACATCGTCATCGCAGATGAGCTCCGCGGCGTAGCGGGCGATGCGCCCTTTTTCCGCCTGATGGAGCTGTTCCTTGGTGCCCAATCGGCCTCCCCCAAAAACTCGCCGCCGCTGGCCACAGCGCCGCCGTGGACCTTGTTCAGCTTGCCCTGTCGGGCCAGACGTTCAAATCCCGGCGGGGATGGTGGCCTCCGACGCTCCGGTCAGCTCGCACAGACGGGAACCCCACCGCCCGATGCTCGTTGAGCTCCTGGAGAATAATCTCAAATCTCTGCTCCGCCAACATCTCTGGCCCCTCCATTCTGGCGTAAATTTGATCATCTTTATTTTGTGCTCTCACTATAACATCATATTCAATCAAAATCAATCTTTTCAATCATTTTCAATCACAAAAAATCACCTGCTTTTTTTGTGCACATTTTACAGTTCCTTTTCACTTTTTAAAAGGCTTTCCGTAAGCGGCAAAATGGTAAAAAGATTGTCCCACCCCGGACGGGGGACAATCATTTTCAATCAGTCAGTTTTTGTTGGGGAGCACCGCAGCATGGCGGCGGCCAGGGGTGCTGATGGGCATAGTCTGGAGAATCACATTGCCCGGACTGCGACCACCGTGTTAAACACGCCCTCCCGCCGAACAGCATGTTTTTGACTCCCTTCACCGCCTGAAGTTATCAGAGAACAGGTGGCGTCCATCATGGCCGGTTGCCGGTGTCCACCACCAGCTGCTGGCCCAGGGGCCAGGTAATACTTTCCCTCCCCGTGGCCGTCGATCTCGAAGGCCATACCGTGGCCGGAGAGCTTCTGCATGATAAAAGCCCCTCGCCGCCGAAGGCCATGGGCCCCCACCCGGTGCTGGAAAAGACCGACAGCTCCACCCCGGGCTCCGAGGCCAGGAAGGCGTGGACTTCTGCACCCACCACCGGCCGGTCCGGGTGATGGGGATGGCCCGGATGGCGCCAGGGGAAACTGGATGCGAAGGCGATCATGCCGGGGCCTCCTCGGGAGGTGTATAGATGTTCTGAAAAAATGCTCTCACCCGAGAACAGCCGGCCGAACACCTTGCCCATACTGCCCCCCGGCGGAGGTCTGCATCTGCATGTTGGGCGTCATCCAGACCATGGAGCCCTTTTCGGTGATCATAGATTCTCCGTTTTCCAGTTCGCAAATGACGGCGGGAGTGGGTTCGCCTTTGATGGTGTACTTCATACTGTGACCCTCACCTTTCTAGTCTCATTTTTGTATGCTGTTGTCTGGGATGCCATTCCATAGTTTGATTATACGAAATATCCGGTATGACCACAAGGGCTGGGGAGAAAAAAGTCGTTTTTCCCTCCCTCATAGGGCAGCTTTTTTGTTTGCATAGTCTGTAAAGAAAAAAAGGGGGTGCTGTCATGACGGAACTGGAACAGGACGTGGGGCTGGTACTGCTGGAGGAGCTGGCACGGCAGGGGCTGATTTCAGAGGAACTCCGGGCCGGGGCCTGCCGGATCTGGCAGAGCCGGGGCCGGAAGGCGGCGGGGGCCGGGTGACCATCCGGACCCTGCGGGACCAGCGCGCCAGGGCGCTCCCTCCGGGAGCTGCCTCTGCGGGTCACCTTTTACGCCCGGGTGTCCACCGACAAGGAGGAACAGCTCAGCAGTCTGGAGCACCAGGTGGAATACTACACCGACTTTATCCGAAAAAATCCCTGCTGGACCTATGTGCCCGGCTATGTGGACGAGGGCATCTCCGGCACCACCACCTGGAAGCGGGAGCGGTTTTGCAGATGATTGCCGACGCCCATCGGGGCTCTTTGATTTCATTATCACCAAGGAGATCTCCCGGTTCTCCCCTCCACCCTGGACAGCATCCGCTACACCCAGGAGCTGCTGGAGGCCGGGGTGGGGGGGTGCTGTTTCAAAACGACAACATCAACACCCTGGACACCGACAGTGAGTTCCGGCTGGTCGTGATGGCAGGCGTGGCGCAGGACGAGGTGCGAAAGCTTTCAGAACGTCTGAAATTCGGCTTCCGGCAGGCGATCAAAAACGGCCATGTGCTGGGAAACGACCGGCTCTGGGGCTACGACAAGCGGGATTGCAAGCTCACCGTAAATCCGGAGCAGGCCCGGGCGGTACAGCTGATCTTTGCGCTCTACGCCACGGGAAAAATACGGGGTGCGCCCTGGCCCGGGAGCTGACGAGCCGGGGATACACCAGCCTGGAGGGCACCCCCTTTAACCAGACCACCATCCGCCATATCCTCACCAACCCCAAATACAAGGGCTGGTATTGCGGCAACAAGACCCGCTCCCTGGACTACCGTACCAAAAAGCAGGCCCGGCTGGAAGAATCCGAGTGGGTCATGTACCCGGACCCCAACATCCCCCGCCCTGGTCCCGGAGGAGCTGTGGGACCGGGCCAACGCCATTTTCCGGGCCCGGAGCGCCCGGTCCAGGGCCACACGGGGCGGCAGGGGGTGTCAAATATCCATACAGCGGCAAGATCTTCTGTTCCCCCACGGGGACTGCTTTCACCGCCAGTGCTTTTCCACCCGGAAGGGGCGTCACCGAATATTGGCGCTGCAAGCGGTACCGGGACCAGGGCAAGGCGGGCTGTCCCCTGCCGTCGGTCCGGACCCGGGAGCTGGACGCCGTCCTCTCCGCCCTGTTTCCCCGGCTGCACCCCAGGGGACCGGATGGTGTCACCAGTTGCTCCAGTGCATCGCCGAGGCCCGGACCCGGCAGCGGGAGGCCGACGGCTCCCCGGCTCCGGCCCAGCGGGAGGGGCTGGAGGGGAAGAACCCCTGCTGGAGCTCTACGGAGCCGGAGCCATCAGCGCCCAGGAATTCCAGCTGCGCAAACCACCGCTTCAACTGCCAAATCAAAGAGCTGGAGGACCGGCTGGCCGCCCTGGCGGAGGCCCGAAGCCAGGTTGAGCCGGAATGTGCCGAGACTTCCCGGCTGGAGGGATTCCTCGGGCGGCGGGGAGACGGCCCGGTCTCCCCACCTGGCCGCCCTGGTGCTGGACCGGGCGGTGGTGCTGGAGGACAGCAACGACCTGGAAATACATCTGCTGCTCTGCTTAAGGCCGGGCGGGGTGGTACAAGTCCACCTGTCCCCGGTCCCCCTTCCACTTCCGCTTTGCCCAGGCCCACGGGGACGGGAACCCCGACCCCGCCGGCTGATTTTGCCCAGGATGCGATGCCGGAAAACAGCCGCCACGGCAAGGATAGATGCTGCCCCCTTCTCACGAAAGCCCCGGGACAACCGAAGTTGTCCTGGGGCTCGATGGTTCCGGCAGCTGGTGTACCCGCCGAAAAATTGCGCTTTCGCTTTCCTTTCTTCACTATGTGCGCCACCAGCCGCAGGTTGTGCTCGATATAAAAGCTTGTTCCCGGCCCGGCCCCCGGCGGCGGCCTGTTCCAGCAGCACCCGCTCCTCCTCCGGCTTCAAGGGCCGGGGAAAGGCCTGTTCAAGCATCCGCAGCGTGAAGAAGTTTCCCTGAAAGAGCAAAAAGCCAAAACGGAAAAAGCATATGCGTCAACTCCTTTTTCATGAGTGACACCATCTTATTCTCCCACCGTATGTCCAAATGCCTTTTGGGGGGCAAAAGGGACAGACAGGTTAAAAAAAAACAAAGCCGGATGAAAATACGCCGGGGTGTCTGGACACCTTTCCGGCGCCCTTTACAATGACAGTGAGAGAATGCCAAGGCTTCAGAGAGATTCAAAAAGGAGGCACTTTGTATGAAACTTCTGCGACGGCTCACCGCTTTAACCCTGGGCGTACTGCTGGTTCTGACCTGGCGGCTGCGCCAGCGGCGACCAGCGCCAGATCCGCGCCACCCTGAACCAGTTTGAGTCCGCCTGCCAGCAGCTGGACCTGAACGCCATGCTGGACTGCATGTCCCCCGACGCCGCCACCCCTCCCGGGGCGGCGCTTCCGCTGATGGGCACCCTGACCGGCAAAAACCCCGAGGAAATTTCTTGACGAGGCGGTGCCCTTCCTCTTCGGGAGGACTACGCCAACAGCGACTTCCCGCGCTCCTGCGCCTGAAGGTGGAGGGACATCGCGCCGTGGCCAGGGACTCCGCCACCGCCCTTCCCCTTCCTACACCCTGAACGGGAGGAAACAGCAGCGGACATTCCGCCCAGCTGGTGAAGCTGGAGGTGGACGGCAAAATCCGGCTGGTACATTTCCGGTCTGGACTGCCTGCCCATCAAAACAGGGCTGTTGCACCATTTTGCAACAGCCCTGTTTTTTTGTGGTTCAGGATTGCTTCCCGGTCCTGCTCCGCCAGGATGAGCCGGCGCAGGGCCTCCACCGCCACCGGACGGCGGCGTCGGTGTCGTGGCTCTCGGCCTGGTCCAACCCGGCCTTCTCCTGCCTGGTTCCAGATCACATGGAAACAGCTGCCGCAGCGCACCCCCCAGAGAGGCGGCCACGGTGAACAGGGCGGCGGTGACTCCATCTCGGAGGCCAGCACCCCCAGCCGCTTCCACGCCTGCCACTTCTGCTCCAGGTCATAGGACACGGGCATCCGGCCCGGGGAGTGCTGGCCATAGAAGGAGTCCTGCACTGAACCACCCCCACCTTACAGGGCAAAGCCCAGGGCTGGGCGCTGGATACCAGGGCGGCAGGTGACGTCAAAATCCGCCACGGCGGGCCACTCGATGGGGGCATACTCCCGGCTGGTGCCCTCCATGCGCACCGCCCCGGTGGCCACCACCACGTCGCCGCTGCGGACATCCAGCCGGATGCCCCGCAGGTGCCGATGCGGATAAAGGTATGCACCCCGATCTGGTGGAGCTCCTCCATGGCGATGGCGGCGGAGGGGCCGCCGATGCCGGTGCCTCACCACACTGACCTTCTCCCCTCCAGTTGGCCGGTCCAGGTGGTGAACTCCCGGTTGGCGTGGACAAAGGCGGGCTGGTCAAAATAGGCGGCGATGGCCTGGCACCGGCCGGGTCCCCCGGCAGAATGCACCAGCCTCCCGCGTCCCCCTGGCCCAGCCCGATGTGATACTGCACTTCCCGCTTGGTCATATCCATGTTTTTGCGCTCCTTTCTCCGCCCCTCTTTTGGACGTGTTGTCGAATCGCTTTTATTTAAATAAGTATAATACCCCAAACCGCCCATTTCAACTGAATGAAAATCACTTGTCAGACAAGTCAAAAATACATTTACGAAAGTTTTTTCCTTTTTTCTATTGCAAATAACGACTTGACTTGCTAAAATAAGCTTTGTCATTTGGGGAGTCGTCTTTGTCCGACTCCCTGTTTTTAAGTAAGGAGATGGGATATTTGCAAAACTATTTCTGGATTGGTTTCCTCGGCGCTGTCATCGCCGGCCTGTTCGCCATTGTACAGGCCAAAAGGTGCTGAGCTATTCCGAGGGCACCGAGAAGATGAAGAAGATCGCTTCCGCCATCCGTCAGGGCGCCAACGCCTACCTAAAGCGTCAGTACACCACTGTGGCCAAGGTGTTCGCAGTGGTCTTTTTGATCCTGCTGATCATGGCCTTCGCAACCGGAGGCGAGATGCTCTCCAAGTTCACCCCCTTCGCCTTCCTGACTGGCGGAATCTGGTCCATGCTGGCCGGCTTCATCGGGATGAAGATCGCCACGAGCTCCAACGCGCGTACCGCCCAGGCCGCCTGCGAGAGCCTGAACAGTGGTCTTCACGTAGCCTTCTCCTCCGGCTCCGTCATGGGCTTCACCGTCGTCGGCCTCGGCCTGCTGGACATCTCCGTCTGGTTCACCATCCTGTACTTCGGCTTCGGCATCCATGACGCCACCACGCTGGGCAACATCATGGTCATGAACGGCATGGGTGCCTCCTTTATGGCTCTGTTCGCCCGCGTGGGCGGCGGCATCTACACGAAGGCCGCTGATGTCGGCGCTGACCTCGTCGGCAAAGTGGAAGCCGGTATCCCGGAAGACGACCCGCGGAACCCTGCAACCATCGCGGACAATGTCGGCGACAACGTAGGCGACGTGGCCGGTATGGGCGCCGACCTCTACGAGAGCTATGTCGGCTCTATGCTGGCGACCTTGCTCTGTCCGCCGCCGCCGGCTACGGCTTCAACGGCATGATCCTGCCCATGGCCATCGCCGTGGCGGGCATCATCTGCGCCATCATCGGCACCTTCTTCGTCCGCACCAAGGAGAAACGCCTCCCAGTCCGCTCTGCTGAAGAGCCTGCGCACCGGCACCTACACCGCCGCCGTGCTCTCCGCCATCGTGTCCGCCGTGCTGTGCAACCTGATCCTGACTGAGAACCAGTGGGGCGTTTTCGTGGCCATCCTCTGCTGCGGCCTGATTGGGGGTTGCGCCATCGGCTATTTCACTGAATACTACACCTCCGATACTTATGCGCCCACGCAGGAACTGGCCGACTCCACGGAGACCGGCTCTGCCACCGTCATCATCGGCGGTATCTCTCTGGGGCTGAAGTCTACCCTGGCTTCCATCCTCATCGTAGCCGTGGCCGTGCTGGTGAGCTATTTCGCCGCCGGCGGCACCGTCTCCATCGTGGACGCCAACGGTATGTTCACCGAGGCCTTCAACAAGGGCCTCTACGGCATCGGCATCGCCGGTGTAGGCATGCTTTCCACGCTCGGCATCACTCTCGCGACCGACGCTTATGGCCCCGTAGCCGACAACGCCGGCGGTATCGCCGAGATGGCCGGTCTGCCCGAGAGGAGGTGCGCGAGCGCACGGACGCCCTGGACTCCCTGGGCAACACCACCGCCGCCACCGGCAAGGGCTTCGCCATCGGCTCTGCCGCCCTGACCGCCCTGGCCCTGCTGGTCTCCTATGTGAACATCGTGCAGGAACAACACCTCCGAGACCCTCAACTTCACCCTGACCAGCCCCACTGTTCTGGTCGGTATGTTCATCGGCGCAATGCTGACCTTCGTCTTCTCCGCGTTCACCATGAGCGCTGTGCAGCGCGCGGCGCAGTCCATCGTTGTGGAAGTCCGCCGTCAGTTCAAGGAGATCCCCGGCATCATGGAGGGCACAAGGCTGACCCCGACTACGGCCGCTGCGTCTCCCTGTGCACCCAGGGCGCCCTGCATGAAATGGTCGTCCCCGCACTGCTGGCCATCATCGTTCCCATCGTCACCGGTCTGGTCCTGGGCCCCGTGGGCGGGTTGGCCTGCTGGGCGGCGTGTCTGTTAGCGGCTTTGCCATGGCCGTGTTCATGTCCAACGCCGGCGGCGCCTGGGATAACGCCAAGAAGTATATCGAGGGCGGCCACCACGGCGGCAAGGGTTCCGACTGCCACAAGGCCGCTGTTGTGGGTGACACCGTGGGCGATCCCTTCAAGGACACCGCCGGCCCCTCTCTGAATATCCTCATCAAGCTGTGCTCCACGGTGTCCATCGTGTTCCATGATCACAGTTTCCAACCACAGCGTCGTCTATGAAAACGGCGCCTTCCGCCCAGCCACAACCACTCCGGCAACATGGACGCCCTCCGGCTCAAGATGGACGCCATGGCCAGCCATGACATCACCTATGTGGGTATTATCCAGACCGCCCGGCCTCCGGCCTGAAGCAGTTCCCTTGCCCTATGTGCTCACCAACCACAACTCTCTCTGCGCCGTGGGGGCACCATCAGGAGGACGACCACGTCTTCAGCCTCTCCGCCGCCCGGAAATATGGCGGCGGTTCGTCCCCCGCCCATCAGGCCGTCATCCACTCTACATGCGGGAGCGCTATGCGGGCTGCGGCCGGATGATCCTGGGCAGCGACTCCCACCCCGCTACGGCGCCTTCGGCACCATCGCCTTCGGCGAGGGCGGCCCGGAGCTGGTGAAGCAGCTGCTGAACCGGACCTATGACATCGCCTATCCCCGGGTCATCGCCGTCTACCTCACCGGCAAGCCCAGCCCGGCGTGGGCCCCCAGGATGTGGCCCTGAACCTGATCCGCACCGTGTTCCAGCCCGGCACCGTCAAGAACGCGGTTTCTGGAGTTCTTCGGCCCCGGCATTGGCCAATCTGGCCATGGATTACCGCTGCGGCATCGACGTGATGACCACCGAGACCGCCTGCCTCAGCTCCGTCTGGTCCACCGACGACACCACCCGCAAGTGCCTGGAGGTGCTGGGCCGGGGCGACGCCTACCAGCCCATGGCCCCAGCAGGGCGCCTGGTACGACGATCTGGTGGAAATCCCACTGGATAAGGTGGAGCCGATGATCGCCCTGCCGTTCCATCCCTCCAACGCCTACCCCATCCGGGAGTTCAAAGCCAACGCGGAGGAGCTGCTCCACGGGGTGGACGAGGCCACCCTGAAGCAGTTTGAGCTCAAAAGGCGCCCCCGCTCCCCCTGACCGAGAAGCTGAAGAACGGCGGCGCGTTCTATGTGGACCAGGGCGTCATCGCCGGCTGCTCCGGCGGCACCTGGCAGAACCTGATATCCGTGCGCACCTGCAGACAAAGCAGGAAAAATCAAATATTTTCCCGGAGGTACCAACTTTGGTACTATGCAAGAGTTTTGCAGGATGGTATGGTGAGTATCGACCAGACAGATAATGATGATAGACGGTAGCGGTATGGCGATGGCAGTTGCCGCCGCAATTGACGCGCTTGAGATAAAAGGATCATTGCGGGGGGACGGTCATGTGTGCAGTCCGGCGGACTTACCGGTGATTGAAAAAATAAGTAATAAGTAAGGAGGAGGCAGTAAAATATCTCGTCGAGGCCTATAAAACTTCCATCAGGACATTCAAAATTTGCGAACATTAAGCATAAGAAAAAAGAAAAATGATGCAGCAAAAGGAAAGATTTTACAATAATCGGCCGTGATTGCGGTAGCCGTAAAAAGGAGGACTAGGCCCAAAAAATAACAGTAAACTTCGCACAGGTTATTGCGAAGGCTAAACAAATAATATGCCAAAACGACACGTTGGGCGATATGGAGTAAAAAGCAACCAGGAAACGTAGATGGTTAATTATGTAAGCTGCCAGTATGAGGCTATGGTCCGGGCTTATGGAACAGCAATTGTGTAGAGCACTCACGGATAACAAAAACCGTACTGCTTCAAAATGTAAGAAATGCATTTACCAAAGGAAACGGTAATGTAAACGACAGGCTGCGTGTCTTATATGTTTTGACCAAAAGGACAGATTCTTGTTGATAAAGAAGCATATGAGACTGATGCCGATGGAATTTATGATGATGGCATTGGATGCCGGTGCAGAGATTTTGTTGAGGAAGAAGAATAGTTACGAAATTCTTACAACACCGGAGGATTTTAGTGTTGTTCGTGAAGCGTTGGAAAAAAAAACGTTCCGATGGTACAGGCTGAAATTACCATGATTCCGCAAAATTATGTGGAACTTACTTCAGATGAAGATAAAAAAATGTTCCAGCGTATTATGGACCTTTTGGATGAGGATGATGATGTGCAGAATGTATATCACAATGTCGAAGAGGATGACGAATAAGATAATTTTCAAAAATCCAAAATGAGCTAATAATTTTAAGTCTTCTACACATAATAAAAAGCAATCTTTTATTATGTGTAGGGAGGCTTTGGTGAAATGGATAATAAGAATCGGGGTGATTATGTTCGCTGTGTTTTGTGGAATTAAAGCTGTACCGGAGGAAAAGGCAAGTTCCGGTGATATTACATCAACGTCCAATACGCTATGTGGCGCTTGGAGACAGCATCGCATATGGGTATGGACTTAGCGATAGAAAAGAGCAGTCGTATGTAGAATTGATTCGCAAAATCTGGAGACAAAGTATGATTCGGTTTTATTTACGAATTTTGGAGAAAATGGTATGCAAAGCGGGGAACTTCTTGATATACTTACAAATCCGGAAAGAAAAAAGAATATAAAAAAGTACCGGGCAACGATTAAACATGCCGATTTTGTTACGATATCCATTGGCTCAAATGATTTACTCCATTTGATTCAATTGGATTTAAACATGGAAAGAAATGATAAAACGGGATGCACATAAATTTTGATGAGCATGCGTGCAGTTTGCAAAAACTTTTCCAAAAAATCATCCGAGAGAATTCGAGCGGTTAATCCGGATGTAAAAATATATGCGGACAATATTTATAATCCTGCTAAAGGGGATTGATGCGTTTTCACAGGTGTATTCGGTTGCGGATGTTTATATTAACCGGACCGCGGATTTTATCCATCGGATGAGTATGTGCTTGTCGATATTAAGAAATGTTTTGACGGCGAGAAGGAATCCATGGTCAATCTTTCTTTCAAGGGAAGCGGGAAATTGACCCGCATCCCAGTGAAAAGGACATAAAAAATCGCTCAGATGGTTATAAAAGCCATGGAAAAAGATAGGGGAATTCTGTTATACTGGTAAAAGATAAAAAGAAGGGATGGATACGGTGAAGATAGAAGGAGTCATATTTGATTTGATGGTACATTGTTAGATTCGACGTGGGTCTGGTCGCAGATTGATACCGATTTTTTAAAAACGAGGATTTGAAGTGCCAAAAAGATTATTCCACGGCAATTATGGCGATGGGGTTTGAAGAGGTGGCGAAATATACCATCAAACGTTTTTTGCTGCAGGAGACTAAGGAAGATGTGATGGCGGAATGGGATGCGATGGCAAGAGATGCGTATGCTCATGATGTAAAAAACTAAAAAGGGGTAAAAGAACTTATTTTGTGGCTAAAGAAGCAGGATATTAAAATGTCGGTTGCGACCTCAAACAGTGCTTCTTTGTTTGAGCCGTGCCTAAAAATTTAGGAATCTACGACTGGTTTCATTCATTTACGGAAACAGGGGATGTAAAAAGAGGAAAAAGAGTTCCCGGATGTCTATTTGAAGGCGGCAGAGAAGATGGAGAGCAAATCCCGGTAACTGTTTTGTGTTTGAGGATATTCTGCCGGCGGTTTTAGGAGCAAAAAAAAGGTGGTTTTCAGACGGTTTTAGTAAGAGAACCAAAGTGGAATTATGCAAAGGAAGACTTTGATTTGATTTGCGACTATGCAGTGGACGAAATTGACGAGGCGATATCCTTGCTAAATCAGTGGAAATGCGATATGATATAGATAGTTTTTGTATTTTGAAATGGAGGATAAAGGGAATGCCAATTACAGAGTTATTGGAGGCAAATGCCAAAAAATATCCGAACGAAGTGAGTCTTGTAGAGATTAATCCGGATATTCAGGAGAAAAAAAGAGTAACATGGAGGGATTATGAATTAATCGAGTCAAGTCCGATGTGTCATTACCGCAGGGAAATTACATGGCATGTATTTGACGAAAAAGCCAATCGATTTGCACAGCTTTTAATCAGCAGAGGGATTGGAAAAGGGGACAAAGTGGCGATTTTATTGATGAACTGCTTGGAATGGCTTCCGATTTATTTTGGTATATTAAAGACCGGAGCACTGGCGGTGCCGCTTAATTTCCGCTATGCACCGGATGAAATTGAATATTGTTTGAATCTGGCGGAGGTAGATGTTTTAGTGTTTGGTCCGGAATTTATCGGCCGTGTGGAAGAAATTGCCGATAAAATCAGTCAGAACCGTCTTTTGTTTTATGTGGGAGGCGACTGCCCGTCCTTTGCGGAAGATTATGATAAACTGACGGCAAACTGTGCAAGTTTAGCACCGGGAATCCCAATTTCTGACGAAGATGATGCGGCAATTTATTTTTCTTCCGGAACAACCGGATTTCGAAAGCAATTTTACATAATCATGAAAGTTTGATGCATGCCTGTAAAGTCGAGCAGAAGCATCACGGACAGACACATGACGATGTGTTCTTATGTATTCCTCCGCTGTATCATACCGGGAGCGAAGATGCACTGGTTTGGCAGTCTTTTGACAGGAAGCAAGGCAGTGCTTTTGAAGGGGTAAGCCCGAAAACAATTTTGGAGACGGTCTCCAATGAGAAATGTACAATTGTCTGGCTTTTGGTTCCTTGGGCACAGGATATTCTCGTGGAACTTGACAGTGGAAGATTAAAACCCGATGATTATGAATTATCCCAGTGGCGTCTGATGCATATTGGTGCACAGCCGGTTCCACAGAGCTTAATCCGCCGCTGGAAAGAGTATTTTCCAAATCATCAGTATGATACGAACTATGGTTTGTGAGTCGATTGACCGGGCTGCGTTCATCTTGGCGTGGAAAATATCCATAAAGTCGGCGCTATCGGTATTCCCGGATATGGCTGGGAGGCAAAAATTATTGACACCGACGGCAATGAAGTAAAAACAGGGCGAAGTCGGCGAGCTGGCGGTTAAAGGCCCCGGCGTGATGAAATGTTATTATAACGATGAAGAGGCAACAAAAAGAAGTTCTTCATGGTGACTGGCTTTACACCGGTGACATGGCGGAGATGGATGAAGATGGTATTATCTATCTGGTTGACCGCAAAAAAAGATGCTATCATCAGTGGGGGTGAAAAACTTGTATCCGGCTAAGCTTGAAAACTATCTGAGCAAACATGAGGCAGTAAAGGATGTGGCTGTTATCGGACTAAAAGATGACCGTTTGGGAGAGATTGCAGCAGCGATTATCGAACTGGTTCCGGGGGCTGTCTGCACGGAAGATGAGATGAATGAGTTCTGCAAAGGACTTCCACGTTATAAGAGACCTCGTAAGATTTTCTTTGCAGATGTACCGAGAAACCCAACCGGTAAAATTGAGAAACCAAAACTGCGCAAGATGTATCAGAGTGAAAAACTTGGTAGATGCACAGAACCGAGGTTAGATTTGGTGAAGCAAGTTATCATTGATTTCTACTGCAAACTCCATTATAATAGGATGTTGGCAGGAAAATACAGTTAGAAGTGAAAAGAACTTCAGAACGGAGGAAATATGAGTAAGAAACCAACGGTATTAATGATTTTAGATGGATATGGATTAAGTGATAAGACAGAAGGAAATGCAGTAAAACAGGCAAAAACGCCGGTTATGGATAAGTTGATTGCAAAGTATCCTTTTGTTCAGGGCGAAGCAAGCGGTATGGCAGTTGGTCTGCCGGACGGACAGATGGGAAATTCTGAAGTCGGACACACCAACATGGGTGCCGGAAGAATTGTATACCAGATGCTTGTTAAAAAATTTCAAAGTCAATTCAGGATGGCGATTTCTTTGAGAATAAAGCACTTGTTGCCGCTATGGAAAACTGCAAAAAAAATGACAGTGCACTTCATTTGATGGGGACTGTTGTCTCCGGGCGGTGTGCACAGCCATATGGAGCATTTATACGGCCTTTTGGAAATGGCAAAGAAAAACGGACTGGAAAAGGTATATGTTCATGCTTACCTTGACGGACGTGACGTTCCACCATCATCCGCAGCCGAGTATATGGAAGAATTAGTTGCTAAGATTAAAGAAATCGGTGTTGGTTCTGTTGCTACGATTTCGGACGTTTTTATGCGATGGATCGTGATAATGCATGGGACCGTGAGGAAAAAGCATATTCTGCTTTGGTATATGGTGAAGGTGTACAGGCAGATGACCCGGTACAGGCAATCAAAGATTCGTATGCGAATGATGTAACGGACGAGTTTATGCTTCCTACTGTTGTTGATAAAAATGGTATGATTCATGAAAATGACAGTGTAATCTTCTTTAACTTCCGTCCGGACCGTGCAAGACAGTTGACAAGAGCTTTTTGTAGATCCGGAATTTACCGGATTTGAGAGAAGAAACGGATATTTCCCACTCACGTTTGTCTGCATGGCACAGTATGATGCCGAGATGCCAAATGTATTAGTTGCCTTCCCACCGGAAGAATTAAAAATGACATTTGGTGAATATCTGGCAAAACATGGTAAAAAACAGCTTCGTCTGGCCGAGACACAGAAGTATGCACATGTTACATTTTTTTTCTTTAATGGCGGCGAAGAGAAGCAGTTTGAAGGAGAAGACCGTATTCTTGTAAACTCTCCAAAAGTAGCTACGTTTGATATGCAGCCGGAGATGAGTGCCTATGAAGTTTGCGACAATCTGGTAGAATCGATTCGTTCGGATAAATATGATGTGATTATCATCAACTTCGCGAACCCGGATATGGTAGGTCATACCGGTATCATGGAAGCAGCGATAAAAGCAATTGAGGTAGTTGATGAATGTGTTGGCAAAACAGTGGATGCCATTTTGGATGTGGATGGACAGATGTTTATTTGTGCTGACCACGGGAAATGCAGAGAAACTGCTGGATGAAGATGGCGAACCATTCACTGCTCATACAACAAACCCGGTTCCGTTCGTTCTTGTAAATTACGATGAAGATTATACACTTCGTGAAGGCGGATGCTTGGCAGACATCGTTCCAACTATGATTGAGATGATGGGTATGGAACAGCCGGCTGAGATGACCGGAAAATCATTGTTGATTAAAAAATAATCATGATTTAACAAAAAAAAGGAGTTTCTCCTCTTGGTTTGTATGAAGAGGAGAAACTCCTTTTTTAACGGAATAATACACAATTGCCGCTTTCCCGATAATAACGGATTCTTTTTTTCAAGAGGCTCGCGCCCATCCCATTTTTTTTTCGCCAAGGCAGTCAGGCAGAGAAAACGGGATGCTGTGCGGTCCACTAATTTTAAGTAAATTGCCTTTTCATCGTAAGTTTTTTGCACATTTTTACATAAGTTTTGACATGAATCCATACTCACACCACTGGTAATTTTGCACGAACGACCATACAGTCGCAGGATGGCACCGTTACGGCAAACCTTTCTTTAAAAGTACCAAGTTCTTTGTGCCGTGGCAGTCGTACATAGACAGTGCTATGCCGGAAAGCGTAAGGAAGCCCCAAATCCCAGAATTGAATTGTTAATTCACGATTTGTGTCGCTGAGATTGAAAAGCCCGATTGCCAAATCGCCATTCGACAAAACTTTTACCAGTACAAGGCTTCATCCTCATGGAACCATTGAGGTTCGACACGGACACGGTAAGCTCCACGAGATTCGGCATCCTGATTAATAGCAATTAAATCACGGTTTAAACAGAATGTTTTTGTCTCCTGTGTGGCTTTTCGATATCACATCCAATCATCAAAGGGGAACCCATCATAGACCAGAGAGCAAAGTGGGTTTTGTACTGCGTATCGGTACAGCCACCGATGGAACCGATAAAATCATCGTTACTGCCACCGTGCATACCAACCACCAGCATGTCCATGTCATTGTGGCAGAAGGAACCGGTGAACGCTTCTTTTTTCAATTTGGGACAGGGCGATTTTTGAATCGATTCCCCAGTTATCCTGGATATCCGGTGTGGAGCGGTACATATGGGCACCGGATTCGCGAATCCAGTTATGTACGTTATCCTCACCCCAGTTGCAGGCAGAAAATAAAATTGGGCGTCCACAATTTCGAAGAGCCAAATTCATCCGTTTATAAAGAAGCTCTCGGACATATGTCTTGGCTTAAAGCAGAAATCGTATTTGAGATAATCGACACCAAAATCCGCAAATTGCTTTGCATCTTCAAATTCATGCTCAAAGCTTCGGATATCCGGCACAGGTGTGGGTGCGGCACAGGAATAGCATACCAAACTTCCAGTCCCTTGTCATGGATGTAGTCGGCAACCGCCTTCATGCCATGTGGGGAATTTTTTAGGGTCGGCAACTAGATGACCGTTTCGTTTCGTTTTCAGACTCCAGCAGTCATCGATAACAAGATATCGCTGTAGCCGGCATCTTATAGCCGTCTTTTTACCATGCAGTCTGCAATTTCAAAAATAAGGGATTCGTTATATCCCATGCAAATGTATTCCAAGAATTCCATCCGAGCGGAGGTAAAAATCCCAGTGCCCTTGTGTTTTTCGCTCATATTTTCGTTCATAGATAAACGCTCCTTGATTTTTTTTTAATTCTATTATAGATATTACTCAGGGGCAAAACAATGGATTATTATGTAAAGGATGTGTATTATTATGAGTAAACCACGTGCGATTCGTAACCGTAAGAGTGAAATGATATATTTTGTTTATTGGAAAAAAATCTGCTGATTGGTTCCGGTTCCATGGGCGTATTTAACACTGCACTTATTATTTTATTTGTCGTATGGATTTTAATTTCTTTGTTTTATACTATCCAGTATTTTAAATGGAAGAAAGCAAATAATATGTAACAGATTCATAGGAAGTTCACAAAATAGGTGTATCCTTTAGTATGTTTTATTTCATATGGGACAGGTGAAAGGATGTGATGATATGAATTGGTTTCGACGGATGATGTATGGCAGATATGGAAATGATCAGTTTGGAAACTTCTTGTTTGTCGTGTATTTACTATTATTTGTGTTACAGCGGATTTTCATAAGAACGGTGGCGGCGCCGGTATTTGCGCTTGTTAGTATGCTTGTGATTGTACTTTATTTCTTCCGCTGCTTTTCGAGAAATATTGTGAACCGCCAGAGAGAAAATCAGAAATTTTTGAAATTTTGGAACCCGGTAAAAAAACTACTTTAAGTTTTGCAGACTTCGTATGAAAGAGCGGAGTGGAACGAAAAAGTTATATCGATGCCCGAAGTGCCATCAGACCATTCGTGTGCCAAAGGGGCGTGGAAAAATCGCGATTTCGTGTCCGAAATGCCGGTTTTGAATTTATTAAGAAAACGTGATGAGTTAGAGACGTTCCATGTGTCTGAGTTATTACCGTTTATAGGAGAAAACTGGATGTTTGGTTATGTAACGGCAAATAAACCGGAATTAAAGATAAAGAATTTGCCAGATACAAAGGATATTACTGCGGACTGTGTCATACACTTTTGGAAAAACCATGGCAGGCGCGGACAGATGACACTTACCTATGATATGACATTTCTTGTGATTTTATTAAGTTCTTTATATGAACCGTCTTTTTGACGCAAGGACCACTTAAAAGATGATTGGGATGACGAGAGAAAAATAAGTGGTTTTTTTGGCATGAAGGTATTTGCTGCAAAAAAAAAAGATTGAAAAAAAGCATAAAAACAAGCTGAGGCAATTGAAAAAGCATTAAAAAGAACTCGCAGAATTGGAGAAAAGAAAACTGTCAGGATATTGATGCGGCAGCGAGACCGTTTGGCAGTCTGATGGCAGAATTGTTTGTTTGGAAAGAGGATGCTTTTCAGGAGATTTTACGTGCTTTTGGTTTTACCTTGGCAAATTTATTTATATGATGGATGCCTTTATATGGATTTGGCAGACGACGAAAAAAAAAAAGGATGCTATAATCCGTTTATGAATCGAATCGGAGAAGAAGACTTAGAAGAAACAATAAGAGAAATGCTAGATGGAACACTTCGGATGGCAATTGCCGAGTTTGAAAAGTTACCACTGGAACAGGATTTACCGATTTTAAAAATATTTTATACGAAGGTGTCTGGGTGACGGATGAAAAGAAACGGAGGAAATGATGACAAGAGACCCATATTCAGTATTAGGGAGGACAAGAGGAGCAACGGATCGCGAGATTAAAAAGGCATACCGCACATTAAGCCGGAAATATCATCCGTTCCTATTCGGATGAATCGCAGAAAAACTGGGCGGAAGAAAAATTCCCGCGAAGTACAGGAAGCTTATAACCAGATTGTCAATGAGCGCTCCGGTAAGACAAATCAAAAGTTACGGCGGTTACGGTGATGGCGGAGAATATACCGAAGAAGACCAGTATCTGATGGCTGCGATGAATTACATCCGGGCACGTCGTTTTAATGAGGCGATTAACGTGTTAAACAGTATGGAAAACAGAAGTGCCAGATGGTGTTATTTCAGTTCGTATGCAAACCTTGGCTTGGGAAATAATGTGGTTGCGATGGATTATGCCAAAAAGGCAGTCGAGTTAGAACCCTTCTAATCCTGAATACCAGCAGTATTATCAGCAGCTGCAGCGCGGAGGCGGTGCAAGTCCGTTTGGTGGAAGTCCATTTGGCGGTGGTTATGGCGGCTATGGCGGTTACGGTGGCTATGGAAGCTACGGTGGCGGCAGTGCATGCGGAACCGGCAATCCCTGTTGTGATTTGTGGATTGCAGATTCTTGTTGTGAATGTATGGGAGGAGATTTGTGCTCATGCATGTAAATAAGACGAAGAAAATAGCAATATTAGGCGTATTCGCAGCACTGAGCACAGTTTTACGGTGCTTGGTACTGTTATTTCTGTCAATACTGTGTTTTTACGGCATTGGCGGCATATCTGTTAGAATTATTGTAGTTCGCTTTGGAATCAAAGAGGGAATCCTTTTTTATTTTGTTTGTGCAGCACTGGACTTTTTGTGAATCCGAATAAGATGCATGTGATTTTATATCTTGCACTTGCTGCTTACATACTTTTATCAGAAGGAATTTTTTTACTGATGCAAAAAAGAATCTGAAAGAATGGGCTCACTGTGTAATAAGGCTTGTGATATTCCTTTTGATATATGTTCCGATGATATTCTTTTTTTCCAAAACTTTTATTTGGAGATGCGATGCAGAAAATGGCAGCTTTTTACCCACTGTTAATTCCTGCCGGTGTGATCGGATGGCTTGTTTATGATGTTGCGTACCGGGTGTTTAAACGTATTTTTATGAGCGGTTTCATACAATAATTTAATGAATAAGACAAAAAGTAGTCCGAAAAAAATGTCAACACGTAGTATTGATGACTACGATTGACAAGTGGCGTAGTAAGGCTTTATACTATACAATGTTTGAATTTAGGATAAAGGGAAATGTTATGTCAGTCAGAATTATAGGAACCGGCAGCTACCTTCCAAAAAAAGTAGCGGATAATAACTTTTTGTCAACTATTGTGGATACAGATGATGAGTGGATTCGACAGCGAACCGGTATAAAAAAAAGACATCTCTCAAATGGAAAAGAAGGAACGACTTATATGGCTGCTCATGCGGCAGAGGCTGCACTGGGAAATGCAGGGATAGGAGCCGATGAGTTAGATATGATTATTGTAGCCACGGTATCGGCGGATACGTATGTGCCAAGTACATCCTGTTCGGTACAGGGAGCAATTGGCGCGATACGGGCAACTTGCTTTGATATTAATGCTGCGTGTTCCGGATTTTTATTTGCCTTAAATACGGCGTATGCTTATATTGAAATGGGAATGGCAAAAACAGTCCTTGTGGCTGGTGCTGAGACTCTATCTCGAGAGGTGGACTGGTCAGATCGAGGTTCCTGCATTTTGTTTGGGGATGGCTCAGGGGCTGCGATTGTTCAAAAAGATGATTCTAATGTAGGAGGACTGATTGCCAGTGTGACCGGATCAGATGGTACACAGGGTGATGTACTTACGTGTAAAGGTCGTGGAATTCAAAATCCATTTCATAATTCTAAACGAAAAAAAAGACTATATCCGCATGGATGGTCAGGCAGTGTTCCGGTTTGCCGTTACCATGGTGCCACGTTGTGTGAAGCAGATTTTGAAAAAAACAGAAACGGATGTAGATGACATTAAATTCTTTGTACTGCATCAGGCAAATGTCAGAATTTTGGAACTGATTGCGAAACGATTAAAGGTGGACATTGATAAGTTTCCGATGAATCTTGACCGTTATGGAAATACATCGTCTGCAAGTATTCCGATATTACTTGATGAGTTAAACCGCAATCATTTATTAGAGCGAGGAGATAAAATTATTTTGTCAGGCTTTGGTGGTGGATTAACTTGGGGCGCAATGCTCATTGAATGGTAATATATATAACCCTCTTTGCATAAACTATAATGCAAAGGGGGATTTTTATTTTGAGAAGGACAGGCAGAGTAATTGTTGTATTTTTTTCTTGTGTTTTTTGTATGGCCGGATTGTGGCTGTTTCAGTCCTTTCGGGAGAGTCGTGTCGTAAAGACAAAAAAAGAGTATCGCAATGTGTACATAACCGATGTAAAACAACAGAAAGTTGAGGGGATCTGGCGCGGGCAGAAAAAAACGTGGCGGCTTCGTTCTGCTGTTTCCAAAGAAAAAAATAAGCGGGGTAGCAGACTTGATTGAAGAGCAGGGAAAAAGTTGTAAAGTTCGGAAAAAACCGGATATGATTCAAGGAAAAATTCTGCGTATTATGGATAAAAACTGCAGATTGAAAATTATGGTTTTGTTTCGCTGGATGCAGAATTGTGTGTTTATCATCTGAAAAGTGATGGCATAGTGACACCGGGTGAAGTAAGCGAATTATCGGTAGGGGAGTCGGAGGCAAAATATGTCGCGGCCTCCGGAAAAATCTGCGCGGTACTGCTTTATGAGAGGGCGGAAAAGACAGCAAAAATTCGTGTAATTTTGCAAAATGAAAAGAATCATTCCTATGATTTTCCAAATGTCTGTTTTTTCAGCGACAACCGGGTATACCGTGGTTGCAGGAAAGAAGAAGACACATTTTGATGCATCAGAAAAGCAAAAGCTGACGGCACAAAACGTGAAGGAACATATCGTGGTGATACCGGATTCGGGTGGTAAAATCCGGGTAGAGAGTGTAAATAAGCAGTATGGACATCCGGAGTACCGGGGCATTTTTGAAATTGATTTAGTGGACAAGGCATTACATATAATCAATGAGCTGCCATTAGAGGAATATTTATATAGTGTTGTGCCAAGTGAAATGCCGACTGAATATCAAAAGGAGGCATTGAAAGCGCAGGCAGTATGCGCCAGAAGTTATGCCATCAAGCAGATGGCGGGAAAAAGGCTGGCAGCTTTAGGTGCGCACGTCGACGACAGTGTGTCATTCCAGGTGTATAACAATCTGCGCGAGGATGCTGCGTCCATCGCAGCAGTTAATGAAACAAAAGGTCAGGTTGTTTTTGCAGAAAACCAAGTGGCAGAAACTTATTTTTATTCTGTTTCTGCAGGAGTTTCTGCCGGGATTAAGGAGGTATGGTTTGCGAAAAAAAGACAGAAGTTATCTTATGCCGTGCGTATTGTTAGGAGATAGTAGAAAAACACTGGATTTGCAGAAAGAAGCGGATTTTTCTGAATTTTTGCAAGGTGAAATAAAAAGTTATGATACCAATTCGCCATGGTATCGCTGGCGGACAACCGTGTCTGAAAAACAATTGCAGCAATTTATTTCCGAAAAGATAAAAAGCCGGTATGAAAAAATCCGACACAGATTCAGACAAAACAAAAGGATGGAACATTTTTCAGTACCGGACAGACAGAGTTAGGAGAAATCAAAAAAGTAGAAATTCTAAAAAGAGGAAAAAGCGGTGTGGCAGTGATGGCGCAAATTACGGGGAGCAAAAATACACTGCGGATTTACACAGAATATAATTTAAGAAATTTGTTTGGTGGTGAGAAATTAATCTATCTTAGAAAAGATAAAAAAGAAGTGTCGGGACTTAGTTGTCTGCCGAGCGGATATTTTACAATAGAAAAAAAGGGAGATTCTTATATTTTCACCGGAGGCGGTTATGGTCACGGTGTTGGGATGAGCCAAAACGGTGCCAATCAAATGGCAGCTCAGGGAAAAAAAGTGCGAGGAAATTCTCAAATTTTACTTTTTAGGTAGTATTTTACAATATCAGAAATCCGTCTGAGGTCATTGATGGGGTGAATGCTGTGGTAGGTTTGCAGATATTTGTTTAAAAGCGCACCAAGAAAAAAGAAAAGTGATGCAGAAATAAAGCCATAACATCAAAAAAAGACAATGGATGTCAAACTGCCGTAAATCGATGAAATCGTGCCCCAGGTATCCACATAAAAAGAATACAGATACGAGAACGAAATCCAGAGAAAGGAAGACAGGATGGCACCCGGAAGTTCTTCCCCAAACAGCGCATGGCGGCCCGGTATAAAATAGTACAAAAAGGCGAAATAAATCGTAAACAGTAACAGAGAAAATGCCGAGCGCAGCAAAAACAAAAAGTAATGTCATGTGCTGCATAAATGGCAGAAAGCGATTAATCAACTGGATAATCTGGTTGCCAAAAACAAGAAGAATTAAGCTAATAATAATCATAATTGTAAATAAAACGGTATCTAAGATGGAATGAAAACGCCTTTGAAAAAAAGAACGGTGTTTATCCAATCCATCACTATATATTGCTTCAATTCATAGGCAATACTAGCAAACCCTTTTGAACCGGCCCATAATGCGGAAATAACGGTAGCGGAAAGAATGGTTGTGGATGCCTCAAACGATTCATTCAGCCACGTTGAGATAAAGGGAACTTAAACTGGCAGGAATGACCTTCTGTACGGAGGCAAGAAGGACCGCTTCACTGATGGGAGTATGCTTTAACAAGGTAATAAAAAACATTAAAAAGGAAAAAAGGACACCATGATAAAAAAAAAACCTGCGCCGCATGAATGGAAATGCGATTGCTTTTAATATTTTTTATGGACCAGATATAAAGGTTATTTGTTTCCATCGAATGACTCCTTTTTTTCTTTACTGTGCTAAGTATATGCAATTCTCGGGAAAAATCAACATAAAACGCATGCAATTTGCACAAAAAACTAATAGTGACATAGCCAAAAAACTATAAAAAATCAACAAATATAGTATTTATATTATAGTTAAAATGTGATATTTTAATGTCAGAGAAAGGAGGTTGCCAAATGCAACGAAACAAACTTATGGGTGTTGTAGCATTGCTTTTATGCATCGGAATGATGATTCCTTCCGTATCGGCTCAGGCAGCTACGACGATCTACAACGAAAAGACCGGCGTTGAAGACGGTTATGATTACGCACTGTGGAAGGATTATGGCGATACAAGCATGACCTTAAACGGTGGTGGAAACTTCAGCTGCTGGTGGGACAACATTGGGAATGCGTTGTTCCGCAAAGGAAAAACCTTTGACTGCAAAAACATATTCCCAGATTGGTAACATTTCCATTGATTATGGATGTTACTACCAGCCAGAAGGAAATTCTTACCTTTGTGTATATGGCTGGTCCAGAAACCCGTTGGTTGAGTATTACATCGTAGACAGTTGGGGAACATGGCGTCCGCCTGGAGCTTCTTCAAAGGACAGATTACGGTCGATGGCGGAACATATGATGTATATGAAACAACTCGTTACAATCAGCCGTCAATTGACGGTAACACAACATTCAAACAGTACTGGAGTGTACGTACAAGCAAACGTACAAGCGGAACCATTTCGGTGACAGAACACTTTAAAAATGGGAAAGCCTTGGCATGCCGATGGGTAAACTCTATGAAGTAGCTTTGAATGTAGAAGGTTACCAGAGCAGCGGTTATGCGGATGTTTACAAAAACAATCTGACGATTGGGGAAGTACATCCGGTGGAAGTACCGGTGGAAGCAGCTCAGGAGGAAATACTTCCGGCGGAAGCAGCAGTACATGGAATGGGCTCACGGTACAGTGTGAGGACATGACACTGGGCGGCTCATATGCAAGTAAAATCAGCTCTCCATTTAATGGTGTTGCCTTGTATGGAAACAATGATTCCTGTTCATATACGCAGTATTTTGGATACGGAACACATGACTTTACATTGCGTGGCTGTTCAAACAACTCAAAAGATGGCGCAGGTAGACTTATATGTAGGCGGTCAGAAAAAAGAACGTTCTACTATGGCGGAAGTTATCCGGCAGAATATACGATTAAAAATGTAACACACGGACTTGGCAATCAAAGAGGTAAAACTCGTTGTGACAAGTGACGATGGTACATGGGATGGTTATGTTGACTATTTGACAATCAAATAAGATGTAGTTTTTAATGAAAAGAATTCGACTGAAAAGTTTGCACTTCGTGGGCGCTCTCGCTCGTTGAGTGCGTAACAGCAGGGGCACTGAAACTACCAGTGCCACCTGCCGACGCACTCAAAACCCACTCAGTGCAAAACTTTTCAGTTGAATTTTTTGATTGAAAACCCATCTAACTGACTTGTTAAAGCAGTAGCCTGTGCCAAGCAATCAATGCTAGTTTTAGAATTCCAGTAATTTAGAAAAAACTTTGTGGCTCGTGGGTTTTGAGTACGTCGGTATGAGTTGCAAGAAGTCCGGTGGACTTCTGTTATGCAACGACCGAAAGCGGAGCGAGACCACTGGTAGTTTCAGTGCCCATACCGCTACGCACTCAATTAGTGAGAACGCCCACGAGACGCACACTTTTTTCTAAACTACGGAAACTAAAACCTTCCATCGAACACTTCCCACAAAGCGTTTGCAAAAAAGGTAGATTTGTTAAAAATATGTCATTATTCACAAAAAAAGGTAGTAATTAGGAAAAAAAAAAGGAGTATAATATTTTGTGTTGAATAAATGCAGTTTTGGATGACATCGAGGAGGTTAAGCATGAAAAAAAAAAAAATTGGCAATAAGAGGGATTATGATGATTACCACAATGAGCATTATGATTGCAGCGGTAATTATCACAGCAGTAATTGGTATGATAGGTGTTCGGACGACAAATAATATCGGTATAAAGAATTATAAAGATACGATGACCGATGGATACAATACTGAAATTAAGACGCAGGTTGAGTCAGCAATTTCGATTGTTTCTCATTATTATAATTTATCGCAGGATGACAAATTGTCCGAAGAAGAAGCAAAAGAACAGGCGTTAGAAGTAATTCGTAATATGCGTTATGGTTCAGATTATGACAAAGATGGTGTAAATGATGGTTATTTTTGGATTGACGATACGGATTATAACTTAGTAATGCACCCGATTCTGAGTAAACAGGAAGGGACAAACCGTAAGCAGTTAAAAAAGACCAGAACGGTGTATTGATTCTTCAGAATATTATGAAAAAAGCGAATAACGGTGGTGGCTTTAACGAGTTCTATTTTACGAAATCAGATGGAACTACCGTGGCTCCGAAAATTGCGTATTCAGAAAAATTTGAACCATGGAACTGGGTTATAACGACAGGAAATTACGTAGATGATATGCGGTCTCAGGTGAAAGATACCAGCCAGGCAATGAATATTGTAATTCGCAATATTGCCATAGAGTTAATTGTAGGTATCATTGTCATGATGATCGTGGCTTTTCTTTTTCAGCATTTCCTCAACCAAACGGATTTTGAAACCGATTATTGCGCTTAAGGATGATTTGTCCGTTTTACAAAAGGAGAATTGATTTCCATGTAAATGAAAAAGCGCTGTGCTGCAAGGATGAGATTGGCGTATTGGGAGAGAGTTTGGAAAAAGTGAGAGGAACACTTTACCAGATTGTCCGTTCTATCAAGGAGGCATCCGGACATATTACGGAGACAGAAAGCGTTGTTAAAGAACGCTCAAATGACAGCCGTATCAATTCCAAAAGAAATTGCAAATGCTGTAAACAATGTTTCGCAGGGAGCACATTCACAGGCAGAACAGGTGCAGGGATGCCGTAGATGCAATTCAGGTTATGGATCATATGATTGACCAGATGCAGCAGAAGATATTTGATATGACAAAACTGTCGGATGAGATGACGGAAGCTGGGGAAAATGCAAAGCGTCATTATGGCAGAACTGGAAAGCCGCAATGAGGGATACCAAAATGCGATTTACAAAGTGGCAGAGCAGATTGAAAAGACGAATACTTTAGTACAGAGAATACAGGAATCAACGCAGTTAATTACACAGATTGCTTCACAGACCAATCTTCTGGAGTCTGAATGCAAGCATTGAAGCTGCCCGTGCAGGAGAATCCGGTAAAGGATTTGCCGTTGTCGCAGATGAGATTAAGCAGTTGGCAGACGAGTCCCAGAATTCGACTGTTACCATTGAAGAGATTATTGATACACTGCTTGCCGCTTCCGGTGAGATGGTGAAAACAATGGAAGTACTTTCCGAGCAGACCAAAGAACAAAAAAAAGCAAATTGATGAAACTAAACATAAATTTGAAGAAGTTTCAAATCGAATTGGCGATACCAAAGAAAATATTGAGGTTGTAAGAGAGAGTGCAGCAACATGTGACAGAGCGAAAAACAAAGTCACAGAAGTACTTGAAAATCTGTCATCCATGTCGAAAAAAATGCAGCCTCCACAGAGGAAACAAGTGCATCGATGGAAGAATTAAATGGTAACATTGACCAGCTGGCAGGTTTTGCAACCCGTTTGGATGAAATTTCAAACAAATTAAAAGAAAACGATGAGTTTCTTTCAATTAAAATAATTCGACTGAAAAGTTTGCATTGAAAACCCATCTAACTGACTTGTTAAAGCAGTAGCCTGTGCCGGGTGCTCGCTGTCAGTTTTAGATTTCCAGTATTTAGTAAGAAAAGTTTGCATCCTGTGGGTAAAAATGCGCAGTATCTGGCATGCGTAGTTTGCATGCCGATACTTCTGCGGATTTGTCTAAGCGGGAGCGCCCACAGGATGTAAACTTTACTTACTAAATTACGGAAACTAAAAACCTTCCATCGAACACTTGACAGAGAACAACTATATATGCTAAAGTGTAAAAGGTTTCATTATGAAAATGACGCAGAAGGTGTTGGTATTTGCCAGACAGACTGTTAATTTCCTTCAGAGAGACAGAATCATCGGCTGTAAGTTCTGTCAGGTTCCGTTAGCAGTTGAATTTCGCACCGGAGTCTTGCTTTTGAACGGTCAAAAGACAAAAGTAGAAAGTGACGGCTGATATCCGTTATCGTATTATGAGTGCTTATCATTTTGATAAGAATTTGGGTGGTACCGCGAGTTGATTCGTCCCTTGCAGAGAAATCTCCTGTAAGGGGCTTTTTAATTACAAGAAAAGAAATCTTTCAGGAAAGGAGATTATCATGAAAGAAAAATTGAGCATATTTTAAGCAATGCGATGTCTCAAATTGAGCAGTCGGGGGAACTCGATAAATTAAATGAAATCCGGGTTGCCTTTTTGGGAAAGAAAGGAGAACTGACAAGTGTTCTTAAGTCCATGAAGGATGTGGCACCGGAAGACCGTCCAAAAGTTGGCCAGATGGTGAATGAGGCACGGGCAAAAAAAATCGAGAGCAGTTTAGAGGAAAAGAAAGCTGCTTTTGAGCGCAAACTCCGCGAGGAAAAAATGAAAGCCGAAGTAATCGACGTGACACTGCCCGGCCGTGAACGCGAGATGGGACACCGCCACCCAAATACAATTGCCTTAGAAGAAGTCGAAAAATCTTTATCGGCATGGGTTATGAGGTTGTGGAAGGTCCGGAAGTAGAATATGACTACTATAACTTTGAAGCACTTAACATTCCGGCAAACCACCCGGCAAAAGATGAACAGGATACTTTTTATATTAATGATAAAATCGTTCTTCGTACCCAGACTTCTTCCGTTCAGGTACACGAGATGGAAAAAGGGAAATTACCGATTCGTATGATTTCACCGGGACGAGTATTTAGAAGCGATGATGTCGATGCAACACATTCTCCATCGTTCCATCAGATTGAAGGACTTGTTATTGACAAAAAACATTACTTTTGCTGATTTGAA
>VOFC01002010.1_pt1 | contig 27913 bp, 35 predicted proteins | sample 5384161 | NCBI WGS metagenome assembly VOFC01 (sample SAMN12384722, study PRJNA508395) | human gut metagenome | isolation source: healthy gut B | host: Homo sapiens | reverse complement strand
ATTGACTATGCCCGTACGCGCAAGGTGGCCGCTGACATGGACAGCTATACCCTGGCCGACCTGCTGCGCGGGCATTTCGGAGCGGACGCCGCGCCGCTGCTGGCTCTGCTGTCTCCGGCAGAACAGACGCTGCCTTTTTGCAAGCAGCAGGACCAATGCCTTGGCATCCTGAAACGCCTTGAACCGCGATCACCGGTCTCATGGAAGGGCGCAAGGCACGGGCCAGGCGGTACTACGCCACCGTTTTCCCGGAAGATGCGCAGCGCTTCCTGGTCTTCGATGTGGGGTATTCCGGTTCCGTCGCCACGGCGCTCTCGGCCATCACGGGCAAGCCCTGCGACAAGCTCTACTGCTGGCAAACCACAGCGAACCATACCGCGGACAGGCAGAACGGGACAAAGACCTTTCTCCTCATACCGGAGGAGGACTATTCGCCGTATCACCTTATCCTTGAGGAGATGTTCTCGCCCTGCTGCGGCGGGGTGGTCGATTTTGATGCGCAGGGCCATCCCCGCCATGAGGCCTTTGCACCGTCCCCCGCCATGCGCGGGGCCCTTGACTCCGCGCATGCCCAGCTGCCTGGACTATGTCCAGGCAACACTTGACAGATTCGGCCAGTACAGTCCGCTTCTGGCGGGTGCCCGTGCGGATGGCGCACTGGAGATCTTCCGCCAGTGGTTCCAGAAAAAGCCCCTGAGCAACCGCGCGGCGCTCCGCGACATCATCTTCCCCGACCCGGTCTATCTGGAGCGCCCCCTGTCGCTGGAAGACAAGCTGGACAGTCACCTGGCTCACGCCACGGTCTTTACCGCCACGGGGTTCGACGATGCAGCCAATGTCCTGCCTCTGTCCTCCCTTTCCTGCCCCCCATGTCAGGACCCGCCGCGCACAGGCCTGCACATCCACATCTACAATGGCGCTCTTGCCCAGGAATTCTCCCGCTACCTGCAGCAATTTCCTGGTTCCTTTCGATGACGCATGAAGCGCTGGGATCGCTGCCATCTTCAAACGTTGTTCAATCAGGATGTCCTGCCGCTGGCCAGGAACAGGGGCCGCGATGTGGCTCCCTGGCTGTCAGGGGTTGGGCAGGCGCTCCAGGAATATGACCTGTGCTGCCATGTCCATGCCAAGGAATCCGTATATGCAGCTCCCGGTTTCGGAACAGCATGGCGTACCTATCTGCTGGACAACCTCTTACAGCCTGCGGCTGTGTGGGCGACATTGGCAGCCTTTGCGAGTGATCAGCACCTGGGGTGCGTATTCCCGGCCTTTTACAAATTTTTTTGAAAGAGGGCATGACACATGCAGGGACCCCCTCCATACAGTACCAGCACAGAATATTCCATGATCCTCGATCTGATGTCTCGCATGGGACTTCCCGGGGAATACGCACGCAGCGAACAGTTTTTCTCCGGCGGGACCATGTTCTGGTATCGGCCGCAGGCATTGCAGCCCTTGCTGGAATGCGGCCTGCGCTTCGAGGACTTCCCGGAAGAGCCCATAGGCGTCGGGGGGACCCTTGCCCATGCCCTGGAACGTGTCCCGCCGCTGGTCTGTACACGGCGCGGTTACCGCGTCCGCTCACTGACCTGCTTCCCAAGCATCCAGTATCCCCCGGAACGTTTTCAGGACTAAGGCCATGAAGCAGCTCCTGCATATCCCGCCCTTGTGGCACCCGTTCCTCCTCAGCAGGATACTTGCGGGCAATGCGTCCCTGATCCCTGCACATGACCCGCCGCCAGCTGGCCCTGCGCTACAAGGGGTCCATCCTCGGCTGGTTCTGGAGCCTGGCACAACCGCTCATGATGCTGCTCGTCTACACGTTCGTGTTCGGCATCATCTTCAAGGCACGCTGGGGCAACATGCCCGAAAGCGGTACTGGCGGTTTCGCCGCGGCCATGTTCTGCGGCATGGCCACATTCAACCTGTTTTCCGAAACGGTGAACGGCGCTGCCCCGTCCGTACTGGCCAATGCCAATCTGGTGAAAAAAGTCGTCTTCCCCCTGGAGATACTGCCCGTCATCCATCTGGCCTCTGCCGTTGTCCTGGGGGCAAGCTGGTTCCTGCTGCTTTTTGCCGGTGCCGCCGTGCTGGACATATCCTTCCACCCATCCGCGCTGCTGCTGCCCCTGCTCCTGCTGCCCGTCCTGCTGCTGGCTCTGGGTGTGGCCTTTTTGTGGCAGCGTCCACCGTTTTTGTCCGGGACATGCCCCATCTGACGGCGGTGCTCATCCAGATACTCTTCTTCATGACGCCCATCTTCTACTCCATCGACATGATCCCCGCCTCGCTGCGCTGGCTCATGGCCCTCAACCCCTGGCATCCATGGTGGACCAGGTCCGCAACGCGCCTGCTCTTCGGCCAATGGCCGGACTGGGGAACCTTTGCCTGGAATATGGGTCTGGCATTCATCGTCTGCCGTCTGGGGGTGTGCTGGTTCCTCAAGACAAAAAAGGGGTTCGCCGATGTCCTCTGATCCGCAGCTGCTGACGCCCGCCCGCCCTGCGGCCGACGTTCCTTCCGGAAGAGGCAGCCATCGTCCTGCAAGATGTGGGCAAGGTCTTCGAGATCTATGATCGTCCCGTCCACCGGCTGCTGCAGATGCTGTTCCGGGGCAGGCGCACCTTCTACCGAAGTTTTGAAGCCCTGCATCATATCGACCTTACCATCCGCCGGGGCGAATGTGTCGGCATCGTAGGGCGCAACGGGGCGGGCAAGAGCACGCTCCTGCAGATCATCGCCGGGACCCTGGCCCCCACCACAGGCAGTGTGCGAACCTGCGGACGGGTGGCCGCCCTGCTGGAGCTGGGCAGCGGCTTCAATCCCGAATTCACCGGGCGCGAGAACGTCTTCCTGAATGCCGCCATCCTGGGGCTGAGCGATGACGAGATCGCCGCCCGCTACGACGCCATCGTGGACTTTGCGGATATCGGCGACTTCATCGACCAGCCGGTGCGCAACTATTCCAGCGGCATGGTCATGCGCCTGGCCTTTGCCGTCATCGCCCATGTGGATGCGGACATCCTTATCGTGGACGAGGCCCTGTCTGTGGGAGACGCTTTTTTCACGCAAAATGCATGCGATTCCTGCGCCAGTTCATAGCCACAAAGACGCTGTTCTTCGTCAGCCATGACGTGGCCGCCATCAACAGCCTGTGTACCCATGCCGTTTTCCTTGAACATGGCCGCATCAAAAGTGCCGGAGATCCCAAGCAGATCACGGAACTTTATCTTGAAGACATCTTTGAAGCCGCCCAGGGGAAAGCATCCACCGCCGCCTCGCCCTTCAGGCGGGGGCTGGTGCTCCGGCAAGGAGAGGAAGACTTTCGGGATGCCCGGCAGGATTTCCTCAACAGTTCGAGCTTGCGCAACGATATCCAGGTATTCCGTTTTGACCCGGATGCTCCGGCTTTTGGCAAGGGAGGCGCCTGTATCGAGCAGGTGCTGCTGCTGGATGCGCAAAAACGACCGCTCTGCTGGTGTACCGGCGGCGAGGTCGTCACCCTGCGTATCGATTGCCGGGCACGGCAGCCCCTGCACGGTCCCATCATCGGCTTTTATCTCAAGGACAGACTGGGGCAGACCCTGTTTGGTGACAACACCTTCCTGTCCTACATGGACCAGCCCCTGCATGTGGAGGAAGGCGAAAACTTTTGCGCCAGCTTCTGCTTCCGCATGCCGGTCCTGGCCGCGGGCGATTACTCTTTTGCCGTGGCGGTGGCCGAAGGGACGCAGGAAGAACATGTGCAGCACGAGTGGCGCCATGACGCCCTGATCCTGACGTCTGTCGCCTCCAGCGCCTGTGCCGGCATCATGGGGCTGCCCATGCGGTCCATCGAACTTGCCATTGGTATTCATCAATAAAATCAATATGAAAGAAGAACGGTTAGTCGGCCTTGATATTCTTCGTGGCTTTGCAGTTATCACTGTCTTCATTGCACATATTTTATTATTTATACCAAAAGAATTTTTCATTCAGATACACGCCATTACATGGCGTGCTACATATCTTGCAAACTATTCCGTAGATTGTTTTTTCGCTTTAAGCGGATTTCTCATTGGAGGATCACTACTAAACTATAATAAATATACTTTTAAATCAATTTATAATTACACCATTGATAGGATAACAAAAATATTTCCATGCTATTATATTACTTTTTTATTGACAGTATCTATATATTTCCTAATTAATCGTCAATATCCATTAAGCTATATATTTTTTTCATGCAGGCATATACAAATGACCTTTATTTTATTGGTGTAGCTTGGACTCTTTCAATAGAAGTAATCTCTTATATAATTATGCCAATATTTATATATATATATTTAAATTTAAAATAAAAATATTCAACAATCAATATACTAACATATTATTTTTTATCTGTATATTTATAGTATTAGAATCGATATTTAGATATTTAAATGTATCAGCTACTCAAAATATAATTATGGATGACGCTATAAGAAAGGTTCCTCATCTTCGTCTGGATGCTTTATTTTACGGCATTGGCATATCATGCATACAAAAAAATTTTCCAATATGGTACGATAAAATAGCATCACCAAAGATATTTGTTATTATCATTTTACTAATTTTTATTCTTTTTGAATGGCAATATCATGATTCATTTATCCAAAACACAGCATTTGAAAAAAATAAAAAAGAAATTCATGCACTCATTGGATTTACCCTGTCAGGGGTTCTTTCTGCTATCATATTGCCTTTTTTTAAGCAAATCTCCATTTAGTAATAAAAATCCATGTAAACTTAAATCATTCCTTATATATATGTCAAAAATATCTTATCCATTTTATCTTGTTGATCTCCAAGTTCTTAGTTTTCTCATGTCAATATATTATAAAATAGATATTCAATATATACTTGTCAAATATCTCATATTTGCATTGACAATATCAATATCTATAAAAATGTCATTCTCAATCTCTTCTTTCTTGCATACATATATTGAAAATCCGAGTATAAATTTAAGAAAAAGACTGAAAATATCATAAAAAAACCAGAGATCAGAAATATGGACAAAGAAATACTTTACTTCTTATCACACTATACTACCTATGAATATAAAGGGCCGCATGAGGTATTAGCTGGCGGGGTTACCCCATGGATAGGACATGTTATTTTTGCCGATATGCTTATTCGAGCGTATCGCCCTCAATGCCTAGTAGAACTTGGTAGCCATACTGGTGTTTCCTTTTTCGCTTTCTGTGAAGCCGTCAAGCAATCATGGCTTAAACAACATGTTATGCAGTTGATACCTGGAAGGGGGATGAACAAGCAGGCTCCCTACGGAGAAGATGTATACATCAAATTTTCAGAGCATAATAAAAAATACTATTCAAATTTTGCAACTATGTTGCGTATGAAATTTGATGATGCAATACAATATTTTAAAGACGAATCTATTGACATACTCCATATTGATGGACTCCATACATATGATGCAGTTAAACACGACTTCTATACTTGGCTGCCAAAAAGTAAAACCTGAGGTATTATACTTTTTCATGATGTCGCCGAACAAGGAAATAATTTTGGTGTCTATAAATTATGGCATGAAATAGCAGAAAAATCTCAAGAGATTTGCGTTTTTCCACATTCACATGGCCTTGCTGTATGGAGAAAACCTGGAGGTCCCGTTCTTGATAATCTTCTATTGCAAGATCTCTTATCTCAAGACAAAGAGATATCAGTACCGATAGTTGAATTAATAAAATCAACTTCTGAATATTTCACTAATAACCATAAATTAAAAGACATTGAAAAAAAATACAATATTCTCTTCGAGAAATATAATTACTTATCCCAGGAGAATATCAATCTGAAAAACATGCATGCCAAATTAAAAAATGAATTTGAATCAATATTGAATTCTAATTCATGGAAAATTACATTTCCTTTACGAGGAATATCACGCTGGTTGTGGAAAAAATTGTCAAAAAATGGATAGCTCTTAAATTCCTCCATATGATGAGTATAAAGTGAAGTGAAGAAAAAATCAGCGCAAAAAGCCCGGGAAAATCCCGGGCTTTTTTATGCGCTGATAGCAAGGGAGGGTGCCCCCCGACACTGCAGGGGTGGACCGCATGCTCTGACCAACTGAGCTGCCTTTGCCCTTATCTTGTGCGGCCTGCTGCGCGGCGCACGCATCCATCTACAGAAAGGACACTGCCGTTTGGCAAGCACTTTTTGCCGCCTGCGGCGCGGCCACAGCCACGAGACGCTTTCCCTTGCGCCGGGACGAGGCCTCAACGCCACAACGGGCAGAGATTGCCGCCACCATCCCTGACAGGCCCGCTCTGGCCTGCCGGCGCTCTTGCTGCGTCCGGGAGGTTTCTGCCCTTTCCGCCAAGCTGCGCGCTTCGCCGCAGCTGCTGCCGCTGGCGCCCACGCGTGACGTGCCCTGCCGCAAAAACGAAGAAGCCCGGGAACTTCCCGGGCTTCCATTATATTCTGGGTAGCAAGGGAGGGATTTGAACCCCCGACACTGCGGGTATGAACCGCATGCTCTGACCAACTGAGCTACCTTGCCGTGATGGCGTTTCGTGTCCCACTCAACGCAGGGATGTATCTACAGAAGTTGCTCCCCTTTGGCAAGCGTTTTTTGGGGATTTTTCCAATTTTTTTTTAATGCACCATGAAATACCAGATGAAGGGGGCCAGCAGAAGGCGATACACGGCGAAGGGCACCAGGGTCATGTGGCCCACCAGCCTCACGAAGGCCTTGACCGCGATCAGTGCGGAAATGAAGGAGCCGATCATGCCCACGGCAAAGAAGGGGATGTCCGCCGCGGTGAACAGATGCAGGCTCTTGAGCAGGTCAAAGCCCGTGGCCGCCACCATGATGGGAACCGCAGCGATGAAGGAATATTCCGCTGCCAGCGGGCGGCGGGCCCCCAGGATCATGCCGCCCATGATGGTGGCGGCGGAGCGGGAAAAGCCGGGAAACAGGGCCAGGCACTGGAAGCAGCCGATACCGAAGGCCAGGCCCGGCGTCATGTCGTCCAGGGTCTCATAGCGGGGATGGAACTGGCGGCGTTCCACAAAGATCATCAGCAGGGCACCGATGACGAAGGGGATCAGCACCATGCCCGGCGTGAACAGGCTCTTGATCGCGCATGCAGCAGCAGGCCCAGCACGCAGGCGGGCAGACAGGTGAGGAAGAGCATCCAGATGCCGCGCAGGCCGGCAAAGGGCACGCCCTGCTGCGGCCGCAGAAGGCCCCAGAAACGCTCCCAGTAAAGGACGACCACGGCCATGATGGCCCCCAGCTGGATGACCACCTGGAAGGTCGCAGCCTTTTCGCCGCTGAAATTGAGCAGATCGCCCACCAGCACCAGATGGCCCGAGGACGAGACCGGCAGGTATTCCGTCAGCCCTTCCACGATGCTGAGGATGAACGCAACCCACAAATTATCCATATATGCCGTCCTTTGGATCCGAAGACCCGTTGTTTCCCGAAACGGACTCGGCTAGAATGATCCACAAAAAGGAGCACCTCATGGCCACCATCATGCCCGCTTCGGAACTGGTACGGCGAGCCGCCGCCTGGCTGGCGGAACAGCGCGCCCTGTATCCTAAAAAATCCCTGGCCGCCCTTCTGGACGAAGCCGGGATGCGCTTCAACCTCAACCCTCTGGACGCGGCGGCACTGGGCCGCCTGTTCGACCCTGCGACGCAGGAAAAGAGCGAATAGGTATCGTCTTCCTGAACAGAGGCCGGAGCCTGCACGAGACGGCCTTGCCGCCCTCTCCAGGAACCGCGCCCCACAGGATGCCGCGCTTCCCGGATGACAAACAAGCCCTCCCGGAGGGCGGCCCGGCAGCACCGGTGCCCGCGGCCAGCCTATAGACGGAAATGCCGGGCATTGCAATCCCCGCTGTGCGCATCATGCCGCGAGGCATGAAAAAAGGGAAGGCGGCCTGCTGGTCGTCCTCCCCTTGTTCCAGCCTCCCCCATCCCTTGCGGACGGGGGAGTTTTTTGTCTCTGCCCGAAGGCTCCCGCTGCTCTCCCTGCTGCCTTTACGCGGGCGCCGGAGAAGAACAGGGCACGGGGAGGAGCGTCTTCCTGCCGCCGGCAAATGCCCTTCCCCGCCCCTGTCGAGAATCGTTTGTCCTAGGCGATCTGGCTGCCGTTGGGCACGGGCGCGGCAGGCGTCAGGACGGAGAGCTTGCCGTCCTTTTCGGCGGTCAGCACCATACCGTTGGACATGAGGCCGCGAATCTTGCGCGGGGCCAGGTTGAGCACGGCGATGACCTGCTTGCCCACCAGTTCCTCGGGCGTGTAGTAGTCGGCCAGGCCGGACAGGATCTGGCGCGGCTGGCCTTCGTCAAAATCGATCTCCAGGCGCAGGATGCGGTCGGCATTGGGATGCTTTTCCGCCACGACCACGGTCCCGGCGCGCATCTCCACGGCCTTGAACTGGTCGAAAGCTGATCTCGCCGCTCCGGCCTTCGGCGGCAGGAGCGGCCTTGGGGGATTCCTGCTTCTTTTCCTTCTTGGCCTTGGGGGACTTCCCGGCCGGGGCTTCCTGCTGCAGGGCCTTGACGTCGATGCGCGGGAAAAGGTTGGAGCTGGCCGCCACTTCGGTGCCGGGCTGCAGACCGTCGAAGTTGCCGGCCTCGGCTTCCAGCGAGGTGGTCACAGGGCCTTCGCCGGGCTGCTGGCCCAGCTGCTCCAGCAGGGTGCGGGAAGCATCGGGCATGACGGCCCACAGGCACAGGGCCACCTTGCGCATGGCCGACAGCAGCACGTACATGACCGTGCCCAGGCGCGTGGTGTCGCCCTGCTTGAACAGGGTCCACGGCGCCTGCGAGTCCACGTACTTGTTGAGCGCGCGCACCAGCTCCCACAGGGAATCAAGGCCCTGGGCGAACTGGGTGTTGCCGAACAGCTGAATGTAATTGCTCATGGCCGTGGCGCACAGTTCGACGATGGCCTTGTCGTCCTCGCTGAACTCGCCGGGCCGGGGCACCCTGCTTTCAAAATACTTGGCCGTCATGGACAGCACGCGGCTGAACAGGTTGCCCAGGTCGTTGGCCAGGTCGGCGTTGATGCGGCTCACCATGCCTTCCTCGCTGAAGGAGGCGTCGGAACCGAAATGCATCTCGCGCAGCAGGAAATAGCGGAAGGCGTCCAGGCCGTATTTCTGGCGCATCTCCAGCGGTTCCACCACGTTGCCCAGGGACTTGGACATCTTGGTGTCACGCACCAGCCAGTAGCCGTGCACGTTCAGGTGCTGGTACACGGGCAGGCCCGCGGCCTTGAGCATGGTGGGCCAGAACACGGCGTGGGGCTTGAGGATGTCCTTGGCCACCAGATGTTCGCCGGGCCAGAAGGTCTTGTACTTTTCGCCGTCGGGCCAGCCCAGGGCGCTGATGTAGTTCAGCAGGGCGTCGAACCACACATAGCAGACGTAATCCTTGTCGAAGGGCAGCTCGATGCCCCAGGTCAGGCGGGACTTGGGACGGGAGATGCACAGGTCTTCCAGCGCGCCCGATTCCAGCATGGACAGCACTTCGTTACGGTAGCGCTCGGGCCGGATGAAGTCGGGATGGCTCTCGATATATTCCCGCAGCCAGGGCAGGTATTTGGACATGCGGAAGAAGTAGTTCTTCTCGCTGATGAATTCAGGCTTGGTCAGGTGCTGGGGGCACAGGCCGTTCTCCAGTTCCTTTTCCGTATAGAAGCGTTCGCAGCCGTAACAGTAGTGGCCGCCGAACTCGCCGAAATAGATGTCACCGGCATCATAGACCTGCTGCAAAAAGCGCTGCACGCGGGCCTTGTGGTCCTCGTCGGTGGTGCGCACGAAGGCGTCGTTCTCGATGCCCAGATGCGGCCACAGCTGCTGGAACAGGCCGCTGATGCCGTCCACGAACTCCTTGGGGGAGACGCCCTGCTTTTCGGCGGCCTTGACGATCTTTGTCACCGTGTTCGTCCGTACCGGTCAGGAACATGGTGTTGTCATGGGTCTTGTGGAAGCGCGACAGGGACCACGATGGTGGTATAGGCATGTCCCAGATGGGGCTTGGCATTCACATAGTAGATGGGGGTGGTGATGTAGAAATTCTTCACGTCTGACTCCGTTTATTCGGCAGCACCGTCCTGCCGTTGCTGCGACTTGCGGCGACGGCGGCGGCGACTTTTGCTGTTTTCTGCGGGGGCGGCTTCGGCCTGCGGCCGGGCCTGTGGCGGCCGGGCTTCCGTTCCGGCGGTCAGGGGCGCGTCGGGCGGCAGCACGTCGGCGAACAGATTGGGATCGTCCACGTTCTCCGGCGTGGCGGAGACCACCAGCAGACCATCCCCCTGCGCGGCCTTCTGGCCCTGCTGCGCCGGTTTGGGCTGGGCATTGCCGGGATGGGGCTCGGGACGATGCGGGTCCAGGGCCTGCCATTCCTCCAGCGTCAGCTCCTGTTCCTCATTGTTCTCGTTGAGCACGGACAGCGAATTGCGGAACATGTTGGCCCGCAGCACCTTCATGGTGCCCTGCGTGGTCTGGTATTTCTTGCCCAGGCGCGGGCAGTTGTGGTGGAAGCGGTCATAGTTCTCCTGCTCATAGGAAAGGCAGCAGAGCAGGCGGCCGCAGATGCCCGATATCTTGGCAGGATTGAGGAACAGGTTCTGTTCCTTGGCCATGCGGATGGTCACGGGAGCGAACTTGCGCAGATAGCGGCGGCAGCAGCAGACCATGCCGCAATTGCCCACGGCCCCCACCATCTGGGTCTCGTGACGCACGCCTATCTGGCGCAGCTCGATGCGGGCGCGGTATTCGCGCACCAGATCCTTGACCAGCTCGCGAAAATCGATGCGGGCCGGCGCCGTGAAATAGAAGATGAGCTTGCTGCGGTCAAAAAAGACCTCCACATCCACGAGCTTCATGTCCAGGCGGCGGTCACGGATGCACTGGCGGCAGAATTCCGTGGCCTCGCGGGCCAGCTTCTCGTTGGTGCGGCCCTCGGCCAGATCTTCTTCCGTGGCCCGGCGCTCGATGGGCGTCAGGCTCTCCGGCTCCACACCGGCCACATGATCATAGGGACCGGAAACCACCTGCGCCAGGGCCTGCCCCTGATCGGCCGCGATCAATACATGATCGCCCACGGCCAGATCGGCAGGGCCCGTATGGTACAGGGTCTGTCCCAAAGCGCGAAAGCGCAAACCGTATATTGGCATAGTTTCCAATCTTTGTTGCGGGGATTATCTGAATCCCTTTACATCGGGCATATCCGGGCCGCTGTCAACAGGCGGGCCCGGCTGACGGCCACAGCCCCGGGAAAAGCCCTTTCCCCCTGCCGCACCGCAACGGCCCCCTGCCTTCCGGCCTGCCCGTCCCGCCGCGGTCCCCGCACGGCATCCATAAAAAGCGCACGACGAAAACAGGGCGACGCGGGGCGACCGATCCCTTGCCGCCAGCAACGTCGCGGGAGAACCGGGCTTCCCCTTGCTATGCGGTTCTCCCTGTTTTAGACTTGCGACAAGGAGAACATCAGCATGATTTCACGAGACGAAGCGCTGGCCCTGCTGGCGGAGAACCATGTCCAGGCGGGCCTGTTGCAGCACTCTGTGGCTTCCGAGGCCGTCATGCGGGCCCTGGCCCGTGAATTTGGTGAAGATGAGGAACTGTGGGGCCTGACCGGCCTGCTGCACGATGTGGACTATCCCGCCACGGAGGTCACACCGGAAAAGCACGGTCTGGAAGGCGCCCGCCTGCTGGAAGGCAAACTGCCCGAGGAGGCCCTGGCCGCCATCCGAGCCCACAACGGCGAGATGACCGGCTGTGCGCCCAGGACCCGTTTCGACTACGCCCTGCGCTGCGGCGAGACCATCACCGGCCTCATCAGCGCCGCCGCCCTGATGCGGCCCACAGGCTACGAGGGCATGGAAGTCAAGAGCATCAAGAAAAAAGATGAAGGACAAGGCCTTTGCCGCCAGCGTCTGCCGCGACAACATCCGCCAGTGCGAACAGGCGGGCCTGCCGCTGGATGCCTTCCTGGCCCTTTCCATCGCCGCCATGCGGGACTGCTTCTCGCAGCCTGCCTGAACCGAGCATCCCACGACGAGGTGAAGCATGACCGAACCCGGCGCCATCGATACCGGCATCCGTACTCTCGGCACCCCCAAGCTCACGTCCCGGCTGCCCTACCGCACCTGGGTGGATGACGTGCGCCTGCCCATACAGGTGGACAGGGAACTCTGCGACGAGTTCGCCGATCCCGTCCGCCTGGACTTCGAGGCCGCCGGCCCCCGGAAAAAACTCTACTTCGATCCCAGCCGGGCAAAATGCGCCATCGTGACCTGCGGCGGCCTTTGCCCGGGGCTCAACGACGTCATCCGCGCCATCGTCATGGAGGCGCACCACGCCTACCATGTGCCCTCCATCATGGGCATACGCTACGGGCTGGAAGGTTTCATCCCGGCTTACGGGCATCAGCCCGTGGAGCTGACCCCCGAACGCGTGGCCGACATCCACCGCTTCGGCGGCACCATCCTGGGCTCGTCACGCGGGCCCCAGTCCGCGGAAGAGATCGTGGACAGCCTGGAGCGTTCCAACGTCAGCATCCTGTTCGTCATCGGCGGTGACGGCAGCATGAAGGCCGCCCTGAGCATCAGCCGTGAAGTGCAGGCGCGCAACCTCAAGATCGCCGTCATCGGCATCCCCAAGACCATCGACAACGACATCAACTTCATCCCCCAGTCCTTCGGCTTCGAGACCGCCGTCTTCAAGGCCACCGAGGCCATCGAATGCGCCCATACCGAGGCCAAGGGCATGCCCAACGGCATTGGTCTGGTCAAGCTCATGGGCCGGGAATCGGGCTTCATCGCCGCCCAGGCCACGCTGGCCATGAAGGAAGTGAACTTCGTCCTGATCCCGGAAGCGCCCTTCACCCTCGAAGGGGAAGGCGGCCTGCTGCCCGCGCTGGAGGAACGCCTGAAAAGCCGCCACCATGCCGTCATCGTGGCGGCCGAAGGGGCCGGCCAGCATCTGCTGGACCGCTCCGGCGCCACCGACGCCTCGGGCAACCTGCTGCTGGGCGACGTGGCCGACCTGCTGCGCTCGGAGATCGAAGCGCTACATGGACGCGCGCGGCATCCCCCACGCGCTCAAGTACATCGACCCCAGCTACATCATCCGTTCCGTGCCGGCCACGGCCAACGACAAGGTCTACTGCGGCTTCCTGGGGCAGTATGCCGTCCATGCGGCCATGGCCGGGCGCACCGACATGGTGGTGGGCAAGATCCAGGACCGCTATGTGCACCTGCCGCTGGAGCTGGTGACGCGCCGCCGCCGCAAGCTCAACATCTACTCCGACCTCTGGCGCGCCGCCCTGGAATCCACGGGACAGGGCATGCTGGCCGGCATGCTGCCCCGGCAGGAGACGCATGGCTAGCCTGTATCAGGTCAAGGCATCCGCCGGGTCGGGCAAGACCTATGACCTGACCCGGCGTTTTTTGTGCCTGCTGGCGGCCTGCGGCGCGCCGGGGCCCGCCGCCGCATCTTCCTGCGGGCTGGGCAGCGGTCCCTCCGGCTGGGACGAGATCCTGGCCATCACCTTCACCAATGCCGCCGCCGGCGAGATGCGCGACCGCGTCATCGGACGGCTCAAGGCCATCGCCCTGGGCACGCCGGAACAGGACATCCCCCTGACGCCCGGCATGGCCGCCCGCTGGCTGGAGGTCATCCTGCGGGATCTGGCCAGCCTCAACATCCGCACCATCGACAGCCTGCTCCACGCCATCGTGCGTTCGGCCTCCCTGCAGCTGGACCTGCCCCCGGACTTCCAGCCCGCCTTCGTGAGCATGGACGCCGTGACCCCCTATCTCGAGACCCTGCTCAACCAGGCATCCCAGGGCAACGAGGCCATGGAGAAGCTGTTGCGCGACCTCTACTGGGCCATCGTCCATGTGCAGCAGAGCAAGGGCTTCAATGCCGGGGAAAAGCTGGGCGACATCATCCGCCCCCTGCTGGACGGCATCCTGCGCGGCGAATTCACGGACATCGCGGGCCCGGAAGAGCTGGGCGAACGCCACCGGCAGCACTGGCACAGGACCATCGGTCTGGTCACGGACGTGCTGAAGGCGGAAGAAGGCGCCGGGACCAGACTCCATGCCACGAGCCGCAAGGCCCTGGTGCGCCTCCAGGAGCGGGATGAAGGGGCCTTCAAGCTCAAGTCCATCGCCGAGCCCGGGGTCGACAGATTCCTCACGGCCAAAACGAAACGCACGGAAGCCCTGATGACGGCCCTGGAGGCGCTGGTCGCCTGGCTGCCGGAGTTCAGACGCCGGCATGCCCTGCTGCGTTCGGCCCGCCATTTCGCTCCGGCCGTCCAGCTGGCCACCCTGCTGGTCCACGCCATGCGGGCCAACCAGCAGCAGGAGGGCACGCTGCCCGCCGTCCTGGTGCCGGAGCTGGCCGCTTCGGTGCTCGGCGGCAGCTTCGGCGTCTCCGAGGCCCTGTGCCGTCTGGGCAGCCGCCTGCAATATTTCCTGCTGGACGAGTTCCAGGATACCAGCCGCGAACAGTGGCAGGCCCTGAGCCCGCTGGTGGAAGAGGCCCTTTCCCGGGGCGGTTCCCTGACCTGGGTGGGCGACGTCAAGCAGGCCATCTACGGCTGGCGTGGCGGGGATGCGGCCCTCTTTGACGGCATCGAAGGGCCCTTGCGCCGTCTGGCCCCGGACGTGCGCCACGAGACGCTCACGGCCAACTGGCGCAGCTGCCGCCAGATCATCGCGCACAACAACGCCCTGTTCTCGCCCCTGGAGGATGCCGCCGTGGCCCGGCAGGCCCTTGCCGCCCTGATGCCGCAAGACACGCCGGACGACCTGCTGGACGTCTATGCGGGACGCGTGGCCGCGGGCTATGCCGGGACGGCCCAGGACTTCTCGCCCCGGTCCGCTTCCGGCGGCCTCGTGCGCGTGGAAGCCATCGAAGGCGACAACAGCGAGGGGCTCAATGCCGCCGTGCTGGTGCGCCTGCGCCGCATGATCCTGCACGAACTGGCCCCGCGCCGCTCCTGGCAGGACATGCTGGTGCTGGTGCGCAGCAACGCCCAGGCCGCGCTGGTGGCCGAAGATCTGGCCGCCGCCAGTATCCCCATCGTCACGGAGAACAGCCTGCTGCTGTCCACCCATCCCCTGGTGATCCAGAGCGTGGCCCTGCTGCAGTTCCTGTGCAATGCGGAAGACGAGCTGGCCCTCTGGACCGTGGTCACGGGCAGTCTGGTGCAGCAGGGGCCCCTGCCGGTCCCCGGCCTGCAGGAGCTGCACGATACCTGCGTGGGCCGCGGCAGGACTTCCTTCTGCCGCACCTGCAGCAGCAGTTCCCGGATTTCTGGGCTTCCGTGCTGGCCCCCTTCCACAATCAGGCGGGGCTCATGACGCCGTATGACACGATCATGGAGTGGTACGACCGTCTGCAGGTCTTCCAGCGCTGTCCCGAAGCGGATGTCTTCCTGCGCTGTTTCCTCGAAGTGCTCAAAAACGCCGAGGATCAGGGGCTGGCCACCCTGCCCGACTTCCTGGCCCACTGGCAGGAAAAGGGCGGCGAAGAAAAAAGTCCCCATGCCCGAAGGCATCGACGCCGTGCGCATCATGACCGTCCACAGGAATCCAAGGGCCTCGAGGCCCTGTGGTCCTCCTGCCCTGGACCGACGCTTCCCTGAAGGCGAACGATCCGGTGCTCATGGAGGAAGACGGCCTGCGCATGGTCTGCAAAAACGGCCCCCATTGCGGCAGGGTCTATTATGAGGCCCTGCTGCGTCAGGCCACGGAACTGCTCAACCAGTTCTATGTGGCCTTCACCCGGGCACGGGAAGAGCTGTACGTCTTCCGTACCAGTGCCGCCACCGTGCGCAGGGGCTGCGGCAGCCACGCCCTGGATGTGCTCTGGCAGCAGGCCGGGCTCACGGTCCCCTACCAGCTGGAAGGCGGGGACGACGTGCTGCGCCCGGTCCGGCCGCCGGCTGCCGAGGACGGGGAGGAAGAGACAGACACGGCACCGGACGCCGCAACGGCCGATGCCGATCCCGGCCAGCTCCCCCGCGGGCAGGCGGCAGCGCCGTCTGTGCCGGAAGAGGGCTGGCGGCCCATGCAATGGCTGCCCCGGCTCAAGATCTACCGCAACCCGCTGGAGCGGATGCATTTTTCCGCACGGGATCGCGGCACCCTGCTCCATGCCTGTCTGGAGCAGCTGCCCCTGGGCGGCCTCAGTGAGGACAATATCAGGGTCGCCGTGCGGGAAGTCCTTGCCACCATCCCCCTTGCCGACGGGCAGGACGGCCCTGACAGGGAAAATGTCGCCGCCGATATGGAATCTTGCCTGCTCTGGCTGCTGCGCCTTCCCCAGTTCGGCCTGTGGCAGCGGCGCGGCGTCCCGGAGCAATCCATGCTGGAAGCCGACGGCCCCCGCCGGGAGCTTTTGCGTGCCGACCTCATCGTCCCCCTGTCCTGGGGGACCCTGGTGGTGGATTACAAGAGCGGCAGGGTCATGGACGAACATGTCCGGCAGGTACGGCGCTATCTGCGCTGCCTGGAACAGGGCGGCACAGCGGTGGCCCGCGGCCTGCTCATCTATCTGGACAGGCAGGCCTTCCGCCTGGTGGAGCCTGGCAGCGCCTCGGAACTGTTTACGGATCTTGGGGCCTATCCCCGCTATTTCTGTGAGGACGAGGCATGAGCAGCCCCTTCCATATCTTTTCCTGGCAGCGGCCCTTCCTGCCTGCCCTGAAACAGGCCACCGACCTCTGGAGCCGCGGGCGGCCCGGCGATGCCGTCATCATCGTCCCCCACAACCGTCCGTGGCGCTACCTTGTGGACATCTATGCCGACGCCGGCACCACCGGCCTGCTGCCCAAGGTCCTTTCCCTGCCGGACATGGTGCGTCTGTGGCGCATGCATGCCAGCCCCGTGCCGCTGCGCACGGCCTGCCTGCTGGACAGGGTGGCCCTGCTGCGGGACTGCGTCCTCGGGCTGGCCGGTGAAGATCACGAGCTGGAGAAGCGCTTCGGCGATCTGGCCCCGGGCGCCTTCCTGCCCTGGGGCATCCGCCTGGCCAACCTGCTGGAAGAGCTGCTGGGCCAGAACATGGTCACCGACGACCTGCCCTTCATCGACGAGGTGAGTCCCCCGGCCGCGGCCCTGCTGGGCGCCCTGGGGCGCATCCGTGATGCCTATGTGGCGGCTCTGGCCCAAAGGGGCTGGACCACACCGGGCCATGATTTCTGGCTGGCCGCCCGCCATGCGGAGGACATCCCCGGCCTGCTGCGCCCGGCGGACGGGCATCCCGTGCTGCTGGCCGGTTTTTCCCTGCTCACCGAGACCGAGGACCTCCTGCTCCGCAGCCTCTGGCAGGCCGGGGCCCGCGTCTGCCTGCATACGGATCCCGCCCTGCTCCGGCATGGCGAGGAAGGAAGGCCGGCCGTGCACTGGGCCTGCCAGGAACACGTCCAGTGGCTGCAGCGCTGGCAGGCCACGGCCCGACTTTGGGAACCGGACGCGCCCGCACCGGCGGACGATGCACAAAAATGGCATTATTTCACGGGCTACGACCTCCACTCCCAGCTCAAGGCCCTGCAACAGGATCTGGAAGCCCCGTCGGAGGCCTCCACAGCCATCCTGCTGACCCACCGCGACCTCCTGCTGCCCGTGCTGCACCACCTGCCGGACAAGGACGTCAACATCTCCATGGGCTATCCCCTGGAGCGCTCGCCCGTCTTCCATCTGCTGGACAGCCTCTTCCGCCTGCATGAAGGCCGGGACAGGGACGGGCTCTTTTACTGGCGGCACCTGCTGGCCTGCCTGCGCCACCCGTATCTGGGCATGCTGCAGGCGCCCCGGCGGGGAAGCAGGCACGGGCACCCCTGCGGCCCCTGCTGCGCCGCCTGGAGCGCCGCATCCGCAGCGGCAGGCGCCTGGTGGCCTTTGACGACCTGCTGGCCGCCCTGGCCGGCGACGAAGAGCGCGCGGGCGCCCCGGACGGCCCCTTCCCGCCCCCGGTCCCGAGCGTGCCCTGCTGGAAGAGCTGCTGCACCTGCTGCTGGAAGATTTCGGTGATGCCGGCACGCTGGCCGCTCTGGCCGGGGCCCTGCTGCGCCTGAGCGACTTCCTGACCCGCCACGGGCAGGCCGTCTGGGAGCGCTTTCCCCTGGATGCCGAGGCCCTGTACCGCCTGGTGCGCCATTGCGTGCCGGAATTGCAGCACAATGCCCTGTCCGGCGAGGAGATGCCCCCCCGCCTCCTGCACGGCCTGGCCCGCCAGCTGCTGCAGCAGCAGCGCATCCCCTTCGAGGCCGACCCCCTGGGCGGCGTGCAGGTGCTGGGCATGCTGGAAAGCCGTCTGCTCCAGTTCGACCGCATCTTCATCGTCGATGCCACCGATGACGTCCTGCCCGGTGCCCCCGGTCAGGACCCCCTGCTGCCGGACAGCCTGCGCCGCATCCTGGGCCTGCCCGATGCCCGCCGCCGGGAACGGGCGGCCTCCCATACCCTCTACCGTCTGTGCGCCTGCGCCCGCGAAGTGCATTTTTACTGGCAGGAGAGCCAGGGGCGCTCCGGCCTCATGGACAGCAAGAAGGCCCGCAGCCGTTTTGTGGAGCAGCTCATCTGGGCGCACGAGCAGCGCACCGGGGCCCTCCTCACCCCCGGGACAGCGCCGCTGGCCGTGGCCGCCTGCGATGTGACCCCCATGCCGCCCCGCGCACTGTCCCTGAAACGCAACCAGGCCTTGCAGGATGCCATGCGGGACTTTCTGGCCGCGCCCATCCCGCCCACGGCCCTGGATACCTATCTGCATTGTCCGCTGGCTTTCGTCTGGAAGCATCTGTGCCGCTTCCGGCCCGTCCAGGAGGTCAACGAAAAGGACGATCCGGCGGAAGTGGGCTCCGTGCTGCACGACGTGCTGCAGCAGCTCTACCGTCCCTACCGCAACACGACGGTGGACGCCGCCAGCATCAGCACGGAAGACATGCGCGCCGAACTGCAGCGCCAGACGGAGCGCCACGGGCTGCGGGCCCTGCTGCCGCCCGACAGCCTGATGATGTTTGCCGTGGCGGCCCCGCGCCGCCTGGAGGAATACCTCCGCCACCAGCCGGAAGCCACCATCCTGGAGCTGGAATATCCCCTGACCCAGACCATCCGCTGCAACGGCCGGGAATATACCTTCAAGGGGCGCCTGGACAGGCTGGACAGGCGTGAGGACGGCCTTTGCATCGTGGACTACAAGACCGGCATCATCAACAATCCCGCCGGGGATCTCTGGGACGATGCCGCCCTGTTCGAACGTATGGCCCAGGTCCGGGACGAGCGGCTCCCTCTGGAGGACCGCCGCCGGCTGGCCGCCGGGACCTTCGACCAGCTGGCCGAAAAATTGCGCATGATCCAGCTGCCCGCCTACCTGTGCATGCTGCATGCCGCCGGTTTCAGGGAGCTGCACGACGCCGCCCTGGTGGAACTGCGCGACACGGGCCGGGAATACTGGCTGTTCGGCCCCAGCCCGGCCAGGGACAATGACGAACGCATCCGTCAATGCTTCGACGTCCTTTCCCTGCTGCTCTGGCATATGGAGCACGGCCCGGAGTTCACCGGCCGTCCGGGCGAAGGCTGCCGCTGGTGCGATTACCAGGCACTTTGCCACGCCTGATGGCGGCAGCGGCCTTGTGAAAACAGGCTTTTTCTGGTAATACTGTCTGAAAACTGATTTCAATACCGCCCCGTGAGGGCTTTACCTTATAGCGCCATGTTGGAGGTTGCATCATGGCTTTTCCTTCTTTGTCCATTGGAGACCTGACCGCTAAAATGCCCATCGTCCAGGGAGGCATGGGTGTCGGCATTTCCCTTTCCGGCCTCGCCTCCGCTGTCGCCAATCAGGGCGGCATCGGCGTCATCGCCGGAGCCATGATCGGGATGAAAGAGCCCGACGTGGCCAAAAATCCCATCGAAGCCAACCTGCGCGCCCTGCGCCAGGAGCTGAGCAAGGCCCGGGAAAAGACCCAGGGCATCATCGGCGTCAACATCATGGTGGCGCTGACCACCTTCAGCCAGATGGTGCGCACGGCCATCGAGAACCGTGCCGACATCATCTTTTCCGGTGCCGGTCTGCCCCTGGAGATGCCCAAGCACCTCCTGCAGGCCTGCGAAGAAAAAAAGGAAGAGTTCAAGACCAAGCTGGTCCCCATCGTCTCTTCCGCCCGCGCGGCGACCCTGACGCCCGCAAGTGGCTCTCCCGCTTCGACTATCTGCCCGACGCCTTCGTGGTGGAAGGCCCCAAGGCCGGCGGGCACCTCGGTTTCAAGCGTGAAGAGATCGATGACCCCAACTTCGCCCTGGAAGTCCTGGTCCCCCAGGTGGTCGAGGCCGCCAAGCGCCTTGAAGACCAGAAGGGCCGGGCCGTGCCCGTCATCGCCGCCGGCGGCATCTACACCGGTGCAGACATCAAGAAATTCCTCGACCTCGGCGCTGCCGGCGTCCAGATGGGGACGCGCTTCGTGGCCACCAGGGAATGCGATGCCGATGAACGCTTCAAGCAAAGCTACATCGCCGCCCGCGAAGAAGACATCACCATCATCAAGAGCCCTGTGGGCATGCCCGGCCGCGCCCTCCAGAACGACTTCATCGAGTCCGCCCGCCAGGGCAACAAAAAACCTTTCAAATGCGTCTTCCACTGTGTGCATACCTGCGACCAGGAAAAGACGCCCTACTGCATCGCCCAGGCCCTCATCAGCGCCATGAAGGGCAACCTGGAGCGCGGCTTCGCCTTTTGCGGGGCCAACGTGGCCCGGGTCAACAGCATCGTTTCCGTCAAGGAGCTGATGGACTCCCTGCAGCAGGAATTCGACCAGACCATCAGCAAGGGCAGGCAGACCCTGCAGGGCCTGCTGAAGTAGCCTCCGTCACACCGCCATCCCGGGGCCGGCCTGCCGGCCCCTTTTTTTGCTTCTGGAAGATCATGGACGATACCCTTCCCCGGTGGACAGCTCCGCGCTGCCAGCGGCTGAAAACAAGCGCCTGCGGGACAGCCATCCCTGTACGGCCGCATGAACGGCGAAGTCATCTGGATGGCCTATGAGGAACTGGGGCTCGATGCCGGGGCCTGCGCCACGGCCATGGATGCCGAGCTTGCCCTGCGCCGTCGCACCCTCGACATCATGGCCACCCTGGAACGGTCCCCGGGGCCTGCTGTGTGCCGGAACTGCCGGATGCCCCCTGCGCTTCCTGTACCGCCTGCCCGGATCTGGCCCACCTGTATGTCGATGCCGCGGCACCACAGTGGCAGCAGTGGCTGCCCCCGTATGCCATCGGCTGCCGGGTCCATGCCCGCCTGCTGTCGCACGAGGAGGCCCGGCAGGCAGGCTTCCGCGCCCCAGAGGGCTCCGATCCCCCCCGGCGCCGGATGCTCTGCCCGTGTCTTGCGCCCGAAACGTAGCCCGCGGCAAAGAATTTTGACCCTTTCCCGGAAAAAAGCTTGCCTTTTGGGCAAAGCTTGGGTAAAGGAACTGCTTGCGCGGCCATGCTGGATGCATGGCTCATTGCCTGCGCAATGCGCGGCCGCTGTTACCCGGCTTTGCCGCATATACGATACACACAGTTTTCTGCATATACGGAGGACATCATGAGCAAAGAATGCGATTTCTGCGGCAAAAAGCCCCAGGTCGGCAATCTTGTCAGCCATTCCAACATCAAGACCAAGCGCCGCTTCAATCCCAACCTGCAGCGTGTGCGTCATCAGTTCGCTGACGGCACCGTGCGCACCCTGACCGTGTGCACCCGCTGCCTGCGTTCCGGTGTGGTGACCAAGCCCGCCGCCCGTGCCAAAGCAGGACTAACTTGTTTTTCGCCCGCAAGGCCCCGGTTGCAACTGCAATCGGGGCTTTTTGCTATGAAGCCCCGCCTTCTGCGCCTGCCCGCCCCTTTTGCGGGATACTGGCACGTCCAGCGTCGCCCGCGTCCCCTGCCGCCCCACTGGCGTTCCCTCACCGGCAGCGGGGGCATCACGTCCTACAGCCAGCGGCAGGAAATGATCCTCGTGCTCAGTGCCTGCGGCCTGCCCCATCAGCTCTGGCGTTTCCGGCAGAAAGAATACCTCTATGTGCCCGCCTTGCTGGAAGGCCTGGCCCGGCAGGAGCTGCAGCACTTCCATGCGGAAAAACAGCGGCCCCCGGCCCCCCGGGGCCTGCCGCCCGCGCTCCATGCCCGCTGCTGGCTGGCCGCCCTGCCCCTGCTGCTGCTCATCCTCTGGCACGGCCTGCGGAGCGGCTGGTGGCTGCTGCCCGAAGGGCTGCCACCGCCGGAAAGCTGGGAACAGGCCGGCGCGCTGGACAATGTCCGCCTGCGCGTCTATGGCGAATGGCAGCGCCTGTTCACGGCCCTGACCCTGCATGCCGACGCGGCCCATTTGGCCGGCAATATCCTGCTGGGCGGCATCATGCTGCCCCTGCTGGCCCGGCTGACAGGCCCGGGCCGGGCCCTGCTGCTGACCATGCTGGGCGGCGGGCTCGGCAATCTGCTCACCGTGGTGCTGCGCCGGGAATTCGTCCTCAGCCTGGGCTTTTCCACGGCGGTCTTCGCGGCCATCGGGGCACTGGCAGGCTTCATGGTCCTGCACCATGAGGGCAAACGCCATCTGCCGCTGGTGGCCGGTGTGGGCATCCTGGCCATGTGGGGCATGGGAGAAGGGAACGTGGACTACCTGGCCCATATCTGCGGCCTGGCGGCCGGGACGGCCCTCGGCCTCTGGGAGGCCCTGCGCAGCGCCCGCCGCTGGCCGGGCCTGCCGCAATGGCTGTCCGCCCTGCTGGCCCTGATGTTGCCCGTGCTGGCCTGGATGCGGGCTTTCCAGCAGGGGTGACGGGAGCCTCCGGCGCCGTCCCCCAGGACGGCGACAGAAGAAAAAGCTGCGACCGCATGGCAATGCCGTGCGTGACGCAGCTTTTTTATGCATGATGGCGGCAGGCCGGCTCCCGAAAGAGCCCGGCCCTAAAAGATGTCCAGCCTGGTCACGGCCAGAAAGCCCCAGACCGCCACGAACATTCCCATGAGGCAGGCATAGGCCCGGCGTGTGCGCAGGGAAAGGATGCCGCCCACCATGCTGGCGGCAAAGAGCATGCCCCAGCTCATCCGCCCCTCGAACAGGAATATCCCCTTCCCCAGCAGGTCACAGGCCAGCCACAGGGCCACATAGCACAGCATGTAGTACAGGAACTGCCAGACAGCGCGCACCACGGCCCCCAGGGCCACGGCCCGCCCCGGTGTGCAGCCGTGGCCGGACGATGCCGACGCCGCGACCAGATCCACCAGCGGATTGAGCGCCACCCGCTGGTAACGCTCCGCATAGCTGGCGCCATAGGCCGCGAACACCGCGAACATCAGGGGCGCGAGGAACTGATGGGCCTCCGTCCAGCCCGGAATGACGGACAGGGGAAAAAGCAGCAGGAAGGCCAGGGTCCCGAAGGGCGGGACCACGCTGCCCTAGTGCACGCCCAGCCAGAGGGCATCAGAGAAGCTGCTCATAAGCATCCCGGATCTTGTCGGAAGGCACACAGCGAAAATCCAGCTCCACCTGCTGCTGCAGCATGGCCCGCAAATCGTCCCTGTCCTGCGGGGAAAGGGCCACATGCGGAAAAAGCTGGATCTTTGCCCGGTGCGTAGTGCAGATTGCCGATATTGAGGGCACGGATGGCGACGCCGCTTTCCAGGGCCCTGCGGGCATCCTGGCAATCGGCAAAGAGCACGAGGCTGCTCTCGCCGCAGCAGGCCAGGGTCTCGGGCAGGGCATCCACCGGCACGAAGTGGACGGCCACCTGTTCCGGCACGGCCAGGGACACGATCTGCTGCTGCAGAAGGTCCGCGGACATGGCGTCATTGGCAACGATCAGGTGCCGGGCGGCCACATAGGGCAGCCAGCCTTCGATGACCTGCCCGTGCACCAGACGATTGTCCACTCTGAACCAGAGCATACGGATCAATCGCCTGTTTTTTCTTTGTTCCGGGAGCGCAGCATGCTGCCGGCCACGACGATGCCCTTGGTACCGGCCTCTCCGGCCAGCCTGGCCAGCTCGGCCAGGGGCTTTTCGCGGCAGGTGAAGACCTTGAGCAGCATGGGCAGGTTGACGCCGGTGACGACTTCCACATGATGGCTCCCCAGCAGGGAGAGGGCCAGGTTGGTGGGGGTGCCGCCGAACATGTCGGTGAGGATGATGACCCCGGCGCCCTTTGTCCAGCCGCTGGGCGGCATCATCCAGACGGCGCACGGTCTCGGGCACTTCCTGGGCGATGTCCACGCTGATGGAGGTGCAGTCGCTCAGGGTACCAAGGATGAACTCCGCCGTGCGCAGCATGGCAGAACCATAGTCGGCATGGGCAACGACGATGATGCCGACCTGGGTGGAAGATTGCTGTTCCGACATGACATACCTCGCGCTGGAACTGAAATTTCTGCAAAATGCAGCATGTAATGCCAAGAGTGCCAGCTTTCCTAGCCAAGTTCAAGGTGCCTGTGCTCAAGACTGGCCGGATAATCTGCCTGGCGCAGCATCTGAACAGGGCCTCGGCCGTGGCCACGGAGCGGTGGCGGCCACCGGTGCAGCCCACGGCTATGGCCACCCGGTAGCGGCCTTCCGCTTCCATCTGCGGCAGCATGAAGCGCACCAGGTCGAAAAGCTTTTTCTCGAATTCCTGCGCTGCCTCGGTGGCAAAGACATAGTCACGGACCGCCTTGTCCTTGCCGCTGAGAGGACGCAATTTCTCTACAAAATAGGGGTTGGGCAGGAAGCGCAGGTCAAAGACGAAATCCGCCTCGCGCGGGACACCATACTTGAAGCCGAACGAGATGACGTTGACACGGATGGCCCGCAGCCTGCCCGGCGTCCTGCTCCAGCGCTTCTGGATGGCACGGCGCAGGTCATGGATGGAAAAACGGCTGGTATCTATGACCAGATCCGCCATCTCGCGCACAGGGGCCAGCCGCGCGCGCCTCGCGCAGGGCATCCTCAAGCCCCATGCCTCGCGTTCCAGCGGGTGCGGCCGGCGGGTCGTGGCGTAACGCCGCATGAGCTCCCTGCGGTCCGGCCTCCAGAAAGAGCAGCATGGGCCGGACACCGTGTTCCGCAAGCCGGGCAAGGGCCACGTTGAGCTCTTCCAGAAAATCCTGCTGCCGCATGTCCATGCCCAGGGCCATGCCCCGGAAACGCTCCATGGATTCGCGCCGCATCATGTCCGCCATCTCGGCGGCCAGCCCGGCAGGCAGTCCGTCCACGGTAAAATAGCGCAAGTCCTCAAAGACCTGCAACGCCGTACTCTTACCGGCCCCTGAAAGGCCGGTGACGATGCAGACCTGGACAGGCGTGGCCGCTTCATCGGATGATGTCTGGCTCATGGCACTCTCGAAGGGGCCCCCTTGCGGGGGCCCCGAAGTCTTTACAGGACAGGGTCGATGACGGCATAGCCGCCGATGCGGCGGCGGTACACCACATTGACGCGGTCGGTCTCGGCATTGATGAAGACCAGGAAGTCACTGCCGATGGATTCCAGCTGCATCAGGGCTTCATCCAGATGCAGGGGCTTGGGCGCAAAGCGCTCGGTGCCCACCACGGCGGGCTCTTCATCGGGATCGGCTTCCAGGTTGTAGGTGAACACGTCCACATTGGCGTTGCGGGCCTGACGGCGCTGTTCCTTGACGCGCGAGACGTGCTTCTTGATCTGGGCCTCGACCTTGTCCACCACGAGGTCGATGGCGGCATACATGTCGGAAGACTGTTCGGAAGCGCTCAGGTGCAGCCCCTCGCCGGCGATGGTCACTTCACAGCGATGCCGGAACTTGTCCACAGTAAGCACAACACCGACTTCCAGTCCGGAAGCCTTGCCAAAAAAGCGCCCCATCTTTTCCATGCGGCGACGGGCATACTTCTTCAGATGATCGGAGGCCTCGAAGTTCTTGAAAGTGAAAGCAATGTTCATAGAACCTCCCGTGGTGCAGGAATCAGAAATGTTCCTTGCGCTTTGAGGATGAGGGGATGTTCAGCGCCGTGCGGTACTTGGCCACCGTGCGCCGTGCGATGTTGACCTTCAACTGTTCCTGAGCAGCTCGCCGAGCCGCTCATCGCTCAGGGGCGATTTGGGATCTTCAGCAGCGATGAACTTTTTGATCAGGGCCTTGACACTTTCAGAGCCTACCTGACTTCCATCGTCCAGTTCAAGCCCGCTGTTGAAGAAAAATTTGAGCTCGAAGATGCCGTGCGGCGTCGCCACATATTTGTTGGTTGGTGATGCGGCGACCGTGGACTCGTGCATCCCGATATCGTCGGCGATATCCTGAGGATGAGCGGCGCGAGCTTGGTGACGCCGTCGCGGAAAAAGGGCTGCTGGTGCTTGACGATGCTTTCCACCACCTTATACAGCGTGCGCTGGCGCTGGTACAGACTGCGGATGAGCCAGGAGGCCGAACGTATTTTTTCCGAAACGTAGTCCTTCTCTTTTTTCATTACAGGAGGGAACGCCATCACGCAACATGCTGGAGAGCTGCAGATGCGGCAGGCCCTCCTCGTTGAGCAGGATGACGAATTCGTCGCCGACACTGTACACGAAGACATCGGGGCTCACATAGGTGGGCTCGCTGCTGTCGAAGCTGGCACCGGGCAGGGGCTCCAGGGACTGGATGATGTCCAGGTATTCGCGCAGGCCTTCCATGTCCAGCTTGAACTTGCGCAGCAGGGGCTTGTAGCGGTGGGCCTCCAGGTCTTCCAGATGCGACTGCACCAGTTCCATCAGGATGGGGTCACGGTCATAGCGCAGGTTCTTCAGCTGCACCAGCAGGCATTCGCGGGCATCCCGGGCCGCCACGCCCACCGGATCGAAGAGCTGCACGCGCTCCAGCACCGTCTGCACGGCCTCCGGCGTGGTGGACGCCATCTCGGCGATCTCCTCCACGCTGGCGCGCAGATAGCCCGAAGAACCCAGGTTGCCGATGATGATCTCGCCGATCGCCTTCTGTTCGTCCGTCAGGGTCGAAAGGTGCAGCTGCCAGAGCAGATGCCCTTCCAGCGTGGGCTTGGCCGAATAGCGGGCCTCCAGGGGGGAGATCTCTTCCGCGATCTCCAGCTCCCGGCCCTGCGAGGTACGCGGCGTGCTGGCGAACTCGCCAAGATATTCCTCCCAGTCGGCATTGCGGGACAGATCCGCGTCATAGACTTCGTCCTGGGACTTCTCATGCCGGGGCTCTTCCTGGTCCTGCTGGGCTACGGGCTCATTGGCCGGGGCCTCTTCCAGGAAAGGATTCTCCAGCAATTCCTGCTGGACGGTCTCCAGAAGTTCGACACGAGAAAGCTGCAACAGCTTGATGGCCTGCTGCAGCTGGGGGGTCATGACCAGCTGCTGCGACAATTTGAGTTGTTGACGAAGTTCCAATGCCATGGGGTGCTATCCTGTCAGTAAAAATTTTCTACTTTTCAAATACCATGCCACATGCTGCACCAATAGGCAAGGGAGGCGGGCTTGCGAGCATAAAAAAGGGAATATTTCAAGTCATTGCATAAAAAAAGGACGCCCCGCGCCGGCAGGAGCGTCCTGAACGGCTTTTCGTGCACAAAAGCCCTATTTCCTGTGGTTGTCCTTGGCGGCCTTGATGAATTCGCGGAACAGGGGATGCGCCGCCATGGGGCGGGACTTGAATTCGGGGTGGAACTGGCAGCCCAGGAACCAGGGATGGTCGGGCAGCTCCACGATCTCCATCAGGGAGCCGTCGGGAGCGGTACCGCTGAAGACCATGCCCTTCTCTTCCAGCAGATCCTGAAAGCGTTGTTGAATTCGTAGCGGTGGCGGTGGCGTTCCTCCACCAGCTCCTTGCCGTAGGCCTCAAAGGCGCGGGTGCCGGGGATGATCTTTGCAGGCGTAGGCGCCCAGACGCATGGT
>VOFC01002054.1_pt1 | contig 27922 bp, 30 predicted proteins | sample 5384161 | NCBI WGS metagenome assembly VOFC01 (sample SAMN12384722, study PRJNA508395) | human gut metagenome | isolation source: healthy gut B | host: Homo sapiens | reverse complement strand
GCCCCATTTACCCACACTTCTCCATTCATTTTTCCTTCATAGTAATGGGGAATCAGACCGTTGATCAGCCTGGTAATTGTCGTTTTTCCACTGCCGCTTTCGCCGCAAAGTACGACGCATTGACCGTCCTCTACGGTCAGATTTATATCATGGACTCCACCAGCGTTCTCGTTTTTCTTCTCCATAAGAGAAAGTCACATGGTCAATCCGTATCATAGGTTCACCCCTCCCGTCAAAAAAAAAGAAATCTGCTGCTGAAACAAAAACAAGGCAAAACAGATAACGCAAAACAGAATCGCAATCAAATCTTGAACATGGAAACCGATCTGGCACACGTTTGTACGTTTAACGGGGGCTCCAAGCCCCCGTGTCAACGCAGCAGCAGAAAGTTCATCACCAATCTTCACAACGGACACCATCAAAGGAACAAGGCGATATTCCAACATCAGGAAAGGATTTTTCCCGCCGAATCGTATGCCCCGCATTTTCATTGCATCCCGGATGGCCTGATATTCTTCGTTGATGGTTGGGAAAAAGCGAAAAATGACAGACATTGGAATCACGATTTTTCCGTGATGTGCATACGCTCCATTGCGCCGATAAACTCACTGACCGAAGTGGATGAGATCAGATAGGCACCTGTCATAATGCCGGGCGCAAACCGCGTCATGATAGATGTCACTGCCAGCACGATGAACGAGAGTAATCCGCTCAAACTCGTAAGGGCAATCCGTTTCCAGTATAAAGCAAACCGCATATAGCACCAGATATTTTCCTGCTGTTTTGAAACGGCGTTCCGACAAAAATCAGAGCAAAGGGGACAAGGCTTAGACACGGCTTGACGATGTTCATAATTCCTTCGTTACTGGTACTGAACATCAGTGTTGTAATCGTCAGCAGCAGAATGAGCTTTGTCCGGGGATCAAGCAGGATTCCTTTTCTTTTTTCGGTTGTTGCTGAAAATGATAGCCCGTTCATCACGCGATGCCCGCTTTAGCAAAATGCTTTTTCAGAAGCGCCTTTACCTAAAAAGTCCGCCCAAGATCGCAAAATGAAGATTCCGGCGATTACCAGAATAATGCTCCACATAGGCATAACAGCCATTACCCTGTCAGCGTATTCCTCACCAAAGCTGGCGCAAACTGGCCCTGGAATCCTCAACCATGAAATACATGGGGATATATGTACCAACCATCCAAAGGCTGAACACCGCATACCCGATCAGGCTCTTCTTGGCGCTTTTATAATCGCCGGATTTCAAGATCAGATCTCCCAGCAGCCCAAAAAATCACGCCCATCGGTACGCCCCAAAATCCCATGCCAGTCAGCCCCATCAGCAGGCCGCTTAAAATTCCCATAATTGTAACCATGCCAGAATTTTTTACTCTGGTCAGAACAGCATGAACGGGATGCCGGTAATCAAAGACCACAATGCTCCGAGGATCGGCAAAAAGATAGGGTACAAAGCCGACGGGAATGGCGACACAGCAGCCAATCACAAAGTAGAGAACGGTGAACAGGCCGAGGTTAATCAGGTCTTTTTGCTTGTAACTTGTTACTCATAACGAATACCTCCATTCATTTTCTGGTTAGCGTTTTCTAACCTCTTTATAAGATACCATAGTTAGCAGTAGCTCTCTACAACCAATCATCTTTTTGGCTCCAAAAATGCAAAGCGGTACCCACTTTGCGAAAACAAGCGGATTCCGTTCACACGGAGCCCGCCTGTTTCATGCTTGTTGGGGCGCTGCCCCAATCCCCGCAGAACACAAAAATTGTGTTCTGGAACGATGGATAAATCCATCGGCTGCGCGATTTTGCAAATCGCTTATGGGCGGGCAGCTCAGCGCTGCTCCGCCTCTTTTTCCCGTCGTTCATTCGCTTCCTCCTGCTCCTTATCCAGCTCCAGAATACGGTCAATATTGGCCTTGGCCGTCAGCAGCTCTTTCATTTCCTCGCGGGCTTTTCGGTAGTCGGCGTAGGCCGCTTTCTTCTCCGCCAGCAGCTCGGCGTACTCGGTATTCAGCGCCTTGATGGTGGGGAGCTTCTTGAGGCCCAGTCCATCAAAATAGTTCTTTGCGGCCTTGTGGATCGTGATCTCGCTTTCATGCTCTGCAAGAAATTTCTTGGAGTACCCGGCCTTGCGATAGGCAACGTAGGTATCGCGGGTCTTGGCATAACCCACGATATGCTCCCGCAGCACGGCAATCTCGGCCATGCGCTTTTCCGCAGCCTTGATCCTTGCGGAAAGCTCATTAAAGTGAGCGGACGCTGCCGCCGCTTTCTCCGAGAGAATCGGCGTAATCTAACAAGCTCATGGTCTTGCAGATAGGCCACCGTCTGCGCCATCTGTTTCAGGTTGAATAATGTTGCCCAACGCGCATAGCCAGCGCCCTTGCCAGCGCGTAATTTGGCCTGAATGTCCACCAGCAGATTCCCGCTGCGCTTTTCCGGTTTGACCGGCGCGGCGGCGCTCTTTTGCGGTGTATGCGCCTTTTCGCCGGCAATCACCGCGCGGAGATCTGCGGGAGTATAGCCGTCACCGAGGGTATCCATGCGAATGGACTTTTTCTGTTCGCCGCCCAGCAGGGATGGGACTTTTTGCCCTTGACCTCATATCCGGCCTGCCGCAACAGCTCCAGCAGCGCTTCAAAGTTGTCGGGATTTTGCGCCAGCGCATCGTCAATGGCCGCGCAGATCCGCTCTCGGTGGGAGGGCTTCTTTTTGTCGCCCAGCCACTTGTTGTAGCTCTTGCCGTGGCGCTTCGGATTCTCCACGATGGAGTAGCCGTTCTCGATGCAGATGGTATCATTGAGCCGCCGAACGGCGCGGCTGCTGCCCCAAAAGTTTCGGAATTTGCGGGTCTGGCTGAGCGCGGTGGAGTTCCAAATCACATGATTGTGAATATGGGCTTTGTCGATATGGGTGCAGACGATGTAGGCGTGATTGCCCTTGGTGAATCGCTTGGCCAGCTCACAGCCCAAACGGTTCGCGTCCTCCGGTGTGATCTCGCCGGGAACAAAGGATTGCCGCAGATGGTAGGCAATCATATTATCCTCGCCGCGCACCCTGCCGGTCTTTTGAATGTACTGATTCTTGGTGAAAAGAAACTCGGCGTCGGCGATCCTACTGTCGCATTGCCAGCTCGTAATCAGCCTGCCGCCGTCCGTCTTTTGCGGATTTTCGGTGTAGTCGATGATAGCGCTGATGGCCTGTCCCACCGTGCGGCCTTTGCCGGTGTGCAGGGGCATCAGGCGCGTGGTTGCCATGTTGGGACACCTCCTTGAAAAGCAAAACGGCCTGCCGAAGCAGACCGTTTTATTCTTCATTTATCGGATTGATAGCGGATAATCGGAACCTGTTTTACCTTTCCTCCAATGGTTCGTCGTTCCAGAGCAAAGATCATATCAGGGGTGCGTTCGAAAAAGCCTTCGTCCTTTTTCCAGCTCATGCCGCATTTGCAATGCTGCAAGCCTATGAACTGCTGCTTCATCTTTCTGCCGCAGTTCGGGCAGACCTTATTACCGTTTCCCATATTATTCAGCCCGCGCATAATCTATATAGACTTTGCGGATGGATTCCAGTTCACCGTATGCCAGTATGCGACAGGTCGGCAGCATAGGAGAACTTCTTCTGATAAGCCCGCCACAGCTTTTCCATGTTCGGGTCGGCCTCAACTTCATCAAAGGCCGCAGGCGCGTCGGCAAGATACTTCTCTGTACCGCGTTTCCTGGCCGTTGCAATGAGCGCCGCATGGAGATCGGCTGGGACGATGCTCTGGCCGTGGAGCTGGCTCAGAATGTGCAGATCATAGAAATCTCTCATGCGGGTGTTGGTGGTGGCGCGGGACACGACAGTTTCCAGCTTCTCAGCCAGAACAGTTTCCAGATTGTACGCCAAAATTTCAATGGAACGATCCTCCAGCATCAGCTTGAAGCTGTAACGCACTTCACGGGGCGTGATGGCGTCGCCGGTGGAAATGTCGATCTTGAGCGGCGTTATCACGCCGTCAAACTCCGTTTCCATGCTGACGCGGATGCCCGGATACTCGGCCTCGTCCATGATCTCGGAAATGCGCTTCACCCGGAACCCCACGCCATCGTCCACCGGTACGGAGATGATGGAGGCAATCATGTTCTCCACGTCCTCGATGCCGACCGTCGCACCCTTTACGGTCGCGTCAATGTCCATCGTGGAGCGGGCGTCAAGGCCGACCATTGCAGCCACCAGCATCCCACCCTTGAGAATGAACTTGTCCCGATATTCCGAAAGAGAAATGCGCTCCAGAAAGCGCTCCATCATGTAATTGCGCATCAGGATTTGCGCATCTGCGGATTTGTCCTTGGAGAGATTGCGTATCAGGTCTTTGAGCTGCCGTGCAGTTTTTATCATAAGAGCACCTCCAAATACTGCCGAAGCAGTTTTTCAACACGGAACATCTGCGCATAGCGCATCAGCTTCCGTAAGTCCTTGTCTTTTCGTTTTGCGTATTGCTTGAGTGCATCCTGAAAGGTCTGCATCTCGATCCCGCTGCGGCTGCGGATCAGATCGCAGATGGTACGCTCCATATCATAGACGGGAACCGGGTTGCCAAACGGCGTGTTCATTGTGACGATCCCCACGTCATGCAATTCTTTCTTGATGGTGTAGACCTTGATGCCGTCTGCTTGCAGGCTTGCAGGATTGTAGCCGGTCTTGACCGTGATGGAATACGGATTCGGCTCCCGGTCGGTCAGGTCATGGAAAAACAGCGCGCTCTCATGGGAGAATACAGCCTGCGCACAACGAAGGTGTAGCAGGTACATGGCGTCCGTCCATGCATCTGGCGAAACATAAACGCCGTGCGCCGCCTGCTCTACGCCGCGCTGCTTGGCGTAGGCGTAAAACGTGGACTTGGCAATACCGATTTCCAAAACCTGCGCGGTTTTGACGATCCCATTGTTTTGCTGAAAAAGCAGATCAAGCCGGTTGTAGGCGGTCATGTTATCACTCCCTTCTTGCTAATATTATATCCGATATTAGCGAGAAAGTAAACAGGGATTTTAGAAAAGCAAGCCGAGGCGTTCGCCCCGGCTTGCACTTTAACTATGGATGAAGTCTTTCATGGCAGCGTTCACGTCTTGCAGCTTGCCAAGCCCCTGCACCGCCAGCAGCGGAAGTCCCATCGGGCTGATTAGAAACGCCAGCACAAGGAGGATAATGCCGTTTTTTGCAGAGTAGGTAATCATCACGGCGAAAGCCAGCAGGGAGAGCAGTCCGCTTGCCAGCTTGAACACGAAGCCGGAGCAGGACAGCAGCCCCGCGCACAGCCAAACGAACAGGGACAGGATAAGCGACAGCGGCGCAAAGAGAATTTTCAGGATGAACATTTTGCGGCCTCCTTTTCACAAAGTGCGGTCAGCGCGTCACGCTCTTTGGCGAGCTTTTCTTCTTCCTTTTCGGTCAGATCACGATCTCCACCCGTAATCTCCAGCTCGCGGAAGCTCTCATAGGCGTTTAACAAAGAATCCCGCAGCGCTTCGGGCGTAGGGCAAAAGTCCACGGTGTTCCAGTCCTGACGGTGGTTGTCAAAACCCATGACCGTGTAGCCTCTGCTGGTCAGGACAACTTCAAAATCCGTATCGCGGTTGAGGTAGTCAGAAAATACCTTCAGCACAATTTCGTTTGTCAGCATACGTTCCGCAGCTCCTTTCCAAGCGGTCAAATCTTTTTCTGATATTAGAATACTTTGCTCATTGGTGTTTTGCAAGGATGCGGCAAAGTCATACGAATAGTTTTCGCCTTTTGCCCGACATCTAACCATATCAGATAATTCTTCTTTAGTACAGCTATCTGAACTAATTTTCTCCAGATGGGAAATATAATGTTGGTACAGTTACAGGGACGGGAGGTGTGGTACTTGCAGTTGAATGAAGCCGTCAGCAGGCGTTTGGTCGAGCTGATGCAGGAGCGCGGCATGACGCAATATCAGCTCTATATGAAAAGCGGCGTACCGAAATCCACCATCGGTAATCTTGTGAACTGCGCATACCCGTCCATGAAGTTGCGGATCATACACGAGCTTTGTCAGGGATTGGAGATCGACCTGAGCAGCTTTTTTGCCTCGCCGCTGTTTGATGAAAACAATCTGGAACCGTAGAAGCTCTGATGCTGTTTTGCGTCGGGGCTTTTGCTTTTGTGGGCAGGGGCGGCGGAGTGGCCGCCGCCCCTGCGACTTATTTCAGCGCCGCCAGCGAGGAAACGATTTTCTCTGCCGCCGTCCATATCCGTTCCTGACTTTGCTGAATGTCCTCCAGATCGGCCTCGTAGATACGGCCTGTTTCGTGGGCGCGGCGGGTGAATTGGTTGAGGTTGTTGCTGGAATACCGAAGCAGCGACACCAGCTCCCGCAGCTCCGGAAGGTCGAGCTTTACCACATATCCGTCAATCGCCATTTTGCGGAGATACGCGGCCATGTTGGTGGTGCCGAACTGCGCCATCTTCGTTTCAATCATTTCCCGCTCCTGCGGCGTGACACGGAATTTAAGCTGAATGTCCCGTTTGCGTTTTGCCATCGCTCAACGCTCCGGGGCTTTGGACTTCGCCGAAATTTTCGGCGAAGTTGTTTCAGGCAGCTTTTTCAGCTTATCCCGGACAGAGGTTTTCTGCCGCTCCTGCGCGTAGGCTTTGCGGGTCTGGCTGAGAAACAGATTGACCAGACCGGGATGACTGTTGACGGCCAGATAGCAGTTGCGGTCAGTACCCCATGTGTCGGGATTGGCGGGGATGGACATGGCGTTGGCCCAAGCCCTGTTGTCGGGAGAATAGCGCCTGTCCCAGTCCGCTTGACAGACGGTGATGGCGAGGATATAAAATGCGCGGTCATAGCCGAACTGCTGCACCACCTGATCGACCGCCGCTGCATCCAGCCGGTTATCCCGGTAGTGGTCACGGATGGCGGTTTCAATCGCTTCCTTGCAGGCCGTGTTCGCTTGATTGGAAGCGCGGTAGGCCGCAAGCTCGTCATGCTCTCTGGCATAGGACGCCGTGTGCTTGTAAACGGGGAGATTTTTCATTATCGTGCCTCCATTTCTTTCTTGTGGGGCTTTTCCGGTGCGCCATGAACGGGCGGCGCTTTCAGCCTGTCCAGAACGGAAGGCCGCGTAGATTTTGCAATCGCCTGCTCAGGCTGCGGCTGTCCCTTGCCGTCCAGATTCAGCTCCATATCCAACTCAATCAGCCGCGCAGTTTTCGCGGCCAGCTCCTGCTCCTGCGGGAACGGCTTACCGACCTCAGCCTTTGCCGCTGCCTGCTGGTTATAGAGGTTTTCAAGCTGATCCTGAACACTGCGCAGACGCTCCGGCATTTTATCCAGCGCGTTCTCGATGCGGACAAGGTTGCCTCTGGCATCCGAACCGAGTTCAACGCGATGTGTCATCCGGCCTTTCAGCGTCAGCGTGTACGTTTTCCACATGGAATCAAAAGCAACGGACATGGTAAAGCCGCGATAGCTGCCGATCTGTACCGGGTCTTTGCCCTTGACCTCCTTGCAGGTATCCAGCAGCGCGGCACCGGCGTTTTCCTTATCGGTGAGCCGGTCGCCGCGAATCTCCATGCCGACAAAGCCCTCTGCCGGGAGCGGATGCGCCGCGAGGGTCTGCATATCCGCCTCCAGCCCACGAACAAAGCCCTTGTGTTCCTCTATCTTTTCCGGGAAGTATTTCAGCAGACTGTCCTCCAATCGGAATTGCTTGCTGTTGTGGTCTGCTTTCATAATTTTGAGCTTGGACACCTCGATGTCCAAATCCATACGCTCCTTGATGCGGGGATCACCGGCGCATAGCGCCTTGATCTCCGCAAAGGACAGCGCCGTGGCGTCCACATCCTCACAGGAGCGAACCGGGGATTTTGAGGTCATGATCTGAGAGATGAATTTCTGCTTGTTCTCAACGGTCTGCCAGAGGTAGGCGTCAAACGTCCCTTCGGTCACATAGCGGCAGACATGAACGAGCTTGTTCTGATTGCCCTGACGCTCGATACGGCCTTTTCTCTGTGTGAGATCACGGGGACGCCACGGGCAATCCAAATCGTGAAGTGCGACCAAACGATCCTGCACGTTGGTGCCTGCGCCCATCTTGGCCGTGCTGCCCATCAGGACGCGCACTTGACCGCTGCGTACCTTTGCGAACAGTTCCCGCTTTTTGACCTCCGTGTTGGCATCGTGGATGAACGCGATTTGCTCCGGGGGCATACCGGCGTCAATGAGTTTTTGGCGCACATCCTCATAGACCGTGAACGGCGTGTCCGTGCTTTCCTCCAATGAAATCGCGCTCTCCAGCGCATGGATTTCCGGGCTGTCCAGCGTACCGGGGGAAGCCTTTGCCGCCCGCTGCGAGGGCGTGGCCTTTGGCGTAGAAATGTCGCAGAACACAAGCTGTGTCAGTTTTTCCTCCTCGCCGTCGCGCCAGTATTGGAGAATGTTCGCCACGCACTGATTGACCTTGGTGGTTTCTTCGTCGGGGAGCATGGGATTGATGATGCGCTGGTCAAGCCCCAGCTTGCGTCCGTCCGAGGTGATTTTGAGCATATTGTCCACATCCGGGCTGACCGCACCGCTGTGTACCTTGGACGCTCGTTCCGAGAGGGCTTTCACCATGTCCTGCTGGATCTGCGTGGGTTTGGTGGCGATGGTGTGATACGCAACCTCCGGCGTGGGTAAGTGGAGCTGATCCGCCGTTTTGATGTCGGCGACCTCTTTGAACAGATTCATCAATTCGGGCAAGTTGAAAAACTTTGCAAAGCGCGTCCTTGCCCGGTAACCTGTGCCCTCCGGGGCAAGCTCCAGCGCGGTGGTGGTTTCACCAAAGCGGCTTGCCCAGCAATCGAAGTGGCCCATACCCATCTCTTGCAGCCGGTCATGCTGCAAATAGCGCTGGATGGTATAAAGCTCTGTCATGGAGTTGGAAACCGGGGTGCCGGTGGCAAACACCACGCCGCGCCCACCGGTCAGCTCATCCATGTAGCGGCACTTTGAGAACATATCCGAAGATTTCTGCGCATCGGTGGTGGAAAGCCCTGCCACGTTGCGCATCTTTGTATAGAGGAAAAGATTTTTATAATTGTCCGACTCGTCCACGAACATCCTGTCTACGCCGAGCTGTTCAAAGTAAATCACATCATCCTTGCGGTCGCTGGCTTGCAGCTTTTTCAGCCGCGCCTCCAGCCCCTTTTTCGTGCGCTCCAAGCTCTTGATGGTAAAGCTGTTGCCGCCTGCGAGCTTGGTATCCTGAATGCCATCGGTGATTTCCTCAATCTGCTGATGAAGGAGCCGCTCCTGCCGCTCCGGGCTGATGGGGATACGCTCAAACTGCGAGTGGCCGATGATAACAGCGTCATAGTCGCCGGTGGCGATACGGGCGCAGAATTTCTTGCGGTTGTGGGTTTCAAAGTCCTTCTTGGTAGTGACAAGGATGTTGGCCGAAGGGTAGAGCCGCAGAAACTCAGACGCCCACTGTTCCGTCAGATGGTTCGGCACGACAAAAATGGATTTCTGGCACAGTCCCAACCTCTTGGATTCCATCGCAGAGGCTACCATTTCAAAGGTTTTTCCCGCGCCAACTTCGTGTGCCAGCAGCGTATTCCCGCCGTACAGCACATGGGCGATGGCGTTTTTCTGATGCTCTCGGAGGGTGATTTCCGGGTTCATACCAGAGAAAACGATGTGGCTGCCGTCATACTCGCGGGGACGAGTGCTGTTCATTTCCTCGTTGTATTGCCGTACCAGCGTTTCGCGCCGCTCCGGGTCTTTCCAAATCCAGTCCTTGAACGCATCCCGGATAAGCTGCTGCTTCTGCGCGGCAAGGGTGGTTTCCTTGGCGTTGAGGACACGGCGCTCCCGTCCGTCTGCATCCTCAATGGTATCGTAGATGCGAATGTCGCGGAGATTCAGTGCATCCTCCAGCAGCCGATAGGCGCTGGCGCGGTCTGTGCCATAGGTGGTGAATGCCGCCACGTCGTTGTAGCGCACCATGCTCTTGCGGGAAACCTGCCATTCTGCGGTGTACGGGACATAGCTGATCTCGATCTGTCCGCGCAGATAGCGGGGCGTTTCAAAGGTTTCGTACATGAATTGCTCGATGTACTTCTTGTCAAGCCATGTCACACCCAGCCGCACCTCAATCTCGCTGGCTTCAAGGTCCTTCGGCTGTGCAGCAATCAGGGCATCCACATTCCCGGCAAGAACGGGTCGCGCGCTGCCACACGCTGCGCGGTGCGGAGCTTCTGCCGGACGTTGCCGGAGAGATATTCGTCCGCCGTCTGCCAGCCCTTCGCCCAATGCTCGCCGCCGTCCTGCAAGTCAAATGGGCCGCTGTTGGGTTCCTTGTAAATGACACCCTTCAAATCCTCAACAATCTGCGGGATTTTCTCGCTGCCGCCCATGAGGGAGGCCATGAAGTCGAGATCGACGCAGGCTCTTTCTCCGATGCAGACAGCAAGGGCTTCGCTGGCGGTATCCACAGAATCTACGCTGCGCTGCTGCTTGATGGTGCGCTTGTGGAACATATCCGCCTTGCGCTCCAGCTTTCCGTCGTCGTCCAGCACTTCCAGTGAACACAGGAGGTAGTAAGAGGAATCGTCAGAGAACGCAAGACGGTTCGCACGGTCATTGATTAGGCCATGTTTTGCGGAGAACGCATCATAGAGGCGGTTTAGCTCGGCCTGCGCTTCCTGAATCCGGCTTTCTGCGCTGTACTCGTCCATTTGCAGGGCAATCAGCTCATTCACGCAATCCCGCAGCGCGACCATGCCCTTGACACGCTCGGCGGCGGTGGCGTTCAGCTCCGGTTTGACCATGCGGCTGTTTTCCCGGTAATACACCTCGCCGTCCACCACGGTGTAGGAGTAGTTTTTCACATTGGGGTCTGCGGGGATAGAGGTGTCGATCTGTTCGCCCTCGCCCAGCTCTGGCAGTTCCGCCTCCTGATAGGTGCCGCGAATGTTTTTCACGGCATCATGGAGCTGATCTGCAAGTTTCAGCCCCTCAATGGGGACAACGGTGAAATCCTGTTTGCCGTATTGGGTACTTTCGGAGGTCTGCCTGCCGAGGATCATCTCCGGGTGGTCAACAAAATAGCGGTTGATAGCAAAGCCATCCTCGTTCTGGCCGAGGTGTACCCAATCCGGTTCGATCTCAATGGGACGGTCACGCTTTTGGAGAAAGAGAATGTCCGAAACCACATCCGTACCGGCATTGGCGCGGAACGCATTGTTGGGAAGCCGAATGGCACCCAGCAGCTCCGCCCGCTGCGCGATGTACCTGCGGACTTCGGGCGATTGCTTGTCCATCGTGTAGCGGGAGGTCACGAACGCGATCACGCCGCCCGGACGCACTTGGTCGAGGGTTTTGGCAAAGAAGTAGTCGTGAATGGAAAAACCGAGCTTGTTATAAGCCCGGTCATCTACCTGATATTGTCCGAACGGGACATTGCCCACGGCGAGGTCATAGAAGTCTTTTCTGTCCGTTGTCTCAAAGCCCGCGATGGTAATGTCCGCCTTGGGATAAAGCTGCTTGGCAATACGTCCGGTGATGCTGTCCAGCTCCACGCCGTAGAGCTTGCTGCCCTGCATCTGCTCCGGCAGCAGGCCAAAGAAGTTGCCGACGCCCATAGACGGCTCCAGAATGTTACCGGTCTGGAAGCCCATATTGCCGACCGCTTCATAGATCGCCTTGATGACGGTAGGGCTGGTGTAGTGGGCGTTCAGCGTGGACGCACGGGCCGCAGCGTATTCCTCCGGGGAGAGTGTGGCGTACAGCTCTGCAAACTCGTCCGACCAGTTTGGCTTATTCTCGTCGAAGGCATCTGCAAGACCGCCCCAGCCCACATAGCGGGAGAGGATTTCCTGCTGCTCCGGGCTGGCCTGTAAGCCCTCAAACTCCAGCTCTTGCAGGAGGCGGATCGCCGCCATATTTGCCCGAAACTTTGCCTTTGCGCCGCCGACGCCGAGGGCATCATCGGTGATGTGGAAATTCTGCGCGTCGCGGTGGCTTGCCGCCTTGAAGTCAGCGTAAGCGGCCTGCTCCGCAGCGGCAACGCTGGGAAAGTCCTGCCACTCGCCGTCAACGGGGATGGATACCGCAGGACGGTGTGCGGGAGGCTCGTCGATCTCGGCCTGTGAGATGGCATCATCAGAATCAGGCACGAACTCGCCCATTTCCGAAAGTGCCGCTCGTCCCTTCCTGCTCCAGAATCAGAGCTTCTTCCTCGCTCATGGCAGGCGGTTCAGGCTTGACAGGTTCCGCAGAGGGCGGGTCATGCTCCGGTTCCGGGATGTGCAGCGTTTTGATTTCTATGTTGTAGGGCAAGTGCGTTTTCTCGGCAGGATAGAACGCGACGGGTTTGGCGATGGGCTGCGGCTGCTCCCGTTCCTGTTCTTCAACAAACGAGCGTACAAACGCAATGTGTTCAGCGCGGAAGATGGGAAAGCCCTGCCTGTTTTGAAAAGTCACATCGCGCAGAGATACTTCATCCGTGCCGAAATTTACGCTGTCAATGACAAACTTCCGTCCGTCAATCTCCAACTCCATGCCAATGGGGATGTAATCCTTGGTGTCGGCCTCGTTGATAACATCATAGCCGTCGGTTTCATTTGGCTGCGCAAACACGAAGCTGTGTCCATGCTCCAGCAGCCGCTTTGCGCCGCTTGCCCATTGTCCAAAATCATAGCCGGTCACAGCGGTTTCGCCCATACCGGGAATATCGCGTTGCAGCAGGCGGCGATTCAAAGCGCTGGCGGCGCGTTCTGCATCCGCGCCATAAAAAAGCAGCCGTTCTCCGACACGGACACCGATGAGCTTTTCGGGATGCTCTGCACGAAGCGCCTGATATGCCGAAATATTCGGCGCAAGCTCACGACCCTGATCTGCAATTCGTGTGAGGACAGCAGAAACCGGTTCGGTTCTGTGTTCCGGATCGTGATTGCTCTCGCTGGAGGATGAAACGACGCTGAGATGCGCGACAGTTTCATCTGCGGAATCAACATTATAGAGCTTACCATCAATTTCCACGCGCTGCCCCATAAGGTTTTGAACCGCTTGCGGCGTCTCCGGGGTTGGCTGTTCTGTGTGCTGCGCCGCAATGACGCGCTGCGGCTCCGGTTCAGAAACCTCGAAATATCTGGTGTCGAGGTAGCGTTCAAAGGAATTGCGGTCGATGCTGACAGGTTCCTGTCCGGGTGCGTTCGGTAACGTGTGCCAGACGTGATCTTCATCTACACGCGCGATAGCGCCGACTGCTGCTATGTGGTCTAACTCTATGGATGAAATGCGATCTCCAATATGATAGGTATAGCCAAGCGGTGTTGTAAACGCCGGAGGGGATAGCTCAATTCCCATATCCCGTTTGATGCCATCCAAGTAAGCAATGGCGTTATTCTGTTCTGCAAAGCGGAGAGTTTGTTCCCCATCTCCGCAGAACCGTTCCAACACCTCATCCCAAATGCCGGTAATTCCGCCCTCGCCGGGATGCAGACGAATGGAGTATCGGTCAGGTGAAAATAACCGCAGTCGCTCATTCTCATCGTAAAATTTATTCTCTCGGATGAGCTGTGCCAACCGCCGCTGTACCTGCGCCCATGTGAGCGTCACCGGCTCGGCGTTTCCTACATGGATATACATGGGAGTTTTGCTATCTTCCCAGCCATATTTTGTAGCCAGCCATGCGGCGGTGCTGCGTTCTCGCCCATGCGCCTGCATATATAGTGCGACTTCCTGCTTGCCCTTTAGGTTGTTGTGCCAATCCAGAAGCGCGTTGTCAATGTCCTCCTGTGTGATCTGATAGGGAGAGGGTGCGACCGTCGCTGCCAGCGTGGGATACAGTTCCTCCAAAAGCTCCTGATGCAGCCGGTTATGGAACGCGGGCATATCAAAGTACAGGCGGACAAGCTGGAGATCATCAGATGCCGTGACAATACGACGGATAGCGTCCGCGCCCTCCAGATAAGCGTTCTGGCGGTCTGAATTGCGGCAGGCATTGACAAAAGCCGTATCTTTGGAAAGCGCGTTGCCAACGGTCAGCTTGTACCCGTCAAACAGCTCTCGTACCGTGGGCTGTGGCGCGTCGGCGGCAGGTCGCGGAACACCCTCGTGCCGTCCGCGCCGAACTCTGCTTCATAAGCATTGATGGCCTGTTCTGCCTCGTGGTCGATGGACGGAAGCGTATATGCCGTGTGTTCATGGCCGGAATCGCCAATGCGCGAAATTGTTACATCATGCTTTTCCCGCAGCTTTTCAACGTATTTCTCCAAATCCTTTGCAGGGAAGCCGCACATGGTAACACGGCCTACTCCCTCCAAATTGCGGCGCGTCAGCTCAAGGCTGAGATCATCTGCAACTGCCCGCGCATCCTCGCCATACAGCTCGAAGAAGTCCCCAACCTGATACAGCACAATTTCATCGGGGTGCGCCGCCTTTACGTCGTTATAGTCGTTATAAACCGCGTTCCGCATGGCGTCCTGCGCCATTTCCTTGTCATAGGCTGCCTGCTCATCCGGCGTAAGGTAGCGGTTCAACCGAACCAGCTCCGAGATGCGCGAAGCGACCTTGTTCCAATTCATCTGAATGTCTGCACAGCCCGCTTTTTCAGCACAATGCCTTTGCTGCCGTGATCTTCATAGCTGCCGCTTTCTCTGGATACGGCATGGGTATGCCCGCCGATGCCGTACTCCTTTTTCAGAAAATCAGCGCTCTCTTTTGTCGTGTGCGAAGTCTGGAAAAACGCATAGATGCGGGTCTTTCCACCCTCAAAGCTGCTCCCGTTTGCAAGAGAAGCCGCAATTTCATCTTCGGTGATAAACCTGCCCGTCTTCTGGAATAGCCTCCATATCGGAGTGATATTCTTTGCGCGGCAATGACAGATCTTCCATACGTGTAAGAAGCGCCTGCGGACGGTGGAAATGGAAACGCAGAAGCTCCCGGTTCTCACGGTATGCGTCAAGAAATACTCTGTGTTCTGCCAGAAGCCTTTCCCGGAACTCCGGATTCAGCAGATCGTCCGTCAGACGCTCCGTTTCCTCTGGAAAGCTGGTGCTATGGATATTACCCAAGCAGGACAGATACCCCAGCGACTTTGCTTCATCCGAGAAATCGTGATAAAGATTCCAGACATCCACAGCAATACCCAGCCGCTCATAGCGCGGGGCTTCTGTGACTTCAAGATTGGTGGCAAATGCGCCGCCGTCCAGAAGTTCCTCAATACGCTCCGCCGCATCTGCCCAGCCTATCACTTGGGCAGAACGAAGATAGCGAGAGGTATCTCCGGTTGCAATATGGATACCATCGTCCCCGTACCATGCGGAAAACCTGCCGTTATCCGTAATCAGGCCGTTGCCGCCGTAGTAAAGAGCTTTCAGAAATGCCGCGCGATCCTCTAAAGGTTTTTGCTTGGAGAATTCCGCAGCAATTTTCATCCGCGCTGCATCCGCATTACCGCCCGCGCGCAGGATGTGGTCAATATCATCCTGAGAAATGAACATAGAAAAAGCGGAGGGTGTTACACTCTCCGCTTCTGCGATGGATTGAATTTGTTCTGCCTCTGAGGGGAAGAAGGACATCTGCGCCCCAGCAGGGGCATCGAACATATTTAGCTGAACACCAACTCCGTGAGGATCGTTTCCTCGGCCTGCGCTTTCAGCGTGTTCATCAGCCCTACCCACTTCATCGGGTCGCTGGCTTTCAGCGCTTCCGTCACGCCTGCTGACTTCATCAGCTCCGGCATCATCTGTTCCAGTCGGTTGTTCGCTGCTTCGTCGATCTCCCGCAGATGGGGGTACAGCCTCTCGGACAGCAGCAGGCTGTTCCACAGCACTGGACGATGCTCCTTCAAGTAATCCTTCCGCATCCTGCCGTACTTGCCCAGCGGGGCTTGCGGCTGCTCTGTCAGGCTCAGATCGGGAATCAGATAATCCCCGCTGCGGGTGTAGGTCAGTTCGCTCATGGCTTTCGCTCCTTTCCGCGATTTTCTCGCGCTCATAATTCTTGATGGTGACTTCGATCTGCCGTAGCACCAGCTCGCTGGACTGGCTGATGGCCGTTCCAAGGGCGGCGACGGTCTGCGGGGTATTGAAATCAAAGACATTCAGAAAATCCTCATGCTCGAAGTAATCTCCCGGCTGCATCCCGCAGCGGGACAGCAGCGTATAGGTGGTGCTGACAACAGCGGCGTTCCGAAAAGCGGCTCCGATGTTGAAATCATCATAACCTTCCAGAAAAGGAACCGTCAACGATGCCGACAATATCGCGCCAGTTGTCGTGCCAGTATTCATCTACAAGCTGCGCCGCCACACGCTCCAACTGATCGGCAAGTCCGTTTTCACCGGAAACGTCGCGCTGTTCCAGCGCCGCAGATACCACCTCACGATGCTCCTGCCGGTATTCCCAAAGATAAGGGCGGCGAGAGTTCTCGCCGCCGCTGGTGTCGGAAACATCAAATACATATCGGAGTTTGGGTTGGTCGCTGCTGGTATCCACAAGGGCGATGCCCTTGCTGCCTCGCCGCACATAGCGGCGCATCTGCTTATTCCAAAGGTCGTATTCCGCGCAGGCCGTGGCTTCCGGGCGCTGGGCGAAGATCATGAGCTGCTCATTGTAGGGGTACTTATACAGCCTTGCGGCGGTGGTCAGAAATGCCGTCCACTTCTGGTAGCTTCCCGTGATCTGCTCCGCCGTGCGGTCTGCCATCTGCGCATAGAGCTGTACTTTACTCGTCATCCATATCCTCCTTTTCAAAATCGGGGAACAGGTCGAGCGCGTCATATTCCGCGTCGCTCATCCTGCGCAGCTTTGCGATGGCGCTGTCCGTCAGCTCCCGCAGCTCCGTTTCATCCGCAGCGAGGTAGCCGCGCATTTCCTCCAGCGCTGCGATCAAGCCCGTGCGGGTGCCGGTGTTGTAGAGGCTCATAAGCTGGCGTTCTTCAAAGGTGATGTTCATATCAAAGCTCCTTTTCCGCGCTCTTTTTGGGCGCTGTTTTGTGTGGACGTTCTTGGGCCGGTTGGCTTTTGAGCTGCTCCAGCACAGATTTCTTCTTTTCCCGGTGTGCCGCCGCTGCCAAATCCATCAAGGAGATGGACATACCGGCCTTGACCTGTGCTTCAAGATTGGCGACGGTGGGCTGTTTGAAGCCGTTATTGATAATGCCGTCGATCATGCCGTAATCGTCCTCCATCGACATTTCGGCGGCTTTCAGATAATTCTCCGGCTTCTGAAAAGCGGGCAGCTCCTGAAATCCCATGCTGTCACAGTAGTGATAGGATACCTTGCCGTCCTGTTTCAGCGCAACGATGTCGCTGACGGAGAGGCTGTGTCCCACAAAATCGCCGGGGCGCTCGTCGTTGAAAATGTAGTAGAAGTTTTCAAGGATTCTGCCGGTATCATCGTCCGGGTACACCTCACGGGTATAGAAGCTTCATAGTTGGCCGGGTCAGGCGGTGCGGCCAGACTGCCGAGGTTGGCAAAACGCAGCTCCACCGGCGCGTCCCGGCGCAGTTGATAGATCGCCATAGAATCGGTGGGACTGTTCAAAAAGCGCTGTTCCACATCACGGGGTGGGATATGGCCTTTGACCGCATCCCAATCCGGTTGTGTGACGCCGAACATTCCGTCGTGCTTGATGATGTCCTCGGCTTCAAAGACCATTTCCTCGGCGTTGTCGGGATAGAGCATATAAACCGTGATGTCATGCTCCAGCAGTTCCACCGCCCGATCCTTGGAAAGCGGGAGCATATCGCTGTCCAGATACCCATAGCTGCGCATATCGTCCACCGTCAGCGTGGGGTCGGCATCGGGACGGCCTGTTCCAGCTCTGGCGAAGTTGGAAGTGTGCCTGCGGCACGAGAACCGGCCTCCTCGTGAACAACCTGATTGTCGTCCGATGACAATTCGAGTGAGTACAAAATCCCTGCAAACTTGTTTGACAAAACTTCAAACGGCACGGTCTTATCATAGCCATGTGTTTCGCAGATACGAATCGCAGCCGCCAAAAGAAAGTTTACATCATCGTCATGTACTGTTCCGCTTTCCAGAAGGTGTAGAGTGTCCTTGTCGTAAAGTTCATAGGCATATTTTGCACCATCTTCTGTTATGCGAAGATGCTTGCTCCCACCATCAACCGCATACCAACGCTCATTAGCGTCGAGTTCCTTTAAGGAAGTGTGACTTTTCTGAAATGCCTCAACTTCCAACAGCAGCTCATTCGCTCTGTGCGCGTATTCATCGCTCTGCTCAAGTGTTTCGGACAGGAAGCCTTTTATCTCATCTGCTCCTGTCAACAGATCTTCGTAGAAATGCTGGAGGCAATCTTCCTGACTTGCAAATTCGCTGAGAAAGGCAAGGCCATTCGCATCGAGATACAGCTCTGAAATGCTTTTTGCCAAGTCAGCCGCAGACATATTGCTGTTCTCTTTTAATTGGCTTTCCGCTTGCTCGGATTTCTCCACAGAAATGCCGCGCTCCCTGCAAATCTCCGCAAAGTGCCGGTCAATGTCCGTAATCAGCTCGGAGGCCGTCTTGTTGATGGTTTCCAGACTGGCGCGAAGCTCTTTCAACTCCTTGCCCTTTGACCATGTGGCGATATAGCCGAAGCTGTTTTCGCCCGTTTCAATGCCGTAATACTGGCAGACCGCATAGGAGATGCTTTCGGCCTCGACCTCCTCGGTGTTGCGGCTCTTTTCGCCGGGGACAAGGATCGTCTCACCATCGTCCGCAAGCTCTGTCATGTGTTCGTAGTCGTGGAGCTTGGCGTGAGCAATCTCATGGACGGCGGCGCATACCGTCTGCACCTCACTCATACCGGCGCGGATGGTGATGCTCTGCGCCTTAATGCTGAAAAAGCCATCTGTGTCATGCGCAACGGGCTTTATCTCTATCGGAACGGGAGAAGCACGGCGCAGCGCCTCCATGAAAACCTCATACTGCTGCACATTGCCGCTCAGATCAGCGGCAAGCTGGGGCAAGGGCTTTCCCGCAGTCTGTGACACATCAAAGACGGACACCACCTTGAACATAGGGATTCGGATTTCCTTTTCCTCAATGATGGCCTTGCCGTCTGCGTCCAGCACCGGCGCATTGGTTTCGGGGTCGGTCTTGATTTCCTCGACCTTTTTCTTATAGGGCGTGGGAGCGATGATGCGAATCCCTTTTTCGCCCTTCAGGACGTTCCTGCCGAACTGATCGCGCCACTTGTTGAAGCCCGCCACATGGGTGGCGTCGGGGCGCTGCATATAGATGAGCATGGTATTATTGACCGAGTAGCGGTGAAAGCGGCTCATGGTGGCAAGGTACTGCCGGTACTTATCGCTCTCGAACAGCTCCTTGATGCCATTTTCGATGCTGTCAACGATTTCCCGCATCCGGTCTTTGTTGGTTTGCTTTTTCAGCCATGATGATCTCCTTTCAAAAAATAGCGCCCCTGCGCAGAAGAAAACACATCCTGCACAGGGGCAATTCTCCGCAGATAGACGCCGTTTTCGAGCTTGCGGATAGAATGTCTCAGCCCCTTGGGATTCCGCATGGAAAAAGCCTTGCAGCACGGGGCTTTTACGGGGCCTCTATCTGCGGAGGTTCCAGTATTGTTCACGCTTCCGTTTGGCGTCCTGCTTTCGGCGCTCCTGCTTGGCGCAGACGGGGCAATACTTGGCGCGGTTGGAGGAAGAATAGACCGGCTTACCGCAGACGGCGCAGCGCTTTCCCGGCCTTTCCCGCATCACGTCGGCCAGCAGCTCATGGTCGGCGGGAAGCACCGCGTTTCGGAACCAGTTGCACAGCAGCGAGTAGGAAATACCCTGTACGCAGGCGCAAGGCTCTCCATCATCCAGCGCAAGGCAGTTGCCGTGATCGTAATTACAGCAGAGCTTCCGAATGAGCTTCTTGGAGCGGCGGAGCTGCTTGTGATCCATACGCGGCGCATCAGCCATTGTCGAACATCAGCTTATAGCCCGTGCGCTGCCCATCGTCCTCCAGAAGAACGACGGCATCATAGGTTTTTCCGGTCTTTTCCGAGTAGCAGCCTTTCAGCGGGGCGCGGCCATTTTTCAAAAGCGCAGCGGCAAGGGATTTTGTCAGCGCCTTTTTCTTGGCGGTGAAAAAGCGGCTGTTTTTCCAGAGGACAAAGGAACAGGCACGGTTCTCGCAGAAAAAGCCTTTCGGTGATTCCGTCACCTCGGCTCCGCAGCGGGGACACTTGCCGACCACCTCACGCCCGGAGGGGAACAGGACTTCCGCACCGGGGATGGGCTTGTAGGTCTGCACCAGCTCATTCAGCATGGCGGCGATCCCATCCATGAAGCTGTCCGGGGCGATTTCGCCGCGCTCGATCTCTTTCAGGCGGTGTTCCCATTCAGCGGTGAGCTGCGGAGACTGGAGCTGTTCGGGCAGAACGGTGATAAGCGCCGTGCCGGTGGAGGTGGGCAGCAGATTTGTGATCTTCTTGGACTTCCTGCGCTCCACAAAACCGGAGGACACCAGCTTTTCAATGATACCGGAACGGGTCGCCGGGGTGCCAATGCCCTTGCGCTCGGCATCATCTGGCATATCCTCCTTGCCCGCGTTCTCCATCGCGGCCAGCAGCGTATCCTCGGTGAAATGCTTGGGCGGCGTGGTTTTACCGGTCTTGACCGACGCGGCAGATACGGAAAGCGTCTGATTCTCCGTCACCACCGGCAGCGCGGGCGCTGCCTCTGTCTGCTCCTGCTCATAGCGCTTCCAGCCGGGAGCAAGGACGGTTTTGCCCTTGGCGGTGAAGCTCAGACCGGCACAGTCCAACGTAATGACCGTTTCCGCGTAGCGATGTGGTTCATCCACCGCACGAAGCAAGCCTCTTGCCGCCAGCTTCAGCACCTCGCGTTCGCCCAGCGGCAGAGAGGCCATATCTACCTTTTCCGCGCTGATGGTAGGGACAATGGCGTGGTGGTCGGTGACTTTTTTACTGCTGCATACCTGCTTGGCGCAGATGGTCGGCGGCTTCTCCATGCCGCAGACAGCGGCAGCGGCGGCGACAAGGCCGGGGACGCTGCCCTCCATATCGTCGGTCAGGAAGCGGCTGTCGGTGCGCGGGTAGGTACAGAGCTTCTTTTCATAGAGCGCTTGGAGATAGTCGAGGGTCTGCTGAGAGGTGTAGCCGAGAACGCGGTTGGCGTCGCGCTGGAGGGAGGTCAAATCGTAGAGCGCGGGCGCTTTCTCAGACTTTTCCTTGCGCTCCACGCTTTTGACGGTTACTGCCTTGCCCTTGCAGGCGTTGGCGATGGCGTCGGCATCCTTCCTGTCTTTCATTCGGCCTGTCGCGGCGGGAAAGCCGCAATCAAGCTGGACGGTGTAGAACGGCTCTGCCACAAATGCGGAGATCTCCGCCTCACGCTGTACCAGCAGCGCCAGCGTGGGCGACATGACGCGCCCGATGTTCAACGTGCGGCCATACGTCAGGGAAAAATACCGCGTGGCGTTGATGCCCACCAGCCAATCGGCCTTGGCACGGCAGAGGGCAGATTGATGCAGGCCATCATAGTCGCGCCCAGACCTAAGCTGCTGGAAGCCGCTGCGGATGGCATCATCCTCCATCGAAGAAATCCAAAGCCGCAGAATCGGCTTGGAGCATCCCGCAAGGCAGTAAACCGTGCGGAAGATCAGCTCACCCTCGCGCCCAGCGTCGCAGGCGTTGACCACCTCTGCCACATCCTCCCGGCGCACCAGCTCCCGCAGAATGTCAAACTGCTTCTGCTTTTCAGAGCGGACGATGAAGCGGAATGAGATAGGAATGATGGGCAGCGCTGCCAGCGTCCATTTGGCGTCATCGGCATTGTAAACGGCGGCGTCGGCCAGCTCTGCCAGATGCCCGAAGCACCACGACACGATATACCCGCTGCCCTCCAGATACCCGTCATGCCGGGATTTTGCACCCAGCACGGCGGCGATGCTCTGCGCCACGGAGGGCTTTTCGGCGATCACAAGGCGCATGGTGCAGCCTCCATTCTCTTTACGTCACGGTAACAGGGACGAACGCAGCTCTGCCCGAAGCGCTTACAGCCGTAGCAGAAGTGTTCCTTGGCAGCGTCGGGAGGGCTGTCCTCCCGCGCTGCTTTCGGCTTCTGCATCATCAGTCGTTCCAGCGGATTATTGGTGAAATATCTCATGCGTCTGTATCCTCCGTAGTATCCTGTTCCGGTTCGCCCTCATACGGCTCAAACTCGTATTCGTCCTCGTCCTCGCCGTAGTCATAATTGTCCAGATCGGCGCTGCCCTTGGTCTGCGGCTTGGCCTTTTTCTGCTTGAAGATGTAGAACGCGGCACCGCCGCCCAGCGCGACGATCAGCAGAACGACAAGGATGCCGCCCATGCCGCTCTTTTTCTCCGGTTCCTCGGCGGCGGATTCTGTCGGCTCGGTGGGGACTTCGGGCTTTGCCTCCTTGCCCACGCACTCGGTCATGTTGACCGCGCAGACGGGGCAGGATGTATTGACCGTACCGGCCACGCATTTGGTGGTGCAGGAGCAAGTGGCGGGCGTTTCTTCCTCGCCGGTCAGCGCCATCAGGTCGGCCTCATCCACCTGATTCAAGAAGTGGACGGTTTCTTCGCCCTCATCGTCGCGGTCAATAATCATGTAAAACACGTTACCGTTCTTGCTTTCCAGTGTAATGAACTGTTTCCCCGCCTTGGTGCTGGAGCCAATATCGTCGATCAGCGTCAGATTGCCGTCCGGTGTCAGCGCGTCGCTGCCGCCCGTCATGCTGCCGAGAAGAAACTGCCAGAGGTCGGTCAGCTCTTTTTCATCAAACGGAAGCGTAATGCCGCCGATGCTCACGGTACTGTCGGCGGCGTCGGTAACGGTCAGATAGCTGCCGTACACATAGCCCACACGGGCAGGTAGCAGGATTTTTACCCAATCGCCGTCCCTGCCAATCACATCGACCACCGTGCCGTTGGGGAGCTGCGTAAACGCGGTGTTGTCCAGTCCCGCGCCGGTGCGGACGTTCAAGTTGCCGCCGTTGGTCGTGACCGTGCCGATCTGTTTTGTTTCCTGCGTGTCTGCGGCGATGCTTTCGACGGCAGGCAGCGTATCATCGGGATAGTCGCCGTTGCTGGCAAAGGCGGAAACGGGGAGAATCCCGATACACAGGAGCATCAGCAGCAGACTGATAAAAATGCGTGGTGTGTTCTTAGTCATGGTTCAACGCCTCCTTTTCCGAAGTGGCCGGTGCAGGCGCGGCCTGCATACGGCGGAACAGCTCGGCAAACTGTTCCATCGTCATGCCGTTCTCGCGCACCATGCCGATGATGTCGGTGTCCTCCAACTCACGAATCTGCTTTTCCAGCTCGCGGTTGCGGCCTTGCAGATCAGAGATTTTGCATTTGTTCTTCTCCAGCTCTCCACGGAGCTTCATGATTTTCGGGTTCATATCGTTCACTCTCCTTTACGGCAAGCGCCCATAGCGGTAGAAATGGGACTGCCAATAGCTTGAATTTAAGTTTGCATAAGAGATCGGATCTCCGCAGTGGATCATCATATTGTTACCGACGTAGATACCCACATGGCTGACACCGGGGGTATCATACGTTCCGGTGAAAAATACCAGATCGCCCGGCTTGACATTGGCAGAGGGTACAGGCGTACAGATATTGCAAAGTCCCTGCGCTCCCAGTCTGCCCACATCCCAACCGGAATGATTGATGACCCAACTGACGAAGCCCGAACAGTCAAATGAGGTAGAGGGGCTGCTGCCGCCCCAAACGTAGGGGTAGCCGAGATACTTTTCCGCTTCCTTGATGATGGCGGCGAATACCTCATCGTCCAGCACCTCCGGGGGAATGTCGTAGTCGGTATAGCTGCCCTCCACATACTTGCCGATGTAGCCTGAACCGGGGAACAGGTCGGGACGGTTGCCGAGGGTCGCCATATAGGTGGCGTACATTCCGAGCTGTTCTTCGCTCATAATGTAAACGGGAACATGAGAGAGATTGAAGTTTTCCAGCGTGACCGTGCAGATGTAGTAGTCATAAGGCACCTGATAGGTGTCTGTATGGGAGTTGCCGTCCTCGTCCGTCCATGTGTCGGTTTCTGTGCGATACCGGGTTTCCACCACCACATCTTCGGTCAAAATGTACTGGCGGTCAAAGAGCATTTGGAGCGTACCCTGCACCTCATCCAGCGTCCATTCCCCTTGATGCAGCGCCGTAATTATGGAAATGAGTACATAGGGGTCATGCTCGATGGTGTCCAGATCAAAGTGGTACTCATCGTAGTCGTGGGTGCTTTCGTAGGTGTCGAGGTAGCGCTGAAGCTCTGCCTCCATCGCGCAATACTGCGCTTCCGCGCCCAGCATATCGGCGTCCTGCGATGGATAGGTGCTGGCCGCGATCCCGGAGCCGACGCCATCCATCATCACCGAGCAGGAGGACAGGCCATTGAGCAGAAATGCCAGCATCAGCAGAATTGCGGCGGCAATGGCAAAGCCGCGCCGGTGTTCCCACACATATTTGCCCGCTTTCTCAGCCTTTTCAGCGGCCTTTTTCGCGGCCTTGGCGGTATTCTCTGCCGCCTTTGCCGTAGTCTGCGCCGCCTGATTGTGCTTGGCAGCGGCATACTGCTTCTTAATGGCCTGCTTCTGCTGCCACTTGGAAACGGGATTGCTGGTGGGGCTGTCGATCTCTGCTTTCTTCTGGAGCGCGTCAATGTTGGCTCGCTCCAGCTTTCTCTCTGCACGGATGGCAGCACGATAAGGCTTTAGCTGATGGGCGCGGTGGGCAGACTGCACCAGCCGCCCGCCGCTCTCCACGGCTTGCTCTATCTTGTGCGCGGCCTCTACGCCTACATTGTCATCCTCGCTCTGCCGCACCTCCCGGTGAACCTGAGAGAGAACAAAGTTGGCGGGGGCATCCCGCACGGCATGGGTCAGCTTTGAGGGCGGCTTTTTCTTGTCCACCTCCTCAAACCGGAGCTGCGTTTTGACCTTGCCGGTGGCAGGATCAAAGCCGCGCTCCTTTTTGACCACGGTTTTCTTGGGGATTTTGGCCTGCGCCTTATCCGCTCTGGCCGCTGCTTTTTTCACCCGCTTGATGGGCTTTTCCAGCTTCGGCTCGGCAAGATCGGCGTCGGAAAACTGCAAACGCGGTTCTCTTTTCATGCCGACGCCACCTCTTGCGGTTTGGTGGTCATGACGCGGTACAGCTCGGTGTCCTTCGGGAAGTGGTCAATGAAGGGCAGGATCGTGTTGCCGTAGAACAGCAGCCCCTGCCGTAGAACAGCAGCCCCTCGCCCTCGCCGGAGTGGGTCACATAAGAAAGCTGATGCGGCGAAATGTTGCTGGCGCTTGTGGTCAAAATTCTTATCAGCGATGTATGAAATTACCACCAGCTTGTTGCCTTTCCTGTGAACTTTCATCTTGAACCCAAGGAAGTCTGAGTAATGATTTCTGACATTGATAATCCTTGTTTTCTTTTCTGAGATTTCCAGTTTCAGCCTTTCTCTTAACCACTGTATAACTGCGTGCATTGTCCGTTCAGCAGTATCTTTCGTTCTACAGTAAATCCGAAAGTCGTCCGCATATCGAACAATGAACATCTCTTTGAGGTTGGACTTTTTCGCCTGTCTGTACCCGTTTTCAGGTCTGACATTTCTTTTGCATATCGGACTCCATTGCCATTGGCTTTCAACCCAGTGGTCGAGTTCGTTAAGAACGATGTTTGCAAGGAGTGGAGAAATGATTCCACCCTGTGGTGTTCCCTTATCAGGCGTAATAAATGTTCCGTCCTCAAGTTTTATCTGTGCTGTCAGTATTCTCCGAAGCACAAATATAAGCGCCTTATCGTGAATCCCCATTGCCCAAATCTGCCGAATCAGCTTTGCATGGTTCACATTGTCAAAAAATCCTTTAATATCGAATTCAATGACATAGTGCAGGTTTGCTTGCTGTAACAGTTTATAACTTCTGGCAATAGCGTTTTCTACGGAATGGTTCGGTCTAAAGCCATAGCTGTTCTCACTGAACTTAGCTTCACATACCGGCTCCATTACCTGCTTAATACATTGTTGGATTAACCTGTCCCAGATGCATGGAATGCCTAAGGGTCTTGTCTTGCTCGGGTCGTATGGCTTCGGTATCTCCTTTCGCCTGACTGGCTTAGGACGATAACCATGCTCACTTCCGTTTACAATAAATCTCACTTTTTTTCAACTACTTCATCAGGGGAGCACTTTCCAATGTCCCTGATTGTGAGTTTATCTGTTCCACACGTTTTACTTCCTGTGTTTTTCTTGATATTTCTGTATGCCAGCAGAATGTTTTCCCTTTGAAGGACGATAGACATGAGGTCTGTAAACACCTCACCATTCTTACTGGCAGCATATAGATTATCGAAGGTATCTTGCATTCCGTAATACTCGTTATGTCGCAGATTTTCCTCACATAGCAGTTGTTTCTTTTTTCTGGTCATAAGGCATCACTCTCCTTTCGCGGGAAAGTGTCCCTTTTTGTCTTACTCGTAATCCTTATACGATTGAATGACAACAATAGTTTCTAACCGACTAAAGCCCATTCCTCAAGCCCGCCTTTTTCGTTGGGCTGTCATAGGTTCGAGCTTCGCTTTTCAGCACAGATTAAGCGGCTTATATGATTCGTCCGCAGATTGCTTATGAGCAACTCTGTACCTTTCCACGTTCCGATAATTCTATCTGTGCATATATCCTTAGGTGTCCGCTATAGTCCTGTCAGCTTGATTGTGCCTGTAACACAATACGGAGTTTCATATTTTCGATTTTTACTTTACCGCACTGACCCACATTTAAGTGTCCGTACATTTCTATACGGTAAACATCTAGACCCGTACATTCGCGGTTTTCGTCAGTCCGTCGTAGACATTCTCACCATAGATATTTTATAGACTCCCGGCGTGTCATCTGCATACAGTACCTCTACCGCACTTTCGTCAGCCGTGTTGCCACGCTGTTACGACAAACTTCCGCCGACTTTATCGAGCTCCAGACCCCAACCATTACAGTCGGAGCCGGTCGAAGTATCAGAGTAGGCATTTCAGGGCGTTACTCCTTCATTCTACCTATCGGGTTATCAGTTGTTGCTCATCCCTGCCGAGATAAGCCCGACGCTTTTAGCATCACATGGCCATAAGTCTATTTAACATATCCCCGTATTCCTTGCGGATTCCGTCATACTCGTCGCCGCGGGGAGGGATGTCAATGCTTCTGGTAAAATCCTGCATATTGGCCGCTGATTGATAAAGGTAAGCTGCACATGGATCGAGGCGTCGAAGTAATTTAAGAAATCGCAGTAACCCTCGAAGATCTGTGCTTTATCATCTGCCTGTGCAAGCTGATAGTTAATATCAAAAAACTGTACCGTTTTGGTGTAGGGTATCGGTCAGCCGGCAGATCCCATCAATCATCTGGATCAGTTCATACACCAGAACAAAGGTCAGGATCATGCCCGCAATGGGAATGACGACGGTTTCCGAAAGATTTTGGATCATGGAAAATACGCCACCATTCCAGCCCTGCGGGGTCTGTCCTACTTGATTTGCCACATCCGCAACCTGATTGTTGACGGAGTTGAAAATGCTGGTGTACTGTCCGGTAATCGCATCGATCAGTCCCTCTTTAATCCAGTCTGTTTTCAAGGTCTGCGTCTGCTTCCATCAGTCGGGGCTTGACCGTATCACCCAGACCGTCCTCTGCGGTCTGGTAGATGATGTTGAAAGGCTCAAGGGTCTCCATACCGGGTAAAGGCTTTCGGTTGGTACAAGCCGCCGCAAGACGCATGGCAAAGTAGGTCTTGCCCTCGCCGGGTTGCCCTGAATAATTGTCAGCTTTCCAAATGGGATATAGGGAAACCATAGCCATTCCACGCTCGTCAGCTCCACATCAGCCATACGGAGCATTGGGACAGGCT
>VOFC01002394.1_pt1 | contig 27926 bp, 50 predicted proteins | sample 5384161 | NCBI WGS metagenome assembly VOFC01 (sample SAMN12384722, study PRJNA508395) | human gut metagenome | isolation source: healthy gut B | host: Homo sapiens | reverse complement strand
CAGTTACGTATTGCTAGCACGTCTCCGCTGCTGTCGTAGATGCTCCCCCGGAAAGCAGCCACCTCCACATCCCGTGTCTCGCTGCTCCACCGCCTCAGCCTGATACTCCTCATGGTGGACGATGGCGATGTTCCACAGCTGGCCGATCAGCGAGATGAACAGACGCCGCACACCAGCATCAGAAAGACCGTGCGACGGAATATCTTGCGCTTGAGCCGCTCTCCCGTCCACTGCGGCCGGTATTTCGTTCTCTGCGATCGTCCATCCTGGGTCTCTCCTCTGGGTCCCGTTTCCCTGCTTTGCCGTGCGTTCCGCTCTGCCTTGATAATCTGAGGCGCAAGAAAGCTCTGCTCTTTCTTGCGCCTCTCCGGGCGCGGGGAGCACTTCCGCCCGGTCTACTCTTTCGTCCACCCATGGATCACTATATGCGGCGGGTCACCGGAAATATTCGATCAGACTGGAGATGATCTCCTCCAGCCCTGCCAGCAGGCCCGGGATGCCGGTCTTGGCGTCCTCCCGCCCGACACCACCACGCTGTCGAGGCTCGAGACAGATCGATATGCTCCACCTGGTCACCGGTGGGCCGGATCATGGTATCTCCACAGCCGCCTGGATCCGCTCCATGTCAAATACCTTCTCATGCCTCTGCGCTGAGCTCCATTTCTCTTCAGTATCCTTTATAACACACATATCACAGACGACCGCGAGTCGTTTACAGCTTTTTCCGGAGCTTGGCGCTTTGCGGGCCCGAGTTGTCCCCTCCTCCTCCGAGGGGCGGGATCGACACACCAACCGGATCTGGGGTTTTTCCCGCATACCGGGAATTCCGGCGGGCAGGTACAGCCCTGACAATATCCGCAAATTTCTGCTTCATCCGGTCCTCCAGCGAGTGAAAGGTCAGAATCACAAAGCGTCCGCCGGGATTCAAGCAGTCAAAAGCGGTGTCCAGACATTGGGAAAGTTGGTCCAGCTCACTGTTCACCGCAATGCGCAGCGCCTGGAAGACCCGTTTGGGTGTCCGCCCTCACGGCGGGCGGCGGCCGGTATCGTCGCGTAGATGAGCTCGACGAGCTGGCCGGTATGGGTAAAGGCTCTTTTTCCCTCTGTGCGGCAATTCGTTTGGCAATGGGATAGGCAAAAGCGTTCTTCGCCAAATTCGAAAGATGCGGGCCATAGCGTCCACATCATAAGTATTCAGAATATCGGCGGCTGTCATGCCTTCCCGGCTCATCCGCATATCCAGCGGGGCATCCACACTGTACGCAAAGCCCCGTTCCGGGTTATCCAGCTGGTAGGAGGACACGCCCAGATCCAGCAGGATGCCGTCTACGCCCTCGATGCCCTTTTCGGCAACACCTCGGGGATGCCGGGCGGGCGCTCGCTGTGGATGACCTCTGCGGCCGGGTAGGGCGCCAATCGTTGTTTAACTTCACCGCTACGGCTCCAGCAGCACCGGGCGGTGGGTAAAGGTCTCACCATTTCGTCAGAACCCCAGTGCGGCCAGACAGGCCTTCATTTTTTCCATCATCTCCTCCTCTTCCTGGCATTCCAAGTCTCAGCGCTCCATATCTCGCCCGGTCGTTGACGCCGATGATGACGGCGTCCTTCTCCAAGCCCGCGTATTTTCTCAGCTTGGGGATGACGATGCGGCCCTGGCTGTCCAGCTCGCATTTCGAGGCGTTAGCAAACAGGGGCGCATGGCGGCCGACTTGGCTCATGGGCGGGGAGGCAAATTTTTCCATAAAGCGGTTCAAGGTCTCCTGGGGTGAATTAGCCAGACGCTCGATCACCCCATGGCCAGGTAGAAGGTCACGCCAGCTTTCCTGCGGAGCTTGGCAGGGATGAAGACGACCCTTGGCATCGATGCACAATGTTCCGCTAGGTGCAGTCATCGCTCTCCTCACTTTGATGGATGGGTCTCCTGGACCACCCGCTTGCCCTCCTCGATGAGCTCAATCTGCCGCCGGGCCTCGTAGGCGATGGCCCGGGCAATCGCCTTGAAGCTGTTGATGTTCTTCATCTCGGTGCGCGTGCCCAGCTCGGTGCTGCCGGCGGGGCGCACCGACAGGTTGACGTCGCAGCGCAGAGAGCCCTCCTGCATCTTGCAGTCGGAGACCCCCAGATACTCCAGGGTGGATTTCAGCTTCTCCAGATAGGCGATAACCTCCTCGGCGGAGCGGAAAGTCCGGTTCGGTGACAATTTCGATCAGGGGACCCCGCAGCGGTTGTAGTCCGCCCGGGTCTGGTCAATCCAGGGTCGTGGACCAGCTTGCCGGCGTCCTCCTCCATATGCAGCTCGTGGATGCGGATGATCTTCTCTCCCCTCCGGAGGGCAGTTCAATCGGACACCTTACCGTTTTTGGCAATGGGCACATACAGCTGGGACACCTGATAGGCCTTTGGGCAGGTCGGGGTAAAAATAGTTTTTGCGGTCGAATTTGTTGTAGCGGGTGATGTCGCAGTTCAGGGCCAGGCCCGCCTTGGTGGCGTATTCCATCACCGCCTTGTTCAGCACCGGCAGCCTGCCCGGCATTCCCGTACAGACCGGACAGCACTGGGTGTTGGGGTCGCCGCCGAAGGCGGGTGGTGCAGGAGCAGAAGATTTTTGTTTTGGTGGCCAGTTCTACATGGGTTTCCAGGCCGATAATGGTTTCCCAGGTCATATTACTTCTCCTCCTTTCCCCAGTATCGTTTTGTGATAGTCGGTGTCCTGCTGGAAGGCATAGGCGGCATTGAGCACCTTCTGCCCATCAGCGGGGCGCCGATGAGCTGGGCCCCGATGGGCATCCCTTGGCGTCAAAGCCGCAGGGCATGGACAGCCCGGGCAGACCGGCCAGGTTTACCGACACGGTGTAGATGTCGCTGAGGTACATTTCGGCGGGTCGCCCAGCTGTCTCCCCAGCATGGGGGCGGTGGTGGGGCCACCGGGGTGAGCAGCAGATCACACCGGGTAAATGCCTCTTCAAAGGCGCTTTTGATGACTGCCTTCACCTGGAGCGCTTTTTTGTAATAAGCGTCGTAGTAGCCGGCAGAGAGTACAAAGGTGCCCAGCAGGATGCGCCGCTGCACCCTCCCGGCCGAAGCCCTCGGTGCGGGTCTTGCAGTACAGGTCGGTGAGGTCCTCGTAGCCCTGGGCCCGCCAGCCGTATTTGACGCCGTCGAACCGGGACAGGTTGGAGCTGGCCTCCGCCGCGGCGATGATATAATAGGTAGGCACCACGTACTTGCATCACCGGCAGGGTGCAATCCACCACCTCCGCACCCCGGTCCCAGAGCACCTGGGCCGCCGACCAGCACGGCTCCCGGCACCTCCGGGTCAGGCCGTCCCCAAAGCAGTCCATGGGGATGCCGATTTTCATGCCGGTCAGATCGGCGCTGAGGTTTTCCAGCAGATGGCCGCAGTCGAACTCCAGGCTGGTGCCGTCCCGCTCTGTCCCGGCCCTGGAGCATATCCAGCACAGCGGCGCAGTCCTCGGCAGAGCGGGCCAGGGGCCCAATCTGATCCAGAGAGGAACGCGTAGGCGATGAGGCCATAGCGGGAAACCGTACCATAGGTGGGCTTGATGCCGGTCACGCCGCAGAAGGAGCTGGGCTGGCGGATGGAACCGCCGGTGTCGCTGCCCAGGGCATACCAGCACTCCCCAGCCGCCACCGCGGCGGCCCCGCCACAGAGGAGCCTCCGGGCACCCGCTCCGGATCCCATGGGTTGCGGGTGGGGCCATAGAAGGAGGTCTCGCTGGTGGAGCCCATGGCGAACTCGTCCATGTTCAACTTGCCCAGCATGATGCCGCCGGCAGACCGGAACTTCTCCATCACCGTGGCGTCATAGGGAGGGCAAAATCCCCCAGAATTTTGGAGGCGCAGGAGGTCTTGAACCCCTTGGTGCAGATGTTGTCCTGATGCCGGCGGGGACGCCGGCCAGGGGGCTGTCGGGCAGTTTGCCCTCCAGGGACCGGGCCCGCTCCAGGGCCTGGTCCCCAGCACCGTGATATAGGCGTTGCACTCCGGCTCCCGGGCGGCAACGACATCCAGGGCGGCCTGGGTGGCCTCCTCGGCGGTCACCTCTCCCGGCTTTCAGGGCCTTGCCCAGCTGGAGGGCGGTCAGATCAAACAAACTCATTTCGACTCTCCTCCTCACTCCACAGCCTTGGGCACCAGGAAGGCCTCCTCATCGGGCACCGGCGCGTTCTTCAGCAGCTCCGCCCGGGGGGTGGAGGGCTTGACCTCGTCCTCCCGCAGCACGTTCTTCACCGGGAACACATGGCTCATGGGCTCCACCCCCGTGGTGTCCAGGGTGTTCAGCACGTCCATATAGGCGATGATCTGCGGCAGCTCTCCCTGCATCTGCTCCTTGGCCTGGTCATCCAGTCGCAGCCGGGACAGGACGGAGACGTAGTCCACCATTTCCTTGGTTATTTCCATGGTTTTCATCCTTTCCAAACCGTCTTAACCTGCCGCCGCTCGGACAGCAGGGCAGGAAAATTGTTCGTTGTATTTTCCCTCGCAGTATGGCCTCAGGGCTCCATCCGGTGCAGATCCTGGGGAAGAGGCTGGCATAGCGGACGTTGTCCAGCCCGCAGAGCTGGGCGGTGAGCCGCTCCAGGCCGATGCCCAGTCCGCCGTGGGGGGGCATGCCGTGCCTGTGGATCATCAGGTAGCTGGCAAACTCCTCGGGATGCATGCCCCGGTCCAGCATTTTTCGGACCTGCTGGTCGTAGTCGTGGATGCGCTGGCCGCCGGTGGTGACCTCCAGTCCCACGGAACAGCAGGTCGAAGGACAGGGTGTATATGGGGATCCGCCGGGTCATCCATGGCATAGAAGGGGCGCTTTTTGGCGGGGTAGTGGGTGACGAAGACAAAGTCCGCGCCGTACTCCTCTTTGAAATAGCGGCCAATGTTGTGCCCTCCTCCGGCTCCAGGTCGTAGGGTCCCGGATGGGCCGGCCGTATTTCTGGCTGGCCAGCCGCTTGGCCTCATCAAACCGGACGGCAGGGATGGGCGTCCACCTTGGGCAAGGTCACCCCCACCCGTTCAGGTCGTCGGCATACTCGGTCTCCAGCAGCTTCACCAGCCGCTGAAAACCGGGCTCCACCTCCATCAGGTCGGTGAAAGGAGTCGATATAGCCCATCTCGAAGTCCAGGGAGGTGTATTCGTTCAGGTGCCGGGCCGTGGAGTGCTTTTCCGCGCGGAAGACCGGCGCTACCTCGAACACCCGCTCATACACGCCCACCATGGTCTGCTTGTAGAACTGGGGAGACTGGGCCAGAAAGGCCTTTTTGCCGAAATAGTCCATCCGGAAGATGTTGCTGCCCCCCCGCTCCGGCGTGGACGATCTTGGGGGTGTGGATCTCGGTGAAGCCGCCTGGCCAACATCTCCTCGTAGAAGGCCCGGCCCACCGCCTCCTGAATTTTGAACACGCTGCGCTTGCGCAGGTTGCGCAGCACCACCGGCCGCAGGGACAGCTCGGTGTCCAGGTTCAGGTTGAGTTTATACTTCTCAATGGGCACGCCCACCGGCTCCGCGGGGCTGGACAGGATCTGAATTTTCTCCAGCCGCAGCTCCATCCCCATGGGGGGCCGTTGGTCCTCCCGCAGGGTGCCGGTGACCACCACCGCACACTCCTGCTGCACTCCCTCCAGCAGCTCCGGCTGTTCTGCCACGCACTGCAGCGCGCCGTCCGCAGCCGCAGGGTCAGGAAGCTGATGGCACCCATGTTCCGGATGGCATGGACAGCGCCGTGAAGGGTTACGGTCTGATTCAAATAGGCACCTCCCTTGAGATCCGCAGCGCTCAAATGATCCTGCTTCCGCATTCCGGTCATGAATTCCATCTCTGTCACATCCTTTTCGGTATTTTCAATCAAGATTTTGCAAAAAAAAAAAAAGTCCCGGGCTGTTTTGTCCAAAACAGTCCGGGACGGAATCAACACAGTCGTTCCGCGGTACCACCCGCATAGCGCCTCCGCCTTTGGAGTACGCCTCTCTTCCCCCTTAACGCGGGAGAGACGTGCCGCCCTACCTGCCTCAGAGGCGCTCGAACGGCAGGCTCCGGAGTGTTGCGCATTCCCGTTTCGCGCCGGCGGGGCTTTCAGTCGGTGGCCCATTGCCTCTCTGTTGCGCCGCCCGGGAGCGGTCTCCTTCAATGCCTTTGATTGCAGCGATTATAAAACCAAGTATGCGCATTTGTCAAGGATATTTTTCATTTTGCTGCAAGAAATTTTTTACTCTCCTGCAAAACACAGGCTACAGGCTGGTCAGAGGCTGCAGCGACATGGCGGAGACCTCGTAGGCGGTGCGGTGCAGAATCTGATCTTCCAGGGTCTTGTGTAGTCCCGGCTCTGAAACCGCCCCTCCAGATGCAGGGCGTCCCCCACATCCAGCCCGGCGCAGGTCCGGGCCACCGCGCCCAGCTGATACAGGGCAGGTAGTCCGCCCGGCCGTACCGGCGGTTCACCGCCAGGATCAGGTCGCAGATCTCCCGGCCCAGCGGGGTGTGCCGGTACACCGGTTTTTGCACAGCACCCCGGTCAGCGTCACCGTGTTTCCGTCCCCCCCCCTGCTGCCGGCGTCAGATGCCGGGCAACACCGTCAGCACCAGCCGGCTGCCCACGCCGGAACGGTTGTTGAAGGAGCGGATCTCCCCCCATCCACCGTCAGCCGATCCCCGGCGTGGATGGGCAGATGCTCCAGTTGGGTCCGGCTCACCAGCACCGGCAGCGTGTCCTCCGCTCCGGACAGCCGCAAAATCCGCAGAGGCAGCCGGAAATAGTCCTCCCCCGTGGTTCTCGTGGGAGAATTCAGGTTCATCCTGCACGGTGCCCGTAAAAACGCCCTGATTTTCGTTCCAATAAGTACGCATATTGCCGCTCCTTTTCCTGAGTTTTCTCAGAGCATCCTATGCGTCTGCCGGCATGATCATGCCAGTTTCTCCCAGGACAGCTTTATTTTTGTTTTTTGGTTTTTCTCACAAAATCACCCTTTATTTTGTGTTTTTGCACAACCTTTGGCCGTCAATTCGCTATAATAAATATATCGATTCCGTTTTATTTTGGTTGAAAATAATCATTCAGAACAAAGGGAGGACTTGCAGCATGTATCGGAAAATTGAAGGTTTTGCAGTGGTCACCGGTGGTGCCCGAGGGCCCTGGCGCCGCCATGGCAGAACAACTGGCCCGGGAGGGGAGGGCTACGATGTGGTCATCAACTATGTCTCCGACCGCAGCACCCCGGTAGCTCAACAGCTGGCGGACCGGCTGAAACAGGATTACGGGGTGGGCGCTCTGCCTTCCAGGGGGGACGTGTCCAGCTACGACACCTGCCGGCCATGTTTGACGCCGGCATCGCCGCCTTTGGGGACAAAGGTGGCGGTGCTCATCAACAACGCCGGCATCCAGAGCAACAAACCCTTCCAGGAGATCGAGCCCGCCGCCTATCAGCGGCTGATCAGCGATGAGCTGCTGGGGCCATGCACTGCACCCACATCGCCCTGCCCTATATGCAGAAGGCTCACAACGGCTGCATCATCAATATCTCTTCGGTCTGCGCCCTCTACGGCCAGGCCCTCCAGTCCGACTACGACGCGGCCAAGGCGGCTCTGATCGGCTTCTCCCGGGGCATCGCCAACGAAAACGCCCAGAACAACATCCGGGTCAACTGCATCGCCCCCGGCCTCATCGCCACCGACATGGTGGCCGGCCTGCCGGAAGAGCAGGTGGAAGCCTACCGGCTCACCATTCCGCTGCAGCGGCTGGGCACCCTGGAGGACATCTCTGAGTGCATGTCCTACATCGTCAACGCCACCTATCTGACCGGTCAGGTCATCTCCCCCCAACGGCGGCGTGGCCATGTATTGATGCTTTCCCGCTCATATTCCAGTTTCTCCCATATTTTAACAGCAAAAGTGGCCATCCCGAATCGGGATGGCCGCTTTTGTCATCCAGGCAGGTCACACCACCTGGAAAATATAGAATTTCAGATAGTCGGTCTCCGGCACGTTCCAGAGGATGGATGGTCCGCTCTGCTGCCGGGCCTCCACCTGACGCAGGGAGACGTCGGCGTCGGCGGCCGCCGAGGCCAGCATTTTGCGGAACAGCTCGTCGGTCATAAAATGGGAGCAGGAGCAGGTCGCCAAATACCCGCCGCGGGGCAGCAGTTTCATGGCCCGGCGGTTGATCTCCGATAGCCCCGGATGGCGGACTGCACCGTCTGGCGGGATTTGGTGAAGGCCGGCGGATCCAGGATAATATAGTCATAATCCCGGCACTTCTCCTCACTGAGCCGGGTCAGCAGGTCAAAGACGTTCTCGCACAGGAAGTCCATCTTCCTCCAGCCCGTTGCGCCGGGCGTTCTCCGCAGCCATATCGATGGCGGACTGGGAGATGTCCACACTGGTGACGTGCTCCGCACCTCCCAGGGCGGCATTGAGGCCGAAGGAACCGGTGTGGGTAAAGCAGTCCAGCACTGTTTGCCCCGGGCGATGCGCCCCACCGCCGCCCGGTTGTATTTCTGGTCCAGGAAAATCCGGCCTTTTGGCCGTTTTCCACATCCACCAGGTAACGGATTCCGTTTTCTTCCACAATCTCCACCAGGAGATTCCGGGTGGGCAGACCGGGCAGCGGATACCAGCCCTTGCCCTCCGTCAGGCCCTCCTGTTCCCGGATGGACACGTCGTTGCGCTCGTAGATGCCCCGGATCTCCTGCCCCATCTCCCGGAGCACCTCCACCAGGGCTTGAACACCACATCCTTTGACCCGCTCCATCCCCAGAGAGAGCACCTGTACCGAGAGGATGGTGTCATACCGGTCCACCGTGAGGCCGGGCATCTGGTCCGCCTCCCGTGGATGAGCCGGCAGCACCGGAAGTCCTCCCGGGCATGACGGTGGCGATACCGCAGGGCGTACTCCACCCGCCGGCGCCAGAATGCCTCGTCAAAGCGGTCATTCGCGTTGCGAGATGAGCCGCACGGTGATTTTGAGGCGTCATTATAAGCCGGTACCCAGATAGGAGCTGCCCGCCAGCACATCCACCAAGCCGCCGTTCTGGCTCCTCCCGGCGGCGGATCTCCCTCGCCGTAGACCCAGGGTGGCCCCTGATGTCGTGGGTGATGTTTCCGCTGTTGCCGATAATGCTATATTTGCCTGAGATTGCATAGACCGGATGGATTGAGAAAATGTCATCTGCTTGAATTTCTCTATATGCGCGACTACAAGCAACGCCATCTGCATCTCCGGCACCCACGGCAAGACCACCACCACCTCCATGGCCACCTATATCTCCATGGCGGCTCACTCCGACCCCACCATCATGATCGGCGGTAAGCTGCCCATCCTCCACTCCGGGTATCGGGTGGGCAATGGCGATACCATCATTCTGGAGTCCTGCGAATACTGCAACAGCTTTCTGTCCTTCTTCCCCACCACCGCGGTGATTCTTGGACATGAGGCGGACCATCTGGACTTCTTCAAGGATCTGGGACCGATGTGGAGAACTCCTTCCGCCGCTTTTGCCGAGCTGGTCCCCGCCGAGGACGGCGTGGTGGTGGCCAATGCCGACGACCGCAACACCATGGACACTCTGGACGGTCTGAACCGCAATGTGATTACTTTGGCATGGGCAGCTATGCCGATGTCTACTGTGAGAACGTGGAGTATGTCAGCGGCGGGGCCACTTTGACCTGATGCGGAACGGAAAAGCTCACCCATGTGGAGCTCAGCGTCCCCGGCAAGCACAACGTGGAAAACGCCCTGGCCGCTGCCGCCGCCACCCTGACCATCGGCGTCCCCCCCACCGCCATCGCCGCAGGCCTTCATGCCTACCGGGGTGCCGAACGCCGGTTCCAGTTCAAGGGCGAATACAACGGCGCCATGATTTTTGACGATTACGCCCACCATCCCGGGGAGCTTCATGCCCGCTGCTGGACACCGCAAAAACCCTGGGCTATCACCGGATCATCTGCGCCTTCCAGCCCCACACCTACGTGACCGAGCTCAAGCGGCCCGACATCACCCTGCTGGCGGAAATTTATCAGGCCGCCAGGGAAAAAACCCATCGGCATCCCTCAAGGACATCGCCGGCATAAAACAGTCCCCACTTACCGGCAATAAAAAACTCCCGGCCGTTTCCTTTGAAAACGCTCCGGCACCCAGGCATGTAAACAGTCCAAACTTTCAATTCTGTATTGACGAAAAGCGGTAAAAATGTTATATTCTAAAAAGGACTTTTACGAATGTACTTGTTATCATTTTTGGGACAGCATCCGCTCAATCTCTTTTAACAGCTCCCGCTCCACCGGCAGCAGCTCCGTTTCCGGTAGCCCTCCTGAATCTGCCGGCTGGCCAGCTCCAACCGCTGGGGCGTCAGATACTTCAGCATGGGCTTGAGTTTGGACCGCATGGCCCGTTTCATGAGATCGGTGGTGGCATTGGAGTGCTCCGGGATGGGCTCCAGAATCACGTCGGCCACCGCGCTGCATGCCTGGGCCGCCTCCTCCGGCGTTGCCTCCTCCAGGCAGGTTTGCAAAAATTCAAGATGGCGCTCCACCTGATCCAAAAATTCCTCACACAGCTGCTCCCGGTCGGTGCGGATATGGCCGCCGGCAATCCAGTGGGCAAAGCTGTTGCCAAACTTGCTGCTGGAGCGGCCCTTAGCCTTGTTGCCCAGGTCTCGGACCGATTCGGTGAAGTTGTCATAGATCGCTTTGAGCTTTTGGGCCTGCTCCATCAGGGCGGCATTTTCCAGTTGTTCACTCATGATAATTTCGCTCCTCTTCGCGGGTCATTTTTTGTATGTTTTGATTACGGGTTGGGCCAACAGTTGTCAACGCGGCGGACGGAGATAAAAAAAACCCACCTCCAGTCCTCACATTTTTGTACAATTTGACCTGTCCATTTTTCTTTTTTCATACAGTTTTCAAAACTTTCTCTTGCTATTTTAAAATGGTTTATTATACTAAATTTAGTTAAAAAATTAACAAGCTCAAGCAATGGAGGTAGAAAACCATGTCTTTCATCCAGGTTACGTCCGAAGCCCATGTGGCGGTGCTGACCATTGACCGTCCCCAAGGCCCTCAATGCGCTGAACAGCCAGGTCCTCTCCGAGCTGGAAGCCGCCATCGATGCGCTGGACCTGAACCAGGTCCGGGCCTGATCATCACCGGCTCCGGTGAGAAGAGCTTTAATGGCTGGCGCCGACATCGGCGAGATGAGCACCCTGTCAAGGCGGAGGTGAGGCCTTTGGCAAGAAGGGCAACGATGTATTCCGCAAGATCGAGACTCTGCCCATTCCCGTCATTGCCGCGGTCAACGGCTTCGCTCTGGGCGGCGGCAACGAAAACTGCCGCGAGCTGTGATATCCGGATCTGTTCCGACAACGCCGTCTTTGGTCAGCCTGAGACCGGCCTGGGCATCACCCGGGCTTCGGCGGCACCAGCGTCTGGCCCGGCTGGTCTCCCCCGGCATGGCCAAGCAGCTGCTGTACACCGCCAAGAATATCAAGGCTGACGAGGCCCTGCGCATCGGCCTGGTCAACGCTGTCTATCCTCAGGCCGGAGGCTGATGGAGGCCGCCAAGAGCTGGCCGCCACCATCGCCGCCAACGCCCCCATCGCCGTTCGGGCCTGCAAGCAGGCCATCAACACCGGCCTGGAGCAGGGCATGGATGAGGCCATCGTCACCGAGGCTCTTCGGCTCCTGCTTCGAAACCGAGGATCAGCGGGCCGGTATGGCCAACTTCCTGGAGAAGGACAAGAGCAAGAAGCTCAAGGTGGTCCCCACCCGGCCGCTGAGCCATAAACTCCGCTGTAATACCATTCACCTGAATTCAAAATATTAGAGGAGGAACTACTACTATGTCTATCGAAAAAGTTGCTGTCATTGGCGCCGGCCAGATGGGCCGCGGCATTGCTCAGGTCTTTGCCACCGCCGGCAAGAACGTCCTGGTGGTCGACATCAACGATCAGATCATCGCCGCCTCCGAGGCCGCTCTCTGGAAAAAGGGCTTCAACAAGATGATCTCCAAGGGCAAGATGACCCAGGAGTTTGTGGACGAGCTGAAGGGCCGCATGAGCTTTGTGGCTGCCACCGAGTACGAGGGGCATTCTGAACGATGTGGATCTGGTGGTTGAGGCCGCTGTGGAGCGCCTGGACCTGAAGAAGAGCATCTTCCAGAAGCTGGATGCCGCCACCAAGCCTCGAGTGCATCCTGGCCACCAACACCTCCTCCATCTCCATCACTGAGATCGCCTCCGCTGTCCAGCGCAAGGACAAGGTCATCGGCATGCACTTCTTCAACCCCCTGTGGCCATGAAGCTGATCGAGGTCATCCGGGGCGGCAACACCTCCGATGACACCTACAACACCATCTTCGCCCTGGCCCAGGAGATCGGCAAGACTCCTGTCACCGTGGCTGAGGCCCCTGGCTTCGTCTGCAACCGCCTGCTGATTCCCATGATCAACGAGGCTGTGGAGCTGGTCCAGAACGGCGTTGCCTCCCCGAGGACATTGACACCGCCATGAAGCTGGGCTGCAACCATCCCATGGGCCCCCTGACCCTGGCTGACTTCATCGGCCTGGACACCTGCCTGGCCATCATGGACACCATCTATGAGGAGACCCACGACAGCAAGTATCGCGCCTCCCTGCTGCTGCGCAGATGGTGCGGGCCGGCAAAACTGGGCAACAAGACCGGCGAGGGCTTCTTCAAGCACTAATTTCACACCGTGTTATGTATGAGCCGGCTTTTCATAGGCCGGCTCATATACAAATAAAAAACTAGGAGGAACCAATCCATGGATTTTAATCTGTCTAAAGAAGAACTCCTCGTCCAGCAGATGCTCTCCAGCTTCGCTGAGAACGAGGTCAAGCCTCTGGCCCAGGAAGTGGACGAGGAAGAGCGCTTCCCCGCCGAGACCGTCAAGAAGATGGCCAAGCTGGGCATGATGGGCATGTATATCCCCAAGGAGCATTACGGCGGCCAGGCGCCTCTTACCTCAGCGCTACATCATGGCTGTGGAGGAGCTGAGCAAGGTCTGCGGCACCACCGGCGTCATCTCTCCGCCCACACCCAGCCTGTGCGTCAACCCCATCTATGACTTCGGTACCGAGGCCCAGAAGAAGAAAGTATCTGCCCAAACTGTGCTCCGGCGAATGGTTGGGCGCCTTTCGGCCTCACCGAGCGGCGCCGGCACTGATGCCGGCGGCGTCAAGACCATGGCCGTGCTGGACGAGAAGGGCGAGAAATACATCCTGAACGGTTCCAAAGATTTCATCACCAACGCCGGCTTCGCCGATGTGTTCATCATCATCGCCATGACCGACAAGACCCGGGGCCAGCGGGTTCTGACCGCCTTCATCGTGGAGCGCACCTTCCCCGGCTTCTCCGTGGGCGCCCATGAGAAGAAAATGGGCATCCGGGGCTCCTCCACCTGCGAACTCATCATGGAGAGAACTGCATCGTGCCCAAGGAGAACATGCTGGGCAAGGAGAATCGGGGGCTTCAACCTGGCCATGGCCACGCTGAACGGCGGCCGGATCGGCATCGCCGCCCAGGCTCTGGGCATCGCCGAGGGCGCCATCGAGGAGACCGTCAAGTACACCAAGGAGCGCAAGCAGTTCGGCCGTCCTATCTTCAAGCAGCAGAACACCCAGTTCCAGCTGGCGGACCTGGTGGCCCGTACCGACGCCGCCAAGTGGCTGGTCTACAACGCCGCCCTGACCAAGCAGGCCGGCCAGAACTACCCGTGGCCGCCGCCAAGGTAAACTGTTTGCCGCGGAAACCGCCATGGCGGTCTACACCAAGGCCGTCCAGCTCTTCGGTGGTTACGGCTACACCCGTGACTATCCCGTGGGCGCATGATGCGGGACGCCAAGATCACCGAAGAAAGGCACCAGTGAGGTCCAGCGCATGGTCATCGCCGGTTCCTGTAATAGGAGGAAACGTTAGACATGAAAATCGTTGTTTGCATGAAGCAGGTGCCGGACACCACCGAGGTTAAATCGACCCTGTTACCAATACCCTGATCCGTGACGGCGTCCCGCCATCATCAGCCCCGATGACAAGTGCGGCATCGAGGCCGCCCTCCAGATCAAGGAGCAGATCCCCGGCACCACCGTCACCGTCATCACCATGGGCATCCCCGCAGCTGAGATCGCCCTGCGGGAGGCCCTGGCCATGGGCTGCGACGATGCCGTGCTGCTGACCGACCGGAAGCTGGGCGGCGCCGACACCTGGGCCACCTCCTCCGCCATTGCCGGCGCCGTGAAAAAGCTGGGGGCCGACCTAGTCATCTGCGGCCGCCAGGCCATCGACGGCGACACCGCCCAGGTGGGTGTCCCAGATCGCCATTCACCTCGGCATCCCCGTCACCACCTATGTGGAAAGCTGGTGGATGTGAACGAGACCTCCATCACCGTGCAGCGCCAGTATGAGGACCGCTACCAGACCGTCCGCATGCACTATCCTGCCTGATCACCGCCATCGGCGATCTGAACCAGCCCCGCTACATGTCCGTGGGCGGCTGCTTCGACGCCTATCAGAAGGAGATCAAGATCATGACCTATGCCGACATCGCCGACGTGGTGGATGAGAGCAACGTGGGTCTGGCGGGTTCTCCCACCTATGTGGCCGTCTCCACCACCAAGGAAGCCAAGGGCGCCGGCGAGGTTCTCAAGATCTGTCCGCCGACGAGGCCGTTGCCGCCATCGTGGAGAAAGCTGGCCAGCAAGCACATCATTTGATGGAGGTACTGTGAATCATGAATAAGAACGTTTTCGTTTTCTGCGAGCAGCGCGACGGAGAAATCCAGAAGGTTGCTTTTTGAACTGGTGGGCAAGGCCCGGGGGCTGGCCGACGCCCTGGGCCAGGAGGTCGTGGCCGTCCTGGCCGGTGACCACATCGAGTCCAAGGCCTCCGCCCTCATCGCCCACGGCGCCGACAAGGTCATCGTGGCCGATCACCCCATGCTGGCCGAGTACTCCACCAAGCCCTACACCGAGGTGATGGAGAAGGTCATCAAGGACTATGCCCCGGAAGTGGTGCTCTTCGGCGCCTCCTCCATCGGCCGTGACCTGGCCCACTCCGTCTCCGCCACCGTCCACACCGGTCTGACCGCCGACTGCACCGGCCTGGCCATCGGCGATGTGGAGAAGACCGCCACCAACGCCGCCGACAAGGCCAAGATCGAGGCCAAGATCGCCGAGCTGGGTCAGGACGTCACCGTGGAGGACAGCAGCAAGACCATGACCACCAAGGACGGCAAGGAGATCAATGTCGTCAACGTGAAGTACATCTACCACAAGCAGCTGCGCATGACCCGTCCGCCTTCGGCGGCAACATCATCGCCACCATCGCCTGCCTGCAGCACCGTCCCCAGATGGCCACTGTCCGCCCCGGCGTGATGCAGGCCCTGGCTGCCGACGCCAGCCGCACCGGCGAGGTCATCAAGCTGGACATCACCCCCACCAACAACGTGGAGGTGCTGGAGACCGTCAAGTCCACCAAGGTGTCCAAGGACATCACCGACGCCAAGATCCTGGTCTCCGGCGGCCGCGGCATCGGCAGCGCCGAGAAGGTGTCCATGGTGCAGGATCTGGCCGACGCCCTGGGCGGCGACATCGCCTGCTCCCGTGCCGTCATTGACGCGGGCTGGATGGAGAAGGACCGTCAGGTTAGGCCAGACCGGCAAGACCGTCCGCCCCGACCTCTATGTGGCCTGCGGCATCTCCGGTGCCATTCAGCACGCCGCCGGTATGGAGGGCAGCGAGTACATCATCGCCATCAACAAGGAGGAGACCGCTCCATTTTCGACATTGCCGACCTGGGCATCATCGGCGACGTGAACGCCATCCTCCCCAAGCTGACCGGGCCATCAAGAAGTACAAGGCCGAGCAGGCCAGCAAGTAAGGGTTTCCCCCTTTGCTTCATGTCACATTCGGGCGCGCCGCAAAGTATTCTGCGGCGCGCCTTTTTTTTGTCTTAAGAATACACAATATGGTTTTCTTTTGACAGGGTCAGGACTGTTATGATATAGTGGTGTTACAACAGTTTCCACAAAAACGTTTTGAGAGGAGAGACCCATGCTATGGCCAGATTTTGTCCCCAATGCGGCACATCCTGTGCAGGATGACCAGACCTTCTGCCCCAACTGCGGCACCCGGGTTGCCGACCCGGAGGGGAGCCTCCCAGCCAGCGACTTTTATCCACCCTTTACGGCACAGGAGGCCGGCCCATGGGCGGGCAGCCCTATGCCCAGTCGGTTTATCCCCAACGCAGGCCAGGGATTTGGCCCCAGATGCGCCACCAAGAAGGAATTTCTGATGCTGCCGGAAAACAAAAAACTCCGCGCAGCCAGATCCGGGGGCCGCCATCATCTGTTACATCTGCGGCGGTCTCACCCTGCTGCTGATGATAATTTTCCTTGAACCTGATGATGCTGCTGGACGTGGCCATTCTGGTGGGGCTGGGTCTGGGCGTTCACCTGGCTTTACAGCCGGGTCTGCGCCATCCTGCTGGCGGTCTACGCCGTCTTCAGCGTCATTGTTGGCCTTGTGGTCAACGGCACCATCAGCGGCTGGCTTATCGTGGTGGCCGCCGTGTTTGCGGTGCTGTGTACCTTCAATCTGGAAAAGGGCTGGAAGATCTATCAGCAACACTGACCTTTTTCCATCGTACGTACAGGTCGGGTGAAAAACTCCGGCCTGTTTCTGCATTAATTTCCTTTAGGGCTTCTGCCCCATCCGCAGAAAGCTTTAAGGTGTCGTCCACCAGCACATAGTCCACCTGATCCAGATCATAGGGAACCGTGGCCAGGGTGCCGTCCTTGTAATAGACCCTCATAGCTCACTTCATGGCCGAATCCGTAGCTGTCATCCAGCTGGCTTTCATCGTAATGCCACTGAGCGTATACCGCCAAAGGCGTGACCTCCACATCGCTGTCAAAGGTTACGGTGATATAGCCGCCAGCCATTCCTGGTAAATGTCGGCCACGGATTCCACCGGAGGCAGATAACGCACTCGTAGGAAAGCTTATTGGTGGGATAGGTGATGGCTTCCACCCGATCCACCCCTCCCAGCTCAAATTCCCAGCTGCCAGTGAGGATCTGGGTATAATCTTTATCCGGGTCCTCCAGCGCCAAGCCGTCGATGTGCATCACAGACGGTCCTTCCCCGTCCCAGAAGGTATAATCCAGGGTCAGAATCAGCACATTGGGCTCCGTCTCTGAGCATTGGGCACTCCGGGTGCCGCCGCCCCAGCCCGCTTCGCTGTCGGGAAAAATAGCCGTAACCCCCGGTCTCCGGATCGGTGCTGGTCAGATGATAGCAGTAGCCCTCCCCCAGGTCCTCAAACACAATATCCTCCGGGGCCTCAATCCTCAGCTGGAGAAAGAGCTTGTGGCCGTCGTAGATCACCGCCAGCGGGGGTCATGGTGGTGCCGTTGCTGGTGACGCTGGGCAGCACCCCTCCCCCGCCCTCAGTGTCTGCGGTGGCGCTGATGTCCTCCAGCCGTTGCTTTTCCTCCTCGGTGAGGGGTTCTTCCCGCTCCTCCCGCCGGATCAAGACCGCCCAGCAGGTCCGCCGCCCGGACATGGTTCACGGAGGCCACCGCCCCTCCGGCCACAGCACAGACCGCCAGGGGCCGCCGCCAGCAGTACTCCCAGCATCCGCCGGGTGGGCCCGGCGTTTTTCCGCCCGGCCTCTTTTTTTGCCATCTGCCGGGTCTTCTGGCGCACCTGCTCCAGATTGACCTCTATGCTGCCCCCGGATCTCCACCGTATCATCGCAATAGCTGTCCATCAGCTCACTGATCTTCATGGCGATAACCTCCCTCCAGCAAAATTGCTTTTAGTTTATTTCCGGCCCCGGGCCAGCCAGGGATTTCACCGTGGAGGGTTCAATCCCCAGCTCCAGGGCCACGGCCGACACAGTCTGGCAGTAATAGTAGTGCCGCAGGAAAATCTCCCGATCCAGCGCCTCCATCTGATCCAATGCGCCCGGCGCACCGCCTGGGCCCGCTCTTGCCGGCTCATGGTCTCCTCCAGCGGCTCCTGGCCTGGTTGAGGCAGGGAAAAGCTCGTCCTCCTCCAGGGAAAGCTCCCCTTTCTGCTGCCGCAGCTTGTTGATGGCCTTGTTCCGGGCCACATGGCTCAAAAAATCCCTTTAAATGTCCGGGCCGGACCTGCTCACTCTGCCGCCACAGGTCAAAAATACGTCGCTGACCACTTCTCCACATCCTGAAGGGTCATGCTGGCGCCAATGATATTGCCACCACCGCCGACACATAGCGGCCATAGCGCCGGATGCTCTCGTCCAGCGCCCTCGAATCCTGGCACCGGAGCCGCTCCAGCAGCGTTTTCATCCATCTGGGTCACCTCCCTTGTTGTGAAAGGCCTTTCACCTATAAAATCACAGCAATGTCCGCTCTGGTCGCACTTTTTGCAAAAAAAGTACCGCAGTTCTCTCTGAGAACTGCGGCATCTGTTTTTCTGGTTCAAAATCAGGGGTGCCCAGCAGCCCCACCAGGGGCAGGTAGGCGATGGGCAGGAAGATGGCGGGCAGCATATTGCCCACCGGGATATGCTTTTCCGGGAACAGCATATTGAAGCCGATGCCCAGAATAATAGTGCCCCCACAGCGGACATCTCCAGCACCATCATATCCGTCAGCAGCGGGCCCACCAGCCCCGCCAGCAGGGTGAGCCCCCTGGTAGATCAGCAGCGGCACCACCGAGAAGGCCACGCCCACTCCGGTGGTGGCGGCCAGGAAATGCTGGTCACCCCGTCGATGACCCCCTTGGAGACCAGGATGGAGTAATTGTGGTTGATGCCCGCCTCAATGGAGCCCATCACCGCCATGGAGCCCACGCAGTAGAGCAGGGCGGCGGTGACAAAAGCCCTCGGTGAATTTGGAGGAGTCCCCCTTTTCACCACCCGGCGCTTGATCCAGCCCCCAGGGCGTCCAGCCGCTGCTCAATCCGCAGGGCCACCCCCAGGCAGGTGCCCACCACCATACAGATGATCAGGCAAAGGGTGTGCTCGGTCTTGATGGCGGAGGTGATGCCGATGCCCATGACGCACAGGGCCATGGCGCTGTGCATGGCGGACATGAACCGGGGGCCGATTTTTCCCTTCAGCAGCAGGCCCAGAATACTGCCCGCCAGCACCAGGGCGCAGTTGATATAAGTTGCAAGCATGGGACGGGAAACTCCTTTTTTCTCTCTAGCGTTGACCTCAGCTCATCAGGGCAATGCCAAAGGATACCAGAGGCAGGGTGACGAGACAGGCCAGGGTGGTCATCATCACAGCGCACACCGCGTAATCCCCCTCGGAGCCGTTATTCTTGGCCAGCATGGCCACCATATTGATGGAGGGCAGGCCCGCCAGGAAGGTGATGGTGCCCGCCATGTCCAGCGGCACCCCCCAGTCCTCGCATGACAGCGAAAAAAGGCCAGGGGGGAGCACCAGCATCTTCAGCAGATTGCATTTTCAGCCTTGCTATAATCATAAGTTGAATTTGCATATTGACTTGCTGATGAAGTTTTCGTAAAGTATCATCGGCTTAAAAAGATCAAAGCTATATAATTCATTGTTATAAATTGAAGGTCCTTGAGTTTGTATAATTATAGGTGGAGTCATTGTTACACTCGTTACATGATTTCCCCAAGCTAAGTGAATTCCTGATAATATTATCTTCCACAAACTATTCATTTCTCTATTGGCTATTTCGTTTGCCTGATCTTTCATTTTATTCCAAAGCCCTAAATATCCCAATATGTCAACACCATCACCTATAAGAGGATAATATTTTTTCGAATCATATTCTCCAAATCTAACAGTTTTATTATAGTCTGCTCCATACATTGTTGTTCCACTAACTTCAGTTGTCCAACTTTTATATGGAAATTCTGTGTCTGCATCACCTGAAAAAGTTCTATTCTTTTTTATATTTGGTAATAAACTTCCATATCCAGATAACACCTTTTTTTTTGAGGCATACCACTACTTTCGCTTCCTTGCCATGTACCATATGCAAGAGCTTTTCCTTGGGTAAAGAACAAGCTTAACGCTGAAACTATAAGAATAATTACAGCAATTTTTGCAATTTTTTTTTTATTATTCATTTTTTCCCTCATCTGTTCTTTCCCCCTTTTATTTTAAAATTTTCTTTTTTATCATATATACTCCGAATCAAGTATAGCTAAAACAATTGCTGTTAATAATACATATACAACAGTTTGTCCAGTTTTTACTCCAACTACAACATTTGCAATCGAATAATCATCTTCATTGCTTGCTTTATTGCCTGGTGTAGAGTCAATATCTACTAAGCCATAATTGTTTGATGCCTCGTATATTTCAGCATTGTTGCTGAATACACCAAAGTCTTCGCTATTCATGTTTTTGGTTAATATTAATGTAACTGTTTTGCTTTCTCTCCAGGTTTTATTATGGTATTTGCTAAACTAGAATTATATACTGTACCATTTGGTCCTTCATACCAGTCTTTATTTAATTCTGAATTGAATTTTAACTCTGTTGGTATATAATCCGCTATTTTTTTTAGCATACCCTTCTACTCCACCTTCATTTGTAACAATTAAAGTATATTCTACAACCATTGATGACTGGTTTATATATTTAGCTTCAAAATCTATTTTAGCAAGTTTGTTATTATATGTATGTTCTTCTACCTTTTTTTCCATTATTAGTTGTAATTACTTTTACAGTTTTATCTAATTTTAAATCAAATTTTGCATTATCTATTAATCCCAAATCAATATTGTATACATTTGATGTACTTATTCTTATTGATTCTGTAATTGCTGCTATTCTTTGTACTCCTTCATATACTACTGTTTTATCAACAGCATCAGAATTCATACTTTCATCAACACCATCTTTTCTGTATGTTGTAGCACTATATAATGAAGAGTCATATAAGAAAACTACTGTATATACTCCTTCTTCATTTAAATTATTAAATAAATAATCTCCGTCTGCATCTGTTAATACTATGCAATCTTCACCTTTTGAATTTTTAGCTATATTTCCATTTTGGTCTAATAGTAAAACTTTAACATTTGCAACTTTTGATTCTTCTCCATTTTTTATTCCATCTCTATTTTTATCTATCCACACAGTTCCTGTTATCTTCTTTGTATATGATGGTTTATCTGGGTCCATGTTATCCTTATCGAATAGCTCTATTATATGTGTTATACTATTGCTCTCTATATCTTCGATTCCACTTTGTGAAACCTTTCCCTTATTAGTTATGGTTTTATCTTTAGTTAAAGATTTTGCCATTACATACACGTTAATATTAACATAAGAAGATTCGCCTAAATCAAATGTTGTTTCTATTTCTCCATCTGCATTTACTGTAACTTGGCTCTTTTTAGATCCATCAGCATATACAATTTCAATATTTTTAAATTGAATTTCCTCTGGCAATTTATCTGTAAATGTTATGTCATCTATTGCAATATCTGAAAGATTTGTTATTGTAAATGTATATGTAAATTGTTCTGCAGCAGATATTGTCGTGTTTGCTGGAATATTACAGCTTTGAATAACGCTCAATCCAATCTTATTAATTGTATCTTCTAGTCCAGAAATATTCTCAGCATTCTTTCCATCTGCTTGTATTGTACCTGTTATAGAAAATTTCTTTTTATAAATTCCAGATTGCAAATCTTTAACAGTTAATTTTAATATTAATTGTTTAGTATTACTTCCACTTACTTCTCCTATGTTTATCTCTAAGACATTTCCTTTCACATTTACTTTATTAGGTACTTTACCATCTTCAAATGTAACAGATTTATATTCCATTTCTGTAGGCAATGTTATCTTTAATATTGTATTAGTTGCACTGTTTTTTCAATATCATTAGTACTTACATTTATTATACATTCATATGTATCTCCAACTTTTATTGTTCCCTCATTATTTGAGCTTATAGACGCATTAAAGTAATCTACTTTAATTATATTTGTAACTTCGTTTGTATCAAACACCATGTCCTCATTATATTTTACTGTTGCTTTTACTTTTACAGTTTCGTCTTCTGCTGTAGTTCCAATATGACTTGTTTTAAATGTTACATTCTTCGTTATAGTTTGATATTTATTTAAATTTCCTACTGTAATTACTAATACTTTCTTTTCTTCTGTTATGTTAGGATCAAATTCAACTCCTTGCGCCTTTTTGTTCTTCAACCCATTTGTTATACTCTTCTTGTTGCTGTTTTAATGCTTCCGTTTGTTTCTTCCAAGCTTCCATCATTTCATCTTTTGACATAGGAGAATTACTCCAATCTATACTATCCCAATCTGGTTCTTTCATATTGCTATAATCAACCAAGGGCATTATTGTTCTTACTTTATAATCTTCTCCGTCTTTTGCAGCATATTCTAAGTTACTAGGTATTTCTATGTTTATTGTAGTATTTTCTGCATTTATTGATCCGTTATTGTTTACCGTAATTACATAGCTTAACTCTTCTCCTGCTTTTACGCTACCACCTTCACCTATTTTTTTTGATTCTAGTTTTGCATCTATAACAGCCTCTTTACCAGTTGTCAATCCAATTTTTGTTGCAATTGCTTTATCTTCAATCGTTCCTGTATCCTTGTTATTTCTAAAATAAACACCATACATTTCATATGCACTGTTATTATAAGCTAAATTTGCTGGTGCTTTTGATTTATATGAAAATTTAAGAATATCTCCACATTGCATTGTATAATTATCTAACACTATCATATATGATTTTATACTTGAATAATCTGTTACAATGGTTGTCCAGTTATTATCTGCATTTTTTAAATCTCTTGTAGCATTTTCATTTGTAGAATAATAAACTTTTATTTTTTCTTCCGGAATTCCACTAGCTATTATCTCTGATGCTAAAGGAATATTCATTGTACTTCCCAAATCTGTCAACGTATCTACATCTTTATTACCTTTAAACATTGTTCTTCCTAGTACAACAACATCTTCCAATGTATTTTCGTAATTATTTATTACATTCATCTCAAAAGTTAATATTTTTTTTCAGCAGATTTTGCAGCTATTAACTCTTGCTTTGTTTCTCCATTTACAACCTCTAACTTTTCATTTCCATTATAGCCAGTAACACTGTTAGTAGCAACCACTCCTGTTGGAGCTACATATTTTATTGCAATTTCATTCTTTGCAGTAGTTTTATTTTTCGTCTCCATTTTCAACTACCACCTCTATTTTTGTATCTGTCGTTGGTGTTAATTTATTCAATGTTATATCAGTTGCAAATATTACAGTTGCTCCTTTTGCTGTTGGATTATTATATAATGTCTGTGTTCCATCAAGTTGTGCTTCTATTGTTTTGGTTCCATCTTCGTTATCATATACTATTACATTTGAGACTTTTAACTCTTCATTAAAAAGAGTCTGTACAGTTTCTATTTCTAAATTCTCAATATTTTTAGGTAAAATAACTTTAAATTTAGGATTAGTATATAAAATATCATCTATTGTATCATTTTCTAAAGTTACACTTAATTTAACATTTTCGTTAGTTGTAACAGTTGACCATCTGTCATTGCTAACTATTAAAGATACTTTTAGGTGTTGGTTCTTCTAACTTTATTTCATTTTGTAATGTTTCATTTATTACATTTATATCCCCACTCTTAGCAACTAAACTAATTGTTGATTGCATTTTTTTAAATTTTCTCATTTGTTCTAGGTTGTAAGAGCTGTCTTTTGTTATTGTTTTAGTTACTTCAAAATTCAAACAGCCCTCTTTTTGAGGCTTTGATGTTTCTATTACAAAACTTTCAATATTAAGAGAAGTTAAATCTACATTTATAATTCCTTGCTCATCTTGTGTTTCTTTATTAATTATAGTAAGAAGCGTTCCTTGTTCTGATTTTATTTCAATTTTTCCTTCTTTTCCAAATAGCGTTTCGAATTCTTGTCTCGAAATTTTTTAAACTTTTAATATAGCTGTTTGCTTTGTATTTATTATCTTGACTTGTAATAAAATTTTCACCACTCTGTGTTACCGTAAATGAATCTATTAAATTTGCATATGTAATATTTAATGCATATTTATATGTAAATTCTGTTTCCTTTTTATTTTCATCTGATGTAGCTTTTGTATTATTGTACATGTAACCTTTATTTACATTTTCAACATTTTCTGCAACTAACTCTGCTATTTCACCAATTTTTTCTTTTTTGTTCTGTTTCTACTGAAGATTTATTTTTACTATTAAATCTTCATTTCCATAAAAAGTTGTCGCAGAATTAACATCATATTTTAATTTTACTGTTTTATCTTTAACATTTTCATATGCATTCGAAGAATACACGTAAGTAATTGTATATTTTAATGGAATCCTCCACCATTTTATTTTTTTTCATCTTTAGCTTCATATTTCTTTTCTATCTCTAATTTACCTGTATTTTTGTCATACTCAAAATCATAATCAAATGTAACAGGGTGTACCGTATTGAAGTATCAACTGTGGTCTCGTCTGGACTTTTTTCTATCCAAACTTTTTTCTGGGTATTCATCTGCAATTTTAGGAACATTAATAGCAATTTTTGAATTCCTAATTGGTAATAAGTAATTCTTTACATTTAATATTACTTTTCCTTGAACAATTATTTTGTTTCCTTCATTTGATGCATATGGAATATATTTGATTGTTTCATAATTTAATTCTGTTTCCACATTTTTGGCAGTCCACTCTGTATGAAGAACTATTTCTTTTTCAACCTTTGTTTCTTTGGCATCTGTATTTACAAATGTGCAAGTAAGTTTAATTTATTATCCCTGCTAAAATTGTCTTCGCCTATCTCCTCTTTAATGATTGGATTAATATATATTTGCTCTGAAATTTGCTCTTTATTTGTTATCTGTCCGAATGTAATTTTCTTGTTTTCTGCATCAAAATTCTGAATCTTTTTAGCCACTGTTGTTTGGGCTGCATTACCATTTTCATTTGTATTTTCATCATTTATTTGATCTATTTCAAAGTTTGAAGAAGAAAAAATCTATTGCAAGATCTTTAACATAGCCACTCTTTTTTAATGATACAGCAATATTTAGCTTGGTATTTTTCTCGTCAATATTTAATGTTGCACTGTGTTTTCCATTGGTATACTGCACATCAAAATCTACACTTCCATCTTTTGATGTAGTGTTTTGATTCTCTAACTCCTTTTCACTTAAAAATACTTCTGCAGCATAGCTTACTACCGACCACGAATTTGCAAATACAATTACTAAGACCAATACTGCGGCTATAAACTTAGATATTTTTGCTTGCATATTTTTCCTCCTATTTTCACTCTTAAGTTATATATATTTATTATTACATTTTTTATTTATGTTTTGCAATGGATATTTTTTCCTTGCCTAGCGTACAACTGAAATTCGCTTGCGGAAAGGGTTAAAAAGCACTTTTATTAAATTTTATTACATTTTTTTGCACGTAATTTGTTGTGAGATATTTTATGTTAAAATTTAGAGTCGAATAAAGGCTTATTTTTAAGCATTTTAGTGTTTTTACCATTTTTATGTAAATCTTGTTTCATATTTATTTTGCTTGATTTCCCTAGGATTTTTTCTGTTTTGTAATAATTTTATTATTTTTGAATATTTAGAGTAAAAAATTCATACAATATAGTATGAACTTACAGTCAAGGTCTATCAAAAAAAGTAAATTATCTTGTTAAAGAAAACTATTATATATTAAATTTAAAAATAATAATTTAGCTGTTTATGCTAGCTTTTAAATTGAACAAAATATGGGCAAATGCAAATTTTTTTTCAAATTTTATTGACAAGTATGTATATAAGTTGTATAATTAAAAAGTTCATACATCGCGGGATGGAGCAGTTGGCAGCTCGTTGGGCTCATAACCCAAAGGTCGGTAGTTCGAGTCTATCTCCCGCAACCAAATATCTAAAGAGCTTGCTAATTTTTTATTCATTTATTTACCATTCTTCAATCACATCATAGTTCGTAGAATTATCCGATATTCAATTCTTTTATAGAAACCAAAATTATTATTCTTACAATATATCTTTTTATTTTCTGTGTCTTTCATTCCTTGAAAATAAACATAAAACTTATCCGTTTCGCTTTGATTACTTACGCCTTTTATTTCATTATTTGTTACCTCAATTCTAGTATTATTTAATGCTGTCTTATATAAGTTTAAAAACCTAGCACTGTTGCTTTGTTCAACGGCGAACGTTAATTTATTATTATTGACTTGTATTTTATCATATATATTATTATATATTGAAATTGTTGAATGATATTTTTCTTGATTTCTGTTCACATAAATTATATTATCAGAAAAATTTTCACAATCTCTTGCAATAAATGCACATTTTACATTTATAGTTATTTTATTTCCAATTATCTTTTTTTACACCATCAAATATTTCATTAGAAAAGCTATCAACTTTTTTATTAGCCTCAATATAGTTATTCTGAATTACAATATTTTTACTTTTATCTTTTACTCCAAACCATTGTTCCGCATGAATTTCATCATATACTGAAGTTAATTTCATATTATTATTACTTACCTCCATATTATCTACACCCCAAAATTCAAAAAACATTCCTCCAGACTTTATGTTTAATGTATTTCCTACAAACTTCACATTTGTTAGTCGATTACATTCTAATCCAAAGTTCATGACTGGGTTAGACTTAGAATCTACATCTGTATCATCCATTTCAATTATATTATTTTCAATGTTTATATTGTCTATTACTCCCTTTCCAAAAGCGGCAATCGTTTCATCATGGCAACTCTTTTTTATTCTGTTATTAGCAAAATTCAAGTTTCCCGTTCCTTCTTCTCCTGCCCTAATCCATATTGTTCCTCCTGCAGGTCCTAGTGTTGTATTTATTAAATCACAATTATCTATATTAATATTTTTCCAATAACCTCTTAAATCTATATTTGTTACTCTTCTTTCCTTATTTTCTGATACTTGTGTAGATTCCAATTTACAATTTACTATATCTATGTTTTCAGCCCACATAATTTTTAGCATTAAAGTTTCATCGTTTTTTGTGGTATTATTATTAACTAAACTAATTCCGCTTAGATATACGTTTTTGATATGTTCTGTATTTGATTTGTAAATTCTAATAATATAATCATCAAAAATTTAAAATCATCGTCATATATAATTATTGTGTTATTTCCTATAATAAACTTGTTGCTATTTTGTACTTCTATTGTTCGGTTTATTTTATATCGTTCACCTTCAAGCCTTATATTCGTATAATCAGACTTTATAGCATTATTTATCGCATTTGCATCATCATGCACTCCATCTCCATATGCTCCAAACTGATTTACAGAAACTGTATCATTTATTACATGTAATTTAGCATATAGTCCATTATCTAATTGAATACATGTGGCATTATCTACATTTAAACTTGTGTTACTTACTATGTCATAATAAGCTCCTCCACCTAAATCCTTATTATAATATCCCTCTGTTTTAACCATTTTTCCAGCAGCTAAACTTGTATCATTTTTCATATCTGTAACTGATGAGTATGTCTTATTAATATCTAATTTGAATTTTTCAATACTAATTATTTCTCTCTCACTCGTTACAACTTGCCAATCTCCTAATATAAATGAATAGCTACCATCTTCTTTTTCTGCTACTCCTACTTGCAAATTCTGTCTTAAAAATTTTGCAAGGTCTTTATTTTCCCCCGTTGCTTTATCAATTGTGTATTCATTAATAATAAACTTATTTTTTTCTTTTACTGCTGATTTACTATAATCACCTTTTACTCCTTTTGCCTTTGTTATTATTCCATTGTCTCCTAATAATAGATTGATTGACACTCCTGCTAAAATTAGCAATACCACTATAGTGATTACTAATGCAA
>VOFC01006580.1_pt1 | contig 27946 bp, 34 predicted proteins | sample 5384161 | NCBI WGS metagenome assembly VOFC01 (sample SAMN12384722, study PRJNA508395) | human gut metagenome | isolation source: healthy gut B | host: Homo sapiens | reverse complement strand
CCAGATGGATTCCCAGGGATTTTGCCACCTCCAGTGAATCACGCAGTGCAAATGCCACGCCTTCCAGTACCGCCTGCGTCATATCGGCTCTTGGTGGTATCCATGGTCATGCCGATAAAAGTACCTCTGGCATTGGGATCATTATGGGGAGAACGCTCGCCCATAAGATACGGCAGGAAGTAGACATGATTTTCTCCCAGCTTCTCAATCTGCGCCTGTTCTGCGGCATAATCCTTCGTTCCGATGATCTCATCCATCCACCACTTATTACAGGAAGCAGCACTCAGCATGCAACCCATAAGATGATAATGTCCGTCTGCATGGGCAAAGGAATGCAGGGCATTGTGCTGATCTACTCCGAAATGATTGGAGGAAATAAAGATTGTTCCACTGGTACCCAGGGAAATATTACACATATTGTCTCCTACAGTTCCGGTACCTACAGCGGCTGCCGCATTATCTCCGGCTCCCGCCGCTACCACTACATTTGCGGAAGTCCACAGTTCGTCTGCCACCTCAGGCAATACGCAGCCCACCTTTTCATAGCTCTCATAACAGGTCGCCAGCTGTTCTTCTCTCACTCCGCAGATCTCACACATTTCCTTCGACCAGCAGCGGTTCTTCACATCGAATAACAGCATGCCGGAAGCGTCCGATACATCCGTGCAATGTACGCCGGTCAGACGATATGCCAGGTAATCCTTCGGCAGCATGATCTTTTTGATCCGTGCAAAATTCTCCGGCTCATTGTTTTTCATCCACAGGATCTTCGGCGCGGTAAATCCGGTGAAAGAAATATTCGCAGTGTACTCAGACAGCTTATCTTTGCCGATCACGTTGTTCAGGTAGTCACATTCCTCGGTGGTTCTGCCGTCATTCCATAGAATCGCCGGGCGGATCACCTGATCCTTCTCATCCAGAATGACCAGTCCATGCATCTGTCCTCCGAAAGCTGATGCCTGCCACCTGGCTCTTGTCCGCATCTTTCAAAAGCTCCCGGATACCCTCCATGGTCTGTTCATACCAGTCCTGCGGCTTCTGTTCCGACCAGCCGGGATGTGGGAAATACAAAGGGTATTCCCGGGATACAATATTCCGGATGTTCCCTTCACTGTCCATTAAAAGCAGTTTTACCGCCGAAGTGCCCAGATCGATTCCAATATATAGCATGAATCTTCCTCCTACGTTTGTGCTGTGATCCATTTTCTTGTTCCTTTGACGTGCCCGTGCACGTTATAGTCTTATCATAACTGTTGTGAAAAATTTTTCAAGTAGAAGTTTTATGTTTTCAGTATTTTTTCACTAAAAAGTGAAGATGGAATTTCATCATTCATCATCCATTCAGCGTGCCCGGACAAATTCTGCACTTTCGTTGACTTCCCTCTGGAAATATGATACTTTTATAACCAGATGCTTGGAACAGATATTACGGAAAGGCATGAGTATTCTATGGCAACCATCAAAGAAATCGCCGCATTGGCCGGAGTATCCCGCGGCACTGTGGATCGCGTCTTAAACGATCGCGGCGCAGTAAACCCGGAGACCGCCGAAAAGATCAGAAAAATTGCAAAAGAGCTGGACTATAAACCCAACCGCGCCGGTCTCGTTCTGGCAGCGCAGAAAAGCGGCTGAAGCTGGGTGTCATTCTGTTTTCCACTGGGGAATCCTTTTTTTCAGGATGTTCTGGCCGGAATCAATGAAAAGGCGGAAGAGCTGGCAGGTTACAACTGTACCGTGATCACCAAACAGATTTCTTTCGGTGTGGAGGCCCAGTTACAGGCAGTCAAAGAGCTTCTTGCAGAAGAAGTGAACGGCATTGCCATGACCCCTTACAACGACGAACGGATCCGCAACTGCATCAATACTTTATACGAGCAGGGGATTCCCGTGGTCACGCTGAATACAGACATTGAAAATTCCAGACGCATCGCTTATGTCGGCAGCAACTACACCCGCAGTGGTGCCACTGCCGCCGGTCTTCTGCAATTGATGACCTCCGGCACGGTAAACGTGGGTATTGTCACAGGTTCCTCCAACATTCTCTGTCACACAGAGCGCATTGCGGGATTTCTGAAGACATTAGAACCTTTCTCTGACCGGATCCGCGTCGTGGATACCGTGGAGATCCACGATGACGAAGTGGAAAGCTACGAAAAGACAACGACACTTCTGTCAAAGCACCCGAGATCAATGCACTGTTCTTCGCCGCCGGCGGTGTCTACGGAGGCTGCCGCAGTATAGAGGCTCTTGGTAAAAAAAAGGCGATCCGGATCATCGCTTTTGATCTGGTCCCCACCACACGCCAAATGCTGGAAAATGACACCATTGCCGCCACCATCTGCCAACAGCCGAAAATTCAGGGCAGCAAACCTCTTTCCCTGCTGTTCGCCTATCTGACGACCGGCGAAAATCCGGAAAAAGAATACAATTATACCGCGGTGGATATCCGGATCAAAGAAAATATCTAAATAATTCTTAAAATTCTTCCGACACTCTTGTCATTCACAACATATAGTACTATAATATACATATTATCTACGAAATGTTGTTTTAAGGGGTACAAAAGCGGGGAGTCTTTGATCAATGAATTTATCTGATCTGAAACGAAATGCATATATGTTGCGGGGTTCCGATGCAAAACGTGGTTACATGCGCTGGTGGCATTCCTTCCAGGGCATTTGTCCCACGACGCAGGAGACCCGCACTTTTTTGTAGAATACAGCATTCTGAATCCGGCTCTCGGAACTTCCCAGCCTATTCTCGGTCAACACCCCTATTACAAACGGCATGGTCTGAAGCCTTCTTATCTCTGTATCAAAGCAGGCGTTTTCCCCTGAACGGTGACGGTGGGCTGCAATTGCAGTCCTACTATCCCCTGACCTCTCTCTGCAGGTAGCACAGGATCCCTTTTTTACATGCAGTTTGAGGATTGTGTCTACAGCGAAAACCGGATCAGTGGTTTCGATTGATATCTCCGATGAGGTTGCAAGACATCGCTCTCTTATGACCGATGCGGGCAGTTTTATCTGGGATCTGAAGTGCATAAGGCGGTTGCCTGTCATACCGGCTATATTGCCAATGCTTTTTTTTACCGCGGTTCATGCCCTGGAAAGTTTCTGGCATGGGTGAAGGTATCCGTACCTTTTCCGTGGGACCATCATTTTGAACGGTGTCACCTACGATGTTACTCCCGAGACTTCCTACGGCTATGCAGACAAGCATTGGGGACGCAGCTACAACCAGCCATGGCTGCAATTTGCTTCCGGCCACCTGATCAGCGAACGCAGTGGGCGGGAGCTGAAGCATTCGCTCTGGCCATCGACGGCTGTTGTCCGAAGTTTCTATTTTTCCCCATGCGGCGAAGAATCCTGATGCAGCTGACTTATACCGGAGAAGATTTCGAATATCATTTTGGCAGACCTCTTACGTTGCCCCGCTGCAAATGGAAGGTAAAGAAACCAACAAACGTTTTATCTGGCATTTCAAAGCGCAGAACCGTACTTCCGTTGTACGGATCTCCGGAAGCTGCAGCAAAGAGCAGATGATGCCGTTACTCTATGAAAGTCCTGACGGAAAAGTATCCGGCATTCCTCTCTGGGAAGGCGGCAATGCAACAGGCACCATAGAACTATACCGGCGAATCGGCGGTTCCCTGGAATTGATCGATCGTCTGCAATTTGAAAACGGATTATGTGCTTATCAAAAAGATTTTCGTCCGGGGAATAAAAGATAACTGGAATTTAAAAAGCTGTTGCCACAGATCACTCTGTTGGCAACAGCTTTTGTTGTTTATCTCTATGATTGCATTGTGAAACCCCTTAATTCTTTATCTTCTGCCACAATACATCAATCCCCATAAGTTCTCACGCACGTCTACCTATCTTGTATTATATGAACAATTGACATTACTAAGAAATGGCTGTCTTATAATGCATATCTGAAATTCTTCTCAGATACTATCTTGATCTCATCCGGAGTGCCCTGATAAACTGTATTGGCACGAAGGGTATCCCTGCTCTCAACAATACAGTTTTCAATAACTGAATTATCTCCGATATGAACATCATTAAGTATGATTGAATTTCTGATTATACAGTTATCTCCCACATAGACCTTCTTAAACAATACCGAGTTCTCAACAGTACCATTTATAATACACCCACTGGCAATAAGACTATTATTGACAACTGCCCCATCGTTATACTTTGCAGGTGGAAGATCCTCTACCTTTGAATAAATATCAGGATGCTGCCTGAAGAAGTAATTTCTCACATCCTTCTTTAAGAAATCCATATTAGCCTTATAGTATGAATCAACTGTTCCGATATTTCTCCAGTATGTATCGATCTTGTAACCATATATCTTCTTAACACTCTTGTATCTTACAAGAATATCTTTTACGAAATCATTTCTGCCTTCATTTGCACAGGTTTCAAGAAGCTCGATAAGCTGTCTTCTTCTGATGACATACACACCTATTGAGGCGGTGCTTGTTCCTGCCACAAGCGGCTTCTCCTCGAAATCTATGATTCTTCCGTCTGCGTCCATCTTAAGAACACCGAAACGGTTAATATCATCTTCTTCCGGAGCAATGTCCTTACATGCGATAGTTATATCTGCCCCCTTACTGATGTGCTCCTCAAGAAGCTTATTGTAATCCATCTTGTATATACCATCACCTGACGCAATAACAACATATGGCTCATGGCTCTCTTTAAGGAAATTGATGTTCTGATATAAAGCATCTGCTGTGCCCTTATACCAGTAGCTGTTAGCCGCTGTGATGGTTGGAGTGAAGATGTATAATCCTCCCTGCTTTCTACCGAAATCCCACCATTTGCTGGAATTAAGATGTTCATTTAACGATCTTGTATTATACTGTGTGAATACAGCAACCTTCTGGATATGTGAGTTTGTCATATTAGAAAGTGCAAAATCTATTGCTCTGTAGCCACCAGTAATAGGCATTGCAGCAACGGCTCTCTTTGCTGACAAATCACCTAACTTATTGCTGTTTCCGCCTGCTAAAATAATACCTAATGCTCTCATGTCTATTCACCTGCCTTTATTATACTGCCACCGCTCTTAAGTGCCCCATCAGGATAATCCGAAGGTTCTGTCTTACCGTATATTGCAGTATTCTTTCCTATCGAAACTCCGTCAGGAATAACGGAATTCTCACCAATAGTTACAAGGCCAAATGCATAAACCGCAGGCTTCATCTCATTGACTGCCTCTTCACCTACGCCAAGGTGTGCATTCTTGCCCACCTCAACATTCTCTGCGATAATCGCCTTATCTATAACAGCTCCATCACCTATGGTTACACCATTCATTATGATGGAGTTTCTTATAACTGCTCCCTCTCCAATGGTTACACAGGAACCGATAACTGAGTTCTCTACATCTCCGTAGATTTCTGTTCCCTCACCTATGATACATCTTGACACCTTGCCTGAAGCGTCAATGTACTGTGGTGGGATAGCGTCTGACTTGGTATATATCTTCCAGAATTCCTCGTAAAGATTGAACTCAGGGATGATATCAACAAGCTCCATGTTAGCCTCCCAGTATGAACCCAGGGTTCCAACATCCTTCCAGTAACCCTTAAAGTCATACGCACATACCTTCTTGCCATTTCCGTGGCAATATGGGATTACATGCTTACCAAAATCACACTCAGGCTGATCCTTAAGTGCTATAAGCGCCTCTCTAAGGACCTTCCAGCTAAATATGTATATACCCATTGAAGCCTTGTTGCTTCGTGGGTTAGCCGGCTTCTCTTCAAACTCTGATATAACTCCGTCGTCATCAGCGATAACTACACCGAATCTGCTTGCCTCTTCCCAAGGAACCTCGTATGTTGCAAGTGTGATATCTGCATTACAGGACTTGTGATATTCCAGCATATGCTCATAATCCATCTTGTAAATATGATCTCCTGAAAGGATCAGTACATAATCAGGATTATAGTAATCAATAAACTCAAGGTTCTGATAAATGGCATTAGCTGTACCTGTATACCACTCACTGTTATTGCTCTTCTCATATGGTGGAAGTACTGTTACACCACCAATATTTCTGTCAAGATCCCAAGGAATACCGATTCCAATATGCTGGTTAAGCCTCAGTGGTCTGTACTGTGTAAGAACACCGACTGTATCTACTCCTGAATTTATACAGTTACTTAACGGGAAATCGATAATCTTGTATTTCAAAATCGTGCCTACGGATTGTTTTTTTTCGTTCCTATGTATATAACGTTAATTAATAAGTAATGCCATTACATTATATTAAGGAAGTGCCAATATGTATCAGATAGACTTTAATCACCCCTCGTCCATTTATTTTGTAGGTATCGGCGGTATCAGCATGAGCGGTCTCGCAGAGATTCTGAAGGATGCCGGCTTCCGTGTGTCCGGTTCCGACCGTTCCAAAAGCCCCCTCACCGAAACTCTGGAAAGAAAGGGGATCAATGTATTTTATGGACAACGTGCCGGGAATATTACCGATGATATCGATTGTGTCGTATTTACCAGCGCGATTCACAAAGACAATCCCGAATATGTCGCTACTATGGAAAAAGGGATCCCGCATCTCACCAGAGCGCAGCTTTTAGGAGAGATCATGCAGAATTACAAACCCCATTGCCATCAGCGGTACTCACGGCAAGACCACCACGACCTCCATGGTCACTGAGATTCTGCTGCATGCCGGTACGGATCCCACTCTGTCCATCGGCGGAATGTTAAAAAGCATCGGTGGCAACATCCGTGTCGGCAGTACCGATCTGTTCGTTACAGAAGCCTGCGAATACACCAACAGCTTCTTAAGCTTTTTTCCCAGGATCGGTATGATCCTAATATCGAAGAAGATCACCTGGACTTTTTCAAGGATCTGGAGGATATCCGGAATTCCTTCCATAAATTTGCAAAGCTTCTGCCCGCTGACGGCTGTCTGATCATCAACGGTGCCATTGACAGACTACAGGAGATCACAGGTGATCTTGACTGCCGTGTGATCACTTTTAATAAAGAAGCTGTCAACAGTGACGGGTCCGCTGCAGATTATTATCCCTCGGATATTACTTTTGACGAGTTCGGTCATCCTTCCTTTACGCTTCACCGGCATGGAGAAGTGTCCGGCAGTTTTTCTCTGCAGGTTCCCGGAGAGCATAACGTATGCAATGCCATTGCTTCCATTGCCCTGTGCCGATTTGCTGAAGATCGATCGCGAGGTTACCGCTTCTGCCCTGCACGGTTTCACGGTACAGACCGCAGATTCGAATACAAGGGCAACCATCGGCGGTGTCACCATTGTGGATGATTATGCACATCATCCCACCGAGATTGCAGCCACCCTGCATGCGGCAGCGAATTATCCCCACAAGACCCTCTGGTGTGTCTTCCAGCCCCATACTACACCAGAACCAAGGCATTCATGAAAGATTTCGCCAAAGCCTTAAGTCTGGCAGACAAGTCGTCCTGGCAGATATCTATGCTGCCCGCGAAACCGACACCCTGGGAATCAGTTCTGAGACGCTCCAGGCAGAGATCCAGGCACTGGGGCATGAATGTTACTATTTTCCTTCTTTTGATGAGATTGAAAACTTCTTATTAGAAAATTGCATAAACGGTGACCTGTTGATAACTATGGGTGCCGGAGATGTAGTAAAAATCGGTGAAAACCTGCTTGGCAAATAGTTGTCCACATTATCCACAGGAAACACCGGGGATTATCCCCTTTTCCCTGTGGATATTTTGTTGTTTTCCTGTGGATAATTTTCTGTCGGATTTTGGCGATGATCTGCCGATATATAGGGTTTTCTCCGATACACCGTCTTTTGGTATCCACAATATCCACCGTTTCCACATTTTTATCTTCAGGAGTCCGAAAGTCCAGTGTTTACAAGGTTTTCCGGCAAATTGACTATTTCTTTTTCACAGGTCTTATGCTATACTTGGTCTTACTTTGAAAAAAAGGAACGATTTGTGAAATTTGAAAGAAGGTATTGTGTGTTATGGCACGGATAGCGCTCTATAAAGATAATTATGCAGATTCTACGGTAGTATCCAATCTGTTTATTGATGAATATATGAAAGATGCCAACGACGCACAGCTGAAGGTCTATTTCTATCTGCTGCGCATGCTGAATGCGGATCAGGCTATTAGTGTGTCCGGAATTGCGGACAAGTTCAACCACACGGAAAAGGATGTGATCCGTGCACTGAAATACTGGGAAAAGCAGCAGATCCTGGATCTGGACTTTCGATGATAACAAAACACTGGTAGGGATTCATCTTCGTGATCTGAGCACGCAGGCTGCTCCTGCCCCCAGCATAATGTCCTGCTGACCTCCGGTCCTTCGCAGATGCAGAATACTGCCGGGTCTCCATGTGATTCCTGCCGCTGCTATTCCACAGCCCGGCTGCAGACTGCACCGCAGGAGACAACTGTCATACCAAGCCCGCCTATTCTCTGGATCAGTTACGGGAATTCAAGGAGCGGGAAGAGACCTCCCAACTTCTGTTTTATTGCAGAAGCTTATATTGGCAAGCCTCTGACTCCTTCCGAGATCAAGACGATCCTGTTTTTCACTGATGTACTGCATTTTTCAGAGGATCTGATCGATTATCTGCTACAGTACTGTGTGTGAGCGCGGCAAGAAAGATTTCAAATACATAGAAAAAGTTGCTGTCAACTGGGCGGAAGAAGGCATCACCACCCCGAAGCAGGCGCAGAAATTCTCCACCCGCTACGATAGAAGCGTATATTCCATTATGAACAGCTTAGGACGCAGTACCTCTCCCACAGCGAAAGAACTGGAATTCATCAACCGTTGGACCAGAGATTACGGTTTCAGCACAGATATTATACTGGAAGCCTGTGAGCGCAGCTCTCTGGCTACGGACAAGCATCGCTTTGAATATGCGGAAGGAATCCTAACAGCTGGAGAACAGGCAATGTACACCACAAGGCCGGATATTCAGCAGATGGATGCCACTCTTTCCAGAAGAAAAAGGCTGCGAAGCCCGCTTCTGCCAGGTCCTCCAACCGCTTTACACAGTTTACCCAGAACAGCTACGATTTCGCCGCTCTGGAAAAGGAAATTTTAAGTAACTAATATTCAGATATTGAACAACCAGCAATGAGCAGATAAGGGGAACCGACCGTGTCACTGACTAACGCACAATACAATTCCATATTATGAAGGACTATGAGCAGACCAGAGACCGCAATCGTCACCTGGCAGAGCAGCGCCGCCGGGAAATCTATACAAAGCTTCCAGAATACGGCAGGCTGGATGAGTCTGTCGGTGAGCTATCCGTGGCGCAGGCAAAGCTTTTATTGAACGGTGATGACGAGGCGCTTACCAGACTGCGTTCTTCTCTAAAGGAAATCTCCCGTCAGAAAAGAGAATTGCTCGTCTCGGCCGGTTATCCTAGCCGATTATTTAGAACCGGTCTACACCTGCCCGGATTGTAAGGATACCGGTTATATCGAAGGCGGCAATGGTCTTCGCAAAAAAGATGTCACTGTTTTCACCAGCAGGAACTGGATATTCTCTATGAACAGTCTCATATCCGGGATATGATCGCTTCTGAGAATTTTTCCAGCCTTTCTTACGAATACTATCAGGGAGATGATCTTACGCATTTCCGAAAATGTGTGGATGTCTGTCGCAATTTTGTACAAAACTTCGAACAAGACTACCACAATTTATTCTTTTATGGTACAGTAGGTACTGGCAAAAGCTTTTTGTCGGGATGTATCGCCAGTGAATTATTGCAGAGCGGTCATTCCGTGATCTATTTCAGTGCTTCCGGGCTGTTTGATACTCTTGCCCGTTATGCCTTCGACAGCAGGGCAAAGGAAGCTCTCTCCGGATTCTACGAGGATCTGTACAACTGCGATCTGCTGATCATTGATGACCTCGGCACGGAGATGACCAATACTTTTGTGGCATCCCAGCTGTTCTCCTGTCTGAACGAGAGACATCTGCGCCAAAAAGCTACCATCATCTCCACGAACTTAAGTCTGGAGGAACTGCGCGACCGGTATTCAGACCGGGTATTTTCCCGTATTACCAGTCATTACGATCTGTGTAAGCTGACCGGCCCCGATATTCGTATGTGCAAAAAGCGTATGCAGAATACATCTGACAATTAATCATTTGTTTGTAACCGAACAGTATACAGAATCAGAAAGTGAGGATCACCCCAATGGCGAATCGTGAAGAAAAAAGAAATCTGGAGACTATCCCCGTCGGCTCTCTGGGCATTATTTCCCTGCCCGGCTGCAAGCCTTTAGGTGAGAAGGTAGACCAGTATCTTGTAAAATGGAGAGCAGAGAGAGAAAGCGAGCATAAAGAGTCTTTGGCATTTGCAGGCTATCAGAGAGAATCCTATCTTCTGGATGCCAAAGTACCCCGTTTCGGTTCCGGTGAGGCAAAGGGTAAGATCTTGGAATCCGTCCGCGGTACTGATCTCTACCTGTTAGTAGATGTCCTGAACTACTCCATGACCTATTCCCTCTGTGGCAACGAAAACCATATGTCTCCCGATGATCACTATCAGGATCTGAAGCGTATCATCGCAGCTGTCGGCGGTAAGGCCCGTCGTATCACTGTGATCATGCCCTTCCTGTATGAGAGCCGTCAGCACAAGAGAACTTCCCGCGAGTCTCTGGACTGTGCACTGGCACTGCAGGAGCTGGTAAGCATGGGTGTAGACAACATTATCACTTTCGATGCTCATGATCCCCGTGTACAGAATGCCATTCCTCTGCACGGCTTTGAGACCGTACAGCCTGCATACAGTTTATCAAAGGTCTGTTACGCAATGTAAAAGATCTGCAGCTGGATTCCAGCCACATGATGGTCATCAGCCCGGATGAAGGTGGTATGGGACGTGCCATCTACATTGCAAACGTACTCGGTCTGGATATGGGTATGTTCTACAAGAGAAGAGACTACACCCGCATCGTCAACGGTCGTAATCCCATCGTAGCTCATGAATTCCTGGGTACTAGCGTAGAAGGCAAGGACATGATCATCATCGATGACATGATTTCCTCCGGCGAAAGTATGTTGGAAGTTGCCGCTGCTCTGAAGGAGCGCAAGGCAAATAAGATCTTCGTCTTCTCCACTTTTGGTCTCTTCACCAACGGTCTGGACAAGTTCGACAAGGCTTATGAGAACGGAGCGTAGCGGTACATAAGCGGTCACGAATACGACCGCAATGCGTCCCTTTGGGACGCTATGGTACCGACGTCTGCTTACGGCACTGCTTATTCTTATACCCAGCCGGGGCTACTGGTTTTTTTAAAGCTTTCCAAAACGCAGAACTCCCGGCGTATGCGGTGCCATGTCGAAGATGTTTGTCGGAGGATGTTGATATTTTCCAGAAAAGTGCTGAAAGGCAGGGGGAAAGCGGACACGATGTCCGCGTCAGCCGATTGTCGTGGATGTCGACTGTAGGCGGCCCCCGTCATGATGAGAACCACTCATCACTTTTCGTAGAAAATTCACATCCCGGAGACCTTACATCGAGACATGTGTATCGTTCCTCCGCGGGAGTTCGTGATTTTGCCAATGTATTTCACTAACTCTCAATTTGCTCGTTCTTCCCGCTCGTTCACATGTGACTCTATATAATTTTTTAAGGAAAAAATCTCCCCAGAAAATTCCTGCCAGTATCCCAAGGCATACCACTGTCATATATTCCGCTCCTTATTCACGACGTCCGTATTTCCCCTTGCAATCCGCTTATTCGCGCTCTGCTTTCCGATTCTTTATCTTCAAAACGCCAGAAGTGCCCCATACAATACTCCAGCCACAGGCCATACGACCCAGGTAATGTACCAACGCATCGTCGGCAGGCTGATAGCCAGATAAACCGCTGTCCAGACACACCAGTAAATTGCTGTCACATGCTCATACTTCCGGTTGACTGCCTTATTCTCCACCGTATAGTCTCCCTCCTGAAGCAATTTCTGAAAACCGCCCCAGATAATACCGGACCATACAAACAGCCATACAGCGATCGCCACTACAATGAGCAAAGCATCCGTAGCAAGGATTACCGCATAACCATTATCCCCGAAAAAATAGTACTGCCAGCAACGGTACCACTCCCAGAATACACAATACAACACCCAGGGTTATGCAGATCCGGTAGGTTCCCGCAAATGTTTCTTTTGCTTTCTCCACGATTCCGGACACCCCATATTGCAATGTCAGCTTTTTCTTTTTCCAGATATTCATATTTATTGTACGGGATTCCGGTGAGAAGAAATACCGCTACCGCAACTACCACCATCAGTAACAGTACGATGAGACCGATTCCTCCTGCGACATTTTCTGTAACCGCTCCTCTTTTGGCACCTGCCATTCCCAACAACCACAACAATACAACAGGAGAGAGCACACATAAGGATACTGCCGGAGCAATCCGGGCAGCATATTTTTTCGTAGCTTCCAGAAACGTATTGGCTTCCTCCACCGTGATCACTTTGCCCTCTGTGATCTCCGGTGTCATTCCATCGGTGAATTCCGTCTCTTCCATTTCATCTTTTAATAGGTAATCGTAGTAACTCGAACAACTGGCTCATACTGACAATACGTTCCAGATCCGGGATTGAGGCTCCGCTCTCCCATTTGGATACAGACTGTCTGGAAATGTCCAGGCGTTCTGCCAGTTCCTCCTGGGACCACCCATATTTCTTACGCAACATTATTATTTTTTTCTGACAGGATCATTTTCATTCTCTCCTTCTTTTTTTATTAATGTTTTCTTGTGCACACATAGATCGTCGACATAGGAAAATCATAACAAAGAGCCGGTTGACAACTACCAAGTGCCCTTGAAATTTTGTCAACCGGCAGTTGCGTTTCCGGATTTTTCTGAAATTTTCAGCAATATTACTGTACTTCACGGATCAGACAGTATTGCTTTAACGGGAAATTCTTCTCCATCACACCATATACCTTGAATCCAAATTTTTCATAAAATTCCACGTTTTTTGGATTATGAGTCTCCAGGGAGATCATCAGCTTGTGCTTCTGGGCATAGTCGATGGCTTCCTCCAGAAGCTCCGCTGCAATTCCGTGATGCTGCATGGTGGGATCCACTGCCAGATAAATGATGTGCAGCCGTTGGTTCTGATGCAGCTGATCCGTCCAGCTGGAATTCAGATAATCCTCACCCTTCATAAAATTCCGAAATGTCTTTAACGAAGGATCCTCCTTGATCAGATAGGAATCCGTCTGTAAAGCAGCCATGGCCTCCGTAAAATAGAACTGAAATACATTGTACGGCTCCGCTTCATCCGATACCACCAATACACTGTTCAGATCCGCGCTGTCTGCGAAGATCTCACAGGTCGCATAAAATTCATCCATGTCACATTTAAACAGCTCCGGCATCAGATTTTTACGGACTTCCGGATCCGGAATCAGCGTCTCGTACAACGGATCGTGTGCAAAGCACTGATTCAGCATTTTCTCCACTTTCGGAAGGTCTTCCTTCTGCACACGATATAACTTATCACTTTCCATAATTGTATTTACTGTTATCTCCTTATTATGATGATGTCAGTCCCCAGCTTTGTTGTCTGTGGATCGTTCCGTGCTCTGCTCTCGCCATCATTACAATTCGAATATCTCTGTCACAGATCTCTCCATTTGTTGCACGATATTCATCAGGCTGACCACAAGCTTGCTGCATGCATGCTCCAGGCTGGTAATTTCTTCCCGGTAGTCCATTTCCTTCATACCGGATCCTGTCAACGTCTCCAGTTGTTTTTCTTTTTGGAGAAGCTGCTTGACCGTTCCATATAGATTTTCATGCTCCGGCAGCCTTCCGTAACCCCATTTCAGGCGATCCTTCGGCTGATGGAATACATAATCCGTAAAATGCCTATATACTTCTTCATCAAAATTAAAGGCATAGGCATTGTTGTCTACCTGATAAAGCTTACGAAGTGCGGAGGAAAGTCTCTGTTCCTTCAGATTTCTCACCGCTCCGCCCAGAAGTCTCAGATTTGCACTGCATATCTCATGAGGATACAACACATTTCCGTACCAGTCAATCCGCACAAAAGCGTCCTGCTCCTGTTTGAACCTTGCGAGCAGCTTCTGTTCCAGCGGTCTGATCTGCCGGAAAAGTCCCTCCGCCTCGTCGTATTTTCCATCTCTAAGCAACTGTTTGTAGTTACGGTTGTATTCCTCTACCGCTTCATATTCCTCCCGGCATCTTCTGAGTGCCCGGTCACTTAAAGTCTCCAGTTCCTCAATTTTTTTCAAGCAAAACCCGTTTTTTCTCTCCCAGCTGCCCCGCCACATCGGCGCGGTAGCAGATTTCCCGACACTGTTCCAAGCCCTTGCGAATCCGCTGCACCACCGGTGAAAACTGCAACGGTACCACTGCCGTTTCATCGAGTGCCAGGATCAACAGAGCAAACAGCTCATGATGCAGACGATATACCTGTTCATCATAAAACTCATCGTTATCAAACTGAGAATGGTAGTGGGTCTCCATAAAGCTTCCGCCGGTGAAATCATTTACCATGGACGGTACACCTGCGATCGCCATGGAAAAATCATCCGACCAGGTCTCGATCGGAGATGTCACTGCTGTCTCTTCCGGATAGGCTATCGTCAGATTCGGCAGATCCGCCAGATATTCCTCCAGAAAGCTGACGTATTCATAGCAGCTGCGGATCCTCGCTCTGGTACCATGTGCCAGTGCAGGAAGCTCAAAGTTCAGATCTGCGATCACCTTGCCCACCCACTCGGATGTGCGGTGAATATCTGCTCATAAGCTCCCGTAGACCAGTCGAAATTGGAATCCACAACTCCCCATTCCTCGGATGCCATGGCACAGATCACAATGGTATTGTTCGGTTGAAAACCACTGTCCAGCAACGCCTTTGCAATACCAAACATTAGGGCGACCGCTGTATTGTCATCCTGGAATCCGTCAAAATAGGAGTCATAGTGCGCAGACAAAAGCACCATGCGGTCAGGATGTTTTCCGGGAATCCTTCCCACAATATTATAAGTCGTGCAGTTTCTGGTCACCCTGGATTCCGCATCAAAGGTGACCGTTATTTCCTCCTGATCACGCAGCAGCTCCAGCAGGCCTGCCGCATCTTTTCTGGAAATGGAAAAAGCGGGAGCATCCTCCGGTCCGGCGATATCCTGTGCATTCAGAGCTTCATCGTCGATTTCGCCGTAGCCGCCGCTCTGCACTGCGATCAAGGCTGCTGCTCCCTTCAGATGTGCCTGGTATACCGGATAATTGATCCACCACTCATCCCTCTGGTTAATCTCCACCAATACCAGTTTATCCCTGACATCTTTTCCCTGATAGTCCGTCTCCGTTCCTTTTCCAAGATACATCATGGAAAATTCCTTCGGGCCATCGGTGACAAAGGTTGTCTGATAGGCTCCCAGCTCTGCTGACACGGTCTCCCCGGCTGCATTCGTATAGCTTAACGCCGCCTTATGAAATTCCCAGCCGTCTACCGTCACGGCATCCTTTGTAACCTCAGACAGTCCGATTTTTTCCATTTCTGTCTTCAGCATCTCTCCGGTCTCAAATTCTGCCTTAGAACCCGCCGGGCGATACCCCAGTGTCGGATGTGAGCGGTACTGTTCCATTCGCTTTGCCAGTTCATACGAATACGGTATATCCAGATTCTGTAACACCTTTTTCTGTAAAGTCACCCCGTTGTCATGCATATTCTGTCACTCCTGTTTCTATCCTGTCCGTTCTGTCACAGGAACCGTTACTTATTTTTTTACCATAGAATTCATATTTTCAGTAATTTTCTGCAGAATCTCTCTGTTTCTCTCTTCCGCTTCCAGTGTCTCACTGGCATGGGCAGACACTTCTTCCGTAGTCGCTGAGATTGTCTGAATGGAATCCACGATCTCCTGGTTGGCTGTTTTCAGAGCTTCTACTGTCTGAAGCATCTCACCCAGATTATCCACAATCGTATAGCTGCTGTCTTCAATTGCCGTGAAACTGTCCGCCGCACGCATCGTTCCTTCCCTTTGGCTGCCGATACCGTCTATCATCTGACGGATGACCGTCACCACTTCTCCAATCGCTCCGGATACATTTTGGATCAACTCCGCGATGTTACCGGTAGCATCCTTTGTCTGGGTGGCCATTCCCGAAATCTCCGTCGCCACTACGGAGAAACCGCGGCCGGCTTCACCGGCTCTGGCTGCTTCTATGCTGGCATTCAGCGCCAGAAGACTGGTCTGATTAGCTATTTTGCTGATGATTTCCACGATGGAATGCATCTCCTGCATATAATGATCCAGCTTTTCCAGCTTCTGTGCTGCCAGTTCACTGTTCCTTGCAGAATCCTCTGCCTGCTCCTTCAGACCTGCCATCTCTTCTTTTCCGGCATCCAGCATTTCTATCGTATGTTCCATATTGCTTCCGATCGTCTCTGCCACTTCACCTACGGTATTTACTTTTTCCTGAATAGCCTCCGTCTGGGCCGTCTGCTGCTGAATCGCCGCGGCAGACTCCCCGGAGCCTGCAGATACCTCCTCCATGGCTGTTTTGGTACTGTCAAAAGCAGTTTCCAGTTTATTCAATTCCGCTGTGATATCAGATACTGAAGTCTCCATCCGGCTGCTCATTTCCATGACCTCACGTAAGGTTGCTTCCGTGCGGTCCTGCGCAGCAGTAATGCTCTCTATATTTTCACCGGTGTTCTTCTGATTGGATATGGTAGCATAGATGGATGTAATGCACAGCAGAACCATTACCGAAATCTGTATAAATCCTGCGTCCTGCCCCAGATAGCCAAATCCCCCTTGTGTGGCTCCCAGGAGCACCACCAGGATATTCTCTACCACCGTCCCCACATTAATAAGTGCAAATGCCTTGACATCATGATAAGGCATGACTGCAAACATCATGGGAATTACAAATGCATACACCATGTTGCACTGTGCCGTAAAAAAAGCAGCACCGTATAAAACAACGCAAATCCGATCAGTGACAGATGTTTTATAGCTTTGGTTGCATGATCCCTCTTCCAACAAATAAATTCTGCAAGAACCGGTATGATCCCAAGAAGCAGTAACACTACCAATACCGGAACCGACACTGTGTGTTCAACAAATCCGATCACGCTAATGAAAAGCATACATGCATTGATCACGCCATGGGCAATCATGGCCACCCGGTTACTTCGTTCCAACTCTTTCATTTGAATTCTCCTTCTCTCCTGTCTGATATATTCATTATGTAAGTTCCCTTACATCCTCCTTATATTGTAATTCATGATGGTATCTCCGTCAATAAACCACACGAAAATGCAGTCCGGTTTTCTATGAAAAACCGGACTGCATTTTCTGTCATTTATATGTTATCTCCCTGCCGGACAACTTCCAGCCCCCTCTTTATACCTTGAAAACATCCAGTACCTTTTCCAGCTTATCCGCTAATGCCAGCAGATTCTCAGAAGAAGTCATCAGTTCTGTCATGGTATCACTCATGCCATGAGCCGCCTGCATGGTACTGTCTGCGGATGCTGCATTCTGTTCGGAGATTGCCGACAATCCTTCCACTACATCACGGATCGCACTTCCGGACTGTCCTAAGACATCCATCTTCTCCCGGATACCGCCGATATGTTGCAGGGAATTCTCCACACCATCCGCTACTGCCGCAGTCTTCACACCGGTCTCTTCTAACTTGCTCTGCTGATGATTCATGTTGGCTTCCACTTCACCCATGATCTCCACCATTCTGCCGGAAGACTCCATGATATTTTGGATGATCTGCTCGATCTCGGTTGCGGAGCGCTTAGACTGGTCAGCCAGCTTGCTGATCTGCTCTGCTACCACTGCAAAACCTCTTCCCGCTTCTCCGGCTCTGGCTGCTTCAATGCTGGCATTCAGTGACAGCAGATCTGTCTCGTCCGCAATATCCTGAATCATGGATACTGCCTTGGTGATATTCTGAATTGCTCCGTTCATATCCGTAATCTGTTCCGCTACCCGCAGGACAGATTCCCTTGGTGCTCTCGTTGGAGCTGTTCAGTTCCTTCATGATCTCTTCGGAAGCTTTCTCTGCTTCTGCCATCCTGCCGGCATAATCCGTCAGAGATTTTACTTCCTCAGATATATATTCGATCTGCTCGCCGATACGCACTACATTTTCATTAGCATCCGTTGTCTCATTGGCCTGATTCCTTGCGCCGTCTGATATCTCGCCGACAGCATGGTATACATCATTCACAGATTCCTGGGTATCCTGCGCCATCTTGATCAGTTTGTTGGAAGATGTTGTCAGATCATCCGCGGAATCCTTTGATCTCTGTTACGATCGAACGGAGAGTTTTTTGCAGTTTTACAGAAATACGATATACATCTCCAAGTTCATCCTTTCTACGACACTGCTTTTCATCCGGTTCTGCATCCAGTTCTCCGTTCACGATCCTGCCCAGGAAATGCTTCGTCTTCTTCATGGTCTTCACCATGCTGCGGGATAATACGCTTACCAGCGCTGCCGCCACAAGAACGCATACCACAGCGATCAGGATAATATCCTTCACCTGCATCGAGATTGTATCCTTGACATTCTGCATCGGCGTCGCCACCTCGATGGCGCCGATCACAGAACCATCGGAGTTGATCAGCGGTTGATAATATACATAGTAATCTACCTCGGAAATGTTGCAGTCCGTCAGGAACAAAGCCTCCCCAGTCTGAATCTGTGCATAGACATCGTCTTCCAGCGCCGTACCGTTAATACGTCCTCCTTCCGGCTTGGTCAATGTCGTGATCAGACGCATATTCCCGTACAGGAAAGACACCTGGAATCCCGTCTTCTCCTGCAATCCGTCGATCAGCTGCGTCTCCCCGGAAATAGATGTGCCTCCCTTGCGCACCTTGCCTCCCTTATCTTTGGTGTAATCGCCTTCATACAGATTCGTGTAGGTTTCATCCACACTGACACCAACGATCTGCAGAGACTGCTCAATCTGTTTCTCAATTCCGGTCTCTAATGCTTTGGCCCCCACCGTAGCCACCAGTGCACACACAATGATCATCGGCAGAAGGCTCAGCGCCAGTATCTTTTTGGAAATTGTGAAAAATGGCCTTTTTTTCCCTTTTACTTTCGTTTTCTTGTTCTCTGTCTTCTTCATGCTTACCACATCTGCCTTTCTGTAAAAGACTTTATCACATTCGTTCCATCTCGAAAACGTTTAAGTATTTTCTCGGTGAAATTATTGTAGCATTTTCCATATAGTAATACAATTCGACAAATTTACAAGTATTTTGTTGTCAAATTTGGTCATTTTTCCTCAACGTTAAGTAAAAACGTCTCTTTTTGTTTACGAAACCGTTAAGTTTTCTGTTTCCAGACAGGCATGCGCAGTATCTTCATCAATAGCGGAATGATCATGATAAACCACACAATCGGCTCCGCCGCGATGACACCCGGGTATCCGAACATGGGAACCAGCGTCGCCGCAATCACAATTTTCCCTATCATTTCCAGAGAGCTGGAGATCAGCGGTACGATACGCTCTCCCAGTCCCTGCATGGCGTTTCTCACAATACAGATTACCGCCGTCACATAATAGAACAAAGTATCTACCTTGAGATATAATGTGGCATTGTAGACCACTTCCGGGTTTTCACTGCCGGTGACCAGCCATACCAGCCAGTCACCGATGGTATAAGCAGTCACAATATTAAGCGTACACCAGATGCAGGTATAACCGGTTGCCAACAGGATTCCTCTGCGGATCCGGTCGATTTTACCGGCTCCCAGATTTTGTCCGCAATAAGTCGCCATCGTCTGACCGAAGACGCTGAACATGATCATGAAGATCTCGGAGATCTTGCGGGCTGCCGTATGGGCAATGATAATATTCTGTCCCAGCCTATTGATAGATGTCTGCAATGTCAATGTACCGATATTGACCAGCGAGCTCATGAATCCCATGGAAAGACCGGAGCTTAACATATTGCGGAGCATTCCGCCATCCTGCAGCTTCAGATCATCCACACGTATCCGCAGAATTTCATACTTTTTCCACAGATAGACTGCACACACCACCACAGCGATCAGCTGCGACAGCACAGTAGCAACTGCGGCACCCAGCACTCCCATATGCAGCACCACGATCAAGAGCAGATCTCCTCCGATATTCAGCACCACCGACACCGCCAGCACGATCAGCGGGGTCACGGTATCTCCTATCGCTCTTAGGGTCGCTGATAATACATCATATAGTAAAGTAATAACAAGCCCCGCTATGATCACGGATACATACTGTGTTGCTGTATTCAGCAGATTTTCCGGCACATTCAGAATCTGAGGATCGGCTGCAAAAATACAAGCCCTCCAATCGTCAGTACCACAGCTGCCAATAGGCCAAGCACCAGAGAATTGCCTAAGGATCTGCGCAATCTGTCCATATCCTTCGCTCCGAAGCACTGTGCCGAAATAATAGCAAAGCCATTGCACATTCCCATCAGGAATTGTACGATCAGATTGCTCAGCGTCGTCGTGGCCCCCACTGCCGCCAGGGCATTATCTCCCAGAAAAGTACCTACGATGCGGGTATCTGCCAGACTGTAAGTAAGTTGCAATAAATTGGCCAAAAAAATAGGAAGGGCAAACGTCAGTATCAAAACTGACGGTCTGCCCTTTGTAAGATCTTTCATATAGTTCCTCACTTCTACACTTCCGGGAAAAATATAGATTTTCCCGCGTGATAGGGCTACAGAACTTTTTTAAAACTTTTTCTTGGCATTGTCAAGGTATTTCTTGGTCTCAGCCACCACAACACCATTTAATGCCAACAGTGCGATCAGGTTCGGGATCGCCATCAGACCGTTGAAGATATCTGCGATGGTCCATACTGCCTTAACAGTCATGTAGGGTCCGATGAATACGCAGGCAATGTAGATCCAACGGTATACTTTGATTGCCTTCGGCTTCTGACCGATCAGGTATTCCAGGCATCTCTCGCTGTAGTAATCCCAACCGAGGATCGTGGTAAATGCAAAGAATACCAGACATACCATCAGGATAAAGGATGCAATAAAGCTGTTAAAAGGCAGCCCCTGCTGGAAAGCTCTGGTGGTAACATCCACGCCGTCCAGACCTACGTTCCAGGAATCGGTAATTACGATCGTAAGACCGGTCATGGTACAAATGATCAGAGTATCAATGATGGTACCCATCATTGAGATCAGACCCTGTTTGGCAGGAGAGTCGTTCTGCGCTGCAGCCGCTGCGATCGGTGCACTACCGATACCTGCTTCGTTGGAGAAAATACCTCTCGCAATACCCTTCTGCATTGCCATGATAACCGCTCCCAAAGCACCGCCGGCTACGGCACGCATACCAAACGCACTCTGTACAATGGTTACGATAGCTGCCGGAATGGCCGTTACATTAAAGATCAATACTAACAGACAGGCTACTACATAAGTCACTGCCATAAAAGGAACGATGACCTGTGCCACGGTGGAGATACGTTTTAATCCCCCGATAACAACCAGTGCCACGCAGATGGTCAAAAGGATTCCGGAGATCACCACGCTCCAGGAATAGTCCATGCCGAAGAGCTGTACGGTATGTGCATTGTTCGCATCGAAGAAATTATGTACCGCACTGGTGATACCGTTGATCTGGGTAAAGGTTCCGATACCGAACAATCCTACGCATACACCCATAAAAGCGAAGATCTTCGCCAGCCATTTCCAGCTCTTGCCCATACCGTTCTCGATATAGTAGAAGGGGCCACCGATGATATGTCCGTCCTCTGCTACCACACGATACTTCACCGCCAGCAGGCACTCGGAATACTTCGTAGCCGTACCTACCAGCGCAGCGATCCACATCCAGAACAAAGCTCCGGGACCGCCTGCTACAATAGCCGTTGCCACGCCAACGATATTACCGGTTCCGATGGTAGCGGACAATGCCGTACACAGTGCCGCAAAGCTGGATACTTCGCCGTCTTCGCCCGACTTTTCATTGGCAATTAAGTGTTTGATTGCATGTGGAAGCTTCGTGATCTGCAAAAAATGAAGTCTGGCTGTAAGAAAAAGACCGGTAGCCAGAATGAGGACGATCAGGGGGATGCCCCAGACGAAATCATCCACTGTGGTCAGAAAGTTACTAATCATGTCTAACATATTCCCTCTCCTTCCGTCACCTCTTGTGACGTCCTATCGTAGATTGATTTCTTCCGAAGAGAATGGGAATAAGCATATAGATGCTCTGTCCTTTTGCCTGAGAGATTGGCAGCTTTACTGCCGTACACCTTCGGCGCCTTCTATCCGGAAATACGATAATTGCTTTCCGTGGAAGGACTCTCCAGAGTAAATCTTTACCGCACTAAAGCGGCAACAAAATCACAATAGCATACTTTTTCACCCATTGCAACTTTTTTTTATCTTTAGTCATTGATCTGACCAACACAGACATTGACTTTTATGGTACCTAATTACTATAATATAATTCATATGAATACTAACACGAACAATCACAAAACTTCATATTCCATTATACGTGGACTGTTTTTCCTGATCATGTGTTCTGTGATTTTTACGGTACTGTACTACAGTCTGCCCAGGCAGAACCGTGAGCCGGCAATATCGGATTATATTGACTTTTCAGAAGGCTGGACCACCTCCGATGGAAGCCCCGTTGATTTTTCCCATATCAGCGGCACCTGCACAGTGACCAAGAAGCTTCCTGCGCTGACTCACGACATGGCACTTTTCTTTTTTTATAAAAGTTCCAATGTGACGATCCTGATAGACGACCGGCAGATCTATGAGGCCATACGACCGGAGGGATTTTTCTTCGGCAAGACGCCGGGAGCCTCTTATGTCTCTCTGCCGATCTACCGGGAAGATTCCGGGTGCACGCTCACCCTGGTGATCGATAATCCTTACGGAGACGGCAGTGGCAAGATCAATCATATGTACCTGGGACGTAGTGAAGATATCCTGATAAGCCGCATCCGCGACAAGGCACCCGGATTCGGCATCAGCTTCCTGATCGCCCATCTGGGTCTGGCATTTATCCTGTTTTATCTGCCATTACACAAGAAGCACATCATCGGCAGTGAGATGCTTTATTTGGGATTGTTTGCCCTGAATATCGGTATCTTCATGTTGGCAGATAACCGTATGCTGCAGCTGATCCTGCGTAATAGCCATATTTATCATACAATTGCGGAACTTTTTATGATGCTGATCACCATTCCACTGTTTCTGTACCTTGGCAAAATGTATACAGAGTACTCCCCTGTGATGGTACAGGCAGCATGTCTAATCAGTGTCATGGATTTCAGTATACGTTTCTGCCTGAATCTGACCGGTCGCAAGGACTTCCATGAAAGTCTTCGTCTGACCCATATTACTTTTGGCATTCTGATCGCGCTTGTTATCTATGCCATCGGCAAAGGGTTTTATCAGAATCAAAGGCAGCATCTGAAGCACAATCTATATCATAACCTTGGAATTCTGTGTCTGTGCTTTGGCGTTCTACTGGATATCCTGCTGCTATGGTTCGGCAGTGCTCCCGAGACCAGCTTCTTCACACGGATCGGTGTGCTTATGTTCCTGATCATGGAAGCAGTCCAGGTTACCCTGCGCCTCATGACCAACTATCAGGAAGGTGTTCGCATGCAGCTGCTCAGCCGCCTGGCTTATCGCGATGGCCTGACTGACCTGCTGAACCGTACTTCCTATATGGAAGAATTGAAAAGCTTGGACGCATCCCATAATTTTCATGTGTTGCTGGCACTGTACGATGTGAATAGCCTCAAATATGTGAACGACACCTACGGTCACCAAAGCGGTGATGAAATGATCTGCAGGGTAGCGGATACTCTGTCGGCACATCTTGGTTCCTTAGGAAAATGTTACCGGATCGGCGGAGATGAGTTCGTATTCCTGTCGACCGTATCCGATTCTGAAAAAGAATTTCTCAAGCTGCAAAGAGATTTCGAAGCGTCTCTGGGAACTCTGAAGCTTCCTGACGGTTCCGAGCATCCCATTACTGTAGCCATGGGATATTCCGTACTGACCCATAATATGCCTCGTTCCATGGACGATATGGTCCGGGAGGCCGATGCCAAAATGTATGAGGCGAAACGACGAATGAAAACAGAAAATTGATCATAGGATTTGCAGATCTTATTTCATTTTGTAATGTAACTTGAAAACTGCCAACAAATTAGTTAAATACATTGGGGAAATGGCTCGAACTCCTTGGAGCATAGATACCCACATGTCTCGACTCGTACTCTCCAATGTGAATTTTCTACGAAAAGTGATGAGTAGTTCTCGTCATGACGGGGCCGCCTTTACAGTCGACATCCATGTCGACAATCGGCTGACGCGGACATCGTGTCCGCTTTCCCCTGTCTTTCAGCACTTTTCTAGAAAATATCAACATCCTCCGACAAACATCTTTTGACATGGCACCGCATACTCCGGGAGTTCTGCGTTTTGGAAAGCTTTCAAAAACCAGTAGCCCTGGCTGGGTATAAGAATAAGCAGTGCCGTAAGCAGACGTCGTACCATAGCGTCCCCCAAAGGGACGCATTGCGGTCGTATTTGATAATTAAGCCCCGACCTGCCGGGGCTTACCGCTTATGTACCGCTACGCTTTGGGGACGACAGAGCGCGATTCACGTGCCGCGTTTCTTATACCCTGCCAAGGGCCTTACGGGATTATTTCACTAACTCTCAAGTTAGTTTGGTGTAAAAATCCAGAAACGATGAATTCCGTACAAAAAATTCCCAAATTAGGAATTTTTGTACGGAATTTCTTCATTTTGCACGCTCAGCGAAAAATAACAGCTTTTTATGGCAAAATCTCATGTTTTTGTATTTTTTTTAGCAAAAAATAGCGTTTTTAATACAAACAGAACTCCCCGCGTAACTCTCAATTAACTACGCTTGACAGCATGTTCCAGATAGAGAAAACAAGCCACGTTCAACACAATTCCAAACGCAGTAGAGATAGGGGCTGCTAGGCCGATATTGGTGAGGCTTGCGTCCGTTTGGATGCTCATATAGTAAGCGAAGGGAAGTCGGACGAGAAGTGTCTGGATCAGTCCCTGGAAGCATGACCCACACGGTCTTGCCATTCCCGTTAAAATATCCCATCATGCTGAACAGCACAGCAGTCAATAGCGTCTCCGGTGCAAAACCTTTCAGATACTCATACCCTCTCTGCACCACTGCCGCATCCGCGGAGAAGATACCTGCCAGCAGATCCCCCCGGAAGAACACCAGTACAAAGACAAAGCATCCCACCAAAAGTCCGATGCCGATACCGGTGAACATGGTCTTCTTCGCCCGCTTCTGTTCTCCGGCACCTACATTCTGTGACACGAAAGAAGAAGTGGACTGCATCAGTGCACTGGGGATCAGCATGGCAAAGTTGACGATCTTGCATGCCACGCCGTAGCCGGAGGAAGCTTCCAGTCCCAGGCGGTTGACAAAGGCGCACAGTGCCAGGAAAGAGCCTTGCGTCAGACACTCCTGCAAAGCTAACGGCAGACCAATCTGCAGGAATTTACCGCACTGGGGATTCCAACGAAAATCGTATCCGGTAATGGTAAAGGGCAGTCCCTTTTTCACAAGGCGTACAATTGCAAACACTACGCTCAATGCCTGTGCAAAAACAGTAGCTAGCGCCGCTCCCATGGCATCCATGCCCAGTCCTGCCACCAGTACCAGATCACCCACGATATTGACAATGCATGCCACGAAGACAAACAGCAGCGGGGAATTGCTGTCACCCAGTCCACGGAAAATGGCTGACAATACATTATATGCCACAATAAAAAGATTCCCGCACCGCAGATCCGGATGTAAGCTGCGGTCAGCCCTACCGCCTCTTCCGGTGCCTGCATGAGAACCGCAATAGGACGGGCAAAGCCCACCATAATTACAAACAGCACCAGCGAGATCGCTGCAAATACAACGGTTCCGCCGCCGATGATACTGCCGATCTGCTCCTCCTTCTTCTCTCCCAGATACCGGGCAATCAGAACGGTGATACCCATGGCCAGCTGAGTCACTACGAAAGTTACCAGATTCAGCACCTGACTACCGGTAGAGACTCCGGACAATCCCGAAGTGGAGCCGAACCGTCCCACTACCAGCAGATCCACCGCACCGTAGGCCGCCTGTAAGATTAGTGCTCCCAAAATAGGAACCATGAAGCGAAGCAACTTTTTCAAAATGCTTCCTTGTGTAAAATCCATCATGTCATTTTCTTTATTTTTCAAAATACTCTCTCCTCTCGCACATCACCTGATAAAAAGTCTCTATGGCGTGTATCATAGCTTCCGCATCTACTTCGGAAATGCTCTCCAGATACGGTGCCAGACCGGCAAAATAATTCTCATTATATTTTTCCGACAGTTTTCGTCCCTCTTCTGTCAGAGAAATATAGGTGATCCTGCCGTCTTCCGCCGCATTGGCTTTCCGCAGATACCCCTTTTCTTCCATTTCTTTTACTGTCCGCGTCACGCCAGGACGGGGGATGTTCAGATAGTCACTGATATCTGAAATCTTCACAGCAGCCCCCTGCCTCTCCATGATCTGGATCACATCCAGGAAATGAATATAAGAAGGTGTCACGCCCGAGGGCAGCGCAGGAAGCATCTCCCGGATCCGTTTTGCCTGATAGCAGGCATCCAACATTCGTTTTATGGTCTGAACCGTCATTCTTTCCCTCTCTGATATCTTTTTTCTATTCTTTAATTGTCTTTATAGTTACCACTAGTAATTATCTTTGGTAATTATATGTAAACATTTCAGATTTGTCAATGAGATATTTTCATAAACACAAAAACAGCAGACTCTTTTGGAGAATCTGCTGTTTTTTTTTTCCCTTTCTCTTCATTCAGATCATGAAGTTTCCACCTGGATGATTGTTTACGCATCCGATCTGGCATAGGCGTTTTTCATCTGCCCACTGAGTTCATACAGGACTTTGTCCAGAGTATCGGCTGCCTCACACTGAAGCATCCCGGCAATCTTTTCGTTGGCCTCTTCCTGTATTTTTTTACGAGTTTCCTCATCGGTCTCCTGCTCCAGCAATGTATCGTAACGGTTCAGGAGCTCGTGACTTTTCGCTGCCACCTTTTCCTGATAACGTTCGATATGGAACACGGATTTGTTATAAGAAGCATCTGCCATGGCTGCGACCATACGGCTCATCCAGTAGAAGTTCTGGGTGGAGACTTTTCCGTTGGTTCCGGACAGGTAGCCGGGTGTCGTATCTATGTCAGTGTAGAACGGAGCCAGCACATTAAATGCATTGGATGCAAATGCCAGCCACTGGATTGGCTCGCCCTCCGAGCGCATCTGGATCAGTGTCATAACATCATTACGGTTGATGCCAATGGAACGGTATGCTCCGCACATAGTTTTATCCCCATACGAAGCATACAGGATCATAGGGGGTTCCCTGATAATGGGAGGAGAGGGCACGTATTTTACGTCCTCCACCGTGATCTTCTTCTCAGGCACCATGCACCAGGGCAGATCATCGGAAAACGGTGTGTACTCTGCATTCGGGCCATCCCAGACCTTTGTACGGGGATTCAGGGTCCGCAGCATGTACCAGGCTCTTGCGGTATTGTATACATGGTCGGAATCGTCATGGCTGCCAAAGGCATCTCTAGCGGAAAAACTGCCGCCCTGTGACAGATCCAGGTGGTGCTTTTCAATAAATTCTTTCAGATCCGCGGAACACATATGATCCTTTTGCGCCGTCAGCGCATCTTCCAGATCAAAGGCATCGATTCCGAACTGGTTCGGCATCACCACATAAGCGTCATCCGGCACTCTGCGGGCGATCCAGTGATGGCCGCCGATCGTCTCCAGCCACCAGATCTCGTTTTTATCGGA